>Ga0068872_10000800_pt1 | contig 26111 bp, 24 predicted proteins | sample NOAtaG_7_FD_66441 | JGI IMG/M metagenome (GOLD analysis project Ga0068872, IMG submission 66441) | Freshwater lake microbial communities from Lake Erie, under a cyanobacterial bloom - NOAA_Erie_Diel1S_2200h metaG | ecosystem: Environmental > Aquatic > Freshwater > Lake | place: USA: Ohio, Lake...
TTGGTGAATATTGGCGTGGCTTATGATATCTTTATGACAAAAGATACTACAGGGGCACTTTCTAAAAAGAATAGACTTTCTGTTAACGCAGCTTTCCAATCGAATTCGTTTACTTACGACAATTACCTTTTAGGTTTGGAATATGCTTGGAAGGAAATGATCATGGTTAGAGCCGGCTTGTATACTGAAAAAGGTATCTTTAAAGGTGGTACAGAAAGAATGACCGTTTTCACTGGACCTGCAATGGGCGCCAGTTTTGAATTGCCATTTAATGAAAAGAAATCTACTGTAGCTTTAGACTACTCTTATCGCTTTACAAACCCATTTTCGGGAGTGCACAGTTTCGGTTTCAGAGTAAATTTGTAAGATATTATTTGTATATTTGAATTAAGACAGAGGGTCCCGATTTATGTCGGGACTCTTGTTTTAAATAAACGTAACAATGGCACAACAGTTAGGATATTACACAGAAGAGGGGCTTCAGAAGCTTAAGGATGAATTACATCAATTAGAGAGTGTAGAGCGTAAGGCGGCTACAAATGCCGTTGCAGAAGCTCGGGATAAGGGCGATTTAAGTGAGAATGCAGAGTATGATGCTGCTCGTGAAGCACAAGCCTTGTTAGAGCTAAAAATAGGCAAGTTAAAAGAGGTTATTGCCAACGCAAGAATTGTTGATGAAACCAAACTAGATCTTAGTAAAGCAAGCATTTTAACAACCGTAAAGATCAAGAACACCAAGAACAATGCAACCATGAAATATACTTTGGTTGCTGAAAGCGAGGCCGATCTTAAAAGTGGAAAGATATCCGTTGATTCTCCGATCGGAAAAGCATTATTAGGAAAGAAAGTTAAAGATAAAGTGGATGTTACAGTTCCTGCAGGTCTTGTAACTTTCGAGATCATGGAGATCTCCTTGTAGCATGGCAAGTATCTTCACTAAAATAATAAATGGTGAGATCCCTTCATACAAGGTTGCCGAAAATGAATCGTGTTTTGCGTTTTTAGATATTGCCCCACTTAAAAAAGGACATGTTCTTGTTATTCCAAAAAAAGAAGTAGACGATATTTTTGACCTCGACGATGAAAGTTTCAAGCAGCTACACTTATTTAGTAAACAAGTAGCTAAGGCAATCAAAAAAGCAGTGCCTTGTGTTCGTGTAACATCTCATGTTATTGGATTGGAAGTTTCACATGCACACATTCATTTGATACCTATCCACACAATAAATGACTGTAATTTTGCTAACGCAAAGCTGCAAATGTCAAAAGATGAATTTCTAACAATAGCTTCCGCTATTGCCAATTTTATAAATCCTATAGTTTACTAGCACACTAGCCTTACTTGCAATAATTATTAAGGGCCTGAACAGCTGATTGAATATTGTTTTGCGCAGCAATTTTGAAGTTCTCGCATGGATCCTGTTTCAAATTAACCTTTGCTACCCCCCTCCAGTAATAAGCTTCAAAATAACTTGGATTTAAGCCAATACATTTATCAAGATCATTCAAACATGCAATGAAATCTTGTTTTTTCCCATAAGCAATAGCCCTTTTAAAATAAAAGTCCGGTTCGTCATCTGCAATTTCAATGCTTCTGTTGTAAAGATCAATGGCCATATCTAATTTGCCGGTACTATTAAGACAATTGGCTAGTACAAATAGAGCCTTCACATTCTTCGAATCTTTCAGCAAAACATAGTTAGCATCTTTCATAGCGTTGGGAATATCTTGCAACATGTAATAAGCAGAAGCCCTACCAATATAAGCTTTATTATAGTCGTACAACTCTACGGCTTTGTTGAAATCAGCGATAGCACTTTTAGGCTCGTTGGTTTTTAGGAACAATAATCCACGGTTATAATACCCCTTATAATTATGAGGCGAAACCTTAACCGATTTATTAAGATAATCCAATGCTTTGGCATCATTGTTTTGCATCATCAACTCTGCCCCCAAACTATTTAGTGCGACAAATGAGTTCGGGTATTTTTTTAGAATATCCGAATAGAGATTGCTGCTGTTCTTCCACACGTCCATCCTTAGATATGTTATAACAGGTAACACAGCTACAAGAAAATATGAGAAGTAGTTAAGGTTGACCTTTAAACGATGGAACAAAAATAATAGTAGAAGTGTAAAAAATAACAAAGGTGTATACATGTACCTGTCTGCGTACAGAACTTCTCCAAATGGTACGAATTGTAGAACAATTACTAAGCTGGATATACAGAGAAAAACAAGAGCTAATATAGTGTAATTTTTTTTTCTGTAGAAGTGAAATATCAAAGCAACCATAAATAATAAGAAGACGAACCCGATAACTAAAGCAAGTATTTTATCAGATGGGTATGGATACAATACGCTGAGATTATAAGGAGCTAGAAAGATAAAAAGGTACTTTAAAAGTGCAAAGCCTGCGTAACCTAATCTTTCATGGTAAGGAAAGGCGTGCGAATAGTTAATGAACAAATCGGCAGCTTGTGTCTTTAAATTGATAATTCCAAATAAAAGAGAAATAATAAAAAATGGAATTTTATTTCCAATAAAACTTATTTTTATTTTCTGTTTCAAAAAGACATCAATTCCTATTAATGTAAGTGGTAAGATAACAACCGAAGATTTACTCAAACAGCCAGCTGTGAAAAATAAGAAGCTGTAGATATATTGATTTGTTTTATTGGTTTCTGAATAACGAAAGTAATACAAAACGGAAATAAAATAAAAAGTAGCAGACAGAACATTTTTTAATTCGCTGATCCATCCCACCGATTCTAACTGTAAAGGATGCAGCAAAAAAATCAAAGTGGTTAAACCGGAAATTTTTTTATTTGAAAAGAATTTATTAGCAATGAAATAAACTAGAATTCCGTTCACTAAATGCAATAGGATATTTATTAGATGATGACCTCCATTGAAATTTCCGAATATCTTCCAAACGAAGGCGTGTAAAATCATTGTAAAAGGGATATAATTGCCAACATAGTGTCCTGAGAACATAGCTTTAAGATCAAACTCTTTCGTTACTTTGTTTTTAAAGACCATCTCAGGGTCATCCCAGCTGATATGTCCAAAGAATAGAAATTTAGAATAAATAGCAAGAGTTAAAGCAATAGCTGTAATCAATAAAAGATGTTCACTGAGTATTTTTTTCATGAACGTTGACACAATGTAAAAATACTATTTAATAGTGATAAAGTAATAAAAAATTTACTATGAAAATGAGGGTGTTAATGAATATTTAACATGAGAGTTATCATTCTACTTAACAAGATAGCTTTTTATTGTAATCGTGGCGTAATAATAGTATTCTGTATGCTTTTAGACCAATTATTTTTCCAGTAGGTATAATTTGTGACTTAATTATTTTATTTTTGAGTTTATATTAAATTTTTGAAAAATGAATAGTAAACGAACAGTACTTGTTACCGGAGCCACAGGTGGGTTGGGAACAGCCATGTGTAAGAAATTATATCAAGATGGCTATAATGTAGTTGGGAATTATCATACAAAAGAAAAAGCTGATAAGTGGATCGAGCAAATGAAAAGTGAGGGTTTTGATATTAAATTATTTTACGGAGACGTAAGTGATTTTAATAGCGCTTCGGCAATGATCAAAGAAATTGAAGAGAAAGTTGGGCAGATCGATACGCTAGTTAACAATGCCGGCATCACGCGCGATAGTCGCTTAATAAATATGAAGCCTGAAGATTGGATGGCTGTTATCAATACAAATTTGAATAGTGTTTTTAATTGTACAAAAAATGTGATCCAAGGAATGATCGACCGTAAGTTTGGCCGCATCATTAATATTTCATCGGTTAATGGGCAGCGTGGACAATTTGGTCAAACCAATTACAGTGCAGCTAAAGCCGGAATGCATGGTTTTACAAAAAGTTTAGCAATGGAAGTTGCAAAATCCGGAGTTACAGTTAATACAATATCACCGGGATACATCGGAACGGATATGGTAATGGCTGTTCCTGAAAAAGTACTCAATCAAATTGTAGCTCAAGTACCTTTAGGTCGATTAGGAGGTACGCATGAGGTTGCGCATTTAGTAAGCTTTTTAGCAAGTGAAGAAACGAGTTTTATCACCGGTGCTAACTATAGCATTAATGGTGGGCAACACGTTTACTAATTAAAGTTTTCTAAGAAGAGAAGTTAAGCTTACTCTTTCATTCATATACTGAGGGATCGCAGAAATAGCGATCCTTTCTTGTTTCATGCTATCACGCTCACGAACAGTTACCATATTATCTTCTAAGCTTTGATGATCAACCGTAATGCAAAATGGTGTTCCAATAGCATCTTGTCTGCGGTAACGCTTACCTACAGTGTCTTTTTCGTCGTAAGTAACAATATGATCGTATTTTAAACTCTCCATTATTTTTTCGGCAAGTTCAGGTAAGCCATCTTTTTTTACCAAAGGGAAAATAGCCACTTTAATTGGAGATAGAGCAGGAGGTAGATTTAGTACAACGCGTATTTCGCCATTCTCAAGAACTTCTTCTTTGTATGCAGCACTTAATGTTGCTAAAAACAAACGGTCTAATCCTACCGAAGTTTCTACAACGTAGGGCACAAAACTTTTGTTATCCTCGCTATCAAAATATTGTAATTTTTTTCCGCTGAACTGTTCGTGTTGTTTTAAATCAAAATCAGTGCGTGAGTGAATTCCTTCTAATTCTTTAAAACCAAAAGGAAATTGAAATTCAATATCCGCCGCGGCATTAGCATAGTGCGCTAATTTGATATGATCGTGAAATTTATAATTTGTTTCCCCTAAGCCAAAACTGTGATGCCATTTTAAACGTGCTGTTTTCCAGTACTCATACCATTGCATCTCTGTTCCAGGTTTTACAAAAAATTGCATTTCCATTTGTTCAAATTCGCGCATTCTGAATATAAATTGGCGAGCTACGATCTCATTACGAAATGCTTTACCGGTTTGTGCAATTCCAAAAGGGATCTTCATTCTTCCAGTTTTTTGAACGTTGAGGTAATTCACAAAAATTCCTTGTGCGGTTTCAGGCCTCAAGTAAACAGTACTTCCTTCTCCATCTACTGATCCAATAGAAGTGGAGAACATTAAATTAAATTGTCTTACATCTGTCCAATTGCGTGTTCCGCTAACCGGACAAACGATCTCGCAATCCAAAATGATCTGTTTTACGTCGGCTAAATTATTATCATTTAATGCCGTTTTAAAACGAGCGTTGATATCGTTGATCTTGGTTTGGTATTCAATAATGCGGGCATTAGTTGTGCGGAACATTGCTTCGTCAAAATTTTCGAAACGTTTCTTTGCCTTCTCAACTTCTTTGGTGATCTTATCTTCAATTTTAGCGATGTGTTCTTCGATCAATACATCAGCTCGGTAACGCTTCTTGCTATCTTTATTATCTATTAATGGATCATTAAAAGCATCTACATGCCCGCTTGCTTTCCATACGGTTGGATGCATAAATATAGCGGAATCTATGCCAACAATATTTTCGTGCATTTGCACCATCGCTTTCCACCAATATTCCCGAATGTTCTTTTTTAGCTCAGTACCGTTTTGGCCATAATCATAAACTGCACTTAGGCCGTCATAAATTTCACTACTCTGAAAAATAAAGCCGTATTCTTTACAATGAGAAATGATGTTCTTGAAAAAATCTTCTGGTTTAGCCGACATATGTTCTGATGAATAAGCTACAAAATTAAAGAAAGTTTGGATTTTGGACCCAATTATTTTAAATAATAAGTAACATTTCTTTGCTAAATTTAAACTATGGTTCGCGCCTTGTGTTTTGTCATATGTTTTTCTGCGTTTAAGCTGTATTCTCAGTCTATTTCAAGCAAATGGAGCTACGTTGGCCCTAATAAAAATTCATACCAGTTCAAAGGCATATTTATGACCATTTGGGCAGATGATAATGATCTTAATAATGTAATGGCAGGAAGCCAATGTTCGGGTTTATTTTCTACTAAAAATGCGCTTTCACTTGAGCCTGTTTGGAATAACATTACTGATAATTTACCCTATATGAATTTTGGTGTGAGTGGAATTGTAGTCAAGAAGAATACTCAAAATAGAGAGATCTATATTTCTACGGCAACAGGCGGCGGGTTGGTGGTAAAGAATTTTGGTAATGGTATATTACACACAACAAATGGTGGTGAAAATTGGGAACATGTAGGTCCGGGAGATAATAACGATATCAATTTTCCTCTATTAGGATTAACCGCGAACACAAGTAACCAAGAGCAAATGGCAGCGTTCGTTCATAAAACACTTTATATCACTAATGATTCTTGGAAGACATTTTATTCATCTAAATTACCTTTTCATGCAGATGTTGATAATGTTGAAATAACGGAGGTGGAGTATTCGCCAAATGAAGAGGGTGTAATTTATGTTTGTACGCGAACATATTTAAAAGACAAGTCGCAGGTGTTTGTAACACGTGATGGTGGTAAGTTGTGGCAAGATATTACTCCACCGCATATGGCTTGCGAACGAATTGCTATCGCCACTCTTAAAGATCAAAAACATAAGGGAAAGTTTTACGCCACTTCGGGCAATACGAATATTTATCTTCATTATTATAATGGAAAAGAATTCTCTAAAGCGCTTAATGAGTTTCCGGTTACTCATTTAGCAGCAGCTTCTTTTTGGGGCATAGACCTGAAGGTAAATCAGGTTGACACCTCGGTGGTTTATTTAAGTTTAACAGAAACCTCAATGAGTTATGATGGCGGAAAAAGTTTTATTAAAATAGGTCACTACAACGGGTCTAATACACACGCCGATGTGAGAGATATGTATTTGGCAAAAAGTAAAGCGCATGGTGCAGGCGATGGATTGTTTTTAGTAAATGATGGAGGCGTTTCATTTACCAATAGTTATTTCGGAAAATCAAACGAGCCCTTTAGAAGTTTGAATGGTATTGGGCTTAATGCAAATATGTTTTGGGGTATAGATGTTCTACAAAGCGACTCCTTATTCATTGCCGGTGGTGCCCAAGATAATGGCGGTTTCTTTTTAAAACAAAATAAGGAAACTAATAATCTTAGTGTTTGCGGTGACGGTTATTATGCATTAACGCTTAATGATAGTTTGGCGATAAATTTAGGAAATCCTCCCATTGTTGTATTGCATAATATGAATAGGAATGGTAATACCTACATTCACATTAATGATAGTTATAGCGAGTCGCGACGCCCTTTGATCTTAAAGGATTCTTTCGTTTATATTGCTTATCACGATGTTTGGCGTGCAAAAGTAAAAGACATTGTGGCAAATAAACTGGTGTTTAAGAATATTAGTTCCATACCTGATGTGAAGGATGGTGATTATTTAAAGAATCGAGAGATCAAAGCAATGTGTATTTCTAAGTTTAACTCTGCTTTAGTAGGCTATGCCAATCCTCAGTACAATTCAGCACAGAATAGTGGGAAATTGTTCTATTGCGCTAATGTTTTAAATCCAAAGGCCGAGTACACGGATATATCTGCATTATGCGCCAACGCAAAAGTTGAATTATGTAGGTGGTGGAATGTTGAAGCTTTAATAGCCGATGAATTTTTGGAGAATAAATTCTATTTGATCTATAAAGATCCTTTTGATCAAAAGGTTTCAGGTGTTTACGAATTCTGTTATTTTCCTGATAGTAACAAAGCCGTTCTTAAAGATATCAGTTACGATCTAAGAAGAATAGGATTCAATAAATTAAAGATGGATAAACATAATGGTGTTCTATACCTTGCTGCAAATGATGGCGTTTATTGTTTAAATACACTTGCAGAAGATACTGTTTGGAAAAGTTTGAATTTTTTCCCTAAGGTTTTAGTAAGTGATATTGTTTTTAATTATCACAAAAATATAATGTATGCTGCCACATTTGGTAGAGGCATCTGGAGTTCGGAAATACCATCGTTTAGTAGTATAAATATCACAATTGGAAAGAGCAGAGTGGAGCCCGATTTGGTAAAAGTAGATGGAAAGCTAACTGTATTAAAAGGCAGGAAATATATCATCAATTCAAAGCTCGTGATAACCAAAGGAAGCAAGATCGAATTAAGGAAGGGAGCGAAACTGATCCTCAGTTCAAAAGAAAGAGTTGTAAATGAGCAAAATAAAAAGGTAAGCATTGAGCAGTTTGTGATAAAGCACAAAACTGCGCAGATAATTTACCAGAATAATTAATTATTTGTAAGATACGGCGATCACTGCTTCACCATTGGTTAAGTTTACAAAGTTACTTGTGCCGTTATATAATTTACAATTGAAATTGATCTTTAGTTTTTTGGTGGCCTGGCCATTTTCATTGGTCTTGTAATCTTCAACAGAAGTAATATTGAAAATATTTCCTGCACCAACTTGCGATTGTAAATGAGAAGAGTAGATCTTACCATTGGCGTCTACATAAGTGATCTTTACCTTAGATAACAGATTTGTTGCAGTTGTAAAGTAAATTGGCGTTGTAACAACACTAAAATTGGTTGCTGCCGAATAGCTGTTTGCAGTATTAATGTTGAAATTATATTCAGTAGAATCATTAGCCGAATCTTTTACTTTCAATTTTACTTTATACATGCCACTTGCGCTATAAGTATGGCTAGGATTGGGAGAATTAGATCCTGGGCTATAATCGCCAAAGTTCCATTTATACGTATAATTTGGTGGCGTTCCCGAACCTCCATTAGTTGTATTTGAAAAAGTAACTGTATTTCCGTTCACTATAGGCGTTAAGATGCGTGTTTTAACAGCAAGATCACTAATAGTTATTTTTATTGGATTCTCCATATGGGTCATTGGCGAAGAACCGGTTTCTGAAATTCCGAGATTTACATTTTTAATACCTGCTGTACTATAGGTGTGAGTGGGATTTGCTTCGGTAGACAAACTTCCGGCATCATCAAAATTCCACAAGTACGTTGTATTGCTTGTTCTTTTATTGTAGATCGATCTGAATTTCGCTTCATAGCCGATCAGCGTTGGAGCAACCGTGGCAGTGTTTGCAAATTGGTAATCACCGGCTTTAATGGAGTTATTGATATTTGTTGCGCCACCTAAAGCACTAACTTTATTATCGTTCAATTCGATCTTTAATGAATTAGCACATGTATTACCGCAATTTGCAGGTTTAACTTCTGCCACAAAAGTGTACATGCCATTAGTGTCTTGAGTATAGCTTGAGTACATATAGTAGCCAAAAGTACCTGCTTTTAAACTCAATGGTGTACCGTCGATATTCGCCGAAATGTAAAATGCCGGCTCTTCAGTAACGTTTTGTGGGAACTCCTTCTTTTTACAAGAAGAAATTGCAAGAGCAAAAGTGCAAACTATGATCAGTAACTTTTTCATTTTTATTTATTGAACAGGGTATAGGTTAAGCTAAGTTTTACAGCGGCAGGAGCATTGCTTTGGTTAATAACTCCATAGTATTTGTAATCTTTAAGAACATTGCCAAGTGATTTGTTTATTTCTAAATTCAATCCAAGTGTTTTAGAGATGCTGTAATTGTAATTTAAAGCTAACTGTGCGTTGAATTTATTTAGCTGATCAAAACAGTAACCGTACTCATAACGGCTCTGCGTTGTTGTAACGTTGCTTTCCAATGTGGTGGTGTTAATGATCTCTGTGCGAGTGTTCATCAAGTACATCATATTAAAGCCAACTCCAAAAGCGTTGTTCTTGTTTAATTTATAAATGAATTTCAAAGGCATAACCGCATAATGAAGGTCGCTCAATTTGTAGGTTGTTACATCGTTGTTAATTCCGAACCCGTAAGTAGTGATGCTAAAATTTGCTTTTGCTTCGCCTAAATTCGCAAGGCTGTTGTATTGAAGACCTACTAATAATGACGAACGCGAGTCGATATTGTACATGTAATTGATGCCAAGTATTGGACTGATGTTATTTCCGTTTCTAGTTGTATTCACTTTCCAGCCAAAAGAATTGTTTACTCCACCTTCAATGTTCATTGTGTGGTGTTTTATGCGTACATATTCTTTAACTTTTTTATCTTCAATGGCGGTTTTTAAATTGGCAGCAGCAATGGCATCTTCTGTTTGTCCTAAGTTTGTAGTTGTACTAGGTAATGCGATCACATCTGTTTCTTCAGGATCAGTTGATGTATTGTTTTTTTCATCACCAACAGCTTTTTGATTGTCTACATTTGCTAACTCAGGTTTCATATTGTCGTTAGAGTTAGTGTTTGTTTTTGCAACATCTGAAGATGATGAAGAGTTTTCAGAAGTGTTAGGTGTTGTTTTTACATGAGCACCTTCTGTTTCTCCAACAACAACTTTAACATCTGTGTTTGAAGTCTCTGTTTTAGTTACATTTACTTCAGACGAACCATTAGAGCGAGTTGCAAATTCATTAGCTGCAGTAGTAGTTGATTTTTTTCCGGAAACATTTTTCTTTGATGTCGCAGAATTTTCAATGATACTACTTTCTTGTTTAACGCTTAATTCGTCTCTTTCATTTGCAGTTGAAGATGGATTAGCGTTAGTAATGCTTGTAACTTCTAAATTCGTGTTTGAATTATTTGAAGAGGCATTAGCGTTTGAAAGATCAGAGCTTAAAGTTGTATTTTCAGTTTTTGAATTCGCATCGTTTAGTGTATTTGCAGAAACTACTGAGTTATTATTTTGAGCAACTTCATTTGTAGTTGATGCTTGTGATGTAAAATACCATATAGAGCTAACTAAAAGAGCACCTCCAATTATTATGGAAGAAATCACAGGGATATTGGCAAATGGTTTTTTGGCCGGACGAGACGCGTCGATCATCTGGCTCATTTTTTCCCAATTGGCTTCATTGAACTTGAAGTTCATATCATCCAATTTGTTTTTTACCGATTCGTCAAAATTGTCAAAGTTTTTCATTTTATGATGCTTTTGCTGTAGTTAAAACTGTTTCACCTATCATTTCTTTTAATTTTTGTCTTGCATAATTAAGGTGCCATTTACTGGTTCCCTCACTTATCTCAAGCATTTCTGCAATTTCTTTATGACTGTAACCATCAATAGCAAACAAGTTAAATACTTGTCCGCTTGCTTTTGGTAATTTTTCTATCATTTGCAGAATTTCTTTCGCATTCAATTTTTTAAGTGCAGAGTTCGTATCCGAATAGGCTTCTGTATCGTAATACTCTTCTACATAGCTGATCTTGCTCTTCAAATTCTTATTCTTGCGGTATTCATCAATGAGTGTGTTCACCATGATCCTGCGAACCCAAGCTTTAAAAGGAAGATTTGAATCGTATTTTGAAAGATTAGTAAGGATCTTTAAATAACCTATGTTCAACATCTCTTCAGCCAATTCTTTTTGATGTGTATAGCGATAGCAAATACTCATCAAATAGCTGTACAAGGTTTTATACAATGCATATTCAGCCCGGCGGTTGCGGTTGATACAATCCTTTATCAGGCTTGGCTGAATTATCATTAATTTAGGTTCGATAGTATTATTACGTATAACGCGTAATAATAGTTGGGTTAATAAATTTAATTTATTTTAAACGATAAACATGCAAAAATCAAGCCAAAATGTTTAAAATCAGTCTAATAGAAGATTGTCGATCAATCGAATATTTCCTACAAAACAGGCTATCAGGGCGATACCGTGACTTAACTCATTTTTATCGGATAAAACATGAAGGTTGTTAGGGTCGCAAATTTCAAAATAATCGAGATTATAGATGGTTTTTTGGGCCAATTTGGAGGCTACAAAAGCCTTTATTTCTGAGATAGGTTTTTGCGCCTTATAAAGCAGCTTGGATTCGTTTAAAAGCAAAGGAATAAGTTTGGCGGCCTCTCGTTCTTCTTTGTTCAAACGCGTATTCCTCGAACTCATGGCTAGCCCGTCTGCCTCACGGATTATTGAACAGGCAACTATCTTCACGGGTATATTCAATTGTTTCACAAGTTCTTTTACCACCATAACTTGCTGGTAGTCTTTGCTTCCAAAAAAAGCAATTTCTGGTTGTACTTTTTCAAACAAAATGCTCACTACTTTGGCAACGCCATTAAAATGACCGGGCCTATGAGCGCCTTCTAACAGTGAATCAAGTTCTCCAAAATTAAAAACTCTTTTATCTTCTTTAGGGTAGATCTCCTCTGCACTCGGCATAAACAGCGCATCACATCCGCTTTGCTCTAACATTGCAATATCTGCTTGCGGTGTTCGCGGATAATTCTCCAGATCTTTTTGATCGTTGAATTGTGTTGGATTTACGAAAATGCTGCACACCGTATATAGTCCTTGTTTTTTACTTTCGTTGATCAACGATATATGCCCCGCATGTAATGCCCCCATTGTAGGAACAAAGCCAATTTGTCTGCTTTCTGCTCTTATTCTATCCAAATGGATTTTTAATTCGCTATTTCTCTCGAAAATTAACATATAATGGCCCGGCAAAGCTATAATTTACTTTGAAATTAGGCTTTTTTTTTATTACTTTTGTATTACCATTTATAAAGGGATTTAGCTGTATGAAGAAATCACGCGTTCTATTTGTTTCCCAAGACATTACTCCATATCTGGATGAAACACAAATCGGTAAGATCTCTAGAAAATTACCCCAAGGAATTCAAGAACGCGGAAAAGAGATCCGTACGTTCATGCCAAAATACGGTTGTATCAATGAAAGAAGACATCAATTACATGAAGTAATTCGTCTTTCAGGGATGAATCTTGTTATTAATGATGTTGACCATCCATTGATCATCAAGGTTGCAAGCATTCCAAGTGCTCGTATGCAGGTGTACTTCATTGACAATGAAGAGTTTTTTAGCAGAAAGGCTACATTAGCTGATAAAACATCAGGAAAGAGTTTTGATGATAACGACGAAAGAGCAATGTTCTTTGTTCGCGGTGTTGCCGAAACAGTAAAAAAACTGGGATGGCAGCCTGATATCATCCATTGCCACGGATGGTTTGCCTCGTTAATGCCTCTTTATGTAAAAAAATACTACTCTGAAGATCCGATCTTTGCAGATTCTAAGATAATTGTTTCATTATACGATGATGCATTTCCTAAAACATTGAATAAAAAGTTCACTGAGAAGTTAGTGTTCGATGGTTTCAATAAGAAGGACATCAAGCATATTGCTGAAGAATCAAGCCACTTGAATATGATCAAGCAGTCTATTGAATTTGCTGATGGTGTAATTCAAGCAACTGAAACACTTAACCCTGAAATTGAGAAATTCGTTAAGAAATCAGGTAAGCAATTCCTTGGTTATAAGAATGAATTGGAATACATGGATTCATTCAATGAGTTTTACGACCTTATTTTAGAAGAAGCCGACGTGCTTAGCTAATTAAGAGGTTTTATAATTTTTTATGAAAGCTCCGCAGTTGCGGAGCTTTTTATTTAAGAAAAAGTCAGATATTTAGAACTTCATTTGAAAACATCCTCACATAGCTCAGTACTCAAGTTTTTAATACTGCCATTTGCATTGTTATTCATCACTGTTTCTTGTAAGAAGGATACGGATGTGCTAAATGCCAGTGCACAAGATCAAGAAGATATTTTAACCGGTTATTATTCCGACACCGCTACAATGATCGCGCATAGCATTGTTGTAGATAGTGTAGTTTCGTTCAACGACGCCACAAAATTTATTGGTTCAAATCAAGATCCTGTGTTTGGAAGAACGGATGTGAGTTTATACACTAAGTTCTCTATTCCAAATAATGTTGTTGGCGTTTCTTTTCCTGGTGCACATCTGGTTTCCTCCGAGATCATTCTTGTAGTGAAAAGCCTGGATTTTGTTGGCGATTATAAATGCCCCTTAACCTATGAGGTATTTGAGATGAATCAAAATATTCCAACAAATAAAACCTATCATTCAAAACCAAAGAACTGGCACAACAACAGTAATTTATTGGCAAGCAGAACGTGTACCTTTGATGTTATTAATGGTCTTTTTGTAGTTCGGATACCGGTGAATAGTACTTATGGTGCAGCTATTTTGAACAACCCACAGTATCTCACCGATAATACAACCATGCAAAATACCTACAAAGGTTTTTATATCACTTGTAAGTCAACAAATTTAAATCCCGTTGGAGCGCAAGGTGTCATTGCAAAATTAGATCTTGATAATGCCTTGAGTGGTTTTTATCTCTATTATCAAGAAGGTGAAGTTTCTGCAAGCAAACAAACCAAAACATTCAAATTTCCATTTAGTGGTACCGATGTTGTTAGATTTAATGAGTTTAAACACGATATGGTAAGCGGCGCTCATAATTTATTAAGTCAACAAATTCAGGGGGATTCAGCTAAAGGTTCTCAAGCTCTGTTTTTGCAGGGATTAGGTGGTGTAAAAGTGAAATTAAAGATACCGTTCCTTACAAACTACACGGCAAAACATAAAATTTCGGTGAATCAAGCGCAGATACGTTTTAAAGTTGATCAGGTAATTAGTGGTTCTGATGGAAAGTATCTTGCACCCTCAAAGCTCGCCATTCTTGCAATGGATTCGGCAAGTCGTGAGATATTTACGTTTGATCAGATCAGTCCTAGTGATTTTGCCAGGTATTATGGCGGAACCTATGATAGTGATAACAGAGAGTATGTATTTAATATTTCGCGCGATGTTCAAGCCATCATGAATGGGACAAAGAAAAACTGGGGCTTTTATTTAGTAGTTGCAGATGGTGACAGAGCTTTTGCAGTAAGACGCGATGATAGACCTGAACGAATTGTAATTGGTGGTTCCGCAAGTTCACTTTATAAACCGGTGTTCAAGTTAACTTATACGCCTTTCGAAAACAATTAACGTTAGCGGTTTAATTCGTTATAAACATTATTTCATTATTTTTACAAGCAATAATCAAGATGACAATTCGTTTATCAATTGATTTAAAACTTGGATAAACCATCTTTACATACACTCTTTCAACTCACTCCAAAAAGTGCCGTACCCGAATTCATTATTTATTCTTCTAAATTAAGCGAACGTTTAAATTACACCTGTCAGTTTATTTTTGAACATGTATTGAATTGCAAATATTCAATCACAGAAAATAAACAAGTGTTCAAAAATGCAAGTGCCTTTAAGATCAGCTATTCCACACATTCCGAAAAAGAGATCATTAATGTTTCGCCATATGATCTTTTATTTAAAACCGGAGTGGATGAAAGTTACAAACCCAAAGGATTAGCAAAGAACGGTACACTTTATTTTCATATGAGCGATTCCTCATGCGATCTTGGTTATGATATTTTTTCATCGGTATTTTATTTTATTTCACGGTATGAAGAATGGCAGAATTTTGAACCGGATACTCATGGACGTTTTGAATTAACGCAAAGTGTTTTATTCAAACATCAACAGCAATTAAAACCTTTGGTAAATAGTTGGATCGAAGAGTTTAAGCAAGCGCTCCTTAGATTTTATCCTAGTATAAATTTCCCTCAAAAGAAATTCCAATACATCAGTACCGTAGACGTGGATAATTTATACGCCTATATAAGTAAAGGCAGCGCAAGAACACTAGGAGCGATAGCGAAGGATATCGTAACTTTTAAATTCTCGAATTTGAATAGAAGAATGAAGGTTTTAATGGGGAAACTCAAGGATCCGTTTGATGTGTATGATGAATTGAATGCATTATCTCAAAAAACGAAAACCCCTTTGTTTTATTTTTTCTTGCAGCGTTCGGGAACAGAGCATGATCGTGCCATCGACCCTTTATCACCTGCATACAAAGAGGTTTTTGAAAAGTTAAATAAAAGTGGAGTAGGCTATGGATTGCATCCTTCGTATGACACTTTAAGTAATGGCGAACTCTTAAAGCAAGAGTTTGAATTGATCCAAAGAAATTCAGGATCAACAATAGAATTTTCTCGTCAACATTATTTGCGTTTTCATATTAAGAAAACACCAAAACAATTACTAAATAATAGAGTTAAGGCTGACTTCAGCATGGGATTTGCCTCCGGTGCAGGTTATAGAGCCGGAACATTCACCCCTTTTTATTATTACGATCTGGAAAATGAAAAAGCAACAGGATTACTCATGGTTCCTTTTGCAGTAATGGATGGTGTTTATTTTATTTATTCGAATGACGGTGTAACATCTGCCGAAAAACAAATGCACGAATTAGCCGAAGAGGCGAAACGCTTGAATGGAATTTTTGTGACGGTGTTTCACGAGCGGACGTTTGATGAGAATTTGTACCCGGGCTTTGGGGATCTTTATCGAAAACTTCAGATAGGAAAGCAATAGCAATGTCACCCTGAGCGTAGTCGAAGGGCGACTTCTATTATTCTTTTTTAGAACTTACTTTTCTTGCTTGACCAAGAAAAGTAACACCCGCCCGAACGACGTTCAGTCGGGAGGGAAAGAAATCAAGGAAATTCGATTCTCCGCACTGGCTGCGCGCCTAGCAAGAATTTCCTGGCCCGCGCAAGCGTCTCCGGAGGAAGATTAGGCTAAATATTAAGATTGTGCTTCGAAAAGGGTTGGGATGCCGAAAACCACCTATAAAACATTTGCAACCACTTGCAGTTTTAGTAGTAGAAAATACTTACCAAATCCCAATATTTCACTACATTTGAAACATGCACAAGGCCCTTAAAATAGCAGGTATTTCTCTACTTGGGATTATACTTTTTAATTCGTGCAAGAACGATCTAAAGATCATTGCGCCTTATAAAGAAATTCCACAAGTTCATGCAATTCTTACCCCGCAAGATCGGATGCAAATGATCCGTATCAATAAGATATTTTTAGGAGAAGGCGATGCTAATATAATGGCCAAGGTAGCCGATTCGGTGAATTATAAAGCAGGAGAGTTAACCGTAATGCTGGAGCGTTTTGTGAATGGATCAAAAGTTGCTGCTGAAGTTAATGCCGGTAAGACAGAATTATATTTCCGCGATTCACTTATTCAAACGCAAGCCGGTGCTTTTTCCACAACTCAGCGCGTTTACCTTTGTAATGACCGCTTGTATAGTGATGGTATTTACAAACTCACCATAAAAAATAACAATACTAAAAATGTGTTCACGGCAACTACCACGGCCATTGATAGTGTTCGCTTAACGGGATTTCCCCCACTTGCTGCACCATATTATACATTTACACCGGCACTTAATGAGCCGGATTATTCATGGGTTGATTACAGCAATCAAACCGGCTCTAATTATATTGTAAGAACAAAAGCGGCTACCGGAGGTTTTCTGCATGACCTCACAATTCGTATTCATTATTTTGATAGTGTACCAACTTCGGTGGCTACTGATGGTAAGATATATCAAACCTTAGATTACTTCTTTCAACCTAAGCAGCTTTATGAACGAGTAGATTTCATTAACTCAAAGTATTTTAATTTTTCTTTCAAGGGCTCCTCTTTATTTGCAGAGTGTGGCAACCTTCTCTCAATGCGGAAAAATCCTTCAGGTTTTCTTGGGCGAAAAGTTTATCGAGTTGATTTTATATCAAGTGCAGCCACTCAAGATTATTACGATTACCTTCAATTTTCTGCACCGTCATTAAGTTTTGCTCAAGAGAAAATTCTCTATTCTAATTTCGATAAGAGGGCCGCAATAGGCATCTTTACTTTTCGCACGCGCTGTGCAATTAAAAAGGTACCGGCCAATGTATTTGTAGATGAGTTTCGCTACAATAAATACACGTGTCAGTATAGTTTCTTTACAAGCAATTTAAGTCAAATAGGCTGTCCTTAAACTGCCAATTTTAAGGCAAAAACCAAGGTTTATTGTCAAATTTTCTAGGCTTTTACAGGTAAACTGCCATGCTGTCATATTAGATAGCTCCCGCCCCAAATGGCATATTTATTGAAGTCTTACGGGAAATTAATACTAAAATTATGGGAAAGATCATAGGAATAGACCTTGGAACAACAAATAGCTGTGTGGCTGTTATGGAAGGAAGCGAAGCTGTAGTTATTGCAAATAACGAAGGCAAACGTACTACGCCATCGGTGGTGGCATTTGTTGAAGGCGGAGAGCGCAAAGTAGGGGATCCTGCAAAACGCCAAGCTATTACAAATCCAAAGAAAACAGTTTATTCAATTAAACGTTTTATGGGTCATTTGTTCAACGAAGTTTCAACAGAGGTAACACGCGTACCTTATCAAGTTGTGCAAGGTGAGAATAACACACCTCGTGTACAAATTGACGATAGAAAATATACACCACAAGAAATATCGGCGATCATTTTGCAAAAGATGAAAAAAACGGCCGAAGATTATTTGGGACAAGAAGTCACAGAAGCAGTGATCACTGTTCCTGCATACTTTAGCGATTCGCAACGTCAGGCTACAAAAGAAGCCGGAGAGATCGCCGGATTAAAAGTAATGCGCATCATCAACGAGCCTACTGCTGCTGCTTTAGCTTACGGTATGGATAAAAAAGGTAAGGACATGAAAATTATTGTGTTCGACTGCGGTGGTGGTACACACGACGTTTCGGTTTTGGAATTAGGTGATGGTGTGTTTGAAGTAAAATCAACTGATGGAGATACACACTTAGGTGGAGATGATTTTGATCAAGTGATCATTGATTGGTTGGCTAGCGAATTTAAAGCAGAAGAAGGAGTTGATCTAACAAAAGATCCAATTGCTTTACAACGTTTAAAAGATGCAGCAGAGAAAGCGAAGATAGAATTATCAAGTAGCAATTCAACAGAGATCAACTTACCGTACATTACGATGGTTGACAATGTTCCAAAATTCATTGCAAAGCAATTAACTCGTGCAAAGTTCGAGCAACTAGCAGATAGTTTGATCCAACGTACCATTGCACCTTGTAAATCAGCTTTAAAAAATGCAGGTTTATCAACTTCAGATATTGATGAAGTGATCTTAGTGGGTGGTTCAACTCGTATTCCTGCAGTTGTTGCAGCGGTAGAGAAATTCTTTGGTAAAGCACCAAGTAAAGGTGTTAACCCCGATGAGGTTGTGGCTTTAGGAGCAGCAATTCAAGGTGGTGTGTTATCAGGAGATGTAAAAGATGTGTTGTTGTTAGATGTAACTCCGCTTTCATTAGGAATTGAAACCATGGGAGGTGTGTTCACAAAATTAATTGAGTCGAACACAACTATACCAACAAAAAAATCGGAGACATTCTCAACGGCGGCAGATAATCAACCTTCGGTTCAGATCGTTGTTTATCAAGGTGAGCGCCCAATGGCAAAAGATAATCGTAAGCTAGGTGAATTTAACTTAGACGGATTGCCTCCATCGCCACGCGGTGTGCCTCAAATTGAAGTAACGTTTGATATTGATGCCAATGGTATCTTAAACGTAAGTGCAAAAGATAAGGCAACAGGTAAATCGCACAACATTCGTATTGAAGCAAAATCCGGATTAAGCAAGGAAGAGATCGATAAAATGAAGCGTGAAGCAGAATTAAATGCTGATGCCGATAATAAAGCGCGTGAAGAAATAACAAAGCTGAATGAAGCAGACTCGATGATCTTCCAAACGGAGAAACAATTGAAAGAATACGGAGATAAGATCCCGGCTGATAAAAAAGCAGCGATTGAAAGTGCCTTAGTTGAATTGAAAACAGCACATGCGGCAAAGGATATGCCTAAGATCGAAGTAACATTAAAAGCAATTAATGATGCTTGGAGCGCAGCTAGCCAGGACATGCACAATGCCATGAATAATCAACAAGGTGCAGGTAATGCAAATCAAGAGCAAAACGCCGGCGGTGCTAATCAAGGTGGAGGTAAGGATGAAAATGTTACCGACGTTGATTTTGAAGAAGTGAAGTAATTTGTTAATGATTGATGAAAGCCTCTGTAAGAAATTACAGGGGCTTTTTATTTTTAGAATAGTGGACTAAAGTTTAATGTTAAATTATCGTTTTCAGAAATTTTAACAGCATAGGTTTTTGTTTGTGGAATAGTAATTGAGTTACTTTGAAAAAAAGCAAAACTATGTATATGAAAAAAACATTATTGATTTTAGCAATGGCGTTTACTTGCGCTATGAGCAAGGCACAAACAACAGAGGTTACTTACGAATACAAAGTGTTCACTACAGTAGAGTCGGTAATACCGGGAGGTTTAGGCAGATCTCGATTGATCGCCACTGATAAATCTTCACAGATCGTAGAAAAAGATCTTGAGAACTTTTTTAGTATGGTAGGGATCAATTTCAAGAACATTCAAAACAACGATCAAGTTATTACTTCAAAAATAAACGAATACGCTAAAGAGGGATTTGAATTAAATCAAGTGGCTCCTGGTGTATATAGTGGAAGTGATAACAAAGCGGGGATCTACGTTACGCGTTTCGTATTTAGAAAGCCAATTACAAAGTAATAGAGTAAAAGAAGGCTACCCACCGGCCTTCTTTACTTTATATTTCATTTCTTGAAGTATCTTTAAGAGTTTGTCGCGGTGATCGCCCTGGATCAATATATTCCTATCTTTCACAGTTCCACCGCCACCGCATTTTTGTTTGAGTAATTTACCTAAGGCTTCAATGTCTCCGGTTTTTCCAACAAAACCACTTATTCTGGTCACCATTTTTCCACCGCCTAATCTATCCAAAAAGATTCGCAGATCTTGGTTTAACGGATCTTTGGTTTCTTCTTCTTCAGTGTTTTCAGTTTCAAACTTAAAGTTTGGATTGGTGCTGTAAACCACATTTATTTTTTTATCTTTCTTGCTCATCGTTTGTTCTTAAAAATAATAAAAATAACTATAAAACTTAATGCTAGTATGGATAGCAATAGGAGGTAAGGAAAATTAAAGTGATGTATATCATCCACCGCCTCTATTTTTTCATCGTTAAAGTAATTACTGTTAACAAGAAGTCTATTCTCTTCCTCAATACTATCTTTCAAACTGATATAGGCTTTATAACATTGCAAAGCTAAAACAGGATCTTTTCCTTCTGCAATACCTGATTTTAATAAAAGTAATTTGCATTTCGCGTCAAGGTAATCGAACACACGGCATAAACTATCAGCTTTAGCAATGTATATTTCCCAATTAAGTTCATCATTTAATCTGTAATAAGCTCTTGCAAGATTGATATAACTATCCGTTTTATCCATTTCATTTCCCATGATCTCATTTGCTTTAACAGCATCTAAGCAATTACCAATGGCTGTTTCGTAATTTTTATTTTCAATATTAATAACAGCAAGATTATTAAGACACATAGCCTCCAATTCATAATCCATCAGTTTCCTGGCGATCTTGTAGGCGTTCAAAAAATATGTTTCTGACTCTTTAAACTTTTTTTCTCCCATTTTTAAAACTCCAATATTTATATAGCAATTAGCCGATTGCTTTTCGTTATTGAGTTTATGATTTAGTTGGAGGGCTTTCAAATAGCTTCGCTCAGCCATTTCATTTTTGCGTAGGTCGCTATAAATATTCCCTAAATTGGTTTCGCTAATTGCAATACCCGGTTCATCTTTTATTTTTTCTCTAATTTCAAGCGCTTTTTTATGCTGACCTAAGGCTTTCTTCAGATCTCCCTTACGATAATACAGTACCCCAATTAAATTATATGCTTTTGCCAAATGTTTTGGCGACTTGGATAGTAGAGCAAAGTTTTCGGCTTGTTTGGCACAATTATAGGCATATTGTGGTGCAAAAACGCGAGCCTTAAAACCTTCCTTATAAAAAACGTTTACTTTTTCGGTGTCGCTTGGTAATTTAAGATTAGCATTTACCAAGGAGTCAAAATTTTGCGCACCAACTAAAGTACTTATGATCACAAATAGTGCAAAGAATTGCTTTCTCATAATGCTTTAAATATATAAATTTAAATGCTTAAAACTTACTAATTGTTATGATAAAATATTCCTTCTTCCAAAAGAACCCTGCTTCGCATTATGTATATATTGATATGCATATCGACCAGATAAAATCTGATACGATACAATTACAATTACCTGCATGGAGACCCGGTCGATATGAGCTAGGTAATTTTGCAAAGAATGTAAAAAAGGTAGAAGTGGTAGATGAGCATGGTAAGAGTTTACATTATTTTAAAAAGAGTAAAGATCTTTGGGAAGTGAATTGCCTTGGAGCAAAGTCATTAAAGGTAACATACAGTTATTATTCAGCGGAGTTAAATGCAGGCGCCTGTTACGCTGATGTTAATCAGATCTATATGAATCCTGTGCATTGTTGTTTTTATGTGGTAGGAAGAGAGAAGGAAGAACATTTGGTGGAATTGCAAGTTCCGGAAAATTATAAAATAGCATGTTCATTAAAACGCGAAGGGAATATTCTAACCGCTGTTGATTTTGATGAACTCACCGAATCTCCTTTTATCGCGTCTAATTGTTTGCAAACTCAAACCTACGAAGTGAATACCTGCCTTGCCGGCAGGCAGGAAGTAAAGTTCTATTTGCATTTTAATGGAGAGTGCAAACCTGATTGGCAAAAGATAAAAACAGATTTTGAAAAGTTTACAAATTATCAATTGCAATTTTGGGGCGATTTCCCATTTGACGAATATCATTTTCTGTTTCAAATTACACCTTTTAAATTTTACCATGGGGTAGAGCATTTTAAAAATACGGTGATTGCGCTTGGCCCTGGTTATGATCTGCATCAAGCAAAAGTATACGAAGATCTTTTAGGCGTTTCGTGTCACGAATTACTTCATGCTTGGAATATCAAAACCATTCGTCCGAAAGAAATGTTGCCTTATGATCTTACCAAAGAGAATTATGCCGAAACAGGTTTTGTGTACGAAGGATTTACCACGTATTATGGTGATAAAAATCTATACAGTTCAGGTGTATTTACCTTAGAACAATATTTTGAAACACTCGAAGAAAGGCTCGATAAGCATTTTACGAATTTTGGAAGATACAATTTGAGCGTTGCAGCAAGCAGTTGGGATAATTGGCTCGACGGTTATGTTCCGGGAGTGCCTTATCGCAAAACAAGTATTTATGATGAAGGAAATTTGATCGCTTTTATGTTGGATGTAATGATCATGGAAGCCACGCAAAATAAAAGATCGCTGCGCGATGTATGCAGAAAATTGTACAATGATTTTGGAAAAAAGAACAAAGGCTATTCAAAAGAACATATCATTGCCTTGTGCGAAGAAGCCGCCGGAAAAGATCTGAAAGAGTTCTTTAATAAATTTGTGTTTAGCGCCAATGATTTTGATGAAGGTTTAGTGCCATGTTTTAATTATTTGGGTATTGACTTTCAAAAATCACAGAACCAAAACTTGAATGAAAGAGATTTTGGTTTTAAGATCATCGAACAAGGAACTCTAACAAAGGTAAGTATGGTAGCACCCTATTCGCCATCTTGGAAAGCCGGTATTTTTAATAATGACGATATTATTGCCGTTAATGGAACGGTGGTGAGAAACAATTTGAACCAGTTGTTGAATTATTATTCTAACGAAAAAAGTCTTGATATTACCATCATTTCGCAAGAGAAACTTAAGACAGTTTGCTTGCAAAAGGATGAAAAGGCACGTACTTGGTTCTTTAAAAGTAAGTTAAGTATGATGGCCCAATCAACTGATAAACAAAAGGATAGTTTTAATGCATGGAAGGCATTTTAGTTTTTAGATAACTTGTTGAAAACTTGAACTTTAGGAAACTAAATAAATGTTAAAAAGTACTTTCTTTGTATAAATATAAACTATAAAAAATTTAAAAATGGAAGAAAACAATCAATCAACACCTGCAGTGCCTCAGGGAAAAGGCATGGCCGTAGCTGGATTCGTAATTGCTTTAGTGGGACTAGTATTTTATTTCTTAATTGCAGTTGCCGTTGGCGCTCAAGCTATGTTCGGTGGCGGATATGGATTAGGAATATTCTGGTTAATCCTTTGCGCTACTGGAACTTTACTTAGCGTTTTAGGAATGATGAAATTAGGAAAAACTGGTGGTAAAAAGGGACTAGCTATTGCAGGCATGATAATTGGTATACTTGCGACTATTATGACTTTGTTTCTTGTTATGGGAATAGGCAAAATTCACGAGGTAGGTGGTAATAAATTGGGTGAAGCGATGGAGAATTTAGAGAACTTAGATACCGCTGCAATTCGTCAGTCACTTGAAAGTGCAATTGAAAACGCTACAGATTCAACTGCTCACTAATATTTAATATCTATTACATGAAAGGCTGTCAGAACTGACGGCCTTTTTTTATTTTTGTACAAATAAAATCAAGTAACATGGAAAATCAATTCGACAATACATTAGTAAATGAGATAGAAGGTGGATCAAAACGTCCACAATTTTTAACCGTATTATGTGTGCTTTCATTTGTTTGGTGTGGCTTAGCATTTTTATTAGGCGTTTATGGTATTATTGTAAATACTCCCGAAAAAATGCAGGAGAATATTGAGAACATGCGAAAATTTAGTCCTGCAGGAGCCCAACAAATGGAGGAGCAAATGATAGAGCAACAAAATAGTACCTTGGGTAAGATCCAGCCTTACTTAAGTCTAGTGTTTTTAATGGTTAGTTTTTTAGGCGTGATGCAAATGTTCAAACTTAAAAAAACAGGCTTCTATATTTATGCAGCGGCTGAGTTGATACCTTATGCTTTTATTTTGGTTGGAGGAAAACAGGCAATGGCCATGATGGGTTCGATGGGCGGAGGGGCCATGCAAACAGCGGCCATGGTGATGATGGTGTTGATGGTACTTTTTGATCTTGCTTTTGTGGTGATGTACGGTGTTAATTTAAAACACATGAATAAGTAAGCTTACAGTTCACTATATACAAAAACATTTTTCAGGATCTGTTTATTTGTCTTTGTGTCCCAAAGCTCTATTTCAATATCTTTAGTTGCGTTTGTATTGGCGCCATCAGGAGATATCTCTGTTTCAAAAATTTTTTCAGCTGCATTTGAATTCTCTGTTGTATAAATAAGTCGATATCTCATTCCCTTTGTATAAACAAGTTTGAATCGTTTGGCATCATTTGTTTTTAAAAGGGTTGCGTTATTGAGTTTGATCTCGGTAGATAACTTTATGTCATTGCTTATGTCCAAATAAAACACATCCGATTTATTCTTTGTGATAAGACTATCTTTAAATTCTCCGGTGCGATAGAAAAATATCTCACCTTGTTTTTTTACGGTAATGGTTTCCTTTTTTTGGGAATAGGAGATAAGCGATAGGGAAATAAAAAAGAGAATACTAATCTTTTTCAATATCAATTTCTTTTTTGATCTCTTGAATCTGTTCGTTAACCTGTTGGGTAATGCCACCTGTACTCTGGTGTATATCACGTTGAATATCATTGGTAGCATTTTTAAATTCGCGAATGCCTTTACCAAGAGTTTTCGCAATGCTAGGAATACCTTTTCCGCCGAACATCAATAAAATTACAAAGAGGATAAGTATAACTTCGCCACCACCTAAATTGAGGAATAATATAAAATCAGAAACTATCATTTATGTCGCATGAATTTAAAAACACCATAAACGCCCGCGCAAAAAATTACAGCTACAAAAGCAATAATAAAATAGTCGGATAGATCAGGTGCTTGCATACTGTAAATTTACATATTTGTTTAATACAGCCGGTGTTAAAATGGCTTATGATCGGCCATATTTAGTTCTTTTTCACAGAACGCATACTCCTCTTTAATGGCATTAGAGCAAACTACAATGGTTTTGTTAGCCCCATACTCCGATATCATTTGATGATACCATACAGTGCCGTTGGCATCTAAATTTGATAATGGTTCATCCAAAAAGAGCAGGGGAGCCTCAGCCAAAATGGCGAGCCCTAATTTAGCTCTTTGTTTCATGCCGCTTGAGTATTGTTTAATAGGTTTATTGGCAGCAGCTTTTAAGTTTAGGATCTCTATGATCTCGTTGGCAGAATATCTTTTCAAAAACGGCTTAAACACAGAGGTGTGTTCAGTTAGTTCTCTTAAACTAAACTCTTCGTTCAATTGTAAATAGGGTGAGGCAAATGAAATAAGTTCGTGTGAATCTTCTTGCTTTACATCATTGCCTTTAGAAGTAAAATTTACTTTTCCTGCATCAGGCATAATATAACCGGAGATCACTTGCAATAAGGTTGATTTGCCTGATCCATTAGTGCCTAACAATACAATTCGCTCACCAGGCGCGATCTGTAAATTCAGATCTTTAAAGATCCATT
>Ga0068872_10000804_pt1 | contig 26024 bp, 16 predicted proteins | sample NOAtaG_7_FD_66441 | JGI IMG/M metagenome (GOLD analysis project Ga0068872, IMG submission 66441) | Freshwater lake microbial communities from Lake Erie, under a cyanobacterial bloom - NOAA_Erie_Diel1S_2200h metaG | ecosystem: Environmental > Aquatic > Freshwater > Lake | place: USA: Ohio, Lake...
TCTTTAAATGCTTGTTTCTTTTTACAAGATGTAAAAGCCATTGAGCCTATCATTAATAGTGCTGCAGTAGCTAAAAATAATTTGTTTGTTTTCATGTTGTTTTTTGCTTTATACGAGGTTTGACGGTGATAGCTATCAAAGGTTTAATTTGTACTATGCTAAAATACGATCTTTTTGATAAAAAGTCAAATTTGATCCTGGTTATCAGTAGTTTAACAATTAAATAATCTGAAAACTTTTAGCTTTTGAACTTTCAGATTACCATTACTTTAGAGGAATATTGTAACTTTGTAAGGTCTATGTCACATATAATCGCCCCATCCATTTTATCAGCCGATTTTGCAAACCTTCAACGCGATTGCGAAATGATCAATAACTCTAAAGCCGATTGGTTTCATGTAGATATAATGGATGGCGTGTTTGTTCCAAATATCTCATTTGGCTTTCCGGTTTTAAAAGCCATTCAAAGGCATTCAAAAAAACCTTTGGATGTACATTTAATGATCGTGGATCCGGATAGATATGCGCAAGCATTTAAAGATGCTGGCGCGGAAGTATTAACTGTGCATTACGAAGCATGTACACATTTACATCGCAGCATTCAAAACATAAAGAGTTTGGGAATGAAAGCAGGCGTGGCCATCAACCCGCACACCGCAGCGCATTTGTTGGAAGATGTAATAAAAGACATTGATCTTATTTGCGTGATGAGCGTGAACCCGGGTTTTGGTGGACAAAAGTTTATCGAGAATACGTATAATAAAGTAAAGCAATTAGCAGAACTTAAAAAGAAACATAATTCAAACGCGCTTATTGAAATTGATGGAGGAGTAGACCTTAACAATTACAAAAAATTAGTACAAGCCGGAGCAAATGTTCTAGTTGCGGGAAATACCGTATTTGGTTCTAAAGATCCTGTTGCAACCATTCAACAACTTAAGAGTTTATAGTGGCAGGCAATTACATTAGCAAAACAGCCTTCTTAAAATTTGAGCAGTGCCGTAAAGCTTTCTTTTTTTACAAGAATCATTATTATTTACGAGATAAACCAAGCGTTGATAAACAACTCACGTTCAAACGCGGACATGATATTGGTGCACTGGCGCAACAATTATTTCCCGGCGGAATAAATGTGGTGGAAGCAGATCAAAATAAGGGTAGAGCAATAGAGTATACAAAAGAGCTTATTGAAAAACGCACACCCGTTATTTACGAAGCAACATTGGTATTTAATGGCGTGATGGTAATGGTTGATATTTTGGTGTTAACCAATGAAGGCTATTTTGCTTACGAAGTAAAAAGTTCGATAAAGATCTCGGAGATATATATTAAAGATGCATGCTTGCAATATTACGTGGTAAAGAATAGTTTACCTGAGCTCAAAGATTTTTTTATTGTGACCATTAACGATAGCTATGTGTTTGATGGGATATTGGATGTGAAGAATTTATTTAAACGCAGAAGCATTATAAAAGATGCTTTACGTAATTACGGCTATATTGAAACCCGATTAATTGAAGCCAATGAAGTGATCGAACAAAATGTTATTCCTAATGTAGATATTGGCAAACAGTGCTTCACGCCTTACGAGTGCGATTTTTTTGGAACTTGTTGGAAAGATAAGATCACAGAAGAAAGTGTTTTTACTTTAGGAAAGGTAAATAAAGATCACGTATTTAATTGGTACAATAGCGGTATAAAAAACATTAGTGATATTCCCATTACCAACGACCTGTCAAAAAGTTTAAGGCTCCAAATTGAATCCACTAAAAGCAAGCAAGCGCATTTTGATAAGCCCGGTATAAAAAAGATCCTTTCAAGAATAAAAAAACCAATGGCGGCCATGGATATGGAAATTTGGGGGCAGCCCGTTCCAGAGATCATTGGCACAAAGCCATTTCAAAAAGTACCTTTTTTATACACCTTGGTTTCGGAAGAGTCCGAACATGCTTTCTTTTTTGATCATGAACCAGATGATAGAAGAAGTTTTGCAGAATCTCTGATCTCGCAAACAAGGAACTTTGAATCCTTGTTAGTGTATGATAAAAGTTTAGAGAATATGGTGATCAATGAGCTTGCTCAATTATATTCTGATCTTAATGCAGAATTAAAATTGGTTGCTTCAAAAATGATCGATATCTCTGACATCATTCACGAGCAATTGTATTTTCATTACCAATTCAAAGGGAATTATTCTTTAAAGGCAGTGTCATTGGCAATTTTAAATGAAGACCCTTTTAAAGATGAGCTAATAACTTCCGGTTTAGAAGCCATGAACGCGTTTGTAACATTCCGCTTACACGATAATATCATCGAAAAACAAAAAATGAAGGATGATCTAATAGATTATTGTTTGGCCGATTCGCGCGCCACATTTTTGATCACGGAAAAATTTCGGGAACTTACAGATTAACCTGCAATTAAATGTGCTTAAGAGGCAGAAACCGCAAAGCATCTTCGATGTGCGCAAAGTCCGCCGCGGCGGAGCGCAAAGTTCGCAAAGAATCAACTAACCGCAGAAAATTATTGAGAAGGCAAAGAAGCTGCGCTTAAGCAAAGAGCATGCCTTACTGTTTCTCCTTTCGGTTCTTTGCGGAACCAAAGGTCTTTGCCTTCTTTTAAGTACTGGTGATAAAGCTCTGCGGACTTAGTGTCTACTTTGCGAAAAGCGCGAAGCGCCTTTGCGGTTTCTGCCTCTCAGAGGTCTAAAAAAATTACGGAGTAACCGGCTCTTCTTTCTTCTTGGTATCCGCGTCAAAATAAAATCCTAACGAGAAACGGAAGGTGTTCTGTAAAGGATTATTTAGTGTGCGTGGTATGAGATAAGAAATATCTAAACTTCCAATGCTATACTTTAAACCAATACCTAAAGTAAAGAACTGGCGAGCTCCTTTTGTTTTTGGCTCATGAAAATAACCTGCTCTTACTGCAAATGTTTTGTTGTACTCATATTCAACACCTGCACCAATGTTGATCTCTTTCATTTCTTCCTTAAATCCACCTGGTGCATCACCAAATGATTGAAGAATGCCTTGAGCAACCGGCACATTAGGGTTTTTTCCTTTAGCAATTATTCTGGCACCGGTTGTTGGATCAATAGCTATTTGAGAGGTTGGTTGTCCTGTATTTGGGTCAACAACATATTCATAAATTGGTGGGGTAGGCACTAGTAGTTTGTTAAAATCAGTATAAAACCCAAAAGTGTTGGCTTCATCCATTAAAACTTTTAATCCCCCGCCTAATCGCATATTCATTGGAATGAAATTCTTTTCGGTGCTGTATCTTATTTTTGTACCTAGGTTAGTAAATGCTAAACCGCTGGTGGCGTATGCTTTTTTCTCGCCTAATTTAAAGATATCACTTTTGTAATACATGGTAAGATCAACTGCTACAGTGCTTGCGGCATTACCTTGTTGTCCGTTAAAATAAACTCTGCTGATGCTTGAATTCACAAAGCGAAACGCAACCCCGGTAGAAAAATTCTTAGCTAATTTTTGTGCAAAGCCAATATCTAACGCAAATTCATTTGGTTTAAAATCGCCGGTGCTGTTACCTTGTGCATCGGTTAACTGTATATTCCCTAGAGTGAAATAGCGCAACGAACCACTTACAGCTTGTTTTTTATTGATCTTTGAATAACCGCTGAGGTAATACAAATAAATATCAGGAACTAAATTACGTAACCAAGGTGTAGCGGTTAAAGCCACTCCAAATTTTTTGTCGGCAAATGCTAATTTGCTTTGATTCCAATGTGTAGAATTTGCATCCGCGTCCGTTGCCACACCTACATCACCCATTGCGCCTTGTTTGCTATCAGGGCTTATCAATAAAAAGGGAACGGCAGTTGTAATAGGATTAATAGTGCTGCCACCCAGCGCCTGTGAGCTTATTTGAGCATGATTTCGTGAAGAGATCAGCACAATGATCAGTAAAACAAATATCTTTCTATAACTAATTCTTTTCATTTGAATTGGGACGCCAAATATACTAATTAAGTATTACTAATTTTTCGATTTTTTCGGCTTTTTTATTGTCTTTATCTACTATTGCAACCTTGTACAAATACACTCCTCTACCTAATTTATCACCATAATCATCTCTACCATCCCACACTATACCTTCATTACGGAAACCTTCGCAATTTATTGTGCGGTTAATGCTTTTTGCCAATTTGCCGCTAATGGTAAAGATCTGAATGATCACTTTAATATCTTCGCAGTTGCGATTGTGTTCAAAAAAGAATTTTGTGTTGGTTGTAAAAGGATTTGGATAATTTAATACCATGTTCAAAGCTAGATCTTCATCCTTAGCCACCACAAAATCAGTGCTCACGGTTGATGAATTGTTTTGAACATCCCAAATTTTAAATGAAAGCGTATGATCACCCTCAGGTATATCTTTTAACTGATATTTTACTTTGCCGGTTTGGTAACTATTCAAATTTGATTCATAGAACTCGTTTAGTACGTACGGTTTATTGGTTTTCTCGTCCAAAACAGCTGTAATATCGTGTCCAAATCCTGTGCCTACCGTGTTGATGCCGGTTGAGTCAGAAACCTCCGCCATTAATATAGGATCCTGATCGGTAACACCGCCACTTACAAATGTTTTACTGTTCAGATATAGCTTAACTTGCGGCCCTTCCGTGTCAACCACTGCATTAGGACTCAATCCCCCAACTTTAACGCTATCGTAATTCCCATTTGCATCTGTGTACCCATCGGTAGCATAATAGCTGAATTTTGCTCTTCCGTAATTAAATGACACATCTTTTGGAACAATGAACGAGAATGTAAAATCGCCATTTTTAACTTCCACTTTTCCTTTATAAATAACGTTTTGTTGTGATTGGAATTGGAATGGTGTTAACGTTCCCGGAGTAGTGGAAGATGATGGGTCGTTTAACTGGCAAGTGATCTGCTCGCTCTTATCAAATATCACAGGATATACCAATCCATTAAAACTATTAAATTTATTTCCAACAGTATCTCCTACAAATCCTTTGATGGTAACTTTTGAAAGCCCTTTTATGGTGTCGCTAAGACTAATATTAACTGTATTTCCGTTGATGTGGGTGGTGTAAACTTTTTGTTTAGGATAGGCTAAGGTTAATGCAGGATCACCTAATAAATGAAAGTTAGAATAAAAGAAATTCTGCTTTAAACTTGCTTTTGTGTTGCGAATGATGTCGCCAAGTGTAGGCATGCGGTTATCTGTTTGCTTTTTGAAAATAAAATCAAACAAACGGTTATTTAATGTTTCATTAAAGTTTGAAAAAGCCAAGCGGCAGGTTGTAAGCATCGCTATCGACCCACCTTTCGGATTGAGTAAACATAATTCGCCGGCCGATACTCTATCCGGATCATCATAGCGGCTAAATTCGCAGGTAGCTGTAATGAATAGTGGCAATGTATTAAAGTTACTCCAGGCATCAATGGTAGGAATATCAACTACGCGTTCAGCAGAGAGTCCAACCTCGCCGCCGTGGCCGGTATAATTCATGATCAAGCAACCTTTTTCTACTCGATTATTAAAAGCCGCTTGCATATCGGGATAGCGTTTTCCTCCTGGAGTTGATAAACCTTTGTATGCATCAATATACACTTTGTCAATGTTGTAGGATGGAGATGCGTTCTTTACTTTCCCGGCTAAATTATCTGCCTGCCCCATGTGAAGTGCACCGTCGCCATCATCGGCACAAAACATAATATGGTTTCTCCAATCTCCGAATATTTCATTGTTTTGTGAGAGCGAACAGTTATCCGGCGCTGTGGTTGATATCCCTGTTTTTCTATAATAATTCTCAATTTTTCTAACCACATTATCGGCCTGACTTGCATTTGAAACCACAATTCGACCCACACCAACGTCCATAGCGTCTGACGGATCATTCTCAGCATTGAACCCTTCTTGGGGATCCATTAAACCATAAAAATCATCAGATGCAACACTGTAAATGTAGGAAACTGAATTTTCTGTTTGATAGGTTGGAATTAAGTTGGTATTGCCTGGCCTGCCATTTTTATTAATGTAAGAGCCTCTTCCGAGGAGTAATAAATATTTTGTTGGTTTACCTACAGCCACTCCTCGTGTATAAAGCATTCGAGTGAAATCTCTAATGGCGCTTGCATCAATTTTTCCGCTCGAAAATTCATTGTAGATCTGCTCTGGTGTGGCGATGGCGTAGCTTAGTCCTTCTTCTTGTTGGTGCAATGCGCCTAAGCGATTAGCATATGGTAAAAACTGTGTTGGTGAGATGATCACATAGTCTGCCTGCGAAAGTGAGTGTAAATTTTGATTTTGAACTGTGCTTATATACTTTGGCTTTGGAAGATTTGCGCTTGTAAATACAACATATTCATTAAGTGAGTCCGCATTGGCGTTAAAACTCAGAATATTACCATTAATGCTAAAATTTTGCTGATAAGGATTAATTATATCGCTAATGTTCCAAATGGTAGTGCCGCTGATCCCATTTGAGTTCACATTAAAATGGCAAACATTACCAGGAACAGAGATCCTTTTGTCGCGAAATTGAAATGTATTGCCATTGAATACTATTTCACGTCGCGCATTAATGGCGATCTTATCAATCCATCCAACTGTATTTGGTGTTAATCGGCTTACAACTGCAGTGATATTATTTTGGTTGTTATTTATAGCTTTACTTGATCTTGTGTCTAATACAACAAAATCTGCAAGGTAGTTTGTAATATCAAAACCAATAATGGAGTGGCTGTAACTTAAGCCATTCACCGAAACATTGTATTGATTGGTGATCGTCCCTCTTCCTGCAATAGTAGACTCTGCTCTAATTGTATCTCCAACAACAAAATTATTGTCGCCAAATACAAAGCTGTAACTTGTATTTACGTCAAAATATTCGCCATACATGTTGCGTCCGCTTTTTACAAAATTGATAACGTCATTTTCGTGAAAATTGTAGTAGTCGTATGTTGAAGTGATGGCATTGGTTGGGCTCACCACAGAATTTTGTGCAGCAATACGTTTTCCAGCGCCAAGATCAACGTTGAGGTAGTAAAATGCAGTATCACTGTAAAAATTATTCTTCGGCGAAAATAAAAGTCCTCTGTAGTTATATTTTTTTTCCCAACGAGTCATGCCTTTTCCATAGAACAGTACATGATCTGTTGGGTTAAAAGTGTTATCACTTTCGCCTATAACAACGATCGCATTTTCTTCCAAGTCGTCGTATCTAAAATCGGCATTCTGCTCGGGCAGCATTTCGCCACCATTTCCATAAATGCGAATATTTTTGGGATTTAAGGAGCCCATATCAATTCCTAAACTATTCAAAAAAATGTAGTCTAATTTATAAACGCCATCAGCAGTAATAGCTAATTTATACCACTTACCCGAAGCAAGAACTGAGTTGCTTTTAAACACATTAGCGTTACTTGCTCTATTGTTATTCGCAACAACCTCCCATGAGATAGTGTAATTGATCAATTCTATCACTTCTCCAAGTTCGTTGAGTTTAAAGGGAATGATCTCACATGCGCTTGTGGTTTCGTTAACTGAAATACCGTGTTTTGTGCTTATTTGAAAATCGCTTTTAAGGTATTTCCCAAAATTTGCCTTAATGACTGATGCTGTTTCGTTATCAAGTTTTATTTCCGAAAGAATGTTTAACTTTCCGATAGCTTTGCTATTGATAGAATTTGTGTTACTTTTAAGGTAGTATGGTAAATTGTTCTTTTGGTGGTCGTATAATGCGTTTTTAACAACTACTTTTTCGAATGAGCTGGCGTTTAATTTAACAATGTTGGAGGAAGGGGTTTTACGGCTTTCAACAGAAAAGGCTGTTCCTACTTCAGCATTTTGAGCAAAAAGCAGAAAATTCGGTAGAAACAAACAGATAAAACCAATAAACCTTGTCATACAAACTGTAATATTAACAAATCTATAACGGCTTAGTAATAAAAATATTGTTAAGAAAATGTTTTTGTTTTTAAAAATACATTGTTATATTTGTAATGTAGGATTGGCACATTAATCATGAAGAAACGTATTTTATTTATATTGCTTGTATTCTCAGTAGTTGCAAGCGACTTGAAGGCACAGGATCCTCAATTCACGCAGTTTTATGCGAATCCTTTATACCTGAACCCAGCCTTTGCCGGTACAGCAAGATGCGCAAGGGTTTGTATGAATTACCGTAATCAATGGCCAAATTTATCTGGTCAATACGTTACATACTCAGCATCTTATGATCAACATTTCGACTTTTTATCGGGCGGTTTAGGATTACTTGTGTTAAGTGATGATCAGGCTCGTGGAACTCTAAGAAACACCCAAGCTAGTTTAATTTACTCCTATCACGCGCCTATAAACCGTGAGTTTTCTTTAAAATTCGGTATCCAAGCTACTTATTTCCAAAAAACACTCGATAAGGGTCGTTTGAACTTTGGAGATATGATCGACGCTCGTCGCGGTTTCGTTTGGAATACTTCAGAAATTGTTCCATCTGCTACTAAGAGAAACGCCGATTTTACAGCCGGTATCTTAGGATATAGCAAGAACTACTTTTTTGGATTCTCTGCAGCGCATATCACTCAACCTGATGAAGGGCTTTTAGGGGTGTCAAAACTACCTGCTAAATTCACAGGTCATGCAGGTTTGATCATTCCTTTAGAGAAAGGCAATGAGAGTTATTTATCGCCAAACATCTTGTTTCAAGCACAACAAAAATTCCAACAGTTAAACCTAGGTTTGTATTATGTTAAAGGAGCTTTTGTGGCAGGTTTATGGTATCGTAATATGGATGCCGTGATCGCGCTAATTGGTTTACAGAACAACAACTTCAAATTTGGGTATAGTTACGACGTAACTGTCTCAAAATTAAGTGGTAACACCGCAGGATCACACGAAATTTCGTTACAGATCCAGTTCGAGTGTAAGCAAAAGAAGAAAAAGTATAGGACCATCAGTTGTCCATCTTTCTAACTATTTTTGTAACCTTTTAAACTATATAACGTTATAGCCGTTTAAATACAGTAACTATTATGAAATGCCGAAGGCATTCCATATGACAAATTAAAAGAAATAAAGCATATGAATATAAATTGGATAAAAAACCGTAAAGCACTGACAGTCATTATGGCTATCGCTGTGGTTTCGTGTACTCAGGAACGTTCGCCTGCAACAGGTTGGGCATATAATGATCCTACCAACGGTGGTTTTGAAAAGGTGCCTTATGAAGAGCAAGAGACCGGTCCGGGACTTGTATTAATAGAAGGTGGAGCCTTTACAATGGGTCGTACTGAACATGATGTTACTTACGAGTGGAACAATATTCCTAGAAAGGTTACTGTTTCTTCATTTTATATGGATGAGACCGAAGTAAGCAACTTCTCTTATTTAGAGTATTTATACTGGACAGGCCGTGTGTTTGGTCCTACTTTTCCGGATATCTATTATAAAGCACTTCCTGATACATTAGTATGGCGCGAAAAATTAGCATATAATGAGCCTTATGTAGAGTATTATTTACGTCACCCAGCTTACCGTGATTATCCGGTTGTAGGTGTGAACTGGTTACAGGCTAATGATTTTTGTGCTTGGAGAACTGACCGTGTGAACGAATTCATTTTAGTTCGCGAAGGTTTATTAGAGCATACGCCAAGTCCTTCTGACCAAGATTATTTCTCTACTGAAGCATATTTATCAGGTAAATGGCAAGGTCAGTTAAAACAAAAGTTACCTTCATTTGATGAGCAAAACCCAGAGCGTGATGTACGTATGGAAGATGGTATCTTTTTACCAAAGTATCGTTTACCGACAGAAGCTGAGTGGGAATATGCTGCTTATGGTTTAATTGGAAACACTATTGGTGAGCGTATCACTGATCGTCGTATCTATCCTTGGAATGGTCATGGTGTGCGTAATGCTACCGACAAATACATTGGTCAGATCAACGCGAACTTTGTGCGTGGTGCCGGTGATTACATGGGTACTGCAGGTTTCTTAAATGATAACGCTGACGTAACTGCTCCGGTTTATTCCTATTGGCCAAATGATTACGGTTTATATAACATGGCCGGTAACGTAACTGAGTGGGTAATGGACGTTTATCGCCCTAACACAGGTCAAGATGCTGATGAGTTCCGTCCTTTCCGTGGTAATATCTTTACTACGCAAATGCGCGATAGTACAACATTGATCGGTGGTTTAGGTGGTGAGATCTTAACTAACGTTGATGGTCCGGTTTACCAAAAATTCAATCACAAAGTTAACCCGCCTACCAACCATGGTGTGAGTGGTGAAACTACAGAAGTTACTGATAGTGTACTTACAGTAATGTCAAAAGATATTTATAATAACAATAACGCTACACCGGAAGGAAAATCAGATATTCCGGGTCGTGTACAATGGCGTCAAGTTTCTAATGCCATTGCTACAGATAACTTGGATGAGCGTAGAAATTACAAAACGGCTGATTACATTAACTATTTAGATGGTGATGTAAACTCTAGTATCTATTACGAAGAAGGTGAAGATTCTTATGGAGATAAATCAGACAAGATGATGTATGAGTATGCAAAAACATCTTTGATAAACGATAAAGCTCGTGTAATTAAAGGTGGTAGCTGGAGAGATCGTGCTTACTTCTTGAACCCTGGTACTCGTCGTTTCTTAGATCAACGTCAGGCTAACGCTTGGTTAGGTTTCCGTTGCGCTATGACACGTGTAGGTAGTCCGGTTGGATTAGGCAAGTAAACTTGTTAATAAAAACATTCAAACCCCTAGGTGTACAGCCTAGGGGTTTTTTTATTTTGTAACATGATTAAAAAGGTTTCAGTGGAGGAGTTGTATGAGCTTTATAAAAAGGCAGACCTTAATATAACAACCGATACACGTAAATTAATTCCAGGCTCGATCTTCTTTAGTTTAAAAGGCCCAAACTTTAACGCCAACGAATTAGCAGCAAAGGCAATTGAGGCAGGATGTAAGTTCGCCATTGTTGATGAAGAGAAGTTTGCGAACGGCACAACTATTTTTTTAGTAGAGGACGGATTAAAGGCTTTACAGGATCTTGCACATCATCATCGTCAGCAATTTAAGATCCCATTTCTAGCGATCACCGGAAGTAATGCAAAAACAACACATAAGGAATTCATTCATGCAGTGCTTTCAAAAAAATACAAAACATTAGCAACCGAAGGAAATCTAAATAATCACATTGGAGTGCCCTTAACTTTATTGAAGTTACGACCTGAGCATGAGTTCGCGATCATTGAAATGGGCGCAAATCATCAAGGAGAGATAGATGAATTGTGTAGAATTGCAGATCCTGATTTTGGTATGATCACCAATATAGGCAAAGCGCACTTAGAAGGTTTTGGTGGTATTGAAGGCGTAAAAAAAGGGAAGAGCGAATTATACAGATATCTCCAGAAAAAGCACGCTAAGATCTTTACAAATGGTGATGATGAGGTATTACATGAATTAGCAAAGGATAATGATAAGATATCGTATGGTACAACTAAGTTATACGACACCATTGGAAAATACATCTCGGATGGAGAAATGGTATCGTTCAAATGGACCACACGCTATGGCGATAAAGATTGGAATAAATTGCCTTTAGTAAAAACGCAAATCACCGGTAAATATAATTTCATTAATTGTTTGGCTGCAGTTTGTGTAGGGCACTATTTTCATGTAGAAGACGCCATGATTAACGAAGCATTGAGTAACTATGTGCCAGCCATGAACCGTTCACAACTGGTAAAAACAGAAAGTAATTCAATTTTGCTGGATGCTTACAATGCAAATCCAAATAGTATGAAAGCGGCCATTGAGAATTTTGCAGATTATAAGGCAGAACAAAAATGGTTATTATTAGGAGATATGTTTGAATTAGGTGATTATAGTAAAACAGAACACCAAGCAATAGTTACGTTGCTCAATGAAAAAAAACTCAGCAACGTGATCTTAGTTGGAAATGAATTTGCATCTTTAGAGGGTAATCCGTTTAAAACATTTAAAACTACTCAGGAGTGCATGGACCATTTAAGAACGCATAAAATAACGAATGCCACCGTGTTAATTAAAGGATCACGTGGAATGAAAATGGAAACATTACAGGAGGCTTTATAACATGAATTTTAAAAAGAACAAGCTCATTATCTTTATTATCCTAGCCATGGTGCTAGGAATTATTACAGGATCTATTGTTAATTCATCCATTACAGGAAATCGATTTACAATGGACCGTGCTCAATTGAACAAGATCGAAGACCAAAAGGTAAAAGCAGAAGTAGAGAAGTTTGCAAAGAAGTATGAAGAAGCGCAGTTATCGCAGGCCAAGAAAGACATTGCAGGCAATTATTCTATTTTGAGTGATATTTTTTTAAGAATGATCAAAATGATCATTGCCCCTTTGGTTTTTGCCGTGTTGGTTATTGGCGTTGCTAAGCTGGGAGATTTTAAAAGTGTGGGAAGAATAGGGGTAAAGACGATGATCTATTTTACAACTGCAACATTAATTGCCTTGGCACTAGGTTTAGTAATTGTAAATATTTTTGAGCCTGGAAAGAAAATGGATATAAGCGCTATTGATCAAGCAGGATCGATCGGAGTTAAACCACATCAGCAAACTGCAAAAAATTTTATATCACATGTAATTCCTGATAGTGTTATCGGTGCCATGGCAAATAATGAGATATTACCCATTGTGGTATTTGCATTGTTCTTTGGCGTAGCAGCTGCTTCAGTTAAAGGTCAGGGTAAAGCAATTGTTGATGCTTGTGAGAGTTTAGGACATGTCATGTTCAAAGTAACAAATTACGTGATGTCGTTTGCGCCTATTGGTGTATTTGGAGCTATTACAGCAGTTGTTATACAGCAAGGCCTTGGTTTGCTTGGTGGTTATATTTATCTTATTGCATGTTTCTTTGGCGGCTTGTTGTTCTTTGTGTTTGTTGTTCTTTTTCTCATTTGTAAATTATTCAAGATAAAATTCTTTTCACTATTAAAAGATGTGAAGGAACCTATCCTTCTAGCATTTAGCACAGCAAGTAGCGAAAGTGCGATGCCTAAAACTATTGAAGCTTTAGAAAAGCACGGCATCAGTAATCGTATTGTGAGCTTTGTATTGCCCTTAGGTTATTCTTTCAATCTCGACGGATCGATCATGTATATGACCTTTGCCACCATGTTCATTGCGCAAAGTTATGGGATGGATCTCACTGCAGGCGATCAAATAAAAATGATGTTAGTGTTATTAGTAACTAGTAAGGGAATGGCTGGAATTCCACGGGCATCATTAGTTGTGATCGCAGGAACATTAAGTATGTTCAATATTCCACAAGAAGGGTTGTTATTGCTTTTAGGAATTGATCAATTATTAGATATGGGGCGTAGTGCCACTAACGTAGTTGGAAACGCAGTGGCGAGCGCTGTTGTGGCAAGGCTAGAAGGAGAGAAGTTTAACTATAAGTAAAACTTATTACAAGAAAAAAACCGGCAGTTAGTTTCCTAACTGCCGGTTTTTTTTAAAAAAGGTCTCTATCTGTCTAAATTTCCGTAGTCAAGTTTTTTACCTTGGAATCTCAAGATCACCTGACAAACGATCACAAAGAAAGGAATATACATGGTTGCCTTAGGAAGGTCAAAATGCATTAAGATCACTTCTGATTTTCGTTTTAATCTTTCGCTTATCAAATACATTGCAGGAACTAATAGCAATGTAAGTAAAGTTGCAAAGCCTAAACCAAAGATCATGGTCCAACTTAGAGGTCCCCAGAAAACAACATTATCACCACCAAAGTGAATGTGAGGCTGTCCGTGCGCTAATAATCCTTCAAAGTCAATATTTAAACCAACGGCCAATGGTATCAAGCCTAAGATCGCTGCTGTAGCCGTTAATATTACAGGGGTCATACGAGTTCTTCCGGCATCAACTGTAGCTTCCCATAGGCTCACACCTTTGTGCCGCGCCTCTTCAGCAAATTCCACAAGAAGAATACCATTCCGGACGACAATACCCGCTAATGCCACAATTCCAATACCTGTCATCACGATACTCATATCCATTTTAAATATAGCTGTACCTAATAATACACCGATCACACTTAAAAGGATCTCAGATAATATAAGAATAGGCTTACCAATGGAATTAAATTGAAGCACTAACACCAACAAAATAATTCCGATAGATGTTTGTAATGCACTTCTAAGAAATGCACCAGTTTCGGCTTGTTCTTCTTGCTGCCCTGTGAATTTTACTTCTACAGCGCCTGTTGCTTTATAACCTTTTGCGGCTTCCTGTAATTGAGCAACAACATTGTTCGCATTAAATCCCTCTAACACATCTGATGATAAAGTGATCACACGCTTATTTTGCTTACGTTTAATTCCACCATAGGTATTCTCATAACGAATGTCGCAAAATGCAGAGAGAGGAACTGAGCGTAACATACCTCCCATATTCATATCACGGAAAGTGATCTTGATATTTCTGATCTGTTCAATGCTTGTACGTTGATCGTATGCGTAGCGTAATTGAATTGGATATTCATCATTGGCATCTCGAAATTTACTTGGGTTGTCGATACCAAATACGGCCTTACGAATCTCCATTGCCAATTGCACTGAAGATACCCCTTCGCGATTGGCACGTTCGCGGTCAATATCAAAAACGATCTCGGGTTTGTTTGCAACAAAGTCAGATTTTAATTCAGCTACACCAGGCACATCAGCTTCTTCCAAAAAGCGTTTCAAATTCTTTCCGTTTTCAACCAACTCTTCAAACTTGTCGCCTTTGATCTCGATGTTAACAGGTTTTCCAACGGGTGGACCCGCTTGTTCTTTGTTGGCAGTGATCTCTGCTCCTGCAATATTCCAGTCAAGTTTTTGAAGTTGTATCAAGTAGTCCATGGTACTTTGTCCTTTGCGTTCGGCGAACTCAACAAAGTTGATCGCGATCTTTCCGCGATTTGAATAAGAACTTTGATCCTCATCTTGTGGATCAGTAACACCAATGGTAACATTGGTAATAAGAGATGATACGATCGGATTTTTATCACCAACTATTTTATTCACTTTTTGCTCAACCAATTTCATTACTTGGTTAGTTTTATAAGGATCGGTGCCTTCGGGCAGCTTTACATAGATAAAGATATTATTAGGATCTCCTTGAGGAAAGAATACCACATTTGGTTGGCGGATATTCATTAATACAATGGAGAAAATAAATAAGCCAAGTGTCATTAATAGTAATTTGTACGGACGTTTTAATCCCCAGATCAAAAGACTAGTGTATTTTTTTTGGAATGCAGGCCAAGTTTTCGTTTGGAAATTCTCGATCACTTTATATAGGTATAAGCGATGTAGTAATAGGAAAAACGCAAAGAAGATCATCAAATTTCCTATTGCGAGTTTGCCACTTATATAACATACTATGGCAACCAAAGCATAAACGATCAGTCGCATTACAGTTTTGCGATTGATCTTTCCGTAATTTTTTGCTTCTTCATCATGGGGTTTCATAAAGTCAACCGCAAAAACAGGATTGATGATGTAAGCAACAAATAGTGAAGCAAGTAAAGTGATAATTAAAGTGATCGGTAAAAAGTACATGAACTTACCGATCATTCCAGGCCAGAATGCAAGTGGAATAAATGGTGCAAGTGTAGTAATTGTTCCGCTTAACACAGGTAAAAATACTTCGCCGGCTGCCATTTTAGCCGCCACTTTTATATCTCGTTTACCATTTTCAAAGAGTCGATGCGTATTCTCAATTACAACAATAGCATCGTCAACCACAATTCCTAAGGCGAGCAAGAAAGCGAAGAGTACGATCATATTCATGGTAAATCCTATACTTGGCATGAACAGAAAAGCTATGAACATGGATAACGGCACAGACAATGCAACAAACAACGCATTTGTTACTCCCATGAAGAACATGAGGATCATTGTTACCAATATGAAGCCAATGATGATGGTGTTGATAAGGTCGTGTAGTGTAACTTTTGTTTTTTCAGATTGATCAGCCGTTATGTTAATAACTACGCTTGGAGGAAATTCGGTTTCTTTCATTTCACTGATAATAGTTTTAATATTATCTGATGCAGAGATCAAATTCTCGCCGGCGCGTTTGATGATATTTAATGTGATCACATTTTTACCTGCTAAGCGCGCATAGCTTTCTGTTTCGCGCGCTGTATCAACAACAGTAGCAAAATCTCTAAGATATAAACGTGCACCTGATTGAGAGCCAATTACAAGATCTTTTATCTCTTCTATTGATTTGAATTCATTCTTTATGCTAATGGTTCTTTTAGTGCCATCCATTGGTATTTGACCACCACTTATTGAAATATTCTCACTACCAATAGCGCGTTCAATGTCTCCCATGCTCATTTGCATGGCTTGCATTTTATACATATCTAAATTCACTTGTATCTCGCGATCGGGTGCGCCAACCATTTTTACTTCTGTGATCTCTTTTAAACCTTCGATACGATCTTTTAACTCATCAGCGTAAACCTTTAGTTTGCTTAGTTCCATGTCGCCGGCAATATTGATATACATGATTGGCAATTCTGAAAAAGCCAATTCTTTCACAAATGGAGCCCGTGTGAGTGATGCCGGAAGGTCAGTCTTTGCCTCATCAACTTTATCTTTAATTTGCTGACGTGCTTTATCAACGCTCACGCTTGTATTAAATTCTACGGTAATAAGAGAAACATCCTGCATAGAATTACTCGTGAGTTTTCTTACACCGGGAATAGATTTTAGCTTTTTCTCAAGAGGTTTGGTAATTGTGTTTTCTATATTAGTAGGGGAGTTTCCGGCATAGACCGTGCTAATGAAAAATTTTGGAACTACAATATCAGGAAAACTTTCCTTAGGTAGAGAATTGTAGGAGCCAATACCCATAATGGTGATAATGATCATGCCAATATATATGGCAGTTTTATTATCAATGGCCCAACTACTTGGTTTAAATTGTTTGAAGTCCATACTTAATTTTTTAATATCTTATTTTTTAATTTTTACTAGGTCGCCTTCATTCAATCCTTCATAGCCGGAAGTGATCACCTGATCTGTTTCACTTAATCCTGAAAGGATCTCAACTTTACCATTGTATTGTTTTCCCAGGCTGATATTTCGGCGTGTTGCTTTATCATTATCGAACACAAAAATATACGATTGGCCATTAAGATCTTTTTGAATATAACTTAACGGAACTGATAATACCGGTTTTGAAGAGCGATAATCATTAATATTAATGATAGCGATCTGATTTGGATGGTATTCTTTTTTATTATCGAGAATGATCTCAACGCCAAATGTACGATTCATTGGACTGATCGCTCTTGATGAGTAACTTATTTTAGAAGTTAAAGTGTCATTCGAATCCGGAAATTTTATGATCACTTCATCACCTTTATGAATCTTTGAAGCATAACTTTCGGCTAATTCAGCTTTTACCTTTAGGTTATTGAAATTAATAACCCTAATAGCAGGCATGCCGGGTGCGGTGAGTTGGCCTAATTTGATATCTACTGCATCAACAGTACCATCAATTGGTGAAATGATCTTGCTCATGCGGAGTTGTTCTTGCAGAGTGTTCATTTTTTTGTCCATGCTTTCTTTTTGCGTTTTGGCTTGTAAGAATTGCACTTCACTTCCAATTTTTTGATCCCACAATGCTTTTTGTTTCTCGTAAAGTTGATTCACCAGTTCGGTGTTTGTTTGAAGATCTGCAATGGTTTGTTGTATGGCTCTTGCGTCTGTTTCGGCCAGAACTTGACCTTTAGAAACTTCATCGCCGGCCTTTACATTTATTTTGGTTATAGTACCTGGAATTTCCGCGGCCAATGAAACACTTTCTTCCGCTTCAACTCTTCCTTGCGAGTTGATATAGGTTTTAAAAATTTCAGGAACTAATGGGGCTGCTTCAACTAAAATGAATTTTTTACCAGAATCGCCTTCTAATTTATTGATCTTAGCGGCTATTTCCGATAACTGCGTTTTTAGTTCGGCCTGTTTGGCTTTTAAGCCTGCAAGATCTTCAGGTTCCTTGGCGCCGCAAGATGTAAGGATCATAGTGAGCGTTATTGCAATGGCTGTTTTTGCCAGAGAGGTAAATTGTTTTTTGTGTGTGAATGACATGATCATATATATTAATTTTATTTAATTAAATTTCCAGTTGCTTTTAAGTAATCTATTTTTGAGATGAGTGCATCGTAAACAGCATTGTAATAGTTAACTTCCGCTTCACGCATTGAGGTTTGCGCATTTAGGATCTCTAAATTATTACCAACACCTTGATCATATTTTTTTTGTACAACATCGTATATGTGTTTGGCTAACTCCATGTTGCGTTTATTTGTTTCAAGACTCTTTAAGGTGTTATTGTACATGATAGCAGCAATACTTGATTCCATTTGCGATGCCATTTCCAGGTTCCTGATATTGTTTATGTTTTTTTCAACGGCGATCTTAGCTTGTTGTATTTTAAAATGGCGTTGCATACCATCAAAAATATTCAAGTTCAATGTTACCCCAACTAAACCAATTGGATACCATTGTTTCATGGCATTGGCTTTATCACTTTCGAAAATATTTGTTGTATTTCTTTGTGTGTTTAATTGGTAACTGGCGTATGCCGCTAGAGTTGGTAAATATCCCCACTTCAAGCGTTTCATGTCAGTCTCTGAAAGTTTCTGTTGAGATTTAAGTAGTAGGTAATCACTGCGTTTTGAAATATCGATACTTGTTGTTGCAAGATCTTGCTTAAGATCTTCGGTAAGATTTAAACTATCAGTTAAAGTAATTTCATCATAGATCTTATATCCCATCTGAAATTTCAACAAATATTCTCCTGTTTTTATAAGTTGAGTAACCTTTTCTTTTTCAGTTACTAAATTATTATTTGCAACCTCTAATCTTTCAACATCAATTTGCTCTACGAAACCTTGCTTGTTGTATGCTTTAAGATCCGAAAGAGAATGGTCAAGTTTTGCCATATTGATGTCTAACAATTTCAATCTTTCTCTTCCAACTAATACGCCGTAATATGCTTTTGAAACTTGAGCTACTAATTCAGTTTTTGTACGCTGAACATTGATTCGTGATAGGTTCATGAATTCCTTTGAAGCTTTTAATCCAAATATATAATCAGCACTAAAGAGCAATTGTGAGGCACTAAAACCTGCGGTTGCTTGATATTGCACGCCAAATTGAACTGCAGCATACATGTCTTTTGGCGCTGCTGGATTGAACGCACTTAATGGAATAAGCGAAGTTGGGATCTTCAAGTAATCTTTAAAATCAATACTTCCGCTTATTTGAGGCAAACCTATACCGGTTATCTCATTTTTTTTGTACTCAGCGCTTTTGTAATCCAATTCGGCGTTAGAGTAATTTGGACTGTTTTTAATGGAATACTCTATGGCTTCTTGCAAACTAAAAGAAGCCTTTTGTTGGGCAGATGCAGATCCGTAGAAAATAACGAAAACTGCTAATAGTTTTTTTATCATATTATTCTTCTTCAATGTTTTTGTATTTATTGATCAATTTATGTCCTTTTAAGGTGCATACACCATATAAAAAATGCTCCGTAATCGCCATCTGTGTATCGATGAGGTTGGGTCTTTCGGTTGTGAATAAGGCGCCATTAAGTGTCATCTCAATATTCTCCACGCGCAACTTTGCCATTAGTTTTGTGTCAATATCATTTCTAATGTAGCCATCCTTTTGCCCGTTTATCAATGATCTTTCTACCATCTCTTGTATAAACCCATTTTTGAATTTTTGGAATTCCTTCCATGTCTCAGGATAGTATTTATTGAGTTCATGAAAAACAATAGGGTTTATTTTACTGAATATTTCGCGCATTTCTTTCATCATTTCAAATCCTTCGGCAACTACGTTATGCGAACTGTCATAGATCTTTTTGAAACGACATTTGTCTTTTTCTATAGATAAATGCATTAATGAATGTACGATCTCGTCTTTTTCTTTATAGAATTTGTAAATGGTTTTTTTACTCATACTCAAATGGCGTGCAATATCATCCATAGTGATATTTTTGATACCATATTTGAATATCAGATCTTCTGCTCCCTGGAGTATCTTGTCTTTGGTAGGCATTTTTATACTTTCAACATTTTGGGCACAAAACTATGGAAACTTTAATTGTTTTGCAAGTTTCCTTTATAAAATATTTTTTTCGCATCTTTACGGTTGTTAATGGCAAAGGAAAAGCAGAGTTTTTTAAAACGAGCCAAGCATTGGCTTAATACGGCCTATCGCTTGGTTATACTTAATGATGAGACATTTGGAGAGAAATTCTCCGTAAAACTCTCGCCATTAGGCCTTATTATTGCAATTTCTGCAATCACTATAGTAATGACCACCCTGGTTATCAGTTTGGTAGCCTTAACTTCACTAAGAGAGTATATTCCCGGTTACGGTAATGTTTACGATAGGCGCGAGCTTTTAAAGATCACTCAAAGGGCTGATTCGATCGAGCAAACATTAGACGCTAAAGAAGCTTACATAAATAACCTGATCAATGTGTTTAATGAAAAAGAAGAGCCTAATCCATTAAAACCAAAAAAGGATTCATTAAAAGATTATTCAAAGATCAATAATGAGCCATCAAAGAATGATCTTGAATTTAGAAAGGAAATAGAAGAAAATAGAGGGAATCAAACAACGGTATCGTATACAAAAACAAAGGCCTTGAATGATCTGGTTTTTTATAGTCCCGTAAAAGGAATGGTAACTACCTCGTACAATATAAAAGAGGATCATTTTGGTGTTGATGTTGTAACCAAGCCGGATGAAAGTATTAAAGCACCCTTAGACGGAACAATAATTTATACCGGATTTACCGTTGAAGATGGTTACATCATTCATATTCAACACGGCAATAATTTAATGAGTGTTTTTAAACATAACTCGCATTTAAATAAACGAACAGGCGAACGCGTAAAAACAGGAGAAGTAATTAGTAGTGTTGGAAATACTGGTACAAATAGCAAAGGCCCTCATATGCACTTTGAGTTATGGTATAACGGAACTCCTGTTAATCCTGAAGAATTTGTTTCTTTTTAAAATACGCCCTACTCAAAAACAGGGTGTTGAAAATGGCAAAGAAGCTTAAGCCGCTTTGCGTTTCAAGTGTATCTTCAAATAAAAAGGAAATGATGGCGCTGATAAAGAAGAGCAAATACAAAGCATCGAGCTGATGGCGTAAATAGAACACCGGAAAAAACAGCGATAGTAAAAATATGCCAAGCCCAACTAATCCTAAAGCTACCACCACAGTTACAAATTGGTTGTGCGGACGTTTATACCAAACTTTATCTAATGGCGAACCAGAGTGTTCGTAACACTCGTTCATTTTATCTTGCACATCGCCAGTTCCTGTTCCGAACAACCATTTTTCGTTTATCGCACATAAAGCGGCTTTTAAATAGAATAACCTCATGGTAAATGAATGTCCGTTTACCGAGCCGTTATTCTTGTACTCAAAATAATCGTACATTAATTCGTAAACGCGTTTATTAAAGAACGACCAGTTTTGATACTTAACATTTGAAACCCCCTTTGCAATTTCAATAATATCACTTTTGCTGAGATTACTAATACTCACCGAATCCTTAATTTCGCCTTTGCTGCTAATGTATCTAACTAATGTAAAGAATCTTTCGGTATTGTATTGTTGTTTAAGGTTGAACGAATCATTTGGCGCTCTTTGGTTCCACTCTTTTTGTAATTCATAAGGTTGTATGTTGTTGTTAACAATAAAGCCATTTTCAACTTGATTAGTAAATACGTAAGTATCAAACGCTCTTCCTGATCTTGATAAATGAAGATCTTTGTTTACGGATACATTTTTCACATCAAAGTTATCTTTATAGAAATTCTGGATCTTATGTATAAAAAAGAGGGTAGCTAAAATGAAAACAATGGAAAGCGCCACAAATCCAATTTTACTTTGTTTAAATAAAACAAAAGTTAGAAAGAGCACTGCAATGATCGTAAGATTCGCCAGCCCTGTCATTAATCCTAAAGTGTATAAACCAAATATGAAAAATAACACCAGAGAACTAAATAGGGCTTTTAATTTGAATGCCTTCACCTGCATAACAAAGTAAACACAAAAGATAATGGCCATATCAATTAAAAAACCAAGTCGGATGTGACTCATAAAGCGCGAAACATCTCTAACCGTTTCTGTATCGTGCAATAATTTATTATATATCAAACACCAGGCGATATTAAAAAATGCTCCAAGAATAAAGCTGTAAAAAAGATAGTGCAATTCTTTTTTTATGATCGGTGCCGTTGTAAAAAATATCAAGGGAAGTAGAATTAATGGAATTTTTGTTCGTACATCCTTTAAGCCATCAGAAATATTTTCCGAATAAGACAATCCAATAACGTGAATGAAAAAGACGGCGCTAAGTATCCAGAATAATTTATTGCTTTTTAGTTTTTCCCACTTGGCAATAAATTTGCCTTCCAATAACCAATTGCCTAACAAAATAAATTGCGGTACACTTGTTGGAACTGTTCCTAACATTACCCCAAATAAAAGGGCGCAGCAACCAAATAAAAAAATAGTCCTATGGATCTTATCAGAAAACACCAATAAGAGAAACTTATAAGTAGCCACTTTATTGCCTAAAGTGTTAAAATAAGTGAACGAAATTTATCAACAAATGATGTAAAATTAGACCTTGTATAAAATTTTGGATTTCAGCTAGTTGTAGCCTTTAAAACACGGTTATTTCCATCAGATTCTATTGAAACCTTCACGTAAGATCCGCTACTTAAAAAATCTTGCGCTAAATGAGGCCATTCTATAAAGCAATAAGCGTTTTTGTTCAGATAATCATCAAATCCGATATCAAATAATTCTTCTTTATTTTTTAAACGATACAGATCAAAGTGAAAGATGCTGTGTGTTGGGGTTTTATATTCATTAACGATAGAATAGGTAGGGCTGCTAAAATTATCATCGCTACCTAATTGCCTGCAAAGTTCTTTTATGAAGGTTGTTTTTCCGGCCCCCATTTGCGCATCAAAAAGAAATACGTTTTTATCTTTGAACGTTTGTAATAATTCTTTTGCCACTTGTGCAAGGCTTTCTAAAGAAGTAATATCTCTTTCGAACTCCATTACTTTTTATTTTGCGCTGAGTGTAATATATGGAATGATCATTTCTTCTAAACTAATACCACCATGCTGAAACGTATTCTTATAGTAGTTAACGTAGTAATTAAAGTTATTTGGATAGGCGAAGAAACGAGTTTCTTTAGCAAAAATAAACCGCTGACTCACATTTACCTTTGGTAAAAAAGCATCACTCGGATTTTTAACTTCAAAAACTTCTTTAGGATTATAATCTAAGGCCTTACCTTGTTTATAGCGTAAATTATTATTCACGTTCTTATCTCCTAATACTTTTGTAGGTTCCTTTACGTGCACTGTTCCGTGATCGGTAGTGATCACCAATTTTATTTTTTTATCAGCTAATTGTTTAATGATATCATGCAATGGCGAATGTTCGAACCAACTTTTGGTGATACTTCTATAAGCAGGTTCGTTATCGGCTAATTCGCGAATAACTTCCATATCAGTTCTGGCATGGCTCAACATATCCACAAAATTATAAACGATCACATTCAGTTTATTAGTTAATAAATTACTTAGGTTCTCGGTTAATTTTTTTCCGGCTGCAAAATTGGTGATCTTGGTATAACTCATTTTCACATCCTTGCCCAAGCGTTTTAATTGTTCACGCATAAATTCTTCTTCGTGCATGTTTTTTCCACCTTCATCATCATCGTTCAGCCATAGTTTTGGAAAACGCTTTTCCATTTCACTTGGTAACAAACCACTAAAAATGGCATTACGCGCATATTGAGTGGCCGTTGGCAAAATGCTACAAAATACTTCTTCCGTATCAACTTTGTAATAATCTTCAATAATAGGTTGAATGATCTTCCATTGATCAAAACGTAAATTATCAATCACGATCAAGAATACTTTATCCGGCCCCTCTAATTCTTTTGCAAATTTATTTTTGATCAGCGTATGGCTCATAACAGGCGGATTTTTATCTGCACCATTTAACCAACTGAAATAATTCTTTTCAACGAATTTAAAGAATTGGCTGTTCGCGTCTGATTTTTGCATCACTAAAACATCGTACATGCTTTTGTCTTGTACTTTGTCTAATTCCAATTCCCAAAAGATCAGTTTTTTGTATACTTCTGTCCACTCCTTCCACGATAATTTATCGCTTAACGTTATTCCAATTTGCCCAAATTCCTTTCTATATTCGGTGTTAGTTTTTTCAGAAACCAAGCGTTTATTATCAAGCGCTTTTTTAAGGGAAAGCAATATTTGGTTCGGATTTACAGGTTTAATTAAATAATCAGCAATTTTCCCACCAATAGCATCATCCATAATGTGCTCTTCCTCACTTTTTGTGATCATGATCACAGGTAAATGTGGATGACTTTGCTTTATCTTTACCAGGGTTTCAAGTCCTGTTAAACCGGGCATATTCTCATCTAATAATACGGCGCTTAGGTTGTTATTGTCTTTCACAATATCTAAAGCCTCATCGCCACTGCAAGCGGTTACAACCTCATATCCTTTTCCATTCAAAAACAGGATATGTGGTTTTAAAAGATCAATTTCGTCGTCAGCCCAAAGAATATTAATTTTGTCCATCTAATTAGTTATATTACAAATAACGTATTAAATTTAAATTAATTATATCACTTAACAGAATTTAGTTTTAAATGACCAAAAACAAACGTAAGATAATAAATGATCCTATTTACGGTTTTGTAACTATCCCTAGTGATCTGATCTATGATCTTATCAATCATAAATATTTCCAACGTTTACGACGAATTAAGCAACTGGGACTTACAAATTTAGTGTATCCGGGCGCTTTACACACCCGTTTTCATCATGCCATTGGTGCTATGCATCTCATGCACGAGGCTTTACTTACCTTAAAACAAAAAGGCGTTATAATTACAGAGGAAGAAGAACAAGCAACTTTATGCGCCATATTATTGCATGATATTGGTCACGGACCGTTTTCGCATGCCCTTGAGCATAGTATTGTGCGAGAAGTGAGTCATGAGGATATTAGCAGCTTATTAATGGAGGCCTTGAACAAGGAATTTAAAGGCAAGCTTACTCTGGCCATCAAGATCTTTAATGATGCCTACAAAAAAAGATTTCTACATCAATTGGTGAGTTCGCAATTGGACATGGATCGATTAGATTATTTAAAGCGCGATAGTTTTTTTACGGGCGTAAGTGAAGGTGTTATTAGTAGCGATCGCATCATTAAAATGTTGGATGTGGTGAATAATAATTTAGTGGTGGAGATCAAGGGTATATATAGTATAGAGAAATTCTTGATAGCGCGTAGGTTGATGTACTGGCAAGTGTATTTACATAAAACTGTATTGAGTGCCGAAACCTTATTAGTGAATATTTTAAAGCGTGCAAAGGAGTTAAGTGCCCAAGGAAAAGATCTGTTCGCTACACCAACGTTTAAAAAATTCTTGCAAAATGATTATACCAAGAAGGATTTTATGAATGATCCGGAGGTATTAAATGCTTTTGCGCGATTAGATGATACAGACATTTCGGCAAGTATAAAAGGTTGGACGGATAGTGAGGATCGGATATTGAATTTATTATGTAACAAATTAGTGGATCGTAAATTATTTAGAACAGAATTGCAAAGTACACCAATTCTTACGGCGCATAAGAATAAAATGATAGAGTTGGGTATGAAGAAATACAAGGTGAGTAGAAAGGAAATTTCTTATTTTGTGTATTCTGATAGCGTAAATAATAGTGCTTATTTGGATAGTAAGTTCCACATTAATATTTTAATGGGAGATGGCAGCTTAAAGGATGTGGCCGAAGCAAGTGATCAGTTGAATTTGCAGAAGCTAAGCCAAACGGTGACCAAATATTATTTATGTTAT
>Ga0068872_10000806_pt1 | contig 25939 bp, 24 predicted proteins | sample NOAtaG_7_FD_66441 | JGI IMG/M metagenome (GOLD analysis project Ga0068872, IMG submission 66441) | Freshwater lake microbial communities from Lake Erie, under a cyanobacterial bloom - NOAA_Erie_Diel1S_2200h metaG | ecosystem: Environmental > Aquatic > Freshwater > Lake | place: USA: Ohio, Lake...
TGGGCGATGAGTGGTTTGACCGCTTCGCCAACGATATCGACACCTTCGATATTGTCGAGGCGCACGGTACGCTCCGTCGCACCAAGGCTGGCGAGGCCTCGGTCTTTGTGGATGGTATGGCGCTCCTCAGCAAAGCCATTAACCCACCACCCGACAAGTGGCATGGTTTGACTGACACCGAGGCCCGCTTGCGCGAGCGCTATTTGGACATGATTGTCAACCACGACGTGCGCGAGAACTTCCGTACCCGCGCCAAGGTGGTCAATATTATGCGCCAAGTGCTAGACAACCATGACTATCTCGAGGTCGAGACGCCAGTACTCCAGCCGATTTATGGCGGGGCCTCGGCGCGACCATTTACCACGTATCACAATCAACTGCACCAGAACTTGTACTTGCGGATTGCCGTTGAGCTCTACCTCAAGCGTATGATTGTGGGCGGGTTTGAGCGCGTGTATGAGATTAGCAAAGTGTTCCGCAACGAGGGCGTCGACCGCACGCACAACCCCGAGTTCACCATGATGGAGTGCTACCAGGCCTACGGCGATTACCGTACCATGATGGACTTGGTCGAGCAGATTTGTCGTGAGACGGCGGTGCGCTTGACTGGATCGACGGTGGTTGAATTCCAAGGGCACCAAATTGATTTCGGGCCGGCCTGGCAGCAGGTCTCGATCCCGGGGGCGATTTTGGAGCGTACGGGGATTGATATTTTGCAGTTCAATACCCAGCCGGAGCTCTTGCGCGAGATTCGGGCGCGCAAGTTGCCAGTCGAGTCGAAGCCGAGTTGGGCCAAGCAGGTGGATGAGCTGTTTAGCGAGATGATTCAGCCGACCTTGATTCAGCCAACATTCATCGTGAATCACCCGGTTGAGCTGTCGCCACTGGCCAAGCGTCACGCCGATAATCCGGCGATTACTGAGCGCTTTGAGGCGATTGTGGCCGGGATGGAGATCGGCAACGGCTATAGCGAGCTCAATGATCCATTCGATCAGCAGCAACGCTTTTTGCAACAACTTAAGACGCAAGCCGAGGGCGATGACGAGGCGCATCAGCTCGATGACGACTACATCAATGCCTTGATGTACGGCATGCCGCCGACCGGTGGATTGGGCATGGGTATCGATCGTATGGCGATGATTTATGCGAATCAGTCGACAATCCGTGACGTGGTCGTCTTCCCACATCTGCGACCACGCGAAAGCTAAGTTGGAGTCAGGAGTATGCCGAAGCAGTTCATCATCGAGGTCGAAAACTTGCCACCTGCGGTACAGGGGTGGCTCAAGGCGGCCAACTTGGGCGACCAAGAGGTGGTTGAGTTGGTCTTCACCGATCGAGAGGTCTTGTTGCGCAAGCCGGCCTCAAAAGTGCTCCGCGAGTGGGCAGAGCCGGTAGTTGACGAGTACGACAAGGCGTTTCGCCGGTTGGCAGGGCTTGAGTAAATGCAGTACATCGCACTCGACAAAGACCAAATCCTGGATATGCACATGCTGATGGTCGAGCGCTATGGCGGACGGATGGGCCTGATCTCGAATGACTTGTTGGTACGGGTAGTGGAGACGCCGCAACAGGTCTACTTCGGCCAGCTTCGCTTTGTGACGCCGTTACAGCAGATTGCAGCGGTGGTATACGCCTTGGTACGCCGCCAGCCGTTTGTCAGCCAAAACGAAACCACGGCGTTGCTAGTGCTGTTGTATCTGTGCGATCAACAAGGGTATCGATTGTCGTTGCCCCATCGAGATATTGTCACGGCGATTGTCAATATCCATGGTGATGCAGACGAATCGCCGTTCTACCGCTGGCTCCATGCGAATGTGACGGTTGATGACAACTCCGTCAACTGATTTTGATCTGCAGTATCTCACTACACACCTCTCACGGCAACATCTGCCGTGGGAGGTGATGTATCTCCCACACACGACTTCGACCAACGATATCGTGCGCGCGCACGCCCGCACCGGTCACGCCGAGGGCTTGGTGGTTGTGACTGATCATCAGACGCAGGGCCGAGGTCAACAAGGGCGTGCGTGGTTTGATCAACCTGCTCAAGCCCTACTCTGCTCAATCCTGTTGCGTCCCACCTGGCTCATCTCCCAGCATACGCCCCATCTGGTCAATGCCTTTGTAGCCACGCTGGCTGATACGCTGGCACAGTTTGTGCCCGTCCCAGTCGCCATCAAGTGGCCCAACGATGTGGTATTGGCACTAGGTGGGGGGATGGCCAAAGTCGCCGGTGTGTTGTGCGAGGGGCAGATGAATCAATCGGGCATGCAGTACATCTGTGTGGGCTGGGGCGTCAATGTGCATGGAGCGCCGCCCGTGGGTGTCGTGAATCAACCGATCTCGCATCTGGCGGCGCATGTAGCTGGGGCAGTGACACGCACCGCTGTGCTCCAGGCACAACTTGAGGCGTTTGGGGCGTGTTATCAACGCCTGCGCCACGATGTGTATGCCTACCAATCAACCTGGCAAGCTCGGCAATATCTGCTTGGTCAAGATGTACGCATCCGCTATGGTGCAACTGTCGTTGCCGGTCGGGCGCTTGGTCTCGCACCGGATGGCGGGTTGGTAATTGAGACTGAGGATGGTCCGCAGACGGTGCATGGTGGCTGGGTCGAGGTTGAGTGAGCTATAACTCCTCAGCTGTGTATCGCGACGAGGGTTTAGGGATAGTAGCGCTGCCGGGGTAAGGATTGAGTGGAGAGGGTGGTCAGGGGATCGCGCGGAGACGATGAGGCGCAGAGGAGTTTTGTTGGGGAGTTGCGGTGCCGTAGGTGGAGAGGAATAGTCAGGGGATCGCGCGGAGATGATGAGGCGCAGAGGAGTTTTGTTGGGGAGTATGTCATGCTTCTAGGGACCAATAGCGTGCCTGGTGCATGTTGGTAATGCTGGAGTGATGGTGTTTTTCTATGCGTGAGAGGAGGGTGGAATACATAGAAAGGCAGTGTGATATGTCCGACATTGATCGAACGACAGGATTGATAATTGCATGTGCAATCAACATTCATCGCGATCTTTGTCCTGGATTGCTTGAATCGATTTATGAGCGGATTCTTGTCAATGCGTTGCGTAAACAAAACTGTGTAGTGTTTACGCAGCAACCAGTCTTGTTTGAGTATGACGGTGACATCTATCATGATGCGTTTTGAGTAGATATGATTGTCAACCACAAGGTCGTTGTCGAGTTGAAATCGGTGACACAAATGCATCCTGTGTATCATAAACAGTTGTTGACATACCTCAAGCTGATGCGTTTGCCAGTAGGCTTGCTCATCAACGTTGGTGATGTGACGCTCAAAAAAGGCTTGACACGCGTGGTAAATACGTATCGCACTCCGTGCCTCAGCGCCTCGGCGCGCAACAGTGTGGGGCAGATTGCACGGCCACACGAAATAGTCAATAGAATCGTTGGGACGACCTAAGCGGTGGCCATGCAATGACGGTTGGAGGCGGATAGCATATCGCTGCGCCTCGGCGCGCAACAGTGTGGGGCAGATTGCACGGCCACACGAGATGGTTAAAGGAATCGTAGGGAAACTGCGCAGTGGCCATGCAATGACGGTTGGAGGCGGATAGCATATCGCTGCGCCTCGGCGAGACAATGGCGTGTAACAAGCAACCCCTACGCACGCGGCTGGATTCGCATCGCATAGATGATTGTCCCAGCACCCACGATGAACAACAGAATCAACGAAATCAACTTGCCTGTTGTGCCGATATCAGCGATACCGAGCAAGCCAAAGATAATACTAATGCTATAAAAATAAATTGCAATCTGTCGTGCACTAAACCCACCATCAGTCAGCCGTTGATGCAGGTGATCGCGGCCACTGCGAGTTGGTGACCGACCCGATAATGGCCGTGATACAATCAGCCAGGCCACATCGAGAATCCATACGCCCAGCACCAACAAGACGGTGGCGACTTTGGCACCACCTAGAATTGCACTGACGCCTAGCACAAAGCCGAGGAGCTCAGCGCCCGAATCGCCCATGAAGATTTTTGCTGGAGGAAAGTTAAACAACAAAAATCCTGCGGCTGCCCCAGCCAATGCCAATGGTACAATCGCCACAGTGTATTGTGCTGGTTCAAGCAAGAGGGCATGAATACCCAGCATCAGCCCGGCAATCATCGAGACACCACCAGCCAGTCCATCGACGCCATCAGCCCAGTTGACGGTGTTGACCATCCAGCCGAGCCAAAAAACAGTCACAATCACCGCTAACCACGGCGATACCGCATAAAAGCTGAAGTATTCCATGTACGGGATGTTAAAGCCCAAAAAGACAATCCCGCGAGGCTCGGTCAGTGCACCAAGCGCATCTGGGTAGAGTTGTTGATCCCACAAAAACGGCCCGACGGCGATCAAGCCGGCGATGACGTTGGTGGCGAATTTAGGCATCCAGTGTAGTTCAACCACATCATCGATCCACATCACTGCAAAGGTCAACGTGGCGCCAGCCAGCATCAACCACAGGCGTAGTTCATCGCGTTCATTGCGCTTAAATTCAGGCACAAAAAAGCCAATACCCCACATGACCAAAATGGTGACGATAAAGCCGATGTATATCGAGATGCCACCGATGGTCGGCATGACACCTGCATGGGTACGTCGCCCACCTGGATGAATCACCCATCCACGCGCAAGGCATAACTTGATGACCCACGGCATGCAGACCGCACTGACGGCAAAGGCGACAATAAAACTAGCAAGGGCTATCAGAGTTTGCATGAATGCTCCTAATGGGTGCCGAATTGACGGTCACCCGCATCACCAAGACCGGGGACAATATAGCCGATGTCATTCAGTCGTTCGTCGATGGCCGCGAGGTGCAAATCGACATCAGGATGTTCGTGCTGCAAAAGTGCAACGCCCTCAGGGGAGGCAATGAGCCCGAGGAACTTGATGTGCGTTACGCCCCAACGCTTGAGTACTGTGATGGCCGCACTCGCGGAACCACCTGTGGCCAACATGGGGTCAAGAACGAGACAAATATCGACGTCCACTTGTGGTGGTAGTTTGTTGTAATAACTGACCGGCTGTAAGGTCTCGTGGTCGCGATATAGCCCCAAATGCCACACGTGTGCCGTGGGAATCATATCGAGGATTGGGTCAACCATGCCGAGGCCAGCGCGTAGAATGGGGATGAGACCGATTTGGGCCTGGAGCTCATGACCGGCATATGGCGCCAACGGCGTGTGCACCGTGGCTGGTTGTAATGGGAGGTCGTTGGTTGCCTCGTACATCAAAAACTGGCTGATTTCGCCGACAAGCTCGCGGAAAATCTTGGAGTTGGTTTGTTGATTGCGCAAAAGAGTCAACTTGGTTTGTACCAAGGGATGGCGCGATACATGAATCATTCCCCGCTCCTTTGTCGTGCAGGTAGCAATATCGATGAAATTACATGTATTATACCTATGGATAATTGGAATGAGGTACGTTGTCCTCAGAAAAGTGTGGCGTATCTATGCGTTTAGCCTGGCAGGAAGTGTTAATTGTTCTGCTGGTCATCGGTTTTGCCATCGGTTTTTCGTTTCGCGCTGGGATTGTTCGTGGGCGCGTCCAGCGCCGTCCACCAAAGGAGCCACCCATGAATCCATTCGCCACACTTATCACACACCAGTACATCAACCTCATTACGTACCGCAAATCGGGTGAGAGTGTTGCAACGCCCGTCTGGTTTGTCCATGATAACCAGCGCCTCTATGTCATGACTGGTGGTAATGCAGGCAAGGTCAAGCGCATCCGCAATAACCCGGTCGTACAGATTGCGCCGTGTGACGCCCGCGGGACGCGGTTGGGCGAGGGGATGACCGCCAAAGCCCGCCTGCTTGATGCTACCGATCATGCGCGTGTCAATCAACTACTCAACCAAAAGTACGGCCTGATGAAGCGCATGTTTGACCTGATGGCACTCGCAAACGGCAGCATCAAAAGCCGTGATTTTATTGAAATAACGCACACATCATGATTATCACACTGACCACCAATCCAGCCCTAGACCGCACCCTGATTGTGCCCCCCTTTCGCCAGGCCGATGTGACGCGTGTGCGTCAACGCTATGATGCAGCCGGTGGTAAGGGACTTAACGTGACGCGTGCGATTCGCACGCTTGATACCGCCTGTTTGGCGATTGCCCCACTCGGCGGTATGACCGGCCAGCAGATTATTCAGTTGGCGCGCAATGAGCAAATCAACGTCCAAGTGGTCGAGATTTATGGCGAGACCCGCACCTGCCTGCTCGTCACCGATCTCGAGACGCCCGATCAGCTGGTCATCAATGACCAAGGTCCGATGATGACCGAGTCTGAATGGCAATCGCTCCGGCAAGCTGTGGTCGCCACCTGTAGCGGTAGTGATGCGCGCTGGCTGACAATCTCAGGTAGTTTGCCACCATCGATTAAACCGATGTTGTTGCGTCAGTTGATTGATGCAGTACCATCGACCTGTGCCGTTGCGCTCGATACGAGCGGCGCTCCACTCGAGCTTTGCCTTGATGCGAATGTGGGTCTGCTCAAAGTCAATGCCGAAGAGTTGGCACAAGCGACGGGTACGACAATCGAGACCCACGATGATGCCGTTGTGGTGGCGCGCCAGGTCTGTGCCCGTGGCCCGAAGATTGTGGCCGTGACGCTAGGTGCACACGGCGCAATTGCGGTGACATCGAACGAAGCCTGGTATGTGAATGCGCCGTCAATTCGGGCAATTAGTCCGGTTGGTAGTGGTGATTGTACCCTGGCCGGCATGATTGTCGCCTTGCATCGTGGTGATGGCCTTGACATGGCGTTGCGTCTCGGCGTTGCCTGTGGCAGTGCTAACGCGTTGCAACCATATGCGGCGGTGTTTGATCGCACGGTGGCCGAGCAGTTCTTCGGTGAATTGGTTGCGGTGGCGCTCTAAATTTTCCACAGTGTATGGCGCTCCTCGGCACATAGGTGCCGGGGAGTTTTTTGTGTGCGTACCTTTTGCCGGGTCTGTGACGGTACTGCATGTGCGTACGAGATACGCATCTGCTGCAAAAGGAGCTACCGATGACTCTCTCCCTTTCGTTCCCGTTACGGATCCGTGAATTGGCCGACGATGACCATCCACGCACGCGTTTGACGTTGCATGGTGCCAATACGTTGAGCGATGCCGAGTTGGTGTCGTTGTTGTTTGGCGCTGGTGGTGATGCCGAGCAGATGTTGCAGCTGGCGCAACAGATGCTCAGCGATGCGGGTGGCTTGCCTGGCATTCAGCGCCTGAGTATCGAGGAGTTGCAACAAGTGCCTGGTGTAGGTGTGGTGCGGGCTGCCCGCATCAAAGCGGCCCTCGAGTTGACCCGCCGTTTGGTGCTAGCGGGATTTGACGAGCGCTTTCAGATTCGGGCGCCGAGCGATGCCGCCCAGTTGATGTTGATTGAGATGAGTCACCTCGATCAAGAGCATTTGCGCGTGATTTGCCTTGACACCAAAAACCGCGTGCAGAAGATTCAAACGCTGTATGTGGGGAGTCTGAATTCGTCACTCTTGCGCGTCGGCGAGGTTTTCAAAGAGGCCGTGCGTCTCAACAGCGCAGCGATTATTTTGGTGCACAATCATCCATCTGGCGACCCTAGCCCGTCAGCCGATGATATTCAGGTGACACGTGATGTGGCAGCAGCTGGCAAATTACTCGACATTGATTTACTCGACCACCTGATTATTGGTCAAGGGCAGTGGGTGAGTTTACGCGAGCGTGGGTTGGGTTTTGGTGGCGTCTAAAAAACGGGCCACGGGCGATGGGTGTATCGTCCGTGGCCACCACTTTTTGCTTAGACGTATGGTTGAATGTCACGCCAGCCAATCAGGTGGATGCCTTGGGCATCGACAAAGGCGCGCAGGTCGGGGTCGGTCATCACCGCAAAATCACGCACGCGCGCGTGCCAGTCGGGGGCGATAGCCCGAATCTCGGGAGTATCAATGACCGGATGCCCGATGAAGTAAGTCAAGCCAGTTGGGAGCTCGGCGAAGATTTGTTTGACGTCACTCAGTCCCTGGTGCGGATTGCCCAGATCGAGAAAGCGCATCTGGTCGCATACCGGTATCCCCTGAGCCTCGAGCGCTTGCAGGGTGGCGAGCTGGTAGGTACGGGTGGCCTCGTCGTAGCCGCGTCGTGTCAGGTCTGCCTCGCTCAGTCGTGGTACAAACACGGGCACGCGGTACTGTTGGCTCAGGCCGATGTATGGCCCAAAGGTGTTGACGCCGAACATGGTACCCATGTGCGAGTCGCAATGGGATGGGTTCATGCCAAAGGCGAGCGCTCGTTGATATTGGGCGTGAATTTCGCGGGTGGCATGCGCACTATCGATGTGGGCAAAGACCGGCTCGACGCCGCGATGAAAGTAGCCCTCGTCGTCGACCAAGCCGTTCCCTAGTGTGGTGGTGGTGAGTGCGCGCCAGCGGTAGTTCTGCCATTCGCTTGTCAGAGTAAAGTGGACCCCAACATCAGCCTTAGGATTGCTCTTGCACCATGCGGCGGCCTCACCGAACCAGGCACAGGGTACCATAACTGAGGCCGAGGTGACGACGCCCGTGCCAAATAACGTCGGCAGAATGGCCGTCGAGGCGTGACACATGCCGACATCATCGGCGTGGACGATGACAACCCGATCCTGCGGACCATATCCCATCTTTGCGAGCAGTCCATTCATGGCAAACCTCCAACGTCATTGTTGATTACGGAGCCAAACGGTCAATCTGCCACCCGGTGGTGGTGAGTTGATAACAAATGCGGTCGTGGAGGCGGCTTGGGCGGCCCTGCCAGAACTCGATGCAATCGGGAATGACTCGGTAACCGCCCCAAAACGGCGGTCGGGGTGGGTTCCCTGTGGCAAACTGTGCTTGCATCTGTGCTACTTGCCCCTCCAAAAATTCACGGTTGGGGATGACTTGGCTTTGTGGTGACGACCATGCGCCGAGGCGACTGCCGAGCGGGCGACTGTGATAGTACGTATCAGCCTCGCTGGCAGCGACTTTGTTGACACGCCCCTCGATGCGCACTTGGCGTTCGAGCTCCGGCCAATAAAAAATGAGCGCTGCGTAGGGGTGAGCAGCGAGTGCGGCTGCTTTGTGACTCTCGTAGTTGGTATAAAACGCAAAACCACGCGCATCGACGCCCTTGAGCAACACGATGCGGGCAGTAGGGCGCTGACGGGCATCAATAGTGGCCAACGTCATCGCGTTCGGCTCGTGGACATTGGCGGCTAGCGCTTGGGCGAACCAGCGTTGGAACTGCTCAATCGGGTCCTGGGACACATCGTGCTCGCTCAACCCTTGTTGCGTGTATTCTTTGCGCATATCAGCGACATTCATGCCTGACTCCTTGTGGTGATGAGCAGATGACTCAGTAACGCGCTCCTGACGGTGTTCTCGATGGTGACCACATCGCTCATGCTGACGAGATGACGCAACTGTTCGATCTCGCTTGTCAATCGGCTGACATGGTGTGTTTGCCAGAAGACGTCGGCGTTGCGGGTGGCCAGCATCTGCTCGACAAACTGCACCAGCTCGCTGCCGACCAAGCGTACGCGCACATCAGCCATGCGCTCGGTGCCGTAGAGCAACTGATAGAGTGGTTGATTGAGCGCATTGACTTGTGGTGTAGCTGGGCTGGGCTGGGCTGGCGGATTGCCGTAGACCTGGTAATAGAGATCAGCGCGCATGCGATCGATGCCGAGGATGTCGAGCACATCAGCAGGTAATAGCTGGGGCTGATGACGATGTTCGGCGTGAATTGGTTTGAGGCGTCTGGCCATGGCCAAGATGTGTTTTTGCGTGGTATCAGCGGGCACTCCTGCATCTGCGCTGGGCATGGCATGCCGATAACAGCTTAAGGCGATGAGCCGGTCAAGGATATCGGTTTGGCTGAGTGATTGCGCCTCAGCTACCACGAAGTCGGTCAGGAGTGTGCGTGTATCGAGCGTGCGTAACGCCATGCGGATACGATTGCGGTGGTAATAAAAGTAAAAGGGCCCGCTGTATTTGCCTGTGGATGATGACTCTTGATGGCGTAGCCGTGCCTGTGGCTGATAGACACAGCGCAGGCCGGTAGCTCGGACGCGGAGGCACAAGTCGACGTCCTCAAAGTAGGCAGGGAAGAACCCCTCGTCGAATCCGCCAACGCGCTCCCAGTCACTCCGACGCATGGCAATACCCGCACCCGTCACATACGGAACATCGCTCAGCTGATCGTTGGGGGCATCGTGGTGATTCGTATGGAAGGTGAGTGGGTGATAATCCCCACCGGTGTGCGTCAGCATCCCAGCAAAATCGCTAATCGCACTACCGACGATGCCGATGCGTGGGTCGGTATCGAGCACGGTAATCAGCGATTGGAGCCAGTCGGACGCGACCATTGTGTCCGGGTTGAGTGTGGCAACGATACGACCACTGCCGGCTGCGACGCCTTGATTGACGGCAGACGCAAAGCCACGATTGATGGTGTTGGCGATGAGTTTGGCGTGGGGCATGCGTTGCGTCACCACTGCGACGCTATCATCGTGTGAGGCGTTATCAACGATGATTAGCTCGTACCCACCCGCGACCGTAAGTGTGGCTAATGCGTCTGCACAGGCGGGGAGCGCATCGCTACTATTAAATGTGACAATCACGAGCGTTGCCGTAGGCATGCGCAAATTCTCCATACAACAGCGTTATCTTATATGTGTTCATCATAATCGAAAATCAATTGACGCGTAAATAGCGCACTAGTAAGCATTGCGTAACGTGCGGTGCTCTTGACAATAAGTAGCACATCTGTAATAATTGAACATAAGTTCTAACGAACATATATTCTACTATTGCTACATGGCACGAAAGGGGTGTGCATCGTGCAACCAATTGATACATTATCTGCACGTCAACGTGAAATCCTCGATTACATTGAGCAGTTCGTCGAACAACACAATTATCCTCCTGCGATTCGTCAAATCCAAGAGGACTTGAGTATCTCATCAACCTCAGTGGTTGCATACAATCTCAAGGTGCTTGAGCAGCGCGGTATGTTGCGTCGTGAGGGCAAAGTGTCACGCGGTATCTCGATTGCCAAGAGCGAGGTTGTAAGCTTGAGCAATCAGGCATCACAAGTTCCGTTGCTCGGTTACATCACCGCTGGTCAACCGTTACCAGATCCTGAGGAGTTGGCCACCGAGAACGCAGAGTTCATCGATGTGCCGGCCGAGGTTGTGCCATCTGCCAAGTTGAACAACGTCTATGCGCTCAAGGTGCGCGGTTATTCGATGATCGACGCTTTGATTAACGACGGCGACATCGTATTGTTGCGTTACCAAGAGACTGCCGAGCCCGGCGAGATGGTAGCTGCCCGCATCGTCAGTGAGAACTCAGTGACACTCAAGCGCTTTTATCGTGAGGGTGATAAGGTGCGGTTGCAGCCGGCCAATGTCACGATGGAGCCAATTTATGTGGCTGCCAACGACGTACGCATTCAAGGGCGTGTTGTTGGTGTGCTACGGAGCATGATGTAACAGCGATGACACAGCGCCCTGGTGTGGTAATCCACACCAGGGCGCTTTTTGATTGTGGTTGGAATGCGCTTATATGATGGGGCGGAACTTGTAGCCGTACAACAGCAGGCCATCCTCGCCCTCGTTGCCGAGGAGGCGAGTGACCATCTCGACGGGCATGCCGATCTGAACTTCGTTGGCTTGGCAATCGCTGAGTTGCGCCGTAATCATCGGACCTTCGGCGAGGGCCACAATTGCCAGGATGTAGGGCACCTCGCCGTGATGCCCGAGGGGTGGTTGATGGACGACCGTGTAGGTCACAACGGTGCCTTGACCTGACAACACACACGGTTCCCATTCGTTGCCTTCACGCGGGGGGAATGCCACTGCGCCGCTGACCGAATTGCGGCTACCTTGGAGGCGATAACGAGCGTGGCGGTGGCGCCAGTGGCGCGCAAGCTCCATTCGAGCGTGTTCCATAGTTGTACTCTCACGTAGTGTGGCAATCATCATCGCCACAGGCGTTGCTATGCGGACTAATCACGCGCCAAAATGTGCGTGACGACGGTCGTGGCGATGCCCGCCATGGACTGTGCCAGAGCGAATTGACAGTTATCTACCTGGGTTGGCGCAGTCTGGCGTAACTGAGCCGTGAGTTCGGCGATTTGGTAGACACCGAGTGCGCCAAACACATCACCACGAGCCTTACAGCCACCACTCAATGCCAGGGGAACACTGCCGCCAGGACGGATAGCGTTACTGGCGCCGAGCTGTGTCCCTGTGCCCTTGGCCGCATATCCCATCGCCTCAAAGGCTAAGACGGCGGCTATGCCGTGTGGGTCGTATAGATCAAATGCCTGAACTTGGTTGGCATCAATACCGGCAGCTGCCAGTGCACGTTGACTGGATTGACGGACTGCCGTCAAATCAAGTAAATCGTCGCGGTCGTGGAGCGCCACTGGTGCACTGGCGACGCCACTGCCGAGCAGCCGTACTGCAGGGCCATCAGATGCTGGTGTGGCGCTAATCAGGACCGCAGCGGCACCATCGGCGATGGTTGAACTGTCGAGCAGACTCAGTGGGTCGGCAATCATGCTGGCATCTTTGAGTTTGTCGGCATTGATGGCAAAGCGGTATAGCGCTTGTTTGTTGGCGACGGCATTGGCATGTGCGTTGACCGGGAACGGCGCAAAGTCACTGATACCGACGGCATAATCGTGCATGTATTTGCGCATTAACATCGCCCATTGTGTCGTGAGGGTAACGCCGTGGAGTGACTCCCAATCGGTGTCACTGGTCAGGGCTAACGACTCTTCGCGGTGCTCATCAAGGAAGTCGCTGACTTTCTCGACGCCTACGACCAGAATCGCATCGGCCAATCCGGCTGCTACCGCCATGGCGGCTTGACGAATAGCTAACCCACCGGCAGCGCCAGCTGACTCAAATGAGATGGCCTCAATTCCGGTGAGCCCGAGCTCGTGCGCCACAGCCGGTGCAAAATTCTGGTGGAGGCCGAGTGGCGCACTACTGCCGTTCGCAAGATAGAGTGCGTCAATATGTGGGATTGTACTGCGACTCAGGGCCTGACGCGCGGCATCACTGGCCAATGAGAGGGCGGTTCGAGTCCAATGTTCGGCGACGGCGGTCATGCCGGTGCCAGCAATATATACAGGTCGCATGCCTTACCCCATTACCAATTTGTCGCGCCATTTGGCGTAGACTGCATAATCGACAAAATACTCACGTTCGACATAGCGGAGTGTCTTGGTGGCGCGATCGCGGCGCTCAAGAATGGCATCTGTCACGCGCATCACGTAGGCATCTGAGCCTGCACCCGAGCCGTAGCTGGCCATCAAAATGGTGTCACCTGGTTGTGCAACATCAAACACTGCCGTGAGTCCGAGCAAGGCAGCCGCTGAATAGGTATTGCCAATCCGGTTTGCCAACAAGCCGGTCTGCACCTGCTCAGTGCTAAAGCCGAGTTGCTTGGCAACTGCTTGTGGGAATCGTGCATTGGGTTGATGGAAAACCGCATGTGTGATGTCACCCGGGCTGATGCCGAGCTGTTGCATTAGGGCGTGGGTTGCGCTCCGTACTTGGGTGAAATAGGCCGGCTCGCCGGTGAATCGATTGCCGTGGACTGGGTAGGGTCGATCGGCGCGCCGGAAGAAATCCGGCGTGTCAGTCACATACGATACGGTCTCTTCGATGACCGCAATGCTGTCGCTGGCTGGGCCCACAATTAATGCAGCGGCGCCAGCGGCGGCGGTGTACTCGAGTGCATCGCCTGGGCGACCTTGGGCAGTATCGGCACCGATGGCCATGACGTACTGGCCCATGCCACTGCCCACAATGCCCATGCCAGCAGTTAATGCCTCGGATCCAGCTTTGCAGGCGAACTCAAAGTCGGCACTGCTGACAAATGGTGTGGCACCGAGGGCATCAGCCACAATCGTGCCCGATGGTTTGACGCTGTACGGATGTGATTCACTGCCAATCCATACGGCTGTGAGATCTTGGGGGGCGATGGTGCTCCGCTTGATGGCGTTGCGTGCCGCCTCGATTGACATGGTAATCACGTCCTCGTCGGGGCCAGGTACGCTTTTGGATGCTACAGGGACGCCACCATGGCCGTCAGTCCAGACGCGTGATATCTCTTTGGCGGCAATGCGGTAGCGGGGCACATATGCGCCGTATCCCACAATGCCAACCGATCGATTGGGCTTCATAACACTCCTTCATCCAGCATGTGCGATATGAGATAAAACCCAGCGGACGACGGCAGTGTCGTGTGGGGTAAAAATGCGCGTTGTGTTAGGCTAAATTGGCGTCAGCATATGTACCACGCAGCATGGCCAGAATCTCTTGGGCGGCGGCTGGTTTGATGCGTTGCTCGCGAATCATCTGTTGAGAAACTGCCGACACCTCGTCACCTTCGGCACCAGCCGCCATAGCCACTTGGCGAGCGTGCAAGGCCATATGTCCGCGCTGAATACCCTCGGTGGCGAGAGCCCGCATGGCGGCGAGATTTGAGGCCAATCCGGCGCACACACAGACCTCGGCTAGCTCACCGGCACTGGTAATATCGAGCAATGCTAATGCACTTTGGGCGGTGGGGTGGACGCGGGTTGCCCCCCCGACAATTCCGACGGCAAGTGGCATGGTTAACTCACCACACAGATAGCCATCGTTGTCGCGCTCCCAGTGACTCAGTGAGGTATAGCGGCCATTGCGACTTGCCCAGGCATGTGCGCCGGCCTCGATGGCGCGCCAGTCATTACCAGTGGCAATGATGACGGGATCGATGCCGTTCATGATGCCTTTGTTGTGGGTGGTAGCACGATATGGATCGACGACGGCAAAGGCGTGGGCCCACAAAATTCGCTCAATGACCTCATCTCCACTGATGCCGTCGCGCTCGAGCGATTTGGGGGCAATCCGCACTTTGGCAGTGGCAAGGCGGCGGTCGGTCAAATTGGACAAGATACGCAACATCGCTTGGCCACCGCTCAACTCCTCGAGAATTGGTGCGACCGACTCGCACATGGTGTTGATGGCATTGGCCCCCATCGCATCACGGCAGTCAATGAGCAGATGCACGACCAGCATTGGTCCCATCGGTGTGCCGGCAAACGGGTGAATCTCGATGTCACGAGCGCCACCACCACGTGCAACCATGCTTTGACTTTGACGATTGGCGTGCTCAATTAAGCGCATACGCGCCGCTGCAATTGCTGACTGGGCTTGGTGCATGTCGCGGATGTTGATGAGCTGGATTTGCCCAATCATAATTGGGTCTGTGTGCGATGCCACGAACCCGCCACTCTCACGCGCCATGCGCGCCGCATAGCTTGCGCCTGCCACGATGGATGGCTCCTCGACGACCATTGGAACAAGGCGGTCGCGACCGTTGATAGTAAAGTTGGTGGCGACACCGAGTGGAAGCTCGTAGGTGCCGATAACGTTCTCGATCATTTTGTCAGCCCGGTCGATGCCGAGTTGCCCACCGTGGAGTGCGGTGGTTTGTTGGTCATCGAACATGGCAAATTCGCTGACTTTGTGTAGGCGCTGATTCGGCGAGAGACGATAGAATCCCTCAATACGTGATTCACGGTTTGGCATCTGATATCCCTTAGTGTACGCAGATGTCTAATGTTGATACTTTGTATGGTACTAATTTACAACTGCCAATACCCTGCAAATCACTGTCAAAAGCTATCAAACGTACACGATTTGCCGTCTGAGGCATGGATGTGTTGATGATGTTGATGAAATTCATGTGGATTGTATGTTTATACGGATTGTGTGAATGATTATTTGTGAAAATAACATAAAAATTGCACGAAATTATTGAATAAATCCCGGCAAAACCAATAAAATATGGTATATTTAGCCTGTTGAATTGTTATGAATATGCGGGCGTAGCTCAGTGGATTAGAGCAGCGGTCTTCTAAACCGTTGGTCGTGGGTTCGAGTCCCGCCGTCCGCGCCATTTTGTTTGTGCAGATGCGCTACTGTCGCTAGGGTAAGGAGTGGTCAATGCAGGTCGAGAGACTCAACGATTATCAAACGGCATCACGCCGCACCTGGAGCCTCATCAAAACCGATCATGCGATTGTCTATCCCACACTCGGATTAGCGAACGAGGCTGGCGAGGTTGCGGGCAAGGTCAAAAAGATTTTTCGCGATCGCGCTGGTGTCATTAGTGATGCAGACCGCGAGGCGCTCAAGCACGAACTGGGTGATGTGCTGTGGTATTTGGCACAGATTTGTACTGAGCTCGACATTACACTTGAGGACGTGGCAAGCACCAATTTGACGAAACTCTATGACCGCCTAGAGCGTGGTGCTATCGGTGGTGATGGTGACAATCGTTAATTGTGATGTCCTTTGCGAATGTTATTGCATATTTTTTCATGTTTGTTAATATATTTATACACATGTGTATTGTAAAGACACGTGTGGGAGTGTCGGTATGACAGTACCCGAAATTTCGGTGGTAATTCCCTGTTTAAACGAGGCTGAAACGCTCGCACAGGTTATCCGCAAGACGCAGGCGGGGTTTACTCGACTGGGGATTGCCGGTGAGATCATCGTTGCCGATAACGGCAGTAGCGATGGCTCGCAGGAGATCGCTGTACGAGAGGGTGCTCGAGTTGTACCAGTGCCTCAACGTGGATACGGGGCTGCGTTACATGGTGGCGTTACTGCTGCCACCGCAGAGTTTGTGGTGATGGGTGACGCTGATGATAGTTATGATATCGGCGCCATCGATGAGTTTTTGGTGCGATTGCGTGCTGGAGCTGACCTCGTAATGGGGAACCGGTTTGCGGGGCGGATTATGCCGGGTGCCATGCCGTGGCTCCACCAGTGGTTAGGTAACCCGGTGTTGAGTTGGTTGGGGCGCACGCTGTTTAACTCGGATGTCGGCGATTTTCATTGTGGTTTACGGGCGTTCCGCAAATCAGCATGGGAGCGCATTCAACTACAGACAAGTGGTATGGAGTATGCCAGCGAGATGGTCATCAAAGCGGCGTTGTTCGGACTCCGGATCGAGGAAGTGCCGATTACGCTCTACAAGGATGGCCGTTCACGCCCACCGCACCTGCGTACGTGGCGTGATGGGTGGCGTCATTTGCGCTTCATGTTGGCGTATGCCCCAGATTGGGTGTTCTTGTTGCCTGGCGGACTGTTCAGCGTATTAGGTGCGCTTGGTATGCTCTGGTTGCTCCCTGGCGCCCAGCAGGTAGGGAGTGTGACGCTCGACATTAACACGTTGGTCGTTGCCGCAATCGGCTTGTTGTCGGGTGTGCAGTTGGCACTTTTTGGCTTAATGGCCAAAAAGTACATGGTTGCCACAGGATTGCTTCCGCAGACGTCTCGCTTTGCCAAGCTCAGCAGTGTGTTGACGCTGGAGTATGGCTTAATTGTGGCGTTGGTGTTGTTAGTGATTGGGTGTGTCATGATTGCCCGAGTGTTTGGTATGTGGCAAGAGGTGGCATTCCAGAACCTAGATCCGAGTCAAAGTGCCCGACAAACGGTGTTTGGTGCGGTCACGATTATCTTGGCAGGTCAAGTGGGGTTCACGAGTCTCTTTCTCAGTATTCTCGGCCTAAATGTGCGGACACGCGCGTAACGGACGTGCAGTTGCACACACCCATGTGAGTGAAATGAGTAGCTAATGACAGCACACAGTACCATACCACTTGAATTGTTGTTTTTGGGCAATACACCGACGTGGCAAAACCCATCGTTGACCGGTATTAATCGCTTGGCACCGCATGCGACGTTGTTCCCTTTTGCCGATGAACAGAGTGCCTATAGCGGTGATATCAGTGCGTCGCCATGGGTGATATCACTCAGTGGTACCTGGAAGTTTAGTTTGCTTGATCATCCGGCAGCGACAACGCCGGCGGCGATAGCGGCAACATCATGGCACGAGGTACATGTGCCGAGTCTGTGGACAATGCTGGGATTCGAGCGGCCGCAGTATCTCAACATTCGCATGCCGTTCGATAATACACCACCCGAGGTCCCTGCAGACAACCCGGTCGGCGTCTACCGTCGTTCAATGACAGTGCCGAGCAACTGGGCGAATCGCCGCGTGATTATCCACTTCGCTGGCGTCGAGGGGATGTTGTGCGTCTATGTTGATGGCCGTGCGGTAGGTATGAGTAAGGATGCACGCACACCGGCAGAGTTCGATATTAGTGCATTTGTCACGCCTGGTGCAACGCACGAACTAATGGCTATTGTGGTGCGCTGGTCAGATGCCGCCTACATCGAAGATCAAGATCAATGGTGGCATGCGGGTATTCCTCGCGATGTTTGGTTGTATAGCACGAGTGCGCCATATTTGCGCGACATTCAGGTGTTGGCAGAGCCCGATAGTGAGTATCGCGGGGGGACGCTGACAGTGAAAGTGCTGGCCAATACGCCTGGCGACATTCGTACGGATTGGCATGTGTCGATGCAGCTGTATGACCCCGACGACAAACCATGCTTGGGCATGCCGATGGAGATTGCGCCACAAATCGTATTTGATAAGTGGGGGGCACGTACAAATGCGGTTGATCAGGTGGTGATGCAGACTGGACTCAAGCGTGTCGAGTGTTGGAGCCACGAAACGCCGAATTTGTACACGGTGATTGTGACGTTCCATTCGGCGAGTGGCATTGAATATTATCGCGTGCGCACAGGCTTTCGTGATGTCAAAGTGCGCGATCGCCAACTATTGATTAATGGTATGCCGATTCAAATCAACGGTGTGAATCGCCATGACCACGATGATCGTCATGGGCGCGCCATCAGTCGTGAGTTGATGGAACGCGACGTGCAGCTGATGAAGCAGTTCAACGTGAATGCGGTGCGTTGCTCGCACTACCCGAATGATCCGGCGTTTTATGATTTGTGTGATGAATATGGCCTATATGTGATTGATGAAGCCAATATTGAGTCACATGGATTTTATTTGGATATGTGTCGCGACCCACGTTACACCGAGGCCTTTGTGGATCGGGTGCGCAACATGGTTGAGCGCGACAAAAACCACCCGTCGATTATTGCGTGGTCGTTAGGTAATGAAAGTGGCTACGGCCCGAATCATGATGCGGCTGCGGGTTGGGTGCGTCATGCGGATCCAAGTCGTGTGTTGCACTACGAAGGGGCGATTGCACGTGAGTTTAACCGTGATTGGGATCAAGGGCATCTAGCCACGGATTTGATTTGTCCGATGTATCCAACACTTGACAGCATCATTGCCTGGTCCAAGGATGGTGCACATGATTCACGCCCATTGATTTTGTGTGAATACTCGCATGCTATGGGGAATAGCAATGGTACGCTTGCCGAACACTTTGCGGCATTTGAGGCGTTGCCAGGGTTGCAGGGTGGATTCATTTGGGAGTGGGTTGATCATGGCATTCGTCAAGAGACTGCCGATGGCCAGACGTATTGGGCGTATGGTGGTGACTTTGGCGATACCCCGAACGATGTGAATTTCTGTGCTGATGGAATGATATGGCCCGATCGTACACCGCACCCAGCACTCTACGAATATAGGTATCTTGCGCGTCCTGTCAAAGTGACGCCGGTTGAGGGTGTAAGTGGGTTATACCGAGTCTTTAATCGACGCTACTTCACCAATCTTGATGATTTAAGTGGTGAATACGTCATTGAGGCGGATGGCCAAGAGGTTGCCGAGGGCAACATTAACATTCGCGGGCTTGAGCCACAGAGCATGCGTGAGGTACAGGTATCACACTTGAATGCGATTCAGGCGGCTTACCCTGAATCACTGATTACCATCACGTTCCGATTCAGACGCCGTCGTTCAAATGCGCATAGCCCGATTCGTCACGAAGTGGCATGGGATCAGCATCAGATTCAGGCGGCTGCCACACTAGGCTATCCTCGTACGCGTGGTGGTCGTGTGAAGCGCGATGATGATGAGATTCTGTTGCAGGTGGGGCGTGTCAAGGCGCGGTTCGACGCCAAGACCGGCACGCTGATTTCGTATGGCACACCACGGCGCAACTTTATTGCGCAAGGTCCCAAGATGCAGTTGTGGCGCGCTGCTCTCGACAATGATGGTCTTAAGTTGTGGCCAAATCACCCGTCTAAGTTGTTGCCCAACTGGCGGTTGCTCGGGCTCGACAATATTCAGATGGCGTTGACCGATATCGATCAAATCGGTGCGCGCTTGAGCTTTACCTATCGGGGGAGTGGGCGCGGACAGAGTAGTGATGCCCGACATACCCAGACATTCACGATGAATGGCGACGGGAGCCTGCATATTGAGCACTACATTAAACTCGGTGAGGAGCTGATTGATGTGCCGCGCGTTGGTATTGCCATGGATATCCCCTTGCAGTACCGTACGGTGAGTTGGTTGGGTCGTGGTCCATGGGAGAACTACCCTGATCGCAAGGCGAGCGCAGTGATTGGGTGTTATGAACACGATGTTGATGACTTTTATGTGCCGTACATCATGCCACAAGAACACGGTTTGCGTTGTGATGTGACCAAGGTGCAGTTTGATAACAATCGAGGTAGTCAGTTGCAGATTATTGGCGATGAACCATTCCAGTTCTCGGCAAGTCGATTTACACCGGCCCAGCTTTTTGCGGCAACACATACTGTTGACTTGGTGCCCAACAATTTCATTACGGTGATTATCGATCACGTGCATCGCGGTGTGGGTACGGGGAGTTGTGGGCCGGATACGCTCGATCAGTACAAGATTTTGTCGCGTCGCCATCGCTTTGGGTTTACGTTGGTGTTGGGGAACGACGAAGAATAAGCGGATTTGGGTAATCCCCCATGCATCTTCGGTTTGAGGATGCATGGGGGTTGTGTGTTTTGTGGGTGAATACAGCTGGCGTGTCCGCATATGCTATAATTGCTAGCGCAATTTTGCTCTGTAACGGGAGTTTGGCATGACCACCACCGACACCGGCGTCACACCATCAATGATTGATCCACGGGTGCCAATTGTCAACGACTTTTCAATTGTGGCAGCCACCGAAAACGGCTCGGGCAGTCAGACTGCCAATAATACGCTGATTCGCGCTATCTTTAAGATGGGTATTTCGGTCAGCGGCAAAAACCTGTTCCCATCAAACATTCAAGGTCTGCCGACGTGGTACACCATCCGCGTCAGCCATCAAGGGTATACGGCACGGCGTGAGCAGGCCGAAATTCTGGTTGCGTTTAATCCACGCACGTCCGAAGAGGACTTAGCAAAGCTGCCGAGTGGCGGCGTGTGCGTCCACCCTGATGATCTCAAGTTTGCCAACCCACGCAGTGATGTCATTTACTATCCACTGCCCGTCAAAGAGTTGGTCAAGCAAATCAATCCACCACAGAACTTGCGTGACTATCTCGCCAATATGGCATATGTTGGTGCGTTGACTGAACTCCTCAGCATCGATCGTGCCGAAATCGAAGCGGCGTTGATGCACCACTTTAATGGTAAGCGCAAAGCAGTTGATTTGAACCTTGCCATGGTTGACTCAGCAATCGAGTATACGCGCAATAACCTGCCCAAGCAGGATCCGTTCAGTGTTGCGCCGCTTAACATGACGAGTGGCCAGATGTTGATTGACGGCAACACGGCTGCGGGGATTGGCTCTGTGGTGAGTGGCGTATCCGTGGTTGCTTGGTATCCGATTACACCATCAACCAGCTTGGTTGATGCGATTACCGAGTATGCGCCCAAGTTGCGTCCAGCGGTCGATGGCAAAGTCAACTATGCGATTGTGCAGGCCGAAGATGAGCTCGCTGCGGCTGGTATTATTGTGGGTGCTGGCTGGGCGGGGTGTCGAGCTATGACGGCCACCTCGGGCCCTGGTATCTCGTTGATGAACGAGTTTGGTGGCTTGGCGTATTTTGCCGAAGTGCCGATTGTGATTTGGGACATCATGCGCATGGGGCCGTCAACCGGTCTGCCGACGCGTGTCTCCCAAGGCGATATTCTGTCAGCCTACTATTTGGGGCATGGCGATAGTCAGCATGTCTGTTTGTTGCCCGGCTCAATGACTGAGTGTTTTGAGTTCGCTGGCATGGCGTTTGATCTCGCAGATCGCTTGCAGACACCCGTGATGGTTTTGAGCGATCTCGATTTGGGCATGAACAACTGGATGACCGATCCATTCACCTACCCAGAGCAACCGTTGGACCGTGGTAAAGTGCTCAACACCGAGGCCTTCGAGGCGTTCTTGGCCGAGAAAGGCTCGTGGGGGCGCTACCGTGACATTGACGGCGATGGAATCACCTACCGCACGATTTTGGGCAACCAACATCCACGGGCGGCCTGGCTCGGGCGCGGCACCGGCCACAACGAAAACGCCGTGTACAGCGAGCGCAACGACGACTGGCAGCGCAACATGGATCGCTTGACGCGCAAGCACAACACGGCACGCACATTGGTGCCAGCGCCGGTCGTCGAGCATGTACCTGGTGCGCGCGTGGGGATTATCGCCTATGGCTCAACGCATGATGCCGTGCGTGAGGCGCGCGATTACTTGCGGGCACACGGCGTTGAGAGCTCGTACATGCGCGTGCGAGCATTGCCACTGAACGACGACGTGACGGCGTTTATGGCGCAATACGACGAGGTGTATGTGGTCGAGTTGAACCAAGATAGCCAGATGATGCAACTCTTGGCGGCACATGCCCCAGTGCATGCTGGCAAGATGCGTCCGGTCAACTTGTGTGACGGCTTGCCATTGACGGCAGTGTTTGTCTTGAATCGAATTCTTCAGCATCGCAATGCGTTGTAATCAGCAACCACGAGGTAGATAGATATGACAACAACAACGAATCGTCCAACCAACCGGATTGGCTTGACGACCCAAGATTATCAAGGTGGTACCTCGACGTTATGTGCCGGGTGTGGTCACAACTCGGTGACAAGCCAGATTATTGCGGCATGTTACGACTTATCACTTGACCCGCGTCAGGTGGTCAAGATGAGTGGTATCGGCTGTTCGAGCAAGACGCCGGCCTACTTCCTCAATCGCTCATTTGGCTTCAACACGCTCCATGGCCGTATGCCATCAGTCAGCACGGGCGTGGCCTTGGCCAACCGCACGGTGTTGCCAATCGGCGTCAGCGGCGATGGCGATACGGGTAGTATCGGGCTCGGGCAGTTCAAGCACATGATGCGCCGTAATGTGCCGATTGTGTATATCGTCGAGAATAACGGTGTGTATGGATTGACCAAAGGTCAGCACTCGGCCACCGCCGATATCGGCCAAAACTTGAAGTATGCCGGTACCAATGAGTTGCCACCAATCGACATTTGTGTCGAGGCCTTGGCTGCCGATTGTGGCTTTGTGGCGCGCTCGTTTGCCGGTGATGCCAAGCAAGTGCGCGAGTTGCTCAAGGCGGCGATGAGCTTTGAGGGGACGGCGGTCATCGACATTATCAGCCCATGTGTGACGTTTAATAACCAGGATGACTCGACCAAGAGCTACGGCTACGGCAAGCAAAACGAAGAGCGCATCCAGGATATTACGTTCATTCAAAGCTACGAAGAAGTGCAGGTTGACTATGAGCCCGGTAGCGAGCAGATGGTCAAGCTCCACGATGGCCCGATGATTAAGTTGCGCAAACTTGATCGTGATTACGATCCGACCAATCGCTGGCAGGCTATTCAGTTGATGGAAGAGGCCCGCAACAAGAATGAGTTCGTGACCGGTTTGATTTATATCAACGAGACTCGTCCAACCCTACAACAGACGATGCAACTGATTGATACGCCACTGGCTTATCAAGATGATGCGCAGTTGCGCCCAAGCCGCGAGGCATTTGCCCGGGTCATGGGCGAGTTCTAATTGAGGATGTGATGGACAGGGGTGGCATATGGCCACCCCTGTTGTTATTTGTGCTGACAGGAAGGAACGGAACATGACGCAGATTTATCACATGGTGCCCGCTGCACGCTGGCGCGATTGGCCAACTGATCGTGCCTATCTCCCGGCTGATTATGAGAAAGATGGCTTTGTGCATTGCACTGCCGGTGATGAGTTAATGCTTAAGGTGGCCAATCGGTTTTATACGGGAGTGGCCGGCGATTTTCAATTGCTCATTATTGAGACCGAGCGCTTGACGAGCGAACTTAAATGGGAGGCTCCAACACCAGGCGATACGTTAGCGCCATTGTTCCCACATATCTATGGCCCGATTAATCATGATGCTGTGGTAGGCGTGCGCACGATACAGCGCGATGCTGAGGGGCGGTTTGTGGCGATTGTCGATTAGTACAGCGCATGGGTGGGATACACGCCACTGTGCACGGCATGTGCGTGGTGGCGTAGTTGTTTTGGCGAACCCGTCAGCTATTATTGGCATAAAAAATCGGGTGTACGGGTTTTTACGACAAAAAGTAGTACTACATAATATTGACAATATTGTCATAAAAATGCTACCATGCGTAGTAGAAATCTATGTAATAGCGCACAGTTGATCGACGACGATGCCAGACCGATACATCAACAGGTACGGGCCAATTGAACGGCGGCGGCGTGGGTACACACCACCGCAAAATCAAAAGCCGGGCAATATTGAAGATGTGGTCATTGGGGTGCCCAAGCGACCTGCACCAAGCACGGCAACAATCATGTTACCGACTGTGACCCAACCAGCCTTATGGATTGGGCTGGTAGTGGTGGTGTTAGCGTTTATCACGCCGTATGTGTTCCCTTCATCAGAGCGCGCGGTTGAGATTGGTGTGACCCTGCAAGGGCAATCGATGGAGGGTATGACGCGAGAGATGTTAGACGAGGCAGTGGCAGCGCGCTACGAGGCGTTTTTGGCGCAGCCGGTGACGTTAGTTTATCAAGATCGTGCGTGGCGTCCGAGTGCGAGTGAGCTCGGGGTGTCGTTAAATATCCGGCAGACGAGTAATGATTTGCTCGGGCTGACGACGGATGTCAACCTTGAGCGTTGGGTGCGCAACTGGTGGGCGCGCCAGAATGGCGTGTTGGATGTTGGTCCGCATTTGGTGATTAATGGGTCGCGGATGCAGCAATACCTGGTGACGTTGAGTAATCAAGTAGATCAGCCGGTGCGCGCGGCAGATTTGTTGATTGATCCGCAGACAGGAGCTACGATGATGGTTCCTGCGCAAACTGGACGACAGATTTTGGTCGACGAGACCATGGTCGATATTTATAACGCACTGACGGCGACCACGCCGATGACGGTCACCTTGCGCTCGCGTGAGATAGCACCACGTCTTGATGCTGCGGTGCTCGATAAGAGTGCCCAAGAGGTCGAGCGGTTTTTGGGGTCACCTTTGGTGGTGCGTCATGCAGCCCAGAGTTGGACCTGGGAGCGTGATCGTTTGGCATCATTGATTGTCAGCGAAAAGGATGTCACTGGCAATGTGAAGGTGCGACCTGATGCACAGGCAATCGCACTCGAGGTGGAGCGACTCGCGCAACGCGTTGATAGTCCGAGCGTCGAGCCACGCGTGCGTTGGCGCAATAATACGGTCGAGGTGGTGACACCTGGGCAACGTGGGGTGCGTCTGGATCGCGCGGCCGCGGTGCAAGCGATTGGGGATGCGTTGTATGGTACTGAGCGTATTGTTGAGCTGCCCACTATTGCAGTAGAGCCACAGTTAAATCCGCAAGCATTGAATCAGTTGACATTTGTGGATGTCTTGAGCACTGGGCGCAGTAGTTTTGTGGGGTCGGCGGATTACCGGATTACCAACATCAAGGCTGGCGTTGCCCGGATAAATGGTGTGTTAATTGCGCCAGGGGCCGAGTTCTCGTTCAATACTGAGGTCGGTGAGATTGACGAGGCCAACGGGTTTGTGCAGGGGTATGCAGTAATTGGCAATCGGACACAACTCGAGTGGGGGGGTGGTGTGTGTCAGGTGTCGACGTCGTTATTCCGGGCGGCCTTTTATGCGGGATTGCCGTTCAAAGAGTGGCATGCGCATC
>Ga0068872_10000809_pt1 | contig 25897 bp, 23 predicted proteins | sample NOAtaG_7_FD_66441 | JGI IMG/M metagenome (GOLD analysis project Ga0068872, IMG submission 66441) | Freshwater lake microbial communities from Lake Erie, under a cyanobacterial bloom - NOAA_Erie_Diel1S_2200h metaG | ecosystem: Environmental > Aquatic > Freshwater > Lake | place: USA: Ohio, Lake...
AAACCATTCTTTTAAAATGCCTTGACCCTCGTGAGGGATGTTTCCACTTGTTAAAGAAGATTGCATTTTCTTAGCCGAATCCATCCAATTGTTTAAAGCTGTTGCTTGCGCCTCTAACATCGAATCGATAATTGGATTGTTTGTTTTCATTGTAGTGTTATTTAATTGTTATGTAATAGTTTCCAGCAAAGTTTCGTAATTTTTTGATTATCAGTAAATTACAACCCCTTAGGGAAATGTTCCGCAAAGATACTGAATTAATCGTATAAAATCCAAGCTTTGTCGATTAAATTAATGTTAAAAAATTGAGTCATAGCGCTTTATCGGTTTAGAAGCCAATAAATTAGCAAAAACGTTTAAAAATTGCCGCATTTGCCGCCTCATTCCTACTTTTGAGTATCAATTCAAATCAGTTAAATAATACCCTCTTAATTAAACGTGAAGCCGCCCGTTTGGGTTTCGATTTTTGTGGTATAAGTAAGGCTGAGTTTTTGGAAGAAGAGGCGCCCCGTTTAGAAAAATGGCTCAAGGAAGGTAAGCACGGGCAAATGACCTACATGGAAAATTACTTCGATAAGCGTTTAGATCCACGTTTGTTGGTAGAAGGCGCTAAGTCGGTAATTTCATTGATGTATAATTATTATCCTACCGAGAAACAAATTGAGGGCACACCAAAAATAAGCAAGTACGCTTATGGTAAAGATTACCATGAAGTGATAAAAGATAAACTCACTGAATTTTTAAATACATTAAAAGAAAGCATTGGTGATGTGAATGGAAGAGTGTTTGTAGATTCGGCTCCGGTGCTTGAAAAAAGTTGGGCAGCAAAAAGTGGATTAGGTTGGATAGGTAAGAATGCGAATTTAATTAGTAAGGAAAGCGGTTCGTTTTATTTTTTAGCAGAGCTGATCATTGATGTTGAATTAGAATACGACGGACCCATAAAAGATTATTGCGGAACATGTACAAAATGTTTGGATGCTTGTCCTACCGAAGCGATCGTTGCACCATATATAGTAGATGGCAGCAAATGCATTTCGTATTTAACCATTGAATTAAAAGAAAATATTCCCTCAGAGTTCAAAGGCAAAATGGATAATTGGGCCTTTGGTTGCGATGTATGCCAAGATGTTTGTCCTTGGAACAGTTTTAGTAAAACACATAAACAACCACTCTTTACAAATAAAACATTATTGAACCTTTCTGAAAAAGAATGGCACGAAATGACCGAAGAAACATTTAAAGTGGTGTTCAAGGGCAGTGCGGTAAAGCGTACCAAGTATGCCGGGTTGAAACGGAATTTGAAATTTTTGGAATAATTTAAAAGTGAAACAGAAAGTATATGATCTTACTAAATTTAAATAGAAAAATGTTACGCCGTAATTTATTAATTGTATTTATGGTGACAAATTGTACATTATGGCTAAACGCACAAAGTAATTATTACTTTATTGCTGAGGCTCAATCAGCAGATGAGCTCAGCGGAACTCTGCATCATCAAGCAACATATACCGTAAGTTTTTTAAATGGTGTAATACAAACATTATATGATGATATTGAATCAACGGAGTACACCTATTACGGAAAAGATACAGTTTATATAAATTATAAGAACAGATCTGGAAAAGAAATAACAGGCTTGGGTACGCCTTCTGAAATGAAATTTATTATCAATAAGCAGATCGATCATAAAAGAAAAACATTACGAATGGAGTCTACCGGAAATAGAGAGGTTATAATGGGGCTTTTGTGCAATGAGACATTGATAAGCTATGAGTATAAATACCTAGGCGTGGTTTTTAAATTGGAGAATTTAGTTTGGTTTAATAATGTAAAAAAAGTTGATAAGGAATTAATGTCGGCCGACATTTCGAATATTTGGTTAAAAAACAATTATACTGATTCGTTAAAAACACTAGATGGCTTTATTATCAAGCAGGTTCTTAAAAGCGAGAAGAGCATTGTTTCAAGTATAGAGGTGAAGGAGTTTAATGAAAGTGATCAATTTGATTTGAGACCCAAGTACTTTGTATTAAAAGCAAAAAAGATTAAAAAACTTAAGTCGTGTATTCGAGAGATCAGTTCATTTCGAAAATCAAAAGATTCATTTAATCGACTCAATAACAAATAGAGCTACGTTCTATTTTATTGACAAACAGTCACTTGCGACCTTTCTTGCATAAATGCTACAATTCATAGCAATCAATTGCTATATCCTGTAGTAACTTTGATGTATGATAACAGAGGTTCAACATAACACAAACCCAACATACTTTAAAGGGAGAGGTTCGCAACTGAATACTCATAATGTTTTTGCGAAGTACCAGTATGTGCAGGAGTATAAAGAGGTATTAGATGAAGAGTTTCAGTTAAATGAACAAACCGAGATCATCTATACATACCCAAAATCCATTATTAATAAAGTAACAAGTGCGGACGTTGGGATGGAGTACTCAGCAAATCCTTATCAAGGCTGTGAGCATGGCTGTGTGTATTGTTATGCAAGGCCAACGCACGAATACTGGGGTTATAGTGCAGGTTTGGATTTTGAGCAGAAGATCATTGTGAAAAAAAATGCAGTTGAATTGTTGGAGAAGGAATTATTGTCTAAAAAATGGCAAGCTCGTCCTATTATGTTATCGGGTAATACCGATTGCTACCAACCCATTGAAAAGAAAATGGAAATTACGCGTGGGATGTTAAAGGTGTTTTTAAAACACAAACATCCGGTGAGTATCATCACAAAAAATTCCTTGATCCTTCGCGATCTGGATCTATTAAAAGAATTAGCAAAAGATAACTTGGTTCACGTCATGGTTTCTATTACCGGTTTAGATGAATCGGTAAGACAAAAGCTTGAGCCAAGAACGTCTACTTATAAAAACAGGCTAAGGGTTATACAAACTCTTACCGAAAATGGCATTCCTTGTGGAATGATGATGGCGCCTATTATTGCAGGCATCAATAATCATGATATCCCGGAGCTTTTGAGATTGGCTGGACTTGCCGGAGCTCGCAGCGCCCACTATACGATCGTGCGGTTGAATGGCGCTGTGGGTCCTGTTTTTAAAGATTGGTTATTTAAAAATTTTCCTGATCGCGCTAATAAGGTTTGGAATTTGATCTGCGACACACATGGTGGTAACGTGAACGATAGTAGAATTGGTGTGCGTATGCGTGGCGAAGGTAAACATGCAGAGATCATTGATCACATTTTTCAAATAAGCAGAAAAAGATTCATTACGAATTCAAAAGAATTTGAGTTCAATTGTAATTCATTTAAGAAGAGTGCAGAGGAACCAGCAATTCAGATGAGTTTGTTTTAAGTTGGTATCATCCTGAGCGCCGCGCCCAACTGAACGTTGTTCGGGCGGGGAGTTGAAGGATCACCTATTCACACTAATGGAATTAGAAGTTTATGAATATCTTAAACTTAAGGTAATATTGGTTTAGTGAAGTGAAGGTTATCTTTGTACCGTCGATTTAATTTATTCGTTCTTTTCAATTTTCGTTCTTATCAAATATTGTTTTAAGTTGTTAGTAGTAAAGAGTCTTAAAACGCAAACCTTCAATCGCACTATAAATGCTATCTGGAACAAAAGGATCTTGTTTAGTGGTGTGATTGAAACAAGTTATAGGCCCGCCCGACTGAACGTCGTTAGGGAGAAGCCCGTTTGGTGAAAACCTTTCGGGCTTTTTGTTTTTGGAAGTGTTTTGCCCCTCTGGGGCAATGTGTTTTCTGTAAGTAGTTTTAAAAATGTTTGGCTCCTATGGAGCCACTGCGAGATTTAAGGGTTTTTTGTTCCGGCGGGACAAAACATTTTTAATACAGCATGGAAGCATAACCACCGGCCCCGGAGGGGCCAAACATTATTTCCGAAACGCTAAATTGGGCCTCGATACATACACCCATTTATTATTGATGTTCATCCAATAGATGTATGAATAACCTTTTTCAAATATATTATCGGTCATTAATTTCACCGTGAAAAATCTTACAGTTGGTTTAAACTTGTGAAGGATCTCCAATAAACCTAAATTATAATTTGTTTTTTCTTCTTTGATATCTTTAATGGTAAAGGTATTAATGTCAACAATAGGGTAAACCGCATCTTCACCAACAGGCTCTTCTTTCATTTTCTTTTCTGTGGCCTCCATCAATTTCATGAACTGAACTGCATCCTCAGGTTTGTTGAATATTTTTTTAGCATCATCTAATGTGGCAAACGACTTTAAAATAAGTGCATTCATTTTATTTTTTGAATTGTACTTATCAAAATAGGCAATGGCCTTTTCCTTTGGGTCGGTTTGAAAAGTTAACGACACCATAAATATGCAAATAAAGCCAAGGGGGATGTGTTTTTTCATGTAGATCAGTTAAAGCTAATATAACTTAAATCTTTTAAAAAGGAACATATACGTTTAAGAGATTAAAAACCTTTTCGTAAATTTGGTAAAAGCGCATGAATAGATCCATTCTTATACTTTTTTCAATTGGCTTACTATTTGCTACCTGCAAAAAGAAAGACACTGATAAGCCCGACACTTATTCGCCAACCTGCAGCGGAACAAAATCTTTTACGAGCGATGTTTTTCCATTGATCCAAAGTAAATGCGCTAAATGTCATTCAAACATGGCTGATCACGCGCAAATAAAATCCATGGCAGCTTCTATTAAAAATAGTGTGATCAGCGGCAGTATGCCAAAAGATGATAATCTTACCAATGCGCAAAAAGATATTATTGTGTGTTGGATAGAATCTGGTGCGCCAAATAATTAAGGGTATGCAATTGAAACAAGAACTTATTTCAAAATTTAATTTGCTTGCGCATCCCGAAGGAGGATATTATAAGGAAACCTATAGAAGTGCTGAGGTAATTGAAACTTCATCAAAAGATTTCCCACATCAACGCAATTTCTCAACCGCTATTTATTTTTTAATTGAAAAAGATAATTTTTCGGCCTTGCACCGCATTAAGAGTGATGAGATCTGGCATTTTTATGATGGCGATGCCTTGGAGGTTATTGAAATAGATCTGAAAGGAAATTTAATTCACACGCAAGTTGGTCGTGATATTGCAAAGGGTCAACATTTTCAATACATGGTAAAAGCAGGACATTGGTTCGGCTCTCGTGTTTTAAAGGGTGGGGAATTCTCCTTTGTTGGTTGCACAGTTGCACCGGGTTTTGATTTTAATGATTTTGAAATGGCAAAGCGCGAAGATTTGTGTAAATTATTTCCGCAGCACAAACAGATAATTTCGGAACTAACGCGAAGTTGATCAGCGTTTAAGCGTATTCATTTTTTTAATGGCGATCAATTCGTCGTAATACATTCCTACCTGGCGGTAGTAAACAAAGATGGTATAATCATTTTCTGTATCCCAATGATTTCCTTCGGTGATGGTTTCGTCGGCCGCTTTTTCCCCATCTTTAGTTAATACATAAATGTAATTGTAATAACCTTGCTTTAAATATAATTTACATTCGTAACCCAAGCGACCATAGTTATAGGTCATTTTATTGCTTTTATTCAAACGCCAATCGGTTAGTTTTCCTAATATATAAAAGTTGCCTTTTGATTCAGGTGTTGCATATGGCAAAAAGAAATCTACATAAGCGTAATCTGCTTCAATATCTTGATTCCCTTTAATATCTCTATTCTTAATTAAAAAGCTACCATTAATGTCATTTTGAAAAACGTAAGCTTTTGTAGTTCTCATTTCGTCAGGCGTAAGTACCACATGATTTTTACTATTTTCATCTTTATACATATCTTTCACGCGCTCTGATAGCACACGCAAGCTTCGCATATCAAAAAATCTAAATTCATTTCCTCCATTAAATACCGCAGCTTCGTTCATGCTGTAATTTAATTCGTTTGGTGCATAAAAGCTTGGTTCAATTGGGCCTTTTAAATTATCCCAACGGTAATTTTGCGCAACAAATACTTTCAGATCTTTAGCGGGATTTACCACTTTAAGTCCGGGATATTTTACCGAAAATTCTAATTGTTGTTTGTTGTTTTGCTGATCGCCACCAATTGTTTGCCTTATTGTTGCTCCGATATTTAATTTATTCTCAAATATCATAAAGCGCCTGCTGAGCACAAGATCAGTCTTTTCATTATTTAAATACACATACACAATATAATTTCCACTCTTTATAAATTTTACATTTTGCGTAGGAAATACAATAGAGTAGTGGGTGTATTTTTGAAGTGTATTGATAGAGAAACTAAAATTAATGATGTTCAGGTCGCTAAATGCATCCATGTATTCCATGGTCATAAGATCACTTGGTGTCCAATCGGCATTACAATGCACAAAACTTAAGGTATATTGTTTTTGATCACCTTCTAGGTCGTCAAAACTAAGTTCTAACTGTGCGCCTGAATTCATTTCAATCAGTGGCGGCGAGAATTCCCACTCTGTTCCATGTAACTGAACTGTTTTAATGCTTGGTTTATAAGTGTGATCATCATAACGCAAGGCATTATCATTCACGTAGTCGTCGTCCATGTTTTGAGAGAAAGCAAACGAGGATAGGCATAAATTGATCACTAAAAATGATCGTTTTATTAGTAGAGACAACATTACATTAAAGGTAGAGTAAACAACAGGAAAAACCTTATTTTATTGCAAGAATTAAGATTTATTCTGAATTTGGAATAGATTGATCTTCGATTCCTGATTCTTAAATAAACGAATGATGTTCTTGCGGTGAGTTAAAACCAAAAGAACTGCAACTGTTATTGAGAAAATGGTTAACACCACATCTTCGTTGTGCATGATGAAGTGAAGAATAAAAGGAAAAGCAATTCCGGTCAACATTGAACTTAACGATACATATCTTGTAGCTAAAAGAACTGTAAAGAAAACCAATAAACTAACACAGCATGTAAGCGGCAAAATGCAAAGTACAACGCCCAAAATGGTGGCTACACCTTTACCACCTCTAAAGCCTGCGAATACCGGGAAAATATGACCAAGTAAAACTGCTACACCAAGTCCTAATTGAAGATCCACAAAATCAGGGCGTTCGAAAGGAATTGAACTAAGGAAAGCTAAAGCAACAGCTAAAGACCCTTTTAAAATATCAATTATTAAAACCGGAAAACCTGCTTTTTTGCCTAAAACACGGAAAGTATTGGTTGCTCCTGCGTTACCACTGCCAAATTCACGAACGTCAATGCCGTAAAATGATTTGCCGATCCAAACGGCTGTAGGAATAGAACCCAATGAATAGGCTCCCAGGATAAGTAAAACTATAATTAGTGTTGCCAAATTGTTAGTTAGTTAAACAAAATTAAGAATTAATACGAAAAATAAAAGGTGTCTGTTTTTAGTTTTTAACAAATACCTTTTAAATTACATCAAAAGTGGCCTTATTAATAAGCCCCTTTTAGCTTCACACCTTGTTCAATTCGCTGTAATGCAGTAACATAAGCTCCAATACGCATACTCGTTTTATATTGAGCGGTATTGTTCCACACCTGTTCAAAAGCGATCTCCATTTTAAGGTCGTGCTTGGTATTTACCTCTTCTTCTGTCCAGTAATAACCGGCTTTGTTTTGTACCCACTCAAAGTAACTTACGGTTACTCCACCGCTATTAGCTAAAATATCGGGAACGCAAATGATCTTTTTATCATTAAGAATTGGATCAGCCTCAGGAGTAGTTGGTCCGTTTGCACCTTCTACAATTAATTTAGCTTGGATCTTTCCTGCGTTATCTTCGGTAATTACATTTTGTAAAGCTGCCGGAACTAACACATCACATTTGCTGATCAATAACTGATCGGCTGGAATTTCGGTAGCACCTTTAAAGCCTTTTAATACGCGATTATTTTTTGCAGCAAAATCAATAGCTGCAGCAACATCAATTCCTTTTTCGTTATAAAAAGAAGCGGTGTGGTCGCCAATGCCTACTATTTTAATTCCCTTTTCTGCAAGTAAACGTGCCGCGTGAGAACCTACGTTTCCAAAACCTTGAACAACTGCAGTAACTTCACTTGCTTTCAAATTCATTTTTTTCAAAGCGCAAAGTGTATTCACCATAACGCCACGTCCGGTTGCTGCATCTCTTCCTAAGGATCCACCAATTGAAACGGGTTTTCCGGTAATAACACCGGGACTATCTTCACCGGTAATTTTATTGAACTCATCAACTATCCATGCCATCTCTCTACCGCTAGTTCCCATATCCGGAGCCGGAATATCTTTATTAACGCCAAATACATCTTTCATGGATTTTGCATAAGCGCGACTTAATCTTTCTAATTCGCCAACACTCATTGTGCGGGGATCACATTTAATACCACCTTTTGCACCACCGTAAGGTAAATTTGCAACGGCGCATTTGAAACTCATCCATGCTGCTAGTGCCATTACTTCATCGGCATTTACATCCATCGCATAACGAATTCCACCTTTGCTAGGTCCAAGATGAGTTGAGTGAACAGTGCGGTATCCTTCAAAAACCTGGATCTTTCCATTGTCCATCATTATTGGTAAACTTACTTTAACCTGTTTGCTTGGGTTACGTAAAACCTGTAGAACATCATCACTCAAATTCATTAATTTGGCTGCTTTATCAAGGCGCGCCAAAACGGCCTCAAACATACTCTCGGGATGCGACATTGCCTTTGCTGTTTGTGTTGACATATTTGTGTTTTTTTGTGTTGTTAGCTGGGGGGTAAATTTAGTAATTTTATTTCATCTAAACCAATTTATTAACCTTCCTTAATAATGCTTAAAGCATTGATAAATAAGGAAATAAAACAGTATTTTTAGGTTTTATTCATGGCCGATATATTAAAGATATTTACAGTCTTCATCTCTTGCGTTTTTTTCTTTGTAAAATTGGGCGTTCCGAGTGCTATTATTCTTTTCAAATTCAACTTTTTAAAGGTGTTTTTAGTGACCGTTATTTCGGGATGCTTTTCAAATGTGGTATTTACTTTATTTAGTTCAGCGATCTTAAAATGGTGGGAGTCTTATAAAACTCGCAAGAACGTTGTGTCCACTAGAAAAACATTCAGCAAGGCCAATCGCAGAATAATAAATATTAAAAAGAGATTTGGTTTGGTGGGTCTTGCATTAATTACTCCAATTTTTCCCGGCCTTGCTATTGGTGCATTTATTGCACAGCGCTTTTATAAAGACAAATTCAAAGTGATCATGTATTTAAATGTGTCGGTGGTGATTTGGAGTTTAGCACTTTATTTCTTGTTTTATTTCTTTAAGCATAATGTAATTTAATGGTTAACAAGCAAAATTTAGAGCATATCTTCTTCGACATGGATGATACCATTTGGGATTTTGAAAAAAATTCTGAACAAATTTTGAGTAAACTCTTTGATGAACATGGTTTACAGAATAAATTGCAAAACGACTTTTATACTTATTTTACAGCTTATAAAAGGAAGAACGGCGAACTTTGGCAAATGTACAACAACAAAAAAATAACAAAGGACGAATTGCGTAAACGAAGATTTCACGAAACTTTTCTTGAATTTGGTTATGATAATTTTGATCTCAGTTATTTTGTTTCTGAATCTTATATCAAACTTTCACCATATGGCACTGTGCTTAAAAAGGGTGCAAGAGAATTGTTAGAAACACTGAGTGTTAACTATAAATTACATGTGATCACCAATGGATTTAAAGAAGTACAACATATTAAGTTGAAACAATGCGATCTTCAGAAATATTTTGATAACATCATTATTAGTGAAGATATTGGTCATAACAAACCTAACCTAGAGATATTTAAAGAGGCGGAAAGACAAGGCAATACGACAAAAGAAGCGTGTTTAATGATCGGCGATAATTTTGAGGCTGATATTATAGGTGCAAAAAATGCAGGATGGCAAGCGATCTGGTATAATCCGCAAAAGAACAAACGATTTCAATCAACTCAAGTGCATTGTTTAACCGAGATCGTTGATCATTTCAAAAAATAATTTCCCTCTTTTCTTTCTAAATTAGATCAGCTTTTTCGAATATAATAATTCGGATCTATGCTCACCGTTTTGATCTTAGAACTTTGCTTCAATTTTTTATCGTTAGTTATTGGCTCCAACAAAAGCTCAGGACCATTATTTATCTTGATTTTTACAGGCATATTAAAATCTGAATTACAATTTACCCATTTATATACCAGTTGTTTTTTCTTAAAGCTATATTCTAATTTAGGGATCTTGGTACTTCGCAAATATTGATCGAATACGGGTTTGAAATTGATCTTACTTTTTTCGGAGATATACTCTTCCACATCTTTGGACGTTACGGTTCTTTTTCCAAAGTCTTTATTTAAACCTAAAAGGATCTCATGAAAAAGCACATCATTATTGATCACTTGTCTGATCGTGTGGATCATATTCGCTCCTTTATCATACATATCTCCACTGCCTTCTTTGTTTACTTCGTAATTGCCAATTATTGGCACATCATTTGAGATACTTTTCCGTAAGCCGCGTACATATTTACTGGCGGAATCTTTTCCCCATTCAGATTCAATGAATAATACTTCTGAGTACGTTGTAAAGCCCTCGTGCACCCACATATCCGCAATGTCTTTTGTGGTAATGTTATTTCCAAACCATTCGTGGCCACATTCATGAATGATAATAAAATCCCAAAGCATTCCAATGCCTGTACCAGATCGATCCGTCCCCATATAGCCTTTTCTGAATTTATTTCCGTAAGCAACCGCGCTTTGATGCTCCATGCCTAAAAAATTACTTTCAACCAATCTAAAGCCATCGGCGTAAAAAGGGTAGGGGCCAAACCAATATTCAAAATTCTTGAGCATTTTTTGAGTATCGGGTTTTAATGAACTGTCGGCTTTATTTTTATTGTAATCCAATACAATGTATTCCATTTTTAATTTACCATTCTTACCTTCAAAACTATCTTTTACGATCACATAATTTCCAAGATACATGGTAACGTCATAACTGTTGATCGGATTGGTGATGCTATAGGTCCAGGTTTTTGTTCTGTTCGAATTTGAAACACTTTTAATTAAGTTGCCATTGGAAATTGCCACTAGGCTATCATTGGCAGTGATGGAAATATTCATTCCATAATCAGGCTCATCACTTTGATGATCTTTGAGGGGCCACCAAATTGAAGCGCCTAATCCTTGGCAAGCTACATTTATCCATTTGCGATTCTTTTTATCTTTCGCCCAAATTAAGCCTCCGTCCCAAGGTGCCATTTTTGCCTTGCGTGGAATTCCCGAATAGTAAATGGTTACAGAATCTCTTTTTGGATCAATTAAATTTGGATCAAGGTTAACGGTCCATGCATTATATTCATGCGTTACTTCTAATTTCTTTTTATGAAAAATAAAACTATCAACCACTAATGGTTTTTGAAGATCTATTTGAAATTGAGTTCCGTTGGAGATGGTTTTAAAATAAATGGTGTTGCTTCCAGAAATGGATCTTTTATTATCATCAATATTTACATGAAGCTTATAAAACACAACGTCCCACCAATTGCGCGCATTGTTTAAGGTACCACGCAAACTATCACCTCTGGTATACGTTTGTGCGTATGAAGAAAAAAATGTAAGAAATAAAAGGCAGGTTTTAAAAACCTTCATAGCAGTTATGGTTCGGCTTAATTTTGAACTACAATTCGTTTTACAATTTTACTACCATCGATAGAAATTGTTACAAAATATATGCCGTTATTCAATTGATCTGTTGCGATCTCAAATTCGTGACTACCTGCATCAACTTTTCCTATGTTGGTGCTTGAATGTTTTTTACCAAGCACATCAAACACTTCAACATTCACCGTGTGTGATTCTTTGGTATTGTACTCAATTGTAATTTTATCTTTAGCAGGATTAGGATATAAATTCAAGCCAACATTGAGCTCATTTTCCTGAACGCTTACAGCAGGGTCTATCATATTGATATCATCCAAGAATAAATTGTTCCCCGGATCTGTATCATCTGCTGTAAATACAAATCTAAAAATGGCGCTATAGTAGCGAGGTATTACCACACTATATGAGTTGTACTCGCCTGACGATGGCAGGTAAGGTGTAGTAGATAATACTGTTGTACTAGCAAGCGCCGAGCCTTGTTTTGTCCATCGCGTTTTCCATGATTTACCACAGTCATCAGACACTTGTAATTTCAAAATGTCATTACTTGTTGAGGTTTTTTGTTGATACGCCACTTTAAATGATAACTGAGGCATGGCTTCCATTTCCGATAGATCGAAATCGCCAAGACCTTGTAAAATACTTGTGTTACCTGCAGTATTATTTAAATTATCGATCATGATGGATTTTGTACCTCCTGAAGCTGATTGCGAAGAAACTTCCCAATTAGAACCACCGGATGGTAAGGAAGTCCATTCATCAGCCGCACTTTGTGTTTCAAATCCTTCCACTACCGGAAGTTGATCTGCACTAATTAAATTAATGTGAGTTTGGTTTAGATCATTTGTCACATCTCCGTCAGCATTGTTATTTGGTCCGCTAGTGTAACAAGTTATTGTATGCGAGCCGCTAGAAAAATTATTTCCGGGTAAGTTAAGTGTGGCGGTTTGTCCTGTTACCAAAGAACCATTCCATGTAAGTGTTTGAAAATTTTGATTATCGATCTTGTAGTTGATCACACACGAATTAAGAGTGGTGCTTCCATAATTTCTGATCTTCACAACCGGATTTACAGTTCCTGCATGGCATAAAATTTCACTTGGTGTTACACTTAAAACTCCCGCATCAATTGCAGTATTTGTTAATGGAATTAGTCCTGCAAGCGCTTGCTGCCCTTGAGAAAAATCCATTCCTGAAGGATTTAATACATCAATATCAAAAAAGCCATCGCCACTTCCGCCCCAACCCCAATTCATATGGTAAAAGTTATTTACGTCATAGCCATCGCAAACCCATGTGTGTCCGCCCGAATTACCAAAACCAACGTATTGAATTGGTCTACCAATATCAAGATCTCCTTTTAATAATGCATGCCAATTTGCTGTTGAATAATCGCTGCGGTACACACCTTTGATCTCAGTTGGATCATAGCCAAAATAATTGATGAATGAATTTTCTGCAGAAATAGGCGAATCAGCATTAATAACCCAAGCACCGCTTCCTGCTGGCGAGTAATCCATATTAACGCTCACACCACAGTGGTACATTAGCTCTGCGATCTCTGCATTTGGACTTGTACAAACATTTGGCATTAACGAATACACATAAACTGCATTAGCATAATTTGCACTGAGGGTGCCATAATCATCCTCATTGTAAGTACTATTTCCATTACCTGTTTTTGGATAGTTCCAATACTTCATTATTTGTGCCATGGTGGTTGCAACACATCCTGTAACAGAACCGCCCGGACAAAGGTCATTGTAGTATGGAGATTGATTCCAAAGTGTAGTAACTAATGGTGCAACATGCGTGTTAGCTGAAGAGCGATTTACATTTTGCGCCGGAATATTATTGATGTAATTGTTCCATGATTTTGATATTGCGGAATTAGCTTCAATATGATTGTTACGTAAATAGCTGATCTCTTCGCCGCGTTTATTTAGCCAATTACCAATATTTGAATTTGATGAAGGGATCTCAAATCGTTGCGTTGTTGAATAACCAATAATTGGTTTCGAAGCATCCTCGGCAGTTACTATCACAAAGCCGTTACCGTTGTTGAGGTCAAATACATAGTAAAGCGCCTCTCCATTGGCAGCTTTTGCCGTATGAAATAATTTAATGGTGATATCCTGAGAATTTGTTGTTTGTTGCATAAAGTTGCGTGCAACTAATTCGGCATTTTTAACCGGTACGTTATGAGCAAATGCAAACGCACTTAAAAATAAGAAGGCAACAGAAAGTGATCTTGATAGATGTTTGAACATAGGTAGATGTTTAATACTATAAATTTAACGAATAAATATTTGAAAAACAGCCCCACTTATCAATCTTATAACGCCGTTTATTAAGTAAGGCGCTAGACTGATCAAAGCTTTTAATTGTCGTATGAGCCATTGTAAAAGATCTTGTTTAAGGATATGCTGATTTTATGTATTGTTTATTGGATAATTTATATATTTGCAGCCCTAAAACGGCGGGATACCTGCCTTGCCGGACAGGCAGGGCTCAGATGGTTACCGGCCCGAATCGAACGATACGTTCGAGCGGGGAGCGCAGGATTCATAACCCTGAGGTCTCGGTTTTGAAGGAAAATATGGCGGGATAGCTCAGATGGTTAGAGCGCAGGATTCATAACCCTGAGGTCTCGGGTTCAACTCCCGATTCCGCTACTAGTACAAAACCCTCATTTTGAGGGTTTTGTTTTTTTGAGAAGATGCACTATGTGTATTTAATATATTCTGAAACGTTTGATCGGTTTTATGTTGGTCACACTCACGATTTAGAGGATAGATTAGTTCAACATAATTTAGGTAAGGTAAGATCCACGAAGCCATTTTTACCTTGGAAAATAATTTACACTGAGACTTTTGAAGATCTGATTCAAGCAAGAAAGCGTGAGGTTTATTTTAAGACTTCCGGCGGTCGTCGATTTTTGAAGGATATTAAACTGAGGTCTCGGGTTCCCCGCCCGAACGACTAAACGACGTCGGAGTCGTTCGGTCGGGCGGGAACTCCCGATTCCGCTACTAGTACAAAACCCTCATTTTGAGGGTTTTGTTTTTTTGAGAAGATTCGCCGGGGCGATTTGTGTAAAGTGTTAAAAATGAGATGTTTAATTGATCGGGTCGTTTTCTTACGCCATTTACATCAAAATTTCACCTCCTAAATATAATACGCCCTTTATTTTGCCAAGAGGGAAATTTTTGATACATTTCCAGAAATTTCTAAGCTATGTCGAAGAAAAATAAAGGTTCGTCTGGAAAAGCTAAGGGGTCTCCTAAAAAAACAAAGAAGGCCACGAAGCCTTCTGCAAAAAAACCTGTGAAAAAAGTGATCAAAAAAGCGCCAGTAAAAAAGAAAGTTGCGAGTAAACCAGTAGCTAAGAAGAAACTTGCCCCAAAAAAAGTGGTAAAGGCTTTAAAACCAGTAAAAAAAATAGCTAAGCCTGTTAAGGCGGAAAAAGTTATAATTAAAAAAGAGATCAAAAAGGAATCCGTCATCGGTGGACCTAAAGTTCTTGAAAAGAAAGTTATTGTTTCTAAACCTGTTGAAGAGAAAGTTGTTCCAAGCAAGAAGGAACTAGCTGAAGAAAAAAAGAATGAGGTGTTGGCTATCATGAATACGATCCCTAAAGCTGAAGTTCCACAATTATCTGCTTCTAAGATCGCTTCGATCACTAGTTCAATAACTAATCCTGTAAAAAAACAAGGTGCTTATGCTGTGAAGGTTGAGAAAGAACCTAATGGTAAATTCGAACTTGAATTTGGATGTAGAGCTTCATCAGAGATGTTGTACGAATTCTTCTCTACTGCAAGTGGTTTGTCTGAATGGTTCTGTGATGATGTAAATATCCGTAATGGTATTTATACATTTATTTGGGACGGACAAATGCAACAAGCACGTTTATTGAAAACTATTGACAATCAATTAGCCCGTTATCAATGGGTAGATAAAACTGACGGAAGTTATTTTGAATTTAAAATTCAACGTGATGATCTAACTAATGATATTTCATTGATCGTTACTGATTTTGCTGATTCAAAAGCTGATCAAGAGTCTGCAAAATTATTATGGCATAGTCAGGTTGAAAAACTAATGCATGTGATCGGTTCGATCTTTTAAAGAACCATTAAATTATAATTAAAGAGCATTTTAAATGAGAATTTTAAAATGCTCTTTTTGTTTCTGCTCTTCTCTAAAGAATACCATTCCAAAATAAAAACAATCAATGGTAAGTTTAATGTGTTCATTTTGTTTTATTTCTTCCCAGGCTTGCGTCATACCCTTGCTCCAATAAATATCATCAAAAATAATTACCGAATCATTTGTCCTTTTCTCTAACGCTAATTTGAAATAGCGAAGTGTTGCTTCATAGGTATGATTACCGTCGATGTACAAAAGATCAAAGGATGAAAGTTTGGATAGGAGTTGAGGTAGCGTTTGATCAAAATTACCTTTTATGGACGTAATATTGGTCCTCTCTTTTTTTGCAAATAGACTTTGAGAAAATTCTACAAGACTTTGACTCCCTTCTAAAGAATAGATCTGCGACTTTGAATTTGCAAAACTTAAATAGAGTGTGTTAAGCCCCAGCGATGTACCTAGCTCAATTATGACCTCGCATTTTAAAAAGTTTATCAGTTTAAATAGTAATTCGGATTGTTTTTGTGAACTAATACCATGCAATGCAATGTCTTTTATTTTTCGTTTTGCGCCATCCAATTTTTGCGAGCCGGCGCCCATGTCATCTATCTCTATTTCTGCTTCATCCTCTTTCAGGTGTTTTCTTAATTCGCTTAACTCTTCAAATACGTAAAATTGCTGTTGCGAATTAAAAACATTCTCACATAACGTGTACACAAAAGGAGAATGCACCCCATGCCCGTTTCGTTTGGCTTGTAGCAAATGCAAAAGGTATTTTTTTAGCAACCAGCTATTTCCCATCGTAAATAGTGCAAAAACAATATTGTTTTCTTTTTATTGGTTTTGTCTTATAACTGGCATCGCTATCTTCCTGAAAGAATATAAAATCTAAACTTTCCATTTTGTTTTTTGGATGCTTTTTATTCCATTTTTTTAAAAAGTACTTGCAGTACAGTGGTCTTAAAAAAGTGTAATCATCGCGTTGCATGTTCTCAGCAAGCTTTCTCCATCTATCACTCTTAAAATTTTTCACTAAATGTTCCGGTTTTTCTGAATAGATGTATGGTAGGTCGTAGTAAAGATCCCATAGTTTTCCTTCAGATGTATAACCTTCATGCAAATACCAACCATCTTCTTTCATGATGTGTGGAGAGAACATTCCCCAAAATTGATTAAGCCGCAAGGTATTCACAATCAAATTTACAGGTTTATCTAATTCATAATTGTACCAAGGCATATAGCTTAAATTCAAGACCAAACAGAGTAAAAGGATCAATGCGGAAAATGTATTAGTGCCATATTTTAAAACAGTAAAACTCTTACGTTTGGCTTTTTCAAAATTAGAAAGCGCTAAAAATTTAAAGCGATCCAAAAATTCTGATGGAAGAATAGCAAGGGCAGTAGTAATATTGATGATATAGAATAAGCCAACGTATAAAGTTGATCCAATGCCAATGTGTAATAGCAAAAGCAGTGCAACTGAACTCAGTTTTACCCACTTGTTTTTTGTTGGAAGTAATATCAAAATCGGGATCAGGATCTCCACAACATAAACCACTTTAGTTAAGTATTGCATTAGAATCGGATGTTGATATAACCAATCGCCTAATGGTAATCGCAATTGATCTAAGCTTAAAGCATAATAGATCGCGCTTGCGTCGCCGTGCCATTCGCTGCTGTTTTTTAATAGGACCGTAAAAATGTAAACCGAAGCGATCAAAAATAAGTAACCTAATGTTGCAATATTGAAGTGCTTTGGTTTGCTTCTGTATTTTTTGGCATCCAAAGAAAGCGCATTTCCCCAGGGCAAAAATAAAGCCCAAAATAAAGTCAGGCGTAAAAGATCATCGCCCGATTGTAAAATAAATAAATTACGATTGTGTAAAGAGATGGTGAAGATCCAAACCAGCAGCGTTGCCAATCTAGTTTTGTAGCCAACCAAAAGTAAAAGGGCAACGAGGGTATGTAAACAAAACAGTAATGTGGCAAAGCCATAACTTCCATTTAAAGTATGAAAGCTCCAATAACCGGGTTGCCATCCAAAATTTGCAATGAGTTTTGTAGGCCATAAACCGTTATCAGTAAAAAAAGCGCCAATGTCTTGCCAGCGAATAATAATATCGCAAAGAACCACCAGGGCAACGCCAATGCGCATTAAAGCCAGGGCTCTTACATCTAACTGATAACAAGAGCGAAATTTTACAAATAAGCGTTTTAGTTTATGCACGGTATAAAAATAAAAAAAGTCCCGACGATAAATGTCGGGACTTTCTTTTTATATATGAATGTTTTTAGTTACAACCAACGTTTCCGCTCACACTTACAACCGGGAAGTTGAAGTTAGATTGAACACATTGTATACCTGTAAAGGTTGCATTGATTGAAGTTGAATTTGTATTGATGCTTACAACACCTGTTTTGCCATACCAAGTAATACCAGATGGCTGACTAGGCGCATTTAAAACTGTTACCTGAACGTTTGATGGACCAGATACGCTGCTTACGTTGTAATTACCTGTTTGAGGAATTGTGTTGAATGATAAAGTAACTTCTACTGAACCACTGATACCTTTTAAAGTTAAGCTACCAGATGAAGCACATGAAGGGTTTAACCAACCGCTACCACCGCAATTCAAATTTGAATTCTCAGAAGCAGGATTTGTAATAGGAACGCTTCCTGTTTGTGTTGCATTTCCAACATTAGGATTTCCACCTGTACCGGTTGCTTGATCTTTATAAGTTGGCTTAATAGTGTTGTCTGTTTTCTTACTACAAGCAAAAAACACTAAGGCTGCGATAGTTACACAGGTTAAAGCGAGGATGTTAATTTTTTTCATGGGTAGTTATAATTACTCAAATATAGCTAAAAACCTTGAAAATTCCAAATTTGGCCTTGCCTAATGAGTGAAGGGGACTTCTGACTTAATAAAAGGACTTATTACTTACAACTAACTGCTTTAAAAGTACTGAAGCTCGGTACCTATCTTCCTCGTACATAAGGAAAAGATCCATCAAATATTTAGCTACATTTTTCACGCCGATCTCATCTGCTAACTTCAATAAACCTTTAGGGTAATTAACGCCTTTGGTCATGGCTAGGTCAATATCTTCGCGACTGGCAATACCAAGATATAAGGTGTCTGCCGCTTCATTGATAAGCATACAAATGATCCTACTGTATATTTGTTTGGCTAATACAATGTCTTTTTTTGGCTGAGGTAATGGCGCGCCTTCGCTATAGTCATAAAATCCTCTGCCTGTTTTGCGCCCCAAAAATTTAGCCTCTAATAAACGTTTTTGTGTGAGAGATGGTTTAAAGCGCGGATCAAAATAAAACTGTTGCCATACGGTTTCGGTTACCACATAATTTACATCATGCCCAATAAGATCCATCAACTCAAATGGCCCCATTTTAAAACCGCCAATTTCTCTCATGGCCCAATCAATAGTAGCGTAGTCGGCAATTTGTTCGTCGGCAATGCGTAATGCTTCGCTGTAAAAAGGACGAGCAACACGATTCACAATAAAGCCTGGTGTGTCTTTTGCTACAACGGTTACTTTTCCCCACGAATCAATTAATTGTTTTATAGGAGCAATAATTTCTTTTGAAGTGGCAAGGCCTGGAATGATCTCTACCAATGGCATTAAGGTAGCAGGATTAAAAAAGTGTATGCCAATAACGTTGGCAGGTCGTTCACATGCCGAAGCAATGGAAGTAATGGAGAGGGAAGATGTATTTGAAGCAAGTACACATGTGTTTTTTACAAGTTTCTCAACTTGCGCGAACACTTGTTGTTTGATTTCAAGTTTCTCAACAATAGCTTCAATGATGAGGTCGCACTCTGCAAGGTCGTTCAATACATTTGTAAAACGAGCATTGGTAATCACCTCATTCTTTTTTTGCTCAGTTATTTTTTGTTTTTCAACTAGTTTTGAAAGTCCTGCTGCCAGCGCTTGCTTGGCCTTTACAATAACTTCGCTGTTGGTGTCGTAAATATGAACTGTGTGACCAAACGTTGCTGCAACTTGAGCAATTCCGCTGCCCATGGCGCCTCCGCCAATAACGCCAATAATACTTTTAGGATCGAACATAATTAGTGTGCAATAATGAGTTTAGAGTTTTTAATTATTTGTTTGTCTAAACTTAATCGTACAAAATAAATTCCATTATCAAATTGTGAAGTATTTACTTCTTTGAAGTTAGCGTTGCTACCTTTAATGTCTAATGAACTTTGTTTTAGAACCACTCGCCCTTGCATATCAAGCAACTCTATGCTAATGTCTTTTGTGGTCATAAAATCTGCAAGGATCACAAACAACGATGCGTTAGCGGGGTTAGGGCTGATCATGATGTTTTGCGCGAATGAATTTTGCGTAATTCCTGTAGGTATGGAACCGGTACTTGTACCTAAACCTCCCGGAAGATCAGGATTTTCTGTTGATTTATCAGGATTCTTAAACAAGTTTGTTTTAAGCACGAATATTCCGTTCTGTTCATCTACCGCCACAATATTTTTGCTTGGCAAATATGGATATAAACCCCATAATCCATCGTACGGATCGGGATAACTACTTACGTTACCGCCCGACTGTGGATGCGTATCAAAATAGCCGGCTAAAAATGGGGCAGATGGATTTTTAATATTCAGTAATTGCACGCCGTCGCAATAACTGGCTAAAAAACAAAGTGAATCGTTCACCATAAAAGGATTGTGAGGTGTGGCTCCGGTATATTGGTTATAGGTTGAAAGAACCTGCATGTTAGCTAAATTTTGCACGTCGATAACTTTAGCCGGTAAACCAGCCGGCACTTCATCACACATCACCAATGTTTTTTTGTTGGGTGTAATGGCACTACTATGATTATAACCGGAACTTACATAACTTGTTAGTGATCCAACTTGTGTAAATGAATATGAAGGAGGTGTAAGGGTAAATGTATATAATCCGCCATATCCCGCAGAAACAAATACAGTATCATTATTTGCATATGTATCATGAACGGTGGTGATGAATGCGGCGTCTTGACTTAATTTTCTTATTAATGTTGGCGCGCTTGGCGTTGCTAAGCTATAAATATTCAATGTTGATTTTGTATTATCACTATAAGTAACGCTCGAGCAATATAATTTATTTCCATCTATCCATACTGCATGTGTTCTTTTGAATAGGGTTTGTGCGTCATGGATCTTATGCACGCTGTCAGGTAAATATTGAAGATCGAATATCTGGAAACTATTTGGGCCTCCATCATCGCTAACTACATAACAATAATTTTGGTATGTTTTCATCTCGCGCCAAACGGTTCCTGTTATTTTACCGGGTTCAAAATCGCAAATCACCTGTTGGTATGGATTTGTAACATCAACAAAGTAGGTTCCTGCTGCAGAACCGGCAATAGCGTATTCTCGGTTTTTGTTTGCTTGATACCAGCCCCAACACGCCGAAAATTTTGTTCCATATGAGGTTGTGTACGTTCCGGGATTGATTACACTGCACAGTGTGAAATTATTGGCACCGTAAACTTGCGCATTGGTTTTACTAAAGGTAATGATCGCTAGAGCTAAAAGTAATTTTTTTATCATGTTAGTTATTATTAATGATTATTTTTTTTGTGAGAGAGCCCTTGTCTGTTTTTAAATTTACAAAATAAGCGCCATTGGCTAAATTCGAAACATCGATTTTTTGTTTTCCAAAGATCGAAAGTTGTTGAGTTAAAACTGTTTCTCCAAGAATATTCAAAACACTTACAGCAGCATTTTCATTTTTGGCACTTGTAATATTTATGTGGTTAGAGGCAGGGCTTGGATAAATTTGAAAATTTGTTTCCATTTGAGCGTTCTCCGTAAATCCAACAGGTTGAATGTAGGTTTTACTGGCATCTAAAATGAACACGCCGTTTTGCATATCTAACGCCAATATTAAGCCGCTAGGAAAAAAGGGATAAGCACCCCAGTTGCCGCGATAGCCATTGTAAGCACCATTGGCATTTATGCCACCTTGCGGATGCGTGTCAAAAAAACCTGCAAAAACAGGGCTTGCAGGATCGCTGATGTCGTAAATGTTCAATCCGTCTTCGTAGCAACTGATAATTGCCCATCTGCTGCCGATCATATATGGATTATGTGGTGTTGTATATTGGTATGGATTTATGGTAGATTGTGGGATAATGTTGGCCGGATTTTGAACATCAACAATTCGAATAGGCAAAAAGTATGGCACTTCATCACAGAACACCAAAGTTTTTTTATCGGCAGTTAAAGCACTGGCATGATTGTAAGCTGCGCCCGAACTATAATTCGCATACGAACCTAATTGTGTAAATGTATTTGCTGCCGAATTGTATTTAAAGATATATAGTCCTTGGTTGCCACAAGATGCAAATACTGTATCGTTATTTACATACATATCGTGCACAACACTTATAAATGGAGCGTCTTCTTTTAAAGATCTAAGCAGTGTTGGATTTGTAGGTGTAGCCAAACTGTAAATGGTCATTGATTGGTGAGAACCTCCAAATTGAGTTTCAGAACCAATGTACATTTTGTCTTTATCGATCCAAATAGTATGCCCTCTTTCAAAGTAAGTTGTGCCATCATGCACTACATGAACGCTATCAGGCAAATATTGCATATCAATTATCTGAAAACGATTAGGTGATGAATCATCACTTACTACATAACAATAGTTTTGATACGTTTTCATTTCGCGCCATGTACAACCTGATTTGCCTTCAACAAAATCACATTGGATAGGAAATCCCGGATTGCTGATATCTAAAAAAAACGTTCCTGCACTACTTCCTACTATAGCGTACTCTTTGTTTTTTGATGCTTGATACCATCCCCAGCATCCTGAATATTTTCGCTGATCGCTACCAATGCCCACATTAGATTGAGGATTTACAAGGCTCACTAAGTCAATTCGAAATGAGGAATAGGATTGTGACTTGCCAATGAAGCAAGTAACTATAAGTAAGGCCAAAAGTGATCTTTTCATTGATTCGAATCCTAACAAATATAGTGAAATATTAATCGAAAAGAAAGGTTTAGAACAAAGCCGTTAACCCAAAATGGATCTTGCCATTTCTTGCATCAAAGCCGTTGCCAAATTGGTTGCCAATGGCGTAATTAATCGATAAAATCCCAGCTTTAGTCTCAAAGTTTATACCTGTACCTACACTGATCGGCGTATCGTTGATATAATTGTTAAACGCGTTTTTCTCATAAAAGGCACCTTCGGTAAAAACAACAATGTTTGAATTTTGCGAAAACAAAAAACGGTATTCGATTGTGCCAATTGTATAAAAAGAAGTGAAGATACTTTCTTCGTCAAATCCTCTTAATGTTCGCAGGCCTCCAATTCGAATTAATTCATTTGTGAAGAGTGGCGCATCTCCAAAAATAGAAGCGCTTTGCAGACCTAATTTTAAAACGTTATTCTTCGACAGATGAACATATCCGCTGATATTGGCATCATACATGTATTGAGTAGAGCTAAGTGTTACATTACTATAGGCAAGATCGTTTATCTTCGGATTTTTCCTTACTTTTTTATTACCGGCGGAGGCGTTCATCTGGATAGATATGCCACTTCTCGGATTGAATTTGTAATCTAGATCTTCATAAAAAACACCAAATCCATTTAACTGAGTTGTTACATCGGCATATTCGGGTAGAACGGTGACATTGCTTAAGCCATACGTGGAAATAATATTGGAAGTTCGTTGTTTAAAATTTAACTTGATGTAGTTTAGTCCTGAAACATAATATTGTAAGCCAATGTCATTATTGATGTCGATGAACGAAGTGTCTCTCTTATAAATTTTTATGGCGTAATCACTTCCAAAAGAAGAGCCAAACATGTAGGGGTATATCATTTTACCTTTGAAATCTACAGTTTGCGATTGTAACCTGCGCCACTCTAAGTCAAAAGTTTCGCCGTTATGCAAAATCTCATTTATTAATTTTATCTTAATGTCTCCGGTTAAAATTGTTTTACCGGTATTAGCGTTTGGTTGAACGCCAATGATACCATCTAACTGTGTGGCTCTTTTCTTGTCTAAAAATAAAATAAGTTTATTTGTTTTGTCAGTGAGTTTAACCAGCTGGGGTTTTGTTTGATTTATAAAAGGAAGTTGTATCAATCGTTGCCCAACGCCTTGCATGGCCTGTTCGTTATATGGTTTTCCCGGAAATACAGCGATGTAGCGATGTAGGAATTTAGTATTCAATTTAGAATTGCCAACAACAACCACCGAATCAATTTTAAAGAATTGATTTTTTTGAACATTTAGTATGGCATTTAGAACATCATTCTCTATCACAACACTATCTAATTTTACACTTGCAAATGGGTAGCCATTGTTCTCGTAATATACAATGATGCGTTCTTTTAATTGCGTGATCTGTTTTGAGCTAAAGGGTTTTTGTAAATAAAGTTTTTCACTAAATCCTATTTTTGAGGCTAAAGACGGGTTAAGATTCCCTATTTTCAATTGAGCCCATTTTAATTGAATTCCCGATGTAATTGCAACAGAAATTGAATTTGTATTTTGTTCAATGGTATCGGCTTGTGCCAGCAAATAGCCTTTGCTTTGAAAATAGTTTATCACACCGTTAAGCTCCTTTATTGCAAAAAATTTCTTCGTATGTTGTTTTTTGTAATTGATGCTTTTAAAAGGTAATTGTTTAAGATTGGTTATTTTAAGCTCATAGGATTGGGCAGTATTCATTAGAATAAGGGTCGAAAAAAACATGACCAATGAATATTTACTTAATCTGAACAAAACAATACTATTATTATAACGCTGAGAGCGATTTTTAGTATATTTAAAACTTAAAATTAGTGTAAAATGCGGGTATTTTCTATTTTATTATCGATCTTATTTAGCTCTTCGGTTTACTTTTCGCAATCGCCAATTAGCTTAACATTTAGTAATTTTCCTACAAATGGAGATACCTTGCGATATAGTGTGGCACAGTTGAGTGCAAGTATCAATTATACTCAAACCGGGGCAAATTTTACTTGGAATTATAGCACACTTGTGGCAAATTCACAAGGTGTTAGAGCGTATAAATTAGGCTTGCTTACCAATTACGCTTTCTTTTTTACCGGCCTAAATGAGTACGGCGAAAAAATTGCTGACACACTTGGAGCAGGTCCGTTAACCATTACCAACTATTATAACTTTTATAAAAAGCAAACTAGTCCTGTAAATGCGTATGTAGTAGATGGGGCCGGAATGACCTTTAGCAGCATACCCGTACCTTCTTATTATTCTGATAAGGATGAATTGTATATGCTACCTATGAGCTATCCTAAATACGATAGTACAACTTTTAAGTATTCAACTCTAGCTTCAACCTTAATACCAATTCAGTATTCAAAAACGGGTTCAAGAGTAACGAAAGTTGATGGTTGGGGAACAATAACCACGCCTTACGGTACGGCTCAATGTTTGAGGGTTGTAACAACACAATACTCACAAGACTCAATAAAAAATACAATTATTCCTATCCCTTTTGGGTTTGCTAATAATCAAAGAAGCTATCAGTGGCTTACGGCATCTTCAAAAATACCATATTTGGAAGTGAATGGAAGTTTGATAGGTAATAACTTTACAGTTACACAGATCAGATTTCGTGATACATACAGAAATATCCTATCGGTGGGAGAGTTAAGCAATGAAACTGCATTTAGTATTTATCCAAACCCGGTAAGTGAAAAGCTAATATTCAATATTAATAAACAGAACTTAATGGCAAAAATTTACGATGCCGCCGGAAAACTGGTGCTAGTTTGTAAAAAAGTACCATCTAACGGGGCTAAAAATGAGCTAAATGTTGAAAAGTTAAGCCCGGGATTGTACCACGTGCAATTGACCGAGAGTAATCAACAATTCGATCTTAAATTTATTAAGGACTAATATTTTAAATATTAATATAAAGCCTTACTTTCGTATAAATTAATTCAACTATTATGGGAAGTCATCACGATCATAATGATCACTCAAACGAGAAAAAACCGGTATCATTTACAGTACCATTGATTTTTGCAAGTGCTGTATTATTAATTATTGTGCTTTTGGTTAGCCTTGGCGACCCTAAACACGGAGAAT
>Ga0068872_10000810_pt1 | contig 25887 bp, 29 predicted proteins | sample NOAtaG_7_FD_66441 | JGI IMG/M metagenome (GOLD analysis project Ga0068872, IMG submission 66441) | Freshwater lake microbial communities from Lake Erie, under a cyanobacterial bloom - NOAA_Erie_Diel1S_2200h metaG | ecosystem: Environmental > Aquatic > Freshwater > Lake | place: USA: Ohio, Lake...
AAAAGAAGACGGAAAAAACACAGAGAATTATTTTTTTCATTTTTACTTTATTTACTACCGGTTTTTCAAAAATAATAAAAATTCTTTAATTGGCTTTCTGCAGACGTTTAATACTTCTATTAGTTTTCAAATAAATAAAAAAAGACTTAAAAATTTTGTGAAAGAAGGTTCTAAAAGTTACCCCCCCCGATGCAGCGCGAATCATTTCGCCTTTTAACCTATTTATTAAATGGATTTACAAGAAAAAAACTCATGAAGCAATCCCTACTCCTTCACCAACTTCTTTGTAATCTTTATTCCGTTGTTTGATTGTAATTGTAAATAGTAAACACCGTTGTTTAATTCTTGTAAATTAATTTTCTGTTTTTTTGTTTCAATAAACACTGTTTTTACTTCTCTGCCCAATACATCAATAATATTTACTTGTTTTGGTTTGGTAAAATCAGCTTTGTTGTTAAACTCTATAGTAAGTTCATTACTTGCAGGGTTGGGAAAAAAACTGAAATTGTTTTTTGAATTCAAATACTCATTTAAGCCAATTGTTAAACAATAATTTGAGCTGCTATCACAACCGGTACTGTCAAACTTAACTACAAACATTGCCTTATCAATTTCAATTGCAGCAAATATGGAATTATTCTGACCAATACTAAAATTTCTTGGCATAAGAGAGAAACTTTCATTAAGATTTGGAGGAAAATTATAAGGTGAGTAATTATAAGATTTGTTCTTTAAAACTTGGCCATTACTATCTAACCAAGTTAACCTGTAAAAAGTACTAAACGGATAATCTTTTATAACTATGGTGTCTATTGAACCACTTAATAACAAGTTACCATTACTTAATTCTTTTACTCAAGTAAAAATGTTAACCAATGATGGGGTATCAAAATTATTTTTTCGCCAAACTAATTGACCTGGCGTATTAATATTTATCTTTAGAACTAACGACTGTGTTAGGTTAAACGAACCATATGTTTGAGGATATGTACTTTGCCCAACTAATATGTAATTTGAATCAGATGTTTTTGTCAAATCAACTAACACTCCACCTTCAAACGTACCGCAATGTGAATGTTGACTTATTTTGTTTCCTAAACTATCGCAAACCAAAATATTATCAAATGCTGTCCAAGAAACTGAATTTCCAATATATTGGTAACCTACAATTAACATTTTTTTAGTGAGACTATCTTGAATTATCTGTTTACCATCTTGGGTATCCGGAATTGATTTACCTATCTTCTTTCTCCATAATTCATTTCCGTCTTTATCAGTTTTTATGATTAAACATTTTCTATATGGATTACTACTCCAGTTTTGAAAAAAACCGGTTATTAAAAATCCACCGTCAACACTTTTGCATAAGCCTTGTGGTATAACATCTTCCAAAGTATCTATATCTCTATATACTTTTTGCCAAACTGTATCCCCATCTAGGTTAAATTTAACTAAAACTCCAATGTATTTGTTATTACTATCCCTTACACAACCTGTATGATAAATGTAGTCATCAATTTTATAAAACCATTTTGTAATAAAAGAATTATCTAAATACTCAAAATTTAAATTCCCATACTTTTTAACCCATTGTATTTGGCCTGTGTTATTTAAACCAACTATTGCCAACCTGTTAAAGTAGTTTCCGTTAAGGCTATCAACTACTATACCACATAAAAGTAAATCGCCATTATTTTTTTCAAAAACGGCTTTAGCAGTATTATTTAAACTACCCGGTAAATAATACTGCCGTTTAAAGCCGTTTTGAGCAAAAAAGGTAAAGGTTAATAATTGTAATAAAAGATAATATTTGCCAATTTTGCGTATCAATATTTCTACATTTATGTTAATCGAATTTACTTAATTTATTTAACAATTACCAGCTAGCCGAGGTGTTTAACCAAATCCATCCACCTCACTCTTCACAATTTATTTACAATTACCTCTAAATAAAAAATCCCCAAACATTCGGGGATTTTTTAAACTTTATTTCGTACTTAGCTTTTAAACTTATTCATTTTATCGGCTAGTTTAATAGCCTCATACAAATTAATTAAACCGGCATTTTTTCCTAGTTCTTCAAACTTTACGTAGCGATCTTTTTCACCTTTTTTGCTACCGGGTTTAATTACCTTTTTTCCTTTGTAGGTTTTTAAACTGCTCTTTATTAGAATAGTTTTCATTTGTTCAGGTGTTAGTTTTGGGTAGTAAGATTTTAATACTGCTGCAACACCTGCAGCTACAGGAGTAGCCATGCTGGTACCACTTGCATCTTTGTATTCGTTTTCAGGAGTTGTGGAGTAAATATCCACTCCCGGTGCAAACAAATCAATAGATTTTTTACCGTAGTTGGTAAATGGTGCTGCAATTAAACTATCGGGTTTCCAGCTTAAAGCTCCTATAGTAATCATATTGCTGGCAGAGCCCTTACCTTCAAACTTAGCAGTTGGGTAATGCGTAACCTTATCAATATTTAAATGATCGTTACCAGCTGCATCAGTAATTAGTTCTGATGCTTGGTCATTTTGTGATACGCCTCCAATTTGTTTTGCCCACACAAAATTTCCGTTCCCATCAAGTTTTAAAATAAAAATATCATTACTTGAAGCAATAGATGACATAGTAAATGTTCCGGGCCCGGGATCAAAATCTACCACACCGGTAAATACGCCTACAGTTATAACATTTCCATTATGATCAGATTTAGTGGAATAACTGATACAGGTAGTAGCTGCAGCTCCAAATGATTTTGCCCAGTTAAATGTGGGATTTTGTGCATTGAGTTTATGCCCAAAAAACAGGATCAAAAGACATGTGATTTTTTTTCATTTATAAATTTTAACTTCTTTAATTAAAGATAATGATTTTTGAATGAAAATAGTATGCAAGCAGGTAATTAGACTAAATATCATAAAAAAAGGAACCTATTAAGTTCCTTTTTTATCTTATTTATTTAGCAATATTAATCTTCTTCATCTAAGCTATCCACTTGTTCAAATTCAAAGGAGTGGCCTACCAATTTTTCTAGAACTTTTCCTTGTTCAAACATATCGCTATCGTTTTTTTCGTAGGTCCAAATGATCTTCAAATTTTCTTTATTACTGCACACTGCAAATACCTTTTTGAGGATCCGCAACATCATTGAAGTGCTTGTGGTATTAATGTAAACGAAATTGATCCTTAAATTAATGTTCTCGGGGTCAAGTTTTTCGTATTTATCTAACCATTCCATTGTGGCACGATAGAACTCAGTGGCATCTTCAGGAATGGAGATCCCGTTAATAGACATAAATCCATTAAGTTTGAGACTGATCTCAGGGGTGCGTTTGGTTCCTTTTATAAAGATGCTTTCCATAGAATAACTTACAAGCTAAATATAGTTATTTTTTTAGATTTTAGTTATAAAATTAATCAAGGCTTATGAAATATTAAAATGATTTAGATAAACATCAATTTATATGGCATAAGTGATTTTATTAAGCAGTTGAGTAGCCAAATTTATTTCACCAAAATCCGATGTTCTAACATGTTATTTATGGCATATTTAACACCTTCTCTACCAGATCCGCTATCCTTGATCCCGCCATATGGCATATGGTCGAAACGTAGTGTTGGCGAGTCGTTGTGAATGACCCCGCCAACCTCAATTTGATTAAAGCATGTAGTTAATTCCACTACAGAATCTGTAAACACACCACACTGTAATCCAAATTTTGAGTTATTTACTTTTTTTATGGCATTTTCAATACTTTCAGAGTAGGATTCAATACAGATCACTGGTCCAAATACTTCCTCACTGTTCACTTTCATTTTTTCGGTGGTGTTAGTTAAAATGGTAGGCTCAACAAATTTTCCCGTGCGCGTACCACCATATAAAAGTTTTGCGCCTAAAGCTGTTGTTTGCTTAATCCACTCTTCCACACGAATAGCGTTTGCTTCATCTATCATGTCACTTATCTCAGTGTCGTTTTTTAATGGGTTTCCAAAATTAAGATCTTTTGCTTTTTGGATCATTGCCGTTTTGAATTTCTCAAAAATACTTTCGTGTACGTAAAAACGTTGAGCATGAACGCATATTTGTCCGCTATACGCAAATGCGCCAAGCATACATTTCTTGATGGCATCTTCAAGGTTTGCCGATGGAGCAATGATCACGCCTGCGTTTCCACCTAACTCTAAAACAACTTTCTTTTTACCACAATGCTTTTTCATTTCCCAGCCAACTTCAGGCGAGCCGGTAAAACTCAATAGATCTATGCGTTCATCTGTAACTAATAGATTTCCGGTTACTCGATCCATCGGTAAAATAGATAAGGCGCCCTTTGGTAATTTTGTTTCATTGATGATCTTAGCAAGTTCAAGTGTAGAAAGGGGAGTGGACGAAGCGGGTTTTAAAATAATAGGACAGCCGGCGGCAATTGCCGGAGCAATTTTATGTACTGCCAAATTTAAAGGGAAATTAAAAGGAGAAATTCCTGCAACTAAACCAATAGGAAAGTATTTTACTATGCCTTCTTTGTTCTTTCCGTCAATGGTCCAATCTAAACTTATGTATTCTTTTGGCAAGCGCTTACATTCTTCGGCCGCTACTAAAAAAGTTTGCGCTGCACGATCGATCTCAGCCAATGCATATTTAATTGGTTTGGCAGATTCTATGCATAACACTTGAGCCAGATGCAGTCGGTTGGTTTTTATTCGTGAGTAAATGTCAGAAAGGATCTCATATTTTTCTAAAGAACTCAATTGTTTCATGGATTCTTTAGCTTCAAGGCCCTTCTTTATAGCAAAATCAAGCACTTTTTCATCGGCTAAATGCGTTGTGGCATAGTCTTTGTTCTCATACTTATCAGATACAACTAAAATGTCTTTTGTAGTGATAAACTCACCGGCCAGATACAAGGGATAGTTAGGGTTCATACCTCTAAAGTAATTAAAAATATAGTGTTTACATTAAATTGAGTACTAACTTCTTTATAACACAGCAAATAATATCTTTACATGGTTTTGGGACGAATATTAGCCATAGATTACGGCAGCAAACGAGTAGGTTTAGCTGTTTCAGACCCCTTAAGGATCATTGCAAGTTCATTAGAGGCTGTACATAGTAAGGATGTAATTGATTTTTTAAAAACGTATCTTAATAAAGAAAAGGTCGATATAATAGTTGTGGGTGAACCTAAAACTTTAATGAACGTTAAAAGTGATAGCGCACGATTTATTGATCCATTTGTAGTTAACTTGCAAAGAACGTTTCCGGATGTAAAAGTAGAGCGATACGACGAACGATTTACAAGTAGTATTGCACAGCAAACAATGCTATTAGGCGGAATGAAGAAGAAAGACAGAAAAATAAAAGAGAATGTAGATAAAATTAGCGCCACCATTATTTTGCAGGATTACATGGAATTTATAAAATATAAAGGCGAATAAAACGTTATTATTAAACAGTACTAAATACAGAATATATGACAAAAGATAGCGAAGACAGGATCAGAAAAGCGTTTGCGCAAAAAGATCTGGAAGAAATAAAAGCACGAGACAGCTGGCACTTATTTAAGATCATGAGTGAATTTGTTGAAGGCTTTGAAAAAATGAGTCGTATTGGTCCTTGCGTTTCAATTTTTGGAAGCGCCCGTACAAAGCCCGATAATAAATATTATATCCTAGCCGAAGAGATAGCTTTTAAATTAACTACCGAAGGTTACGGCGTTATTACCGGCGGAGGCCCCGGCATTATGGAAGCTGCAAACAAAGGTGCTCGCCGCGGAAAAGGAAAGAGTGTTGGCTTAAATATTGTTTTGCCTTTTGAACAACGCCCCAACGAATTTATTGATCAGGACAAGAGCATTAATTTTGATTACTTCTATGTGCGTAAAACCATATTCTTAAAATATTCGCAAGGATTTATTGGAATGCCCGGAGGTTTTGGAACCATGGATGAGTTGTTTGAAGCTTTAACACTAGTGCAAACAAGTAAAATTGCCCAATTTCCAATTGTGCTTGTAGGTAAAGAATATTGGCAGGGAATGGTTGATTGGATGAAGAAAGATATGTTAGAGAACGAAAGTTATATTCACGCCGTAGATCTTGATCTCTTTAAAATTGTAGAAACAGCTGATGACGCAGTTAAGCACATTGTTGATTTCTACAGTAAGTACTTACTAAAACCAAACTTTTAAAAAAGCGTGTAATGGCAAATTTCTTATTGCGATTTTTACTTATACCATTGATCTACGCAATATCATTTTTACCAATGTGGGTACTCCACATTAAAAGTTATGGACTTTATGTACTCGTGTATTATGTATTTGGTTACAGAAAGAGAGTTGTGCTACAGAATTTACGCAATTCATTTCCAACTAAGGATGAAAAAGAGATCCAAAAGATCTGCAAAGGATTTTATAAGAATTTTTGCGATGTGATATTTGAAACTATTAAAGCCTTCACTATTTCAAAAGAAGAATTAACGCGAAGAATATATTACACAGAGAATGGAAAAAGGATCCTTAAAGAGTATTCCGATAAAAAGCAGAGCATAGTTATTGTTATCGGTCATTGTTCTAATTGGGAGTGGGTGCCATTATCTTACCAACCAAATTTTGAGCAGGTTTTACTTGGTGTTTATCATCCTTTATCCAATAAACCATTTGATGCACTCATGCTAAAAATGCGAAGTAAGTTTGGCGCAAAAATCATTTCGATGAAGGATTTTTATCCTTTCTTAATTAGAAATAGAAACGTTAATTATTCATTGGGATTGAATGCAGATCAAAGTCCGCCGCCCGAAAGTGCTTATTGGACAAAATTCTTAAATCAAGACACAGCAGTGTTTAACGGTCCGGCTAAAATCGCCAAGAAGTTTAATTATCCGATGGTATATGGCCGCACAGTTAGAGTTAAACGTGGTGTTTATGAGATCGAGATCATTAAGGTATGCGAAGAACCTAAATCATATACTGAAGAAGAGATTACCGAAATGCATTTGAAATGTTTGGAAGAAAATATCTTAGCGCAACCGTCTAATTGGTTATGGAGTCACCGAAGGTGGAAACATAAAAAGCCTAAATAGTCGACCGTCAAAAAGTGTTTTTAAGATTATTTTTATTTGGGCGCCTTATCGCGCTTTCACTTCAAGCCTGCTTAAATTTTGCAATGTTTGTCGGGCTTCGGGGTCTCCGCTTCTTAAGCGGAGCCTCCTCGCTCCGCAAACATTAAGCAAAATTTGGCGCAGGGCTTTCCGTTCAATCGCGGGCGCGGGCTTTGCTCTGGAAATTCCGGTTAAAAAATGCGAATCTAATTGCGTTCAAGAAATTTTTCAGACATCATCTACCGTAACCAATTAAAGCTATTTCCTTTTTTATTGAAGCCTAATGCAGGCGCCGGAACTTTTACCAAATTCAAGCAAGTAAAAATTGTTTTTAAGGTCTTTGACTTTGTTTTGATCTTAGTAAAGTCGATATCTAAACTTACATAGTAGTTTCTTATTCTATCGCTGGTATACGTGTATTCAACAAAAGGAGTGGTTGTGGATGTGTAAGTCACAGAAGATTCATTGGCTCTTAGCATTCCTGTTGCGCCATAACCAAACGAAATGGCCAACCACTTTGGTAATTTATGGTCGCCCTTTATAAAAGTAAAAGGATTAAAGCTTAACCAATACGTTTGCGCGTTGTAATCTTTCAATAATTTTTCAGGTAAATTTTTGCCTAGTAGTGATGGATTATAAATTGCCAGTTCACTTTCTTTGTACGAATATTTTATAAATATGCGTTGTTCGTTCCATAAGGCTTCTTGAGAAATTGCAATTCCGCTTCCTACTGCATTTGCAAGTATATCTCCACCCGAAAATCCCCAACCTTTACTGTAACCATCCATAACTTCAACAGCTGTCATAAAAGCAAAACCCATGGTGCCACCGTAGATCAGTTTTTGTTTTTTTGAAAATCCTGCCCATTCAAACGCATCCATCATCAATCGTCCGGAATTATAGGTTGTCCAAGCGTGACCAATCTTGTCCATCTGTAACCATCCGGCGTTATCGTTAAAAAAATGGAATTTTCCATTACTGTATTGAGCAAACCAAGCCTTATGTAAAAAAACAAGTGTACCCGCGGCAAAAACGGAAGAGCCTGTAACAAGAGTTATCCGTCGGTATTTTTTTGAAGGAACAGAATCAACTTGCGCGGTTGTAAGAAGTGAGTTAAGACATATAATTAAGGTGATGAATATGTGTGAAATCCGTCGCATTTTTGGATGACACAAATATAGTTCAATTATTGGTCAGTTACATCTATAAGATCCTGTATGTCCTCTAGATTTAGTTTACTCTGTTTAATGCTCTTTTTAATAGGTATTTCTGTGTTACCAGGTCCTGTATTCACATCTCCAACGCCATTTACGTTATTGATATCAAATACATCATACATATTTTTATCGTTGTTGTAACTTTTTGTTTTACCAAAACGACATACAAATCCAAAATTGAAAAATCCGGTCGGACTCAAGCTCTTTTCGTAAAAGAATAGTTTGTATGGAACGTTAGGCCTTCTGCTGTTTTTTTCCATTGAGTAAAAGGTAATATTACTTCTGGTGCTAGATCCTGAGCTAATGTATCCTGAAATATTTTTACTAAATACAAGGTCCAATCTTATTCCGGCCAGAATTTCATAATGCGTAAAATTGAAGTATTTTGCCTCAGGGCGGAAATAATAAAGCGAATCGTTATTTAAAAAGCTATACATTCCGCCTTGTGGTTTGCTAAAAATGCTAAAACGAATTTTATCATTTATTGGAATATTCAAACTAATGTTCTTAGGGATCTGCATGCTAAAATTAACACCGTCTAGTTTACCTATCCTTAAACCTAGATATGGTAAGAAGAATCTATTGCCCCACATAAATGATTTTGTTAAACCAAAACGCATGTTGAATTTTTGAGAAAAGTTATGACTATAAATAAAGGAATTGGCCATTCTCACATAGCCATTAGGTGTTTTTGTAGTAATATCCGTTGTGGTGAAGGGCTGAATGTCGATGAACCAAACTCCTTTTTTTCCAGTGTTTTGAATGATGCGCAAACCAATGCCGTACTTTAATAGTGTGTGATCTTTTATGCTGTCAAATGTTGGTCGCATGGAAAGGAAGTTTCCGGTGAGCAAGTAATGCGTATTTGAATACACTGTGCTATCGCTGTTGTAATAGGTTCGAGTGTAAATAGGCGTATAAAAGCCTAAGTTGAATTGTTTAACTCCAAAAGACCCTAATCGTCGATCAATAATACTGTCATTGCTTGCGTTAGTTTCTTTTTGCTTTAGAAATTTTTGATTCGCTTTTGAATAAGAGTCTAAAAAGATGGTAGTTTTAAAATAATGCTTTGCTTTTTTTAAGTTCAAGCTATCAAATGCCGATTGTGCTTTTATTTCTACCTGAAATAAAACAAAAGCGCCAATGATGATCAGCACTTGTTTGGTATTTGTGAGCGTGTTTAACACGTGTTCTATTTTTCTTTTTGAGCCTTTAATACTTCCAGTTTAAATTCTTCTTCAAGCACTTTTAACTTTGCTAGTTTTTTTGCGCCAATCACTAACTTTAGTTTATCGTTGTAGTTTTTTAATAACTCGGCTTCGGCGGTCGCACTTTTGTTCTCTAAATTAATAAGGTCTTCGGCTTCTTTATCTGAAGAGCTAGGTGAATAGCTTTTTAGGTTTTGTCTGTAATTCTTTTTGATGGCTTTACGTTTATCATTTAATTCGTTGTAAATAGGCCAAAACTTTTCACTCTCGCCCGAACTCAAATCAAGATGCTTGGCAATAAAAGTAGCTCTCAGGTCGTCGATCTTTTCGCGCTGAGCTATACTTTTACTAGGAGCAAGGCAAAGTAAAACGGTTAATATAATTATTATGTTCTTTAATACTTTCATTAGTCAATAAAATCTAAAAGTGCTTGATCTGTAGAATCAACCGTTTTTAAACTATCAGTACTTTCTTTCTTATTTAAACTCTTTTCTAATTGATCAAGATCAACTGCAGCGTCCATTATTTCTTCAGTATCAAAATTATCTAACTTGTATTTGATCACTTCACGTTTTTCTAAACACGCCAAAGTTGTACAATCATCGGTGCTAATTGGCTGCTTTACAAATGAATTGTAGATCCATACACTAAATACAATGGTTAACATCGCTGCTGCAGCAAACCATAATGGTTTACGACCTAAAGAAATTATCTTCGCGCCACCTTCGTTCGTATTCCTTTGTATGGTAGTTTGTTTACTTGTTTCAAAATAATTCTCACTTGTAACAAACGGATTTACTTTTTCGATATTAGTTAACGTAGGATACGCACTTAGCTCATCAGCTCCTTCAATATTTGAAATGAGTTTTGATCTGTTGTTTTCAAAATAATCTGCAGGAACATCAAATGAATTTTGTTTTGCGGTATGTGCTAAAACAGGCGTATTTAATAATTCCAGTTTTGAAGCGCTCGCATCAAAATAATTGTTAGGTACAACAAATCCATGCTCTTTATTCAAAGCGGACAAAAGAGGATACGTTTCATGTTCCTGAGCCCACTCAATTTTGTGGAGTATCCCGGCCTTGGATCTTTTAAAGTAATCCTCAGGAAGATCAAATGAATTAGGTATGTTATTGTTATTGTTCACTTATAGGTTTGACTACACCGTTTTAAAAAGGTTTAATCCTTAGTTAAAAATCCCTCTACTTTCTTTGCTGCCAAGTGATAACTTGCTTTGAGAGCACCAACCGAGGTTTCAAGGATCTCGCTCATTTTTTCGTAAGGCGTTTCATCGTAGTAACGCATGTTAAACACTATCCTTTGTTTTTCAGGAAGGGTTAAAATGGCTTGTTGAAGTTTTAATTGTATCTCATCTCCTTTAAAGTAATGATCACTTTCTAACGACTTAGATAGTTGATATTCAATAGGATGTAAGGAAGTTGTGTTTCTTTTGGTCTTCTGATTTAAAAAGGTAATCGATTCGTTCGTTGCAATTCTATACATCCATGTATAAAGTGCGCTTTCCTCTTTAAAATTGGCTAATCCCTTCCAAATTTTAATATAGGTGTTTTGCAGTACATCATCGCTATCGTCGTGATCGATCACGATCTTTCGAATATGCCAATAGAGCTTTTGTTGATATTTATCGATCAACAGTTCTAGCGACTTATTTCGAGTGCTTTCGTCCTTATAAAGGTTTATGATATCAATGTCTGCTGCGGCCGGCAAAATGTATAATTTAAGTATATTTGACCCTTAAAAGTAAGAAAGGTTTAACGTACCATGAAATTTAAAATAGGAACACTCAGCAATATCCGATTAGTTGAGAATTTCCATATCTTTTTTTGGTTAATAAAGGACATTAGTTGGGCCTTGGAGCTAAAAACACTTGGAGTTGCCATGGTTATACCTACGGTTGGGGTAACTGCCCTTATGATGTACAGGACTCGCAAAACCCCTGATTTTTATGTGAATTTATCGGTGCTTTTTTGGATCAGCGCCAACAGTTTTTGGATGTGCGTTGAGTTCTTTGACCATATAGAGTATAAAAACTACGCTGTAATACCTTTTATCTTTGGATTTATTGCCTTCTTTGTCTATCTCTTCAAGATAAACAAGGTCGATACTAACAGTCAATAGTTAAATACTGTTCATCTCTTTCTTTGTTTCCTAATTCGCTTTCAGGTAAATTTATGTTCTAACTTTTTTTAGACCTAACAATGAAGAAAGCGTATATATTTCCGGGACAAGGCTCCCAGTTTCCAGGAATGGGAAAAGACCTTTATGAAAGCTCTAGCATAGCAAAACAATTATTTGAACAGGCTAATGATATTTTAGCTTTTAAAATATCGGATGTGATGTTTTCGGGAACTGAAGAAGAACTTAAGCAAACCAAGATCACTCAACCTGCTATCTTTTTACACTCGGTTATTTTATTCAAAACAAAAGAAGCGTATCCTGATATGGTGGCTGGGCACTCACTCGGAGAATTTTCGGCATTAGTTGCAAATAACGCACTGGGTTTTGAAGATGCCTTACGTTTGGTTTCAAAACGTGCTTTGGCAATGCAAAAAGCTTGCGAAATGAATCCAAGTACTATGGCGGCCATTTTAAATTTAGATGATAAGATCGTTGAAGATATTTGTAAAGAAATAACCGCTTCTGGACACGTAGTAGTAGCGGCAAATTATAATTGTCCTGGGCAGTTAGTTATTTCGGGAAGTATTGAAGGAATTAATATTGCCTGCGAAAAATTAAAAGCAGCAGGAGCAAAGCGTGCTTTAGTTTTACCTGTAGGCGGAGCATTTCACTCACCATTAATGGAACCTGCAAGAGTTGAACTGGAAGCAGCGATTAACTCAACAAATTTTAATCAACCAACTTGTCCGGTTTATCAAAATGTTACTGCAAATGCAGTCAGCGATCCCACCGCTATTAAGAAGAATTTGATCATGCAGTTAACCGCGCCTGTAAAATGGACCCAAAGCGTTCAGCAAATGACTGCTGATGGTGCAACTCAATACATCGAGTGCGGTCCCGGGAAAGTATTACAAGGATTGGTTAAAAAAATAAGTCAAACCGCAGAAGCCCTTAGTATTTAAATGAGAAAAAATGTTTTTATACTTATAGTGTTTTGCTTTTGCAATCAACTTGCGTTCTCGCAATTCTTTAAAGGAATTGGCGCGTATGGAGCTTTAACCCAATCGCGTCATAAATACAAAAATAAGGACGCGGGCTCAAGGCAATTTACGGCGATAGATTATGCCAACAATCCGGATTTTTACAACGGGCGAGATTATGTTGGCAAGGAACATTTTAGTTGGGGTGCAGGTATATTTGCAGAATTCTCAAGTAATTACGGTGCGCGTTGGCAAACCGAAATTTCTTACACTAAAAAGGGTTCCAAAGAGAAAAACCTAACCGATCCATTTACTGGCGCACGATCAGGATTTGAAACAAACAAGTATACCTACATTCAATGGAATAATTATTTAAAATTCTTTAGCGACATGGGTATCGCTTCAGCTAGATATTGGATGATAGGTTTGCGAGCGGAGTATCTTTTAAACGGTTCGTCGTCGGCAAATGCGCCATTTAGTGAGCCAAAAAGAATTTGGGCTAGTGGTGATATTGGCGTTGGAATGGAATTTCCTTTTATTAGGAAGATCAATTGGTTCATTGAGGAACATTGGAATCCTGATATCTGGAATCCAAAGGTGAGAAGCACAACGATGAGGAATAGAACATTTGAAACAAGAATTGGTTTGGTGTACAGACCAAAAAGAAAGAGTATTGATGATTGCAACGCGCCAAAATATCGCGGACCAGCATATTAAAAAAACAAAAAGCTAATTATGGTAATGAGCAAAGAAACATTGATGTCGCTAACAAAGGGAGCTATGGCTCCCCAGGAAGAAATGCTCGAAGTGGCTAGAAAGAAAGGAAAGCTCTTTATTGGAATTCCTAAGGAAGTTGCCTTTCAAGAAACTCGCGTGCCTTTAGTGCCCGATGCTGTAGCTTTATTAGTGAATAATGGTCACCGTATTATAATTGAAGCCGGTGCGGGAAGTGCAGCGCATTTTGAAGACAATGATTACAGTGAAGCGGGAGCAGAGATCGCTTATTCTGCAGTAGATGTTTATAAAGCGGATGTTATTTTAAAAATTGCTCCTCCAACCATTGATGAAATAGAAATGATGCAGCACAAACAAATTTTGTTTAGTGCATTGCAATTACATGTGCAGCCGGAGAATTTTTTAAGGAAATTAATTTCTAAGAAATTAAATTGTGTGGCTTTTGATCTTATTACTGATGATGAGGGAATTTATCCTGTGATCAGAGCGATGGGTGAAATTGCAGGGGGCGCCAGTATTTTGATCGCCGCTGAGTTATTAAGCAATGTAAATAATGGTGTTGGATCAATTTTAGGAGGTATTAGTGGAATTTCTCCAACTGAAGTAGTTATTATTGGCGCAGGAACTGTTGGAGAATTTGCAGCGCGCGCCGCTATTGGATTAGGTGCAACGGTAAAAGTTTTTGATAATTCAACCTCGCGCTTACGCAGGTTACAAAATCAATTAGGCTCTCGAATTTTCACATCGGTTATTGTTCCAAAAGTTTTAGAAAAACATTTACGAAGTGCAGATGTGGCCATAGGTGCTATGCGTGCGCGTGGAGGAAGAGCTCCGGTTGTTGTAACCGAAGCTATGGTAAGTGAAATGAAAACTGGCTCAGTGATCATTGATGTAAGTATCGATCAAGGTGGTGTATTTGAAACCTCGAAGGTGACCAATCATACAAAACCGGTTTTTAGAAACCACGGGGTGATCCATTATTGTGTTCCAAATATTCCTAGTCGTGTGGCTCGTACTGCATCCTTTGCATTCAGTAATATTTTTACTCAAGTGCTTTTAAATATGGGCGAAGAGGGTGGATTTGACAGTGTAGTGCGTAAAGATGCCGGATTGAGAAACGGAATTTATATATACAATGGTATTTTAACCAGCCAGTTCTTAGGCGAAACATTTAATCTGCCATTTAAGGATATTAATTTGCTGATGGCGGCTATTTAATTATTTCTAGTTTCTGGTTACTAGTTTTGTGCGCTTAACATACACACAGTATCAGAAACCAGTAATGAGATATAATTACTGATCTTGTGGAAAATCTAAATGATATCTAACTGTATCGCTAGGAGTACCATCAATTGAGAAATAATACCAAACACCTTCGCGTTTATCATCTACATAGGCGCCTTTAACTAATAGTTTTGGTTTTTCTCCCGGCTTAGCCTTTTTGCCTTTATCGGCAAAGAACATCCACATACCTTGTTTTAAACCTGAGCTATCAACTTTGTTAATAGTATCGCTGCCTTGCATTTCGTATGATTGCCAAAGTGGTTTGGAAGGTTCTTCTTTTCCACCGCATGCTATCATTAAAAACAAACATCCGAAACTTAATGTGCTAACAAAAATTGATCTCAAACTCATGATTTTTTAAACGGGTATTATTTACGGAACTAAAAATACATAAATCATTTAATATGCAAACTAATTAAACTATATAATTTGTTTAACAAAATGGGGTATTTATTAAGAATGATGTTAATAATACACGCTGTTTTCTGCCACGAAGGCACGAAGACGAGGAGAAGTAAGCCTTTGTTGAGCTTAAACTAACCACAAAAACTCAGTGTCTTGGTGTCTCTGTGGCTAAAAAATTGTAATAAATTAGAGCGCTTTTAAGCTTAGATCGAGGCTTTTTACGTGATGGGTAAGGGCTCCAACGGAGATGAAGTCAACGCCACAGCCGGCATAATCGGCAATATTCTTTTCGGTAATACCGCCCGAGCTTTCAATTTTAGCCTTTCGACCAATTAAATTTACCGCCTTAATGGTGTTTTCAATTGAATAGTTATCCAACATGATACGATCAATGCCTTTGTGCCTTAAAACCTCCTGAACATCAAGCAAGGTACGGGTTTCCACTTCAATGGGCAGTTTCTTCTTTTTCTTGCGCAAATATTGCTGGCAAGCGGTTATGGCCTGGCTTACACCTCCTGCAAAATCAATATGATTGTCTTTTATAAGGATCATGTCAAACAAACCATAGCGGTGATTGGCACCTCCGCCAATTACAACGGCCCATTTTTCGAAGAATCGAAAGCCCGGCGTAGTTTTTCGCGTATCAATTACTTTGGCTTTTGTGCCATAACACAAGGATTGGAGATAGTCTGTTTTAGTAGCAATTCCACTCATCCTTTGCATTATGTTTAATACTAAACGTTCGGCAGTTATCAGTTTTTGAGTTTTTCCTTCTACAATAAAAGCCACATCACCTTTTTTTACTGCGGCTCCGTCTTTTATAAGCACTTTGATCTTAATGTTCTTATCAATGATCTTGAAGATTTCAACGGCAGCTTCTATACCGGCAAGAACTCCTTCTTCTTTCACTAACAAATGCATTTTACCTACGTGAGAAGCGGGAATAGTAGATAGGGCAGTGTGATCGCCGTCGCCAACATCTTCTTTGAGCGCAGCAATAATGAATTTTTTGAGATCGAAATGCTTTTTGTGTAGGGAAATAAACTTACTCATTATCGTTCTCTATCCTGAATTGAGAAATTAAATTACGACGAATAAGTATTGACACTCGGAATTTACCATTAGTGGTTTCCAAAGTTCCGGTAATGTATTGCATGGCTATACTTTTGGTTTGGCCACTTGCATGCGATGATTTGAAATCTTTTACAGGATGTTTATCAAAAAACGCTTTGATATTAGCCTCTGCTTGAGATTTACTTAATACATCTTCTTGATTCACCAGTTTTATAGAAACTTTTTCGTCAAATAATTTAATTAAGTCGCTAACTTTACCTTGCTTTAATGCCGCAATGGCATCGTCAGCAGTGTCATCAACTGTAAAAAAGAAAGAAAAAGTGGCTATTATTATACCTATTAAATACTTCATTTTACTAATACAAATTTAATCAAATATTTTGATATTTTATGCTTGTAACCTTCATACAGATCGATAAAACTCAGGATAGTTATCTAAACGAAGGTGTTAGTATCTACCAAAAGCGATTAAAGAATTACTGTACACTGGATGTAATTACAATAAATGTGCCAAAGAACGTGCGCCAACGCAGCGAGAAGGAGCAAAAAACGGAGGAAGCTAAGCTTATTTTAAAGGAGCTAAAACCTACTGATCATTTAATTTTACTCGACGAAAAGGGCAAACAATTAACGAGTATAGAATTTAGTAAGTTCATTCAGCAAAAGCAAAATTCGGGTATCAAACGCCTGGTTTTCCTTATAGGCGGACCTTTTGGCTTTGCGGAAGAAGTGTATCAACGCGCGAATTTTAAGCTGGGATTATCTACTTTAACTTTCTCTCATCAAATGGTGCGCTTGTTTTTTATGGAGCAATTGTATAGAGCTTATTCTATTTTAGCGGGCGAAAAATATCACCACGAATAAGCGTTAAAAAAGTTTAAAATCTCATTCAAAATTTATCTTTAAAGTTTTTCTTCGATGTAGCGGATCAATTGATCTACATCAACCGGCTTTATAAATAAGTGACTGTTTGATATGTCGTTGATCTCTTCCTTTGTTTGTTTAAATGAATTGCCCGTAGTGAAAATAATAGGGCATAAGACGTCATTTTTCCGAATGGCTTTACCGGCATTAATTCCGCTTGAAATGTTCTTAAGGAAAACGTCCAAAATTATCAGGTCGGGTTTAAATTCAGTAGCTGCCGAGATCGCACTAAGTTCATCGGTAACATGCTTAACAACATAGTTTTTCTTTTCTAAGAGCATTTTTAAAACCCTGGCAACAAGTAGTTCATCCTCTGCGATCAATATGTTTTGGATCTTACTCAGTTTACAGGTATTTCAATTAGATAAGATGGTGGTGTTTTGCTAATTAAACTAATTTTACCACTTAACTGTTCAACAAAGGTGTGAATTAGCATTAAACCGGTTGTGCTGATGTCATTAAAATCAACAGTATCAGGAAAGGTTCCGCTAGAATCAAAATATTCGATAGTTAAAGTATCGTCTTTAATGCGCGTTCTAATTTTCAACATTGATGGGCCACCTCCATTAAAAGAATGCTTAAAAGAATTCATCATTAATTCATGAAGCATTAAACAAAGAGGTAATGCCTTGTTTAAAACTAAGGTAAAATCATCGCCTTTCAAATCGAGTAGAATATTATCATTAAAGTTTACATTCCTAAAAAGCTCTGGGATGTATTTCATTAATTCGATCTTATCAAACGATTCATTTCTATACAGCATTTCGTGTACCAGAGCAGTTGTTTTAATACGTTTGCGACTATCCACCAACGCTGCCTTTGCTTCTTCATTATCCAAATTCATTTCCTTTAACTGTAGCATACTCGAAACCAGAGCTAAGTTATTTTTTATGCGATGATGAATTTCTGATAAGAGTACTTCTCGGTCCTTCAGTGTACTTTTTAGTTTTTCTTCACTTAAAACCCTCTCCGTTATATCCTTTGAGAAAATACTGATACCCGTTACTTCTTGTTCGAAATTTTTAATAGGATGATAACTGGTTTCAATATACATTAGGTCACCGGAGGCTGAATTATAACGATCAACATCATTTACAACTTCTCCTTTGAACACTTTATCATAAATTTTCCTTAAGCCTTGCTCTTTTCTAGGGTCTATATAATTAAGTATGGAAGTGCCGGTCAAATTCTTTTTTCCATATCCTCGTTCAACCAATGTTGCTAATACCGTATTATACTCCATAATATTCAGATCCTTGTCAATTGACATGATCATATCTTTGGTGTTATTGATTATGGCATATAACTTCTCTTCTTTGTTATGAATTTCAATCTCCTGAAGCTTAGAAGCTGTTATGTCTTTCGCAATAATTATGATACTTTCTATTACATTAGATTTATTGATCAAAGGTGAAATAATACAACTATACCATGCTTTTCCATTTTCATTCACATGGTCCAGTGTTTCTAGTTGTAAAACTTTGCTTTGGTGAGATGATACAACCTCATTTAAAACCTTTCTATAAGCCTCAATATGTTCCGGGTAAACAAAATTAAATACTTCTACACCAATTAATTCTTCTAATTTAAAACCAGGGTTCAAACGATTGATGTACTGAAGCGTAAAGTTCTTAGGCTCTACAATAGTTATTATGTCTTCACAAACATTTGCTAATGCTTCAAAATATCCTTTCGAATCAAATAAATTCAATTTATTGTTTTGCGCACTCATTAAAATCCTCTTAACCAAAAATAAGAATAAATAAGGAAATTGCAAGAAAACTAAAACAAAATTGGCCAATTAGCCTTTATTTAGCCTAATTTATAGGAGACCTAAAATTGTAGAGACACTAATAGACGAGTGAGATTCATTAAAAATGCATTTGCCCTTTGAAATTAGCAATACCTGTGGCGATTGGTGTTCAATAGTGTAATGAACAGATACAGCGTTTGAAATATTCCGGTACTCCAACAGATCCAAATAATAACATTTTATAATTGTTCCGTCCAAACTCTTGCCATCTCGTTCAAATCTGTTCAAGGCCATATCGCTGATGCTGCACCTTGTACTATGTTTAAATATTAATATATTTTTTGTTTCAGATTCTTTATCAATAAGATCTATTTGCGACATCTGAGTTAATGCTTCCCACTTCATGCAGCAAAGTTAAAGCTATTAAGTCATTTATTTCAAATTAATCCTAAATATTTACTAGTCAAAAATTACAAGCAAAAAGTTTTGATATACGATGCTGCTTATGCATCATTTGTACTTTGAAGGCAGTTCTTTTCCATAAAGCCACATAACAAATCAGAATGTTCAATATTCTTCAATGTTGAGCTATTAAGATAAGCAGATCACCAAAAGGCAAACAATAATAAATATGTATCTGTATATTTTCATCGGTTAACCGTTATTTTACTTATTAATTTTCCGTTGTAGTTTGTGCCGTTTATACTATAAATGCCATTTGGAAGATCATCGATCATGTATCCAAAGTTGTTTTGCTCTTCCAAACTAATTTCTTTTACTAATTCTCCTAGGGCGTTCACCACATTTATTTTCATATTTACATCTGAAACAACAAACCAATTATTAGGATTCTCTTCCGATTGCCATGTTTCAAACACATTCGAAAAAGAATAGCTTTGAATGCTTACCGGTTCTGAATAAACGGAAGTGTTACCTGAAGCATGTTTTAAGCGGTAAGTATAATCGCCATTAAGCGGACCTTTATCAATATAATTATAGCCAACAACACCTTTTAATTCTTGAGAAGCGTTCATTGAAGTAAGTTCGCTCCAGGTATTTCCATCGGCGCTTTTTTCAATAGTAAAATGCTCATCGGCTGAAACGGTTGTAGCTTTAAAATTGATCTCGGCTTTTGTGCCTATACTCCACACTACAAAAGAGGTGAGGGGAGGCCCTGGAACATTAAATATGCCTTTTTCATTAGCTTCGTAACTTGTAAAATAAAAATACTGTCCCATTTCTAATCCAGAAACAACAATGGCGTTCTTTTTGCCTTTATAAACTACGTATCCGTCTTCTACTGCCGCGCCTGATCCAAATTTTGTGCAATGGTTATAGGCTTTTTTACTTGGAGATGTTCTTAATTGATGGGGAGAGGCAATGATAAGGATCTCTTTATCAGAATTCCATTGTAAATTTAGTTCGCCTGTGCTGATGTATTCTGCTAACAGATTTATGGGAGGAACTAAAGTGTTTTGAGCTTTTATTGAGGCTAGACTTAAGCAGAAGATCAAATATGTCAATCGGACTTTGCTCATGCGGTAAATCTACATTGGGTTAGTTATATTATTGTACGCAGAACTTCAGGAGAGGTTTCGTTTATGAGGAATGTTTTTATTTGGGCGCCCAGCTCACCGCATACATCCTGGAAAGCTTGAGGCTGGGCTTACTGGATGGGCCCTACAAACCCTAATGCAAAAGGTAAAACAAATGGACTTATTTTTAGTACCTAAATCTACTACGGGTGTAAGCACCAAAACAACCAAAACCTCCTTTTACATTGGAGTAGGTGAGTGATGGCTCGGCAAAAGGATTATCGCCGGAATAATTAAGTAATGACTTATGAAAGTTATAATAAGAGGGACTACAATTTAAAAGATAAACATCGGTAAATAAAATAGTGTCATAAGGTGGATAATACCTAGTAGTTATCCTTGAAGATTCACCATCACGGCCTGCATCGCTGTAAAGCTCGCTTACATAAGTGCTATTGTAGATTGTGTCTGTTTGAAAAGGAAATGTTTGGGCGTAGGTCATGGTTAAGCGGTAATAGTTCGTTTGATTCAATATATCATTAAAGTAAACTTTAACAAGATCGTAATTACCAAATTTTTCAACTACCGGCTCAACACTAACGGTAGTAATTGGTACTATCGACAATGGAACTTGAGTTTCGGCCGTTGCAACCTCGCCGGTAGCAAATACAGCGGTTACTTTATACGTTGATCCCATGTTTATAGGATACACTGTCGTTTTTGCTTCGTAGTACTGTGTAAAATCATTATAAATTAATTGTGCGCTACCTTGTGCCGAGCTTATAGAAACATTGGCATCTCTTACAGGTTCGTAAATATCATAGGTGTTTGTTTTGTATAAGGGCTGTGAGCGTGTTAGTTTTAGTCGAATGACTGTATCATCAGGACAAATATAACTGTGGATCACAGGCACAGATTTTGCCTCTGGTAATTTAACCTTTGCTTCTTTTTTACATGATGCAATAGCCATCACAACAAATAGTAGTATATATTTTATTTTTTTCATTTTCATTTTTTTCCTCCCCCGTCATTTGCTTCGCAAATGCCACCCCCTCAAGAGGGGGATGGGCTTAAAATTTATAACTCCATGATACACTTGGTAAAATTGGGAATAATGACACTTGCATTAATTTGTTCTTTTTAAATCTATAATCGTATTCAGTATAGTAAAAAAATGGATTTTGACGGCTATAAACGTTGTATACGCTAAACTCAAATGTTCTCACGCAGCGTTTTAATTGTTTGTGGAACTGAATACCAATATCCATACGATGATAAGGTGCCATGCGGAATGAATTTTTATTTCCGTAATCGTTTACACTACTAGGATATGAATAGCCCATGCCGGAGCTTCCTAAAGTTGGTGAATGTTGCTCAATACCATAGGAGGCTAATGGAAGTGTAATGGCATTTCCTGTGCCATACACCCAGGTTGATGATATGGTTATATGATCATTAAGTTTATAGATACCTACTACAGAAATATCGTGCCTTCTGTCGTATCTCGCCGGATAGCGTTCGCCAAAATTCAACGAATCAAACTGAAGCCATGTCCATGATAATGTATAACCTATCCAACCGGTGAATTTTCCAACTTTGCGCTGTATCAATACTTCAGCACCGTAACTTAATCCATTTCCTGATACAACATTGTCTTGCCAATCTTTTTGTCCTTCAGCATCTGTATTATCATTCACATCCAAAAAGCTTGCGCCTTCTTTGTAATTCAACACATTTTTCATCCATTTATAATAACCTTCTAGTGTAATGGTTAGATTTTTATCAGTAAGATCCTTTGCCAAACCTAAAGCTACTTGTTGCGATTGTTGTGGTTTTACTTTATTGGTTGCCGGTACCCAAAGATCGGTTGGTAAACCAATGCCTGTGTTTGATAATAAATGCAAGTACTGATTCATGACTGCGTATGAGGTTTTCAATGAGAAATTATTTCCTAAAAGATATCTTGCAGAAAATCTTGGTTCAGGATTAAAAAAATTGTCACCTCTGCTCGAGAAAGCTGATAGCCTAAAGCCAATATTCATTTTTAATTTTTCGGTTGCTCGCCAATCGTCCTCAATAAATATCCCACCTTCATAAGTGTCTATTGGTCTCGACTTGCTTTTAAAATCACCATTAGGGTCAGAAGATCTAATCACAAAGGCTTGTGGTACAAAATGATGCCAAGTGCCCGTTACCCCAAACCTAATGTAGTGATCAGGATTTGGCATGAAATCAAAATTATATTTACCGCCCAGGTCACGAATGTTGGATGTGTATTTTAAATTGTAATAATCAGTTTTGTATTTTTCTGTTGACGTAATTCCTAATTGGTAATTTGTAAATATGAGCGAGAGATTTGAAAACAGGCGACTATTGAATAAATGATTCCAACGCAAGGTTCCGGTAGCATTTCCCCAATCAAGTCCGGCCTTTCTTTCGGAATCGGTATATTTTGTACGGAAATAAAATTTATCTTTTCCAAAATAACCACTCAGATATAATCTGTCCTTATCGTTAAATACATAATTGAATTTGGCGTTTAGATCGTAAAAGTAATAACCACCTTTGGTGTCCTTTGGCAAGAAGGGATAGATCAAAGCATCAATGTATGTTCTTCGTGCAGAAACCAAAAATGAGCTTTTATTTTTGATGATCGGACCTTCTAAAGTTAATCGCGATGAAATAATTCCAATGCCTGCTTCGCCATGGATCTTTTCTTTATTACCATCTTTCATTTGAAGATCAATGACCGATGATAAACGTCCACCGTAACGTGCAGGAAAACCTCCTTTGATCAACTCCACACTTTTTAAAGCATCACCATTAAATACAGAGAAGAATCCGAACAAATGATTGGCATTATACACTGGGGCTTCGTCCAGAATAATTAAATTTTGATCGGGACCCCCACCACGAACATAAATACCGGTACTTCCTTCACTTCCTTTTTGAACACCGGGCATCAATTGAATTACCTTCAACACATCTTTTTCTCCAAGGAAAGCAGGGATCTGTTTTATTTGTTCAATAGGGATGTCAATGGTGCTCATTTGAGTTTCTTGACTTACCTTTTTGTTTTGCGCTGCAGTAACTTCAACTTCGGCGAGCTCTTCGGCGCCAAGTTCTATATTGTAGCTAATATCTTTATCTAAATTAAGGGTTATTTTTTTTGACCTAAAGCCAACAAAGCTATAAATAAGATCCATCGAATCTTTTGGTAAAGTGATAGAGTAGAAGCCATAATTATTGGAGCTTGTTCCTGTTTTTAACTTAGGAACATAAATGGTTACTCCGGGTAAATTTTCTTTACTTCCTTTTTCAGTAATGTATCCACTGATGGTGAATTTGTTTTGGGAATTAACAAGCGCAAAACACAAAACTAAGAAGCTTGTATATAGCAGTTTTTTAAACATTTGCTGTAAATAACGGCAAAGATTTAAATTTAGTATGTAGTTAAATAGTTTATTATCACTACAATTTGCCGCTTGCGTAAAAAATCGTAGCTTGAAGCGTGAAATCATACACACTATTCATACTTTCTTTTCTGTTTGTATTTACTTCTTGTAAAAAGGAAGAAGATCCTGCGCCTGTTGTGCGAACCAATGTGTTGGTTTCCTCTTCACTTATAGGATGGGGATATTTTAAAAAAGGTAGTTACTGGATCTATAAAGATAGTATTGATAATTCAATTGATAGTGTTTATGTCACTTCCATAACAGTTAGCACTTCTACTACTACTGCTCATAACGTTGAAAATATTATTATTCGATTTAATGATCCTGAGTACGACTACGCCTTGGTTTCATATCCGTATGATCGCCTCGAAAAAAGAGGGGCATGGAATACCATAATTTTTAATCCCGCGTATACTTCTACAACAAGTGCTTATGGTTCGGGGATCAATAATAATTATAATGTAGACACTTTAAAGAATGTGGCCGGAAATACCTACGCCGACCTCAGATGTATTTATTATTCTTACCAATATGCTTCTCAATCGTCAACTACCTACTTGTGGGAAGTTGAACGGGCCTACTGGAAAAAGAATGTAGGTCGCGTCAAAAAATGTCCTTTTCCTTCTACGCCTTTAACGATTAATTATCACGCGTATGAGCTGTTGCGCTATAACGTTCTTCAATAGGAATTCAATAATGTGAGTACCAACGCATAATTTTTGTGTTAATATATGTTGTAGCAAAATTATTTACTTGCATTGTGCTGTAACTTTGTATCTTAATTAAATACCATGCAAAACATCATCAAAAAAGTAGTTTGTCCCGTAATTACATTTATTGGAACACAAAGAAGAAACATCAAGGGTTTTACAGTAACTGAAGTAAAGGTGAAGTAAGGCTAATTGTTCACGGATTAAAAATACGTGAGAGCCGGGCCTACAAATGTTTCCGCAGCGGCGTAGCGCGCGAACGATAACCAAGTCCGACCGCTTACTTTTGCTTCTTGTTATAGCCTGTGTGCCACATTTAGTTTGTCATTATGTGTTTTCTTTGTCGAGGTAAAATTCCGGAAAACGATTTTTGTCTATGTTAGGCTTATATATTTCTTCACGATACCAGTCAGCATACCATTTCCTATAAACTTTTTCTTTTACAAATAAAATTCCATATGGAGCAGTTTCCGCAACCGCAAAGTCAAATTGATTAACTGTTGAAAAAACAGCCTTGGAACAACCTGCATTTTTACCGTCGTGTAATTCAATGAGCATTGCTTTTGTTTGCGGTAACCAAGTCTTATAATTTTCAGCAAAGATTTCTTTTTCGCTTCCTTCAATGTTCATTTTCAAGAAGTCAATTTGAGAAATATTATATTTCTTAAGCAGTTGATCAATTGATATACCTAAAGTAAGATTTTCTGATTTGATTTGCGTTTGGTTGCTATTAACTTCCCTAACAACAAAACCATCTTCTTGTCCTGCCTCAATTTTTAATTTAACTTCCTTGTTCCAAAGTCCACCATTTAAAACAGTAATATTAGGATAAAGCGAAGTGTTTTTAAGTGTCAATTCATAATTTTCTTTGTCGGGTTCGATGCTTATAATTTTGCATTGAGGCCACCAGTTTGCAAATAAAATAGCAGTAAAACCAATGTTAGCCCCTGCGTCAATTACAAATTGTGCGTCTGCCAAATATGGTTTTTTGTCAAGATACGTGTCGATAAAAGTATTAATAAAAGATTGCATGTCTGCCCGAATAGTCCTAAGATATATTGGATGCTTAATGCCAGTTAGTTTAAACGTGTGAATTTCATTTTTGTCATATTTTCCAGATTCAATGTCTGCACAAACGTGAAGTAATTTTAAAGCTTGTTCCTTTCCTAGCAAGTCAAGATACTTTGGTTTTGATGTCAATGTATTTTCTATTGTGTCCATATATTTTTATTTATCGGTCTGTCGTCGGCACATTGTCTATAACTATTATATAAGAGCAATTTTCTTGCCCAAGCCTTCTTATAAATGTACAAAATCACCCCTTACTCTCCAACAGCTTCTCAAGGGCATACATCTCATCTCTCAATCGCGCAGCTTCCAT
>Ga0068872_10000814_pt1 | contig 25802 bp, 26 predicted proteins | sample NOAtaG_7_FD_66441 | JGI IMG/M metagenome (GOLD analysis project Ga0068872, IMG submission 66441) | Freshwater lake microbial communities from Lake Erie, under a cyanobacterial bloom - NOAA_Erie_Diel1S_2200h metaG | ecosystem: Environmental > Aquatic > Freshwater > Lake | place: USA: Ohio, Lake...
TATCCTCATGAACTTAATGGTTGTAACATACTTATTTAATTATGTAAATTTATTTTTGTTTGGTGCACGAAGAGGGATTTGAACCCTCACAAGATAAATCTCGCTAGCACCTGAAGCTAGTGCGTCTACCGTTCCGCCATTCGTGCCTTATTTTAGGGAAATATCCAGAGATTAATTTGTCAAAAAAATATTCTCCTATTTCTAAGAGAATAATGTTAGATTTGATAATCTGATTGTCTGCCTTTAATACTCAGTATGATACATTGGCAGTCTACATTTTTTGATATTGAAAGGTGAGCAAAATAATTTTGAGAAGTAAATATATACTCCTCACCATTTATTATTTCTATTTGTCCTGTTAAAAATTGCTCTTGATAGTGCAAATAAACACAACCATCTTTATTTTGGAAACCAATAAATACTTTTCCATATTCTCGAATATCTCTATGAACTTTAGCATAAAAAGCTATTTCATTTACTGACTCATAGCATGATTTTAAAACATCATCTATTGCACTGAAACTCATTCTATTCTACCGATAATGGACAAATTAGATTATACATTTTATTATTAAAATAAAGCAAATGGCAATTTTAATTTTTAACCGAAAAGCTAAGTTTGATTATGAAATCTTAGAAACTTTCCAAGCAGGAATGGCTTTAGATGGTGGTATGGTGAAGCTGGTTCGTGGTCATAAAATTACTTTGCAGGGGGTTTTTATTATATTTCAAAATGGAAGACTGGAAATGATAAATTTTGGCACAGAAACCAATAATACTAATGTTCCACTTTTACTTAAACCCAGGGAAATTAAAGAAATTATGGGAAGCATTGGGGAAAAAGGAATTAGCTGTATTCCACTAAATATTAAAACCGTAGGCAGGTGGCTTAAAGCAGATATTGCCTTGGTAAGAGGAAAGAAAAATTTTGATAAACGAGAAAGTATTAAGAAGCGAGATTTAGATAGGGAAGAGGCTAGAGGGAGGGTGTAGTAAATTCTATTTACTCGGATTTTAAAATTTTTTTATAGCAAAACGGAGGGCAAAAGCCCTCTTTATTATTTTGTTTGATTTGGAGGGACGGGCCCTCCGCTACGGGTTTTTAATATCCCATTCCCATTCCGCCCATTCCACCACCTGCAGATTCGGCTTCTTCTTTTGGCTCGTCGGCTACTGCTACTTCTGTGGTTATTACAGAACCTGCTACACTTGATCCGTTTAAGATGGCTTGTTTTAGAACTAAAACTGGGTCAATAATTCCAGCTTTAATCATATCTTCAACCATCATCATTTGGTTAAAATCGTAACCTGCGTTGGTGGAAATTTCAATCTGATTTACTAAAATAGAAATATCGTAAATGGCGTTGTTTTGAGACATAGCCCTAAACGGAGCTAGTAAAGACTTTCGGAAAATATTAATACCAACTTGTTCATCTTCAACCTTGCTTGTTAACTTTTCAAGTTGTTTTGCAATTCTAACAAAAGTGGAAGCTCCGCCTGGCACAACACCTTCGGCGATAGCTGCTTTGGTTGCATTTAAAGCATCTTCTACCAAATACTTAACTTCCTTCATTTCAACTTCAGTAGCTGCCCCAACCTTAATTACGCCAACTCCACCAGCTAATTTAGCAAGTCTTTCCTGAAGTTTTTCGCGGTCATATTCGTTTTTGGTATCAATAATTCCCTGTCTTAAAATTTGAATTCTTTCTTCTAAAATATCTTTATCACCTTTCCCACCAACAATTGTGGTTGTATCTTTGGTGGAAATAACTTTGTCGGCAGAACCAAGATCATCAATGGTTACGGCTTTCAACTGCATACCTAAATCGGTAGAGATAAAAGTTGCCCCAGTTAGAACTGCTAAATCTTCTAACATGGCTTTTCTTCTGTCGCCAAAGGCAGGGGCTTGAATAGCCAGAACATTAAATACACCCTTAATTTTATTCAAAATAAAAGTGGCCATAGCTTCGCCGTCAATATCTTCGGCGATAATTACCAAATCTTTTTTACCGGTCTGGGCTACTTGTTCAATTACAGGAATAACATCTTGAATTGAAGTAATTTTCTTATCGGTAATTAAAATTAATGGCTTTTCGTAAATAGCTTCCATTCTGGAAGTGTCGGTTACAAAATAAGGCGATTTATAACCTTTATCAAACTGCATTCCTTTGGTAATTTCTTCTTCCAAAGTGCTTCCTTCCCCGTTTTGAATAGTTACAACACCATCTTTTCCAACTGCCTGAAGCATTCTGGCAATTAAAGTTCCAATCTCTCGGTTTCTGCTTGAAATTGTTGCAACATCGGCCATTTCTTCTTCAGTTTGAATAATTTTGGCCATTGAATTAAGTTTTTCTAAAGTAAAACTAGCGGCTTTTTGAATACCAATTCTTACTTTAACTGGGTCTGCTCCAGCTTCTACAACTTTAATTCCTTCGTTAATTATACTTCCAGCAATAATTGTGGTAGAGGAAGTTCCATCTCCGGCGATATCGTTGGTTTTGGTAGCTGCTTGTTGAATTACGCTTACCCCCAATTGTTCCAAACCATCAAGTTCTATAGCTTTGGCAATAGTTACACCATCGTTAGAAATATTTGGTCCTCCGTAACTTTGGCCAATAATACTGGTTCTTCCTTGTGGTCCGTATGAACTTTGAACGGCTTTTACTACAGTGTTAACACCAGTTTGAATTGCTTTTCTGGCGTCGCTGCCAAATTTTATAATTTTTTTAGACATAGATTATGATTATTTTGTGGATGTTTTGTTGATGTTATCGAGTTAAAATTTTTAAGTTGAAATGTTGTAAGTTGATGTATAATTTTGATCGAATGAGAATTTTGGTCGATAGTTTAGTCTTGAATAATTGCAAGAATATCGCTTCCCTTTAAAATTTTAAAAGTGTTGTCGTTAATTTTATTATCTTTTACTTCTTCCCCAGCATATTTTCCGAACAGAACTGTATCACCAATTTTCAAATCTAAATTCGTAATATTTTCATCAGTTCCCTGACCTTTCCCAATGGCGATAATTTTTCCTAAAGCTTGTTCAGTTTTTTCTTCAGAAGTTAAAATAATTCCAGAAGCGGTTGTAGTTTTTTGTTTTACAAGTTCTACAACAAGTCTGTTTCCTAGGGGTTTTATAGTCATATAATTATAATGTTTAATTGGTATTTTGCTCTAAATTAAAGCTAATAATAAGTGTAACTAAGTTATTTTATTTTAGCAACTTATTAAGTTGAGTGCTAATTACATACACTAAATTTGTCAAGATTTGCCATTACTTCAACTGCTCAACAGGAACTACTGAATCATATCTTCGGCCGTTGAAAATTATTGTTGGAATTCTTACTGAATTAACTTTTTCTTGGAAATTCTTCTTTGAATAATCCAGTCTATCTTGCACTTCTTTACTTTCCGATCTTGCTTGAATTTGCTTGGCTTCGTCTTGCGAATATCCAACGGATTTTAATAAATCAATAATTCTATCTGGAATTTCAGCTCCGGTATATGTATAATTAAATTTATCCTGCAAGCTGTTTTGTTCAGTGGTTTTTTCATACAACTTTTCCAAAATTAACCAATCTCCAGAAACACCATTTTTTTCTAATGGAAATTCTTTAGAAGCTTCAATTGTTTTAGATAGAATGTAGGATGATTGGAATTTGTATCCAGTATTTGTTTTTGGATCTGGAATAGGGTATAAATTGTAAGTTAAATTATACCTATCCTTGAATCCACTTTCCTTGATATTATTGAATAGGTTCTTACAAAAAATACAGCCAGGATCAATAAACTCTACTGCGGTTGGCTTTCCCTCTTTAAAACCCTTGTAATAGGTTGGTTTACTTGGCAAATAATCTGTAGCTACCCAGTTTTTGGTTCTATTGGGAATTTGCTGCAGGGTTTTTCCAAAAGCGTCTAAAGGTTGCAAAGCCCAAGTTCCAACAGTCCCTGATTTCCAGGCTTGTTCAAAAGTAATTTCAGAAGTTCCAGCTCCGCAGGCCTCGCCTGAAAGTGAACAACTTTCGCCAGAAACAGGGTTGCAAGTTCCCCAAACATACAAATTAACACCAGCTACCATTACATAAACCAAACTCCAAATGTTTACAGCCACGAAAAGAAAAGCCCAGAAACTAAAGGTTTTATCGATAAACTTTGTAAATTTTGGATACTTAAAAATCATTTTTCCAAGCAATTTCCCTTTAAGTTCTTGCCCTAAGTTTATGTCACAGGGCTGACCAGTAGCTTTTTTAAATACACAACTCCAAGATCTTTTAAATAATTGTCTGTATTCTGGAAAAAAACCTAAAATTGGAAAGAAAATTAAGAAAACAATAAAAGCAAAAATACAAAGCATAAGTTAAAATATTAATTTATTGGTACGCCTTTCCAAATAATAAGTCAAGCCATGGTTTTATTTCACTGTCATCCTTGTGAATATGTTGCAAATATGACCGTTCTGTTGCAAATATGACCGTCCTCTTACAAATATGACCGTCCGAGACGGTCGCTACTGGACAAAATTTAAAGTCGGTATACTATTTAAACTATCTATGTTTAATTTTCTAGGTTCTAAAAATACAGTTAAGGAATCATCTTTTTCAGATTTTGGATATTTAAAACCGAATGAATATTATTTCGATTCTGCCTGCCAAACTTTAAGACCTGAAAGTGTAATTCAGTCTGAAATTAATTATTATCACAATTTTAATTCATGCGGTCATCGGGTTAAATACGCTTGGGGTGAAAAAACCGACAAACTTGTTAACCAAACTAGGCAAGATATTTTAGATTTGGTAGGAAAGAATTCTAAAGATTATGTTGTAGTTTTTAATACCAATACAACCCAAGGAATTAACCAGGTTTTACATCAACTGCCACAGATTTATAATCAAATAATCATCAGCGAAATTGAACACAATAGCGTTTTTATCCCTTCTATATCTTGGGCAGAGAAAAGAAAATTACCAAGGCTAGTTTTACCTAGAAACGAGAACTCTGACTCTGCAAATTTTGGATCATTAATTTATGATGTTTCAGATTTAGAAAAAGCTGTTGTTCTGCTAAATTCTTCCAGCAATATCGACGGACGAAAATTGGTAAATTTAGAACAGCTTACAACCGATACCCACTCGAAAAAAGGAATAGTTTTAATTGATGCCTGCCAAACATTTGGTCATAACCCTGAATTTTTAACGAATATAGATTTCGACGCTGCTTTTGGAAGTGGTCATAAAATGTATGGCCCAAGCCTTGGTTTCATTGTTATTAAAAAATCTCTTTTACTTTCCCTGGATTGTTTTTGGCTTGGCGGTTCAACAGTTTCTTCAGTTAAAAAAGATTCCTATGAATTAATTTCAGCTGATGAAGAACTTTATGCCAGACTTGAACCAGGTCTGCAAAATTATGCTGGAATTATTGGCCTTGGTCAGGCAATTAACTGGAGGAAAAATAGTAAATTTGGGGAAAATAATTTATCGGCTACGGAATATGAAAAAGAATTATCTGTATATCTTCACCAAAAAATAAAAAACATTCCTGGGCTAAAATTACTGAACCAAAATCCAAGTTCTGTAGTATCAATTCACACACCAAAAATTGACGGACACCAACTAGGTTATTTCTTGGCTGAAGCTGGCATAATGTGCCGAACAGGTTATCATTGCTGCCATTATTATTTGCAAGAAAAAATGCAATTACCACCACTTTTCAGAATTTCACTAGGCCTTCACAACACCAAAGCCGAAATTGATTATTTAGCCGAAAAACTAGAACAAGTTTTGAAATTGTATTCGTAGGAAATTATTTGTACACACTACTTATTCCAGAGTGTCCTCCAATATTAAGTAAATCAATTACTTTTATTTCATACTCATCAAATATCCAAATTATTCTTAAATCGCCTGTTACAATTGTACTGTAACAATCTTTAGAAACTTTGGCATCAACTTTGTGCGTTCCAAGTCTGGAATCAAACGGATTGAATTGCAACAAAATGTATGTATTCAAAATTTTATCCAGTATTTTTTGATTATTTTTAATTAATTTCTGGAACTTTTTAGCAAAGTATTTAGTTGGCACTAAATTATAGTTTACTTCATTCATATTTGGTCGATGATGATTTTTGGGGATTAAATTTTGTCTGCCAACATGTCATCAACCATTTTATTAACGTTTGAATAAGGTTTATATTTTGCTTTGTTAGAGTGTAAATCTTCTAAAGCTAATTCTAAACTTTCTTCCTCTTCATTATTTAGTTTGTGAGTAGGAAGTTTTTCAATTTCAGCAACATAGCTTTGACTAATAGCCATGCGAATTATATCCACATCTTTAAGAAGGGGATATTTGGCACGGAAAAAGTTCAAAACTATAGCTAATTTTTCATCAATTAGAAGGTTGAGTCGTGTAGGTTGGGAGGGTGTTAATGCATTCATGCCTGGCTCTAATTAAAGCTAATTAATTGGATTTAGTTATATTATTTAGCAACTTATTAAGTAAAAAATATACATTATGTAACATTTTGTCAATTATTGTGTTATTATGTCTTTAAATCAAACATTTGAGATAACTGCTTTGACAAAACTTTCCTACAAAACCACATCTAAAGGGTATGTTATTCTTGAAATCTTGGTTAGAAGATTATATAAATTTATCTGAATTCAAACCTGCTGAATTGGCTGAAATTATTACTAGAAAATCCTCTGAAGTTGAAGAAGTTAATGAAATCACCGAGCGTTTTGAGGGTAAAGTTTTGGTTGGCAAAATTCAAAGTTTACGCAAACACCCAGAGGCTGATAAATTGAATATTTTTGATGTTAATTTAGGCGAAAAAGGTACAGTACAAATTGTTTCTGCAGCCACAAACGCCCGCGATGGATTAATGGTTCCTGTTGCCCTGGACGGTGCAAAATTAGCTGAAATGACTATTCAAGCTAAGAAACTACGAGGCTTCGAAAGCCAAGGTATGTGTTGCGGTAAATCCGAACTATTACTTGAAACTGAATACAGTTCAGGTTTGTGGGAATTAAATGGAGAACTTGGTGATGATACTTTTTTAGGTTGGTCTATTTGCGAAGCTTTGCCTGAATATTTTCCTGTAGAATATGTAATGGATATAAAAGTTTTACCAGATAAAATAGGGGTAATTGGCAACCATTTGGGTATGGCTTTGGAAATTGCCACTGTTCTTGAAAGAAAAGATTTATTAACAAATTTAACCTTAGGTTTAACAAATCAAAACCAGGTGTTCAACTGTATTCAAACCATTTCAGATAAACTGCAAAAACAAAATCAAACTAACTTTCCTTTGGTATTTAAAGACGAAACAAATTACACTAACAGCTTGAATATATTTCAGTTTAAATTGGAAAAACCTTATCGTTTAGATCATATTTTGCAGCAAAGAATGAACCTAATTGGTAAAAATTTAGTGGGTGGTTTAGTCGATTTATCTAACTATATTTTGTTTGATGTTGGTCAGCCCAACCATTTCTTTTCAGAGGTAAAATTAACAGGTTTATTAAAAGATATACCTCCTGTTTGGAATATCCAGAAACTAGAAATGGGGCAAAATTTTGAAGGGCTAGGTCAGTTAAAATCAACAAACTTACCCTCGAACCTGGTTGTACTTAAGCAGAACAACGAAACTTTACATATTCCAGGTATTTCAGGTGGTGAAAGCACAAAAGTTGAAGCTTATGACACAGAATTTTTAGTGGAAATTGCTAGTTTTAATCCGGAAGAAGTTGGAAGAAATTCCTTTGCTTTAAATTATCGTTCAGATGGGTCTAAAATTTGGGCTGGTGGAGTAAATCCTGCCAGAATATTACTTTCAATAATTCGACTTTTCAGTCTTCTAGAAAATAGTGTTACATATTCCAGTTTAAGTTTAAGTTGGATAACAAAAATTGGGGCTTTAAATAACATAAATGTTTTGTCTGAACAAATTATTGATTTAGAAAATAATAGCATCAACCTAGATTTAGATTACATTATTGAAAGAATGGACGGAAGGGATAAAAATTATTGGCTGCCGATCGTATCTCAAAAACTATCTGTCATCGGAGACTATCAAAATGGTGTTTTAAAACTAAATATATTTTATAATAGAATTAGAACCCAAGAAGATGTTCTAGCCGAAATTGTTAGACTTATTGAATTTGAAAACCTTCAATCACATCAACTTGAATTCACTACGAAATCCACACCGATGTCAGATTTTGATAAAAAACAATTGTGGAAAAAGAGCATCGTAAATTTTGGTTTTTACGAAACAATTACCAGGCCATTTTTAAGTGAAAATGAACTTTTATTAAGTCTGACAAAATCAACAAACACAGAAGAATCTGAACAAGAAAAAACTGAAAAACCATTTCAAATATTAAATCCATATTCATCCCTTCAACCATTTTTCCGCGATAGTTTGTTGCCTAGTTTGTTAATTTCAACTGCCAAAAATATTAAACGCGGAGAGAAGGAAATTAATTTGTTTGAAGCTGGCCAAGTTTACACTTTAAAGGGCAAAGAAAAAAAAGAAAGCTATGAAATTTGGGGAATATCTGTAAGTAATGACCCTATAAGAATTACATCTTTAATTCAAACTTTATCCCAAAGTTTAGACCTGAAATTAAATTACAAAACTTTAAACTCGCAGTGGAATGAAATTGGTTCTGGGGTTGAATATAATTTAACCAGTCCTGCCTCGGACAATCAAAACAAAGATCAAAAAATTGTTCTACTCGAGATTAATAAAAAAATTAAAAAGCAGTTTGCACTTCCTTTAACTAAAACAGTTTGGGCCTTTAGAATTAGTTTTACAAATGGTATTCCTTTATTAAATCAATATCCAAAATATATTGAAGAAAGCGAATATCCAGGCATTACCAGAAGCTATTCATTAGCAATTCCTGAAAGTTTAGAATGGCACGAGATGGTAAAAATAATCAATAATAATTTACCAGAATCAGGAAGACTCCAGCTGCTGCCTGTAGAAAGATTAGTTGATTTAGACTCGAATCTTGTGGCTTTAAATTTCCAAGCAAATCTGCAAAGTTATGAAACAACCCTAGACGGGCAAGCAGTTGATGAATGGGAGAAGAATTGGCAGGAAAAGTTGTTTAGTAAATATCCAGAATCTAAACTTAGGTAATTATTTAAGCTTCTTGATCACCCTTAATGTGGCACTTCTTGCTCGGTTGTTTTCATCAAGCTCTGTTTCGTCTGGAATTATTGGGTGGGAAGTAAGTAGTTTCCAATTTTGTTCTTTATTTCCGAAACTATCTATTTCGACTGGTCTTGCTAGGTCTCTAAATTTTTTGGTCACCATTTTATCTTCCAAAGAATGAAAACAGACTATAGCTATTAATCCGCCAACTTTAACCTTGCTAGGGCTTACTGTAAGGAAGGTTTCCAGAGACTCGAATTCTTTGTTTACAGCAATTCTTAATGCTTGCCAAACCCTGCTAAATATTGAAAAACGCTTATGTTTTAATTTATCAGGAATTACTTTCAAAATTGCTTCAGTAATATCTAAATTTGTATATTTTCCTTCTTTGCTCGTTTCAATTATGCTGGCTGCAATCCTTCTAGCCATGCTCTCTCCAGAGTATTGATAAATAGTTCTCCCCAACTTATCCACAGTTTGTTCACAGATATATTGAAAAGCCGGTTTTCCTTCTTCTGGGTTGAATCGTAAATCAAAAATTTGATCTGTTTGTAAATAACTAAAGCCTAACTTTCCAATTTCAAGCTGATTTGATGAAAAACCCAAATCTAAAACAGCTAAATCTAGGAAATTATCTTGGAAATCTTGAATTTGATCTGCAAAATTGGTTTGAATAAAGTGCAATTTATCACTTTTAATTGAACCTGCAATTTCCTTTGCCGCTGGGTCTAAATCTGTAGCCCAAACTTGGGCACCTAGCTCCAGAAAATCTTTCGAATATGAACCTCCGCCAAAAGTACCATCAAAAACCACCGAATTAGCTAGATTGTTAATTTCTTGCTGAAAAAAATTTAATATTGGTTTTAAAAGTACAGGTTTGTGAACATTATTCATAGTTCTTTTGGTGCAACCAGCAGGATTCGAACCTGCGACCTAAGGATTAGAAGTCCTTCGCTCTATCCAACTGAGCTATGGTTGCCTAAGTTCCAGCCTTTCAAGAATCTCGTTTCCTGTCAAACAGGCATTAATATGCTAAATTTTACACGGTTATTTCCAATCTGTGAACATATATTTTTTCGACCAAAATCGTCTTATCAGAAGAAATTATAAAATGTGGGAAAACTTCAAAAACTGGATAGATATAAAATTCAAAATCCACCAGACTAATAATCGTCCTTTATACTATAAATCAAAACAGATATGGTGGTGTAATTTAGGCCAAAACATAGGAGATGAGGAAAATGGTAAAGGCTTAAATTATATGAGGCCAGTGCTTATTCTTAAAAAATTTAACAAGAACTTATGCTTGGCAGTGCCCATTAGTTCAGTGCTTAAAGATAATAAATACTATATACAAATAAATTATCATGGTAAGAGTTATTCCGCATTGATCTCTCAAGTTAGAGCTATTGATTCGAAAAGGCTTCAGAATAAGATTGCAGAGTTAAACAATGAGTATTTCAGGAGAGTTCTAGATGGAATAAGAGAATTTTGGCAATAATTAAACCTCTATTTCTAGAGGTACATGGGAAATCCCAATTTATACTAATAATACTAAATCTTTTTGAATTTTGTGTCAAGAATTTGTCCTCGTCCACCACATTTTGGAAAACTGGTTGTTAGTTAAAAGAAATTCTATTGGGGATTTAAGGTCAAGAGATAGGTGTGGTCTTTCTGTGTTATACCAGACTAGGTGTTGCATTAGTTTAATGTTAAATTCTGTTAACTCAGTTTTAAACAAAGTATCCATATTCCTGTATGCAAACTCATATTACATAGAACCATTGTATCTTTCTATGTAAGCATTCATTTTAGGAGATTTAGGATAATTCCAGTATTGTTTAATAGCTTCTTGTTGTAAGTACTGTTGAAAGTGTTTCATGAACTCACTGCCATTATCATTTTGTATTTCAGTTTGGCTATTTATGAAGGGAAATACTTTTCTCATTTTAATCATAAAATCTTTTGTTGAGTTTGAAGATAAACTCTTATATGCATAACTAAAGCTTAATCTTGAATAGACATCTACAGCGTTAACTAAATATCTTCTTATTCCTTTTTTTTAAGATTATTACACAATCAACTTGTATTCTCTGGCCTGGGAATTTAAACTCTTGTTTTTTAGGTCTAAGTTTTTTAACCTTTTTCTTTTGTTTTACTCTAAAACTAGAAGTATTAGCATAAAAGCTTAATTTCCTACTCCAATCTGGTATCTGTCTATTTTTCTTTAGATCTTGTATTATTCTGCCTATTGTAGCAATGGAAGGTATTTTACTTAATTTAATAGCTTGCTTGCCTCTTTTAACATTTTCAGTCTGCAATAATTTCCATACTTTTTCTTTAGTAGTTCCAGGATGAGTTATTCTTAATTTTTGAATATATTCTTCTATCCAATAATCCCAATTACCTTTTCTAGTTCTAAACTTGTTAGGTCTTGTAGATTTATTCATTAATGCACCTTCAGACTGGTTATTCTGAAGTAATTTCTTATTCCATGAATAGATACTACTCTTTTTAACTCCAAAGGCATCTATACTGGATTGTATGCCATGCTTTTCTGTATGTTTTAATATTTTAAGTTTCTCTTGGAGACTGAACATGTTTGGTAATAATATGATTGTTTAATTAAACCATATTTTCCAAAATGTGTTTGAGCGAGTGCAATATATTTTCAGCTTGATTATCTTGGATGTATCAAATTTAATTGCTATTAAAATTATTGATAAACACACATTTTGCCAAAAAACTAAATTTTTTCAAGGTTGACGAATTGCTTACCGTTTGTAAGCTTAAGGCTACTACATGCCAGCAGACCACATCCCAGAAACTAAGACCGATTTTATCAGGCCAGTGAAGGACTTTATTCGTAAAGCTTGGCCAATAAACTGGAGTAATCTCAAAAATTTTACACTAATTAGACAGGTTTTGGTGGCTTCACCTTACCCTTTTAAAGCTGCTTTATTAATACTTACCACAATTTTGATAATTTCAACTGGTTTTCTTGGCTTCGGTTTTTTCCTGGTTTTAACTAAAGAAGTTCCTGGAAATGGCGGTATAATAAGAGAAGTAGTTGTTGGTACAGATGCTAAAGTTTTTAATCCAGTGCTAGAAATGAATACAGTAATGGAGAAAAAAGTTGTTGAACTTATTTATCACCCTCTTTATGAAATTTCCTACCCAGATTTCGTAAATACTTCCAATGAACCAGTTCTTACTCCAATTTTGTTAGCTAAAACCCCAGAGTGGCAAGATCTGTCCGAAATTAAACCAGAAAATAGATACAAAAGGCTTAAATTCACTTTGAAGGATGGAATAAAGTGGACAAACAATTCTAAAATTACTTCCAGTGATGTTGAATACACTTTTGAAAGACTGAAAGAAGATAGAGGAAATTCAGTTTTTAGATTAGCTTTTGCCAATGTAACTTTTGAAAAAATTTCAGACAAAGAGTTTGATCTAGTAAGTCAAAATTCCGCTCCAAAGTTGATGTATAGTGCTAATTTTAGACCTATTTCTAAAACTTTCTACGAAGGTTTATCTACAGAAAGACTTTACGCCGATCCACGATCTTTCAAACCTACCGTAACTTCTGGGTTTTACTCGTTTTCAGATGGTACTGTGAAAGACCCAGACACAGGCAATAACAGAGAAAATCCATTCCGTGACCAATCAACAGGTTTAATACAAGGGGCTTTATTGGATAGAAATAAGGTTCAAAACTACAATCAAGCAGCTTTAGCCGATCAATATTATATTCAAAAAGTTAATGAATTATTTGATACAGGTGGTAATATTCAATCGGTGGAAAGATTGTCTAAATCTGGAAAAGTAGATGTTTTCCAAAGAAACCTAGCCTCCGATTTGCAGCTTAGTTCAAGCGAAGTTAGTTCTAAATTAAAGATGAATCAAACCACAATTCCAAGTAATACTTACTTCAGTTTGTTTTTGAATATTAAATTAGATAACGCCACAGGATATTTTATTAATCAATTCCTGCGAAAATATGTAATTTGTAGTTTTATGAACTATAAGCTTGATGCCAAGTATAAAAGTCAGTTAGAAGAAATTCCTGCAAATAAGAAATTACTACCAATAAACTTCGGCGAGGTGGCAAATTCAGGTTGCCCTGAAAACCCTGATACAATTTTAAATGAAGCGAAATCTGGAACCGGAGCCAGTGTTTACACAATTAAATTTGATCCAACTACCAGCATTAAAAGAGTTTTGCTGTTTAAGGAAGAAATCAGAATTAACTTAGTTGGGCCACCATCAAGTGAACCACTGCTTAGTGATGTTCAAAGTTATTTCCTTTCCATAGGAATTCCAGCCGACTTAATTAGTGAACCAGACAGAGTTGCTAGTAGCTTGCAAAATAAGTCTTACAATGCTGTGTTATTGCCGGTTACTTATACTAACCGCGATCCATACTCACTTTTTGGAAGTTCTGGCCAAGATATTATTCGGGCAGGGCAAAACAACCGTATCCTTTCATATAAATTGGAAGAAAATTTAAAAAAGTATTCAGATTCTAATTTAACTGATGAAGCTTCAAAGAAGGTTTTAATCGATTTCTTTAGTAAGGAATATGTTTCGGTGAATCTGTTTAGAAGCAAGCAAGAAATAAATTACACCAGTAAAGTCGCTAATTTAAAAGAACAACTACCAAGTTTAATAACCTTCAATGAAGATATGTATAATAAATTACCAAATTGGTATGTTAATACTAAGAGGCAGTTTATTTTTCAATAGTTAACACTATTTTTTACCAATTCTTGGTGCCGAAGCGTAAGATAGGTTTAGTCTGGATTCTTGCTTTGCAATATCTATTAGTTTGGCTAATTCAGTTTTCCAATTTAAATCCTGAAAATTTATTTCACTGGCGTTCCAAATTAATAACCTTTCTTTTTTATCACCGTCCTGACTCTTTGTATCCTGTGAATTAGTGAATTCATCCCAACTTTTTAACCATAAATAAACCATTCTGGTGTCGGTGAAGCTGGCTTGTGGCCCAATCCAATATTGAATTGTTTCAGTTTCTTTAATTTTATCCCAGTTTTCTTTCCAAAAATTCTCCAACCTTACAGCTAAATTCAAAGTAGGTTCAAGTTTTAGAGTAGCAACTATGTCCAAACTGTGGTCAGGCAGAAGCTGGACAAGTTGAAGGTCTTGGTTTAAATAAATTATCATGGAATATTTAGTCATAATCGTTATTGTCTTACAAATTGTTGCTATCTATTTTGTTTGGCGTTCAAACTCGAAATCGTCTGGTATTTCAGACAATTCTGGCTTGTTAAATCAAATAAATCAGACTAATTTAAATTTACTTGGTCAAATTTCCGATAAAATTAATTCTTTTAGTCTTAATCAATTAGAACAAAATAATAATAATTTTCAAGCTTTGGAAAAAAGGTTTGGCCAGCTAGAGCTCCAATTGCAAGATAGATTAAATTCAGAATTAGGAAAAATTCAACAACTACAACTAAGTTCTGAACAAAACTTGTCTAACAAATTTGAAAAGCAACTATCCGATCAAAGAATAGAATTTTCATTAGTCAGAGAAAATAATCAAAAAGGACTTCAAGAATTACAAGAAAAAGTTAGAATTCAACTTTCTAATTCAATACAAAGCTTGGTCGACTTGAATAAAACAGAACTTTCTTCGCTTCGTGAAAGCAATCAAAAAAACATAGAATTACTGTCTAGATCCAATCAAGAAAGGCTTAAAGAAATGGAAGATCATATAAAATCTAGATTAGACGAAAATTTCCAGCAAAATAGAAAATCTTTTGAAGATGTAGCTAAAAACCTTGGTTCTATGCAATCTACTGCGGAAAAAATGATTGAATCTACTAAATCCGTGGAAAAATTAAATTCCATTTTCGATAGAACCAGTTCAAAAGCCTTTGGTAATTTTAGCGAAAATTATTTGGAAACTTTATTAACCGAACATTTATACCCAGATCAATGGCAGAAACAAGTGGCCATTCCAGATAGCAGCGATAAAATTGATTTTGTAGTACAGTTTGGTGATAAAAAAATTGGTATTGATTCAAAATTTCCACTTACTAAATTCCAAGATTACATTGAAGCTGATACCGCTGATAAGAATAAGACCAGAAAAGAGTATTTACAGTCAGTTTTATTAATGGCCAAGGATGTTAGCAAGAAATATGACAAAGGCCATCTAGATTTACTTCTTATCTATCTTCCAAGCGAAACCATGTACGCCGAAGCAGTAGGTGATGATAAGCTTATGGAGGAATTGCAGAAAATTAAAGTGAATTTAACTTCTCCATCTTTGTTCTTCCCATTTATCTCCCTAGTTCAAACCTATCGTTTTAAATACGAAGTGAATCAAAGAGCTGAAGAAATTATTACTGGTTTAAAAAGGCTTAAGAAAAACATATTATCTTTCCAGAACGAGTTTGATAAATTGGGTGATAAACTTCGCCACGCTCAACAAAATTACGATCAATCACAGAAAAGTTTAGGCAATGTTCAAACCGAAATTTTTAAATTAGAAGCTCCAGTAAGCACTCCACTTATTATGGAAGATAGCTCGAATTTAATTCCTGCTGACGAAACAAATTCCTTATTATAATATATATTGATATACTCTTTTTGTAACGAATATCTTGACCCTTACAAGGTTGTGTGTTTTGATTCAAAAATATTTAACCAATTCCAGTGCGCATTTCTAAAAACCTAATTCTGATATACCTGATGGTAGTGGTGGATGCTATTGCTGGTACTTTGGTTTTTCCTATTTTATCAGACTTTACCAAAGATTTACGAGGTGGACAATTTTGGCTTCCTTTTTGCCAGGCTATATTCTATTTTATTCAGCTATTTTCGGCTCCTTATCTTGGCAGCTTAGCCGATGTTCATGGAAGAAAGGCAGTTTTTCGGTTAGCCAGCCTTGGTACCCTTTTTTCATATATAATTGCCCTTCCTCTAACCCTTCAGTCCTTCATAGCTAATAGATTAATTGATGGAACAACAAACGGATTTTACACAGCCGTAAGAAGTTCTATAACTGATGTAAGTAACAAGAAAACTTTGCACCAAAATTTAGGCATTTTAAATACCCTGGTTGCCTCAGCTTTTATTCTTGGTCCTGCCATTAGTGGAGTAATTTTAGCCCTAATTCCAACCGGTCAAAGCGAGGCTGGAACAATTATTTGGGCATCCATCGCCCTATGCCTAGTTAATGTTATAATTGCTTTTAATATTGAAGAAACTAAGCCTGAAAATGGGAACAAACATATTACTTTGGAACCACAAATTGAGGATATTAATAACTTAGATTTAGCCGAAATAAGTTTGGATATACCTACTAACTTTAAGTTCAAGGAAATGCTGCCAACCTTTGTGAAAATTTGGAATACAAATCGCAGCCTTGGGTTAATCATTATCATTGAACTATTAAAAGTAATGATTCAAGGATATTATTTCTATTTCCTAGTTTTCGTAGAAGACAAATTAAACATGAGTCCCAGAGAAATTTCCTCGTTCTTGGTTTATTTTGGAATTATAATCGTGTTAACCCAAACCATTTTCTTTACCCAAATTTCAAAGCGGGTTGATACTAAAAAAGTGTTAATTTTTAGTGCATTTTCTGGGGCTTTAGTGCTTTTAAGTTACACTATGGTTAATTCTATTTCGGCTTTGTATTTTGTGGCCTTCCTAGATGTTTTAACCATATCGTTAGTTGGAGGTGTCTCCCAGGGGCTTGTTGGGCAATACTCACCAAAAAATTTACGAGGAACCGTGCTTGGTTTAATTGTTGGTCTTTCAAGTATTTTAACAGCCTTTAATTTTATAATTTTCGGAGCTTTAGGTCATTTAAATGTAAACCTACCTTTTGTCTGGTTTGCCGCTTGTGCCTTAGGAATAGGCTTTTTAGGTTTAAAACTACATTCTGAAAAATAATTGGACTGTTGAACATGTTAAATTTTTGACGAGAACTAAAAATACCTTTTGTATTAGATTACTAACAAGAATTTTATGGCTAAAAAACCTACAATAACAAACCCAATTCCATCAGACATGCACGATAAAAAAATGATGGCAGACTTAATTGTTTCTCAAATCAGAACTTCCTTCGGGCAGGGAGCAATTATGAAGATGAACGAAGTACTAGACGCTGATGTTGAAGTTATTTCAACAGGCTCATTGTCTGTAGATTTAGCAATCGGAGTAGGTGGTCTTGCAAGAGGAAGAATTGTGGAAATCTATGGTCCAGAATCTTCTGGAAAAACCTCACTTGCCTTGTCTGCAATTGCTCAAGCTCAAAAATCTGGTGGTATCGCTGCTTTTATTGATGCAGAACATGCTTTCAACCCAGAATGGGCACAGAAGTTCGGAGTAAATATCGACGATTTATATGTATCTCAACCTTCCAACGGAGAAGAAGCTTTAGAAATTGTAGATAACCTTGTTCGCTCTAATGCTTTTGATATTATTGTAATCGATTCAGTTGCCGCTCTAGTTCCAAAATCTGAAATTGAAGGAAACATGGGCGATTCTCAAATGGGAGTTCAAGCCAGATTAATGTCTCAAGCTTTAAGAAAATTAACCGGGGCTATTTCTAAGTCTAAAACTATCGTTGTTTTCATTAACCAAATCAGGCTAAAAATTGGTGTAATGTTTGGTAACCCAGAAACAACAACCGGAGGAGAAGCTTTGAAATTCTTTGCAAGTTTGCGTTTTGATATCCGAAAAATTGGTCAATTAAAATCTGGAACTGATACTGTTGGGCAGCGCGTAAGAATTAAAATTGTTAAAAACAAACTTGCAGCACCTTTCAAAACCGTAGAAGTAGATATGATGTTCGATGAACCAGGAATTTTCTCACTAGCTGGTGAAATTTTAGATATTGGAATGAATTATGATGTTGTAGAAAAAACTGGAAATACTTATAGCATTAAATTTGAAGGCGAAGATCTAATAAAGTTAGGTGTTGGCAGAGAAAGTGCCAAAACAGCCTTATACGCCCAGCCTGAAGTAATTCAACAAGCCAAAACAGCTATTCTTTTAGAGTTTAAGAAAAGACTAAGAGAAGGAAGAATTCACAACGCCACACCAATTGCAGGAAGTGCAGAAGATTCTGAAAAATTAGAAACTTCCGAAGCAGGGGAATAAGCAGTTGACATAAAAGCTACAAGCCTTAAAACTTGGAGTATTCGGGGATCGTCTAGTGGTAGGACAACTGGTTTTGGTTCAGTCAACCGGGGTTCGAGTCCCTGTCCCCGAACCAAGAAATTTAAAAAAACTTCATCAGCCCCGGAAGGGGTTTTAAATATTTTCAAAAAGTTAGATAATTTTGATAACGCATTTATTTCAAAGAAATTATGCATAAATTATTTAAGTTAACATACAGTTTAATCATCTGCATTTCTTGACTAAATAGGCGTAAAACATCTATTAATTCATTATGTATTGGGAATTGCCGCCAGAGTTTAAAATTTACGAAGCCCTTGGTGCCATTGCCGACGGAAGATTGGAACTTGTAACAAGGCCTGCTAATTCTGAAGAAACTGAAGAGGAGGATCTTAATATTATTCAGGCTAATCAATATTCCTCAAATAAAAACAAGTTTTATACTATTAAATACAGCCCAGAAACTTCACAAATAATGACCAATGATAACGCCACTTGGTTTGTTGGCTATTTGGGTTACCCAGCCCTCTCACTCCTTCTCTATATAGATAGAATAAAGTTTGATAGAAGTATTTTAAAATATTTCAAAGATATTGCTTTCAAAGAAATTAACCAAAAAAATAAAAATAATTTTCAAAAAGCCGGTGTTGAAATAGATCAAATTTTATCAGAAAGGGGTTTGGATTTAGATTTGTTTAAACAGGAATGCGATTCAATTTTCAAACAATTAGCCGCCTTAGGTTTAAAACCACTTGGAAAAAAAGTAAGGCCACCCAAAGAAATATCTTTAAAATAAGAAGAAATTTTGCAAAAAATAAAGGCCTACATTTAGGCCTAGGAATTGTGAAAATTAGATGTATTGTGAAATAATCTCCATCCACATTTCATGTTTGTCTGCTTTTGATAATAATCCAGTATTTGGAAGAATAACAACCGGAATTTGTAACTCACTGTACAGTGTTTTCATTCCGTTGTAGACATCAGTTTGAAATAAATTAAACCGCTGTTCTAAAGTTGCAGAACTGTTTGCATTTTCTGGGTACATCTCATAGAATTCTGGATTACCTCCATTGAGATGCCAAGCAAATTCAGTGTTTAATTCTATCAAGAATACCAAATCTGGTTTGGGTAATAGACCAAGTATTTCATTGCCTCCGAAATTTCCATATAATAAGCTTTCCTTAACTTTAAATCTGTGATCAAGAGAATCGGCAATTACTGGTAGTTTCCCACAATTCTCCATTTGATTCTGAAGACTTAAATTCCAAAAATTAAATACTTGTTTAAAGTGAAATTCTCGTTCAGATTCTTTTACTGCTTTATGGACAGATAGCCCAAAGTCATCAAGTTCTACAAAACCAGGAATTTTTAAAAATTCTTCTCTGGCAAATAGGTGCCAAGTTGAAGTTGGAAATCCTAGGGATTCTAAGAATTTCAAGAATGTTGATTTTCCACAGGAGTCTGTTCCTGCTATTGCAAATAAGCGTTTCATTATACTTTCCTCAGCCAATTTTCCTAATATCATTTCAAACTTCAGAAGCTAAAATGTCAACAGTTATTTGTAATTTACTTTATCAAAAGATTCTATGTCTAAAATTACTTTTTCATTACTGGCTTTAACTTCAAAAGAAACTGCTATTTGAGGATCTTGGGAAACAATTAGCCACATACCGTTTGGTAAAACATTGGTTCCCTTATCGATATACCATTTATCTGGTTTTATATCTGTGAAACATGCATCATCACGGGTCATTACAAAGTTACCGTTTACACCAAATTCTAATGGAAGTACACCTGGGAAATTTGGCCTACAAGTCCATTCAACATCATTTTTTGGATCCCATAATCGGTTTTGATCTTTATCTTCCCAAATCTTAAACGAGGTAATATCTTTCAACAATTCTGGGTTAATTTTACCTGAAACTGGTTTTACTTGTTCCACATTATAGTATTCAATAGCTACTTTGGTGATTGAAATTTCTCCACCTAAAGTCCATAGTCTTAAGTAAATTCCTTGTGTATTGCTTATGTTACTTGGAATTGGAATATTTTTCCCAAGTTTTTCTGGGCCAAAACTTCCTAAATCTTGACCTACTTCTCCGGTTTCAAAATCTTTAATATCCATTTTAATTTTTGAATCTTTTGGAATTTTACCTTCAAACTGAATGTTTTTATAAATTGTTCCTCTAGCTGGAATTCCTAAAGCGCCTGGTAAAATTGTTACATTACAACCATTTTGCAAAGGTGGTACGCCAGGAGTTTTGCAATTAGATGTGTTTTTCATCTTTATTACCTCTTTTTGAACATCCAAGCTGTATCCAATATCTATAACACCTTGGTTGGTTGTGAAGTTGGTAATTATACGCAAACCAGGCTCAGAATTAACTGGCAGGCTACTTACTGTTGAAAGGGTTTGATTAGTAGCTGTAGCTTGGAAATTAATGCTTTGGTTAGTAAGAATTAAAAATGTTTGCACACCCATTAAAACGAAAACTAAAAGAATACCAAACTGAAGAAGTCTCATTCCTCTTTTGAAATTGTGAAGAAGATTTATGGTGCTTGCATCTAACGAAACCAATGGGGCGTTTATAGAATTTTCAAAACCTAACCTAATTTCGTTGGGTTGAATTACTTCTTTCGGGATTAAGGTTTTAGGTGTAGATTTAATTTTACTTTTGGTTTCAATTCCCTTCCAGAAAGTTAGCGGAACTAAGGCGTGTTTGTTATTAGAATAAAATTTTTTAAATATGCCTAAATTTAATGGGCTGGAAAACTTATTAGCTTTGAAATAATTTAGGTTTTGTTTAGAATCCTTTTCTGTGGCAATTTTTTTCTGTGTTTTCTTAGGTCTGGCGGTGTTATCAGCTTTTAAAATTTCGGTTTTGGTCTCTGAAGTTTTTGGTTCATACAACCAACCAAGCCCCATTTGGATACGATTTAGTAAAAGATTTACTCCTTCACCAAATTTGGTAATTACCCAAAGGGGACTGTGGTTGCCTGTAACCTTTTTTAATTCGTTTAAAGAACTAAATGATGGTTTGGCATGACGTAATTCGAACTTATATTCAGCCATTTTTTGTTTTTGTATTTCATGCTCTCTCTTAATACCCTTTAATTGTTAATTAGATTTTTTTGGTTCTAGCAAAGTACCAGTAACCATAATAACCAGCAGCAATTAAACCGATAGCTGATAGAACTAGAAGTAAAGTTTTCCATGGGAAGAAGAATACTTGTAATTCAGCAGATTTTCTGTCTAAGCTTCCGTCGTTATTTACATACAATACTTGGGCTGTGAATTTTTGAGATCCAAACCAAGGTACTTTAACATCGGAAACTTTTAATATTTCGCCTTTGTTAGGTAAACTTGAAGGTTTGAAAGATAAGAATCCCCAGTCTAAGGTTGGATTAGTTTGCATGGTGAAGTTTCTTCCAGTATTTGGTAAGATAATTTTTTGGTTAGGATTCAAAGTTAAAGTTGAATCTGGTGATTCTAAATTATTTCCAGCAAATACATTTCCTGAAGGTTTCAAGTATGCATTTCCTTCTAACTTAATTTTGTAATTTAGGTTAAGTCCATCAAAGAATGGATCAACAATTTGTGAGTAAGAAGTGAAAGAGTCAAAATTAACATTTCTAGTAATTTGTCCCTTAACAGTTACGAACAATAAAGCAGAAACTTCTTTGTTTAATACAACTTTAGTTCCTTCATTCAAAGCAGGTAATTTTGTTGTATAGCTAATAGCAAAATAGTAACTTCCAGGTGCAGTTTCTGAGGGAACATTCACTGTAAATTTACTTTCAGCTTTTTGGCCTTTCTTAATATCGTATTTTGATTCGTTAAAGCTAATCCAGTTTCTAAGTGGGCTTCCTTCAGGAATTGCACTTACAGTTGGGTTACCTTCTTCGTTATCAGCAGTAAAAGTTTGAGCAATAGGGGATAGTGAATAATCTTCGTTTTCAGAATTATTTTCTACATTTAAGCTAAATTGATAGCTTCCTCCTCTGTCGGCACTTAATTCGAAAATTGCAGGGCTAACAATTAATCCTCTGTTATTATCTTGAGCGTTAACTGGTAAACTAGCTAAGGCTAAGATTGAGATTATTCCAACAAGCAAAGCTTTAATTGGGGATTGATTTCTGGTCATAATTATTGTGATGTTTGATATTGAAGCTTAGAAAGCTGGAGTTACACGGTAAGTAACATTTTGGTCGTAATACCCAGATCCAGTATTATTACTTATACCTAATCTGTGTGTAATTAAACTGGTGTTAACTAAATCTGTAGCAGCAGGGAAGTTAGGTCTGTTAGCTGAAAGAATATTAGCACTTACTAAGTTACTATAAGCAACAACATTTGCACCAACGGAAGTATATGGAGAAGTTAGAGTAACTGTTCCACCCAATCCATTAATTGCTCCTCCTGCTACTGTAGCACCGTACATTTCTGTTCCTGCAACTACTGTTGTACCTGTTGGACCAGCGGAAGCATTTGTTATAGAGGTTGAACCATTCGTCAAGTTTCCGTCCACAAGCATAGCAATAGTGTAACCATTACTTGCATTTGTTGAAACTTTTAATCTGTAAGAACAAGTGTTTACTGCAGTTGTAGAAGCAGTTCCTAAATCACAAAGGTTAGTATCAGCTGTATCAGCTGCGTTTCTAATGTTGAAAGATAAACTTACTGGGATGAAGGCTCTTACTTGAACAACATTGTATTGTCCTACATATTGGAAGTTAGCTCCGTAGTCGTTAGAAATTGGAGTGCTAATTGTGAATGTATAGTTTCCAGCGGCTGAAGGTGTGGTTAACCCAGTCATGGAAATTGTTAAAGTTGCAGCTGCAGCAATTGGAGCAGCGGTTGTAATAGAAGATGTGGTAACACCCAATGCTGTTACATTTGTAATTGCTGATGGAGCTGTAGCGTTAACTGTAGTGTTTGCTGTGGTTAATGTTCCTGTATATAGAGATCTATACAAAAGAGTAATAACTGTTCCAGATGGAAGCAGGGCAGTGTTTGTCCAAGCTACAGTAATTGTTCCAGCGGTTGAAACATTAGCAGAGCTAGGGGTGATTACTGGGGTTACACCAGAAGCTTGAGCTTTAAAGTAATTTCTACCAATTGATTGAAAACCAAAAGCAGCAACTACAATTAAAACCACAAGCGATAAGGAAATGCCTAATAATTGAGCTTTTTTTCCTTTAAGAAATTGTTTGAAGTACATATTTGTTTTGTTTTTTTGTTTACCTGATAAGCCTATTAAAATACAACTTATATCAAGATAAGAACAGTATACAACTAAATTTTTGTTTCTGCAAATTATATGCTCTAAAAAACTTAGTTTATTGACAAAATATGTTTATCCTAAAATTCTGAATAAAGCGGGATGTGGTGCATCGGTAGCATGCTTGCTTTGGGAGCAAGAGGCACAGGGTTCAATTCCCTGCATCCCGACCAACAAAAATAAAATTTTGTGTCAGTATTTAAAATTTTTAACAAAAGTGTAGGAAGTAAGGCAAGAACTGGTTTATTGACCTTGCCAAGGGGAGAAGTTAGAACCCCAGTTTTTATGCCGATTGGTACAGTTGGAAGTGTAAAAACAATTTCTAAGCTTGAACTGGATATGTTGCCTGCCCAAATTATTTTAGGTAATACTTATCATTTATGGCTTAAACCAGGGGTGGATATAATTAAATCTGCTAATGGAATTCATAATTTTGTAGGATGGGATAAACCAATGTTAACAGATTCTGGTGGGTTCCAGGCTTTTTCCCTTTCAAAATTAAGAAAATTTACCGAAGAAGGTGTGAAATTTAGAGTTGATAAAAGTGGTGAAAAAAAGTTTCTATCTCCGGAAGTTAGCATGCAGATTCAAACCACACTCGGCTCGGATATTGCCTTGGTTCTTGATCAATGTTTGGAAGCAGAGGCAACTTTTCTTGATGCTAAAAGAGCCATGTTAAGAACCAGAAGATGGGCAGAAAGAAGCCAAGCTGAATTTGAGCGTTTAAGATTAGAAAAACCCCATGGAAATTTATTGTTCGGGATTCCACAAGGCGCTCAGTTTGAAGATTTAAGAAAAGAATCGGCATTGCGAACAATGGAATTAGATTTTCCTGGTTATTCTATCGGAGGTGTGGCTAACGGCGGCGAACCAGAAGAAATGATGTATTCTCAGGTATTTGCTCAGACTGAAATTTTAGAGGAAGAAAAGCCAAAACATTTGTTGGGGGTTGGAACACCGAAGGATATTGTGCAAATGGTAGCCAGGGGCATAGATATGTTCGACTGTGTTTATCCAACCAGAAACGCAAGGCATGGTTCCTTAATTTTTAAACTAGACGAATATACTTATGAAAGTGTCCAAATTGGCGGTTCTAAATTTCAATTAGACTTTTCACCAATAAATTCAAACTCAATTTTTGAAGAACTAAGAATCTATTCCAAGGCGTATTTATGTCACTTATTTAGAGCAAATGAAATGTTAGCTTTACGGTTGGCCACTTTGAATAATCTGGAATTTTATTCTAACCTAATGTCTGAAGTTGGGGCAAGAATAGATAATAATACTTTTGAAGGTTGGTGGCAGAAATATGGTCCTGTTAAAAAATAGTGTAACTTTAATATTTAAATAAAAAAGAGGGAAAAACCCTCTTAAAAATACAAATTTTTAAATTTCTTCTACCAAACAATTGTAATTGTTCCATCAGCTTCCTGATAAACTTTGTAATTTCCATTGTTAAATTCAACCCTGGTGTTTTTTGATTGATTAGGATTTACAGGGCTTGCTTGTGAAGTTTTGTTACTTTTCATGGAAGACTTATCCATCTTGTCAGTGTAAGGAGATACTTTGTTTGGGGCATCATACTTAATTGTTTGAGAGGCAACTAAATCACGGTTATTTTGATAGTAATTTGCTTCAATAATACTTTGTTTTAAGTGAGAGAAAGAAAGAATTGTTCCAATAATAATTCCAACTAAAATAAAAGTGAAATAGATTAAATAATCACTATGAGAAATATTTGTTAGTCTTTCTTTTAATGTAATGTGCTTAATTTCTTTTTCAATTTCCTCTTTTGCTTTATGTTCTTTTTCTTTTGTTACATGATGCTTTTTTTCAGTTACAATCTGAAAAGATTCATCACCGTAAGTTTCGCCAAGATTGGTTTTCTTAGCTGTTTTATGAGTTTTAGGTTCTTTAATATTAGCCATATTTTGTTTTTGTTTATTTAATTATATCTTATGAATTATATCTTGGCAAAAAGACTATAACCCACTACCACCAATACTAGTTACACCAATAGAACCAGCTTTGAAATCATAGTTACTATATAATAAGTAATTCTTTGAAGTTGCTCCGCTTGTTGTTACTGCTGTTATTTCAAAGTCTACATTCCAGAATAGTTGGTTAGCTGTTAGTAAGGTTGAAGTGCATCCTGTTGTGTTGTTGTAGGCTACTGCACTGGATAGGTTTCTCCATGT
>Ga0068872_10000817_pt1 | contig 25644 bp, 22 predicted proteins | sample NOAtaG_7_FD_66441 | JGI IMG/M metagenome (GOLD analysis project Ga0068872, IMG submission 66441) | Freshwater lake microbial communities from Lake Erie, under a cyanobacterial bloom - NOAA_Erie_Diel1S_2200h metaG | ecosystem: Environmental > Aquatic > Freshwater > Lake | place: USA: Ohio, Lake...
GGCCTTTGCAATGCCCATATTTCCACCAAGAAATACCCCTCTTTTTCCGGCTTCTTTCAGAATGGAAAAAACTTCACCGTCAACCCCGGCCAGTGGTTTGAAGCTGGTATCCGCTGAGAGCGAAAACTTAAACCTGGCAATGTTGCGGTGGGTATTTCCATTATATTGGATGAAAAATAGTCCGCCGGCATACAGTTCCCTTTTGGCAGAGTCGATGCCAAGCGCCTGAATACGGCCACCCGGATCGATTCCCGTACCGGCGCTCAGCGGATTGCCTGTGGTATCCAGCGCAACCAGATTACGCCTTGTCACCCCGGTTTTATAGGTTGAAAAATCTCCTCCAACAAAAATTACCGAATCCTGATTTGCAGTTCCCCGGTAGATAGAAATAGCCCTGACTGTACGATTAAAACCTCCCACGCTGTTTGTGAGAAATACTGCATCCACCGAACCATCGGCTTGAAGGCGAATAATCCGGCCTGCAGGAACACCATCATAGTCGGTAAAACTTCCGCCAACCAGAATCTTGCCGTTTTTCTGCACGGCAATAGCAAATACAGTATCCATGGAGAGGGCAGGAGAGCTGAAAGAAGGATCAACGCTGCCATTGCTCAGAATCCGGACGATTCCATTTTTATTGAGGCCATTGTAGCTGCTGAATTTCCCTCCCGCCAGAATTTTTCCATCCGTCTGCAGAGCCAGACAGTGTACCGTTCCGACCAGACCTGTTCCCGGTGTAAAGGTCGGATCATTTGTTCCATCGCTGTTCACCCGGGTAATGCCGTTGCGGAGATTCCAGTTGAAGTAGCCGAAATTGCCTCCCATGATAATTTTATTATCCGGTGTCACCAGCGAACAATAAACCGGACCTCCATTGGCGCCACTTCCCCTTGATAAGGCTGCTGTTGCACCGCTTGCTCCGTTGAGTTTGGCACCGGCTCCCCGAAAAAGGTTGTTAAATCGGCTGAAATCACCTCCAATGAAGTAAAAGCCGGGGCTGTTTGATGGGGCTATGCATTTGATTTCTGCATTCGCCCCAAGTCCCGGACTAAATCCTACTGCAGGAATGCCAGACCATGTTAATCGAACAATTCCGCCGGGGGCAGGAAGAACAACCCCGCCTGCGGTGAATGAGCTGAAGCTTCCGGTAATCAATACTCCTGTTGGTTCAGGATGAAAATCGGAAATGGCCCCACTGGAAGGCAGCAAAGAAGTAATAACGATGGAGCTGGAAACACTGAAATTTGTCAGCCGGATTTCGTAATTGCCGCTTGCGTCAAGCGCCATAAATGCAATCTGGCCTGGAGCAGACAATTTTTTCAGGCTTACTATGGTACCGCTTACCGGCAAAACCGGGGAGATGGTAGTATTCAGGGAAGCGTTTTCTGAATTAATGACAGCAAAATTTGAGTAGGAAGGATTTCCGTTGAAACCTGAAAAGCTACCGGCTACCATCAAATCACTTCCGACCAATTCAATGGAATAAATTGTTCCTGCAGTGGAAGGTCCGGAAAAACCGGAAAAGGTTGAATCCAGCTGGCCGGTAGAGTCAAGTTTTGCCAGACCATTCCTTGGTGAGCCATTAAAAGAAACAAAGGAACCAGCCAGGTAAATGTTTCCGTTTGCATCCACTCTGATGTCGCGGATTTCTCCTCCGCCGGGCCCCGACCCGATATTGGACTGGAAAACTGCATCGAGACTGCCGTCCGGAAACAGCCTGACAATCTGATTTACAGGCTCATTTCCGTAAACAGAGAAGTCGCCGCAGACTACAATTTTCTGATTGGGCGTGATGGCTGCCAGTTTCGGAAAACCAAATGTCAGATTGAAATTCCCCTTAAAACTATAATCAATTGGATTATTAGGTGCCGAAGAACTGTCAATCAGTCTTACAATGCCTGGTGATTTCCTGCCATTGAAGGTATTGAAGTTTCCCAGGGCCAGGTATCGGTTTCCGGTCGGATAAGCCACGAAACGGCTTACACCTGAATTGAAGGATTCTCCATAACCATTGCCGGTGTCTGCCGGATTATGCGAGCCATCGGCTATATATGGTTCCGGCTCGGGAGGACTCTGAGCCCAAATGCTGCAGGAAAACTGCAGAAGGAAAGTACCGATAAATGCAAAAAAGTAGCCCTTTTTCATAGGCAGATTGGGTTAGTTAATTATGTAAGTCGGAGAACGCCGCCTTATCTAATCACAAGATAAAAAGAATCTGCTTAAAACTTGCAAATCTTTTCTGAAAATTCCTGCAAATTTTGTTCGGTAAAGTCAAGATGTGTAACCATGCGCACCGCATTATTGCCAAAAGGCGCACATAAAATACCGGCAGAAGCCGCCAGATTAACCCATTTTCCTGAATCTCCCCAGGCAGGGTCCAGGTAAAATATGACAATGTTGGTTTCAACAGGAAGGACTTCAATGACCTCAGCTCTTTTCCGGATCAGGTCTGCCATAATTTCAGCACGAAGGTGGTCTTCTTCAAGTCTTTCAACCTGATTTTTCAAGGCAAATAGTCCGGCAGCTGCCAGATAGCCTGCCTGCCGCCAGCCGCCACCCCAGCGTTTTCGTACTCTAAGAGCCTGATGGATGAGATCTTTACTGCCCAGTAAAACAGATCCCACAGGGGCGCCGAGTCCCTTGGAAAGGCAAATGGAAATCGAATCAAAAAGGCGGCCGTAATCTTTTGGCTGTGTTCCGGTTCTGAGCATCGCATTAAATAGCCGGGCTCCGTCCAGATGAAGAATCAGATTGTATTTCTGGCAAACCTGCCGGATTTTTTCAATTTCCCGGAGGTCATAGCAGGAGCCGCCACCACGGTTTACGGTATTTTCCAGTGAAACCAGCCTTGATTTGGGATAATGAGGATTGTCTGGTTTCACGGAAGCCGTCACCTGTTCCGCGCTGATCCTTCCAAGATTCCCATGAAGTAAATGGACTGCTGCTCCTGAATTGGCAGCAATTCCCCCGCCTTCATAAAGATGAATATGCGAAACGGCATCGCAAATAATTTCTTCACCGGGCCTTACCCAGCAATTAAGCGCAATCTGATTGGCCATGGTGCCGGAAGTACAGAAAAGGCCGGCTTCATAACCAAAGAGCTCTGCGCAATACTGCTGAAGTTGATTACAGGTTTCATCCTCACCAAAAACATCATCTCCGACCGATGCCGAGAACATGGCTTCCAGCATACCCGGTGTAGGTTTTGTGAATGTATCTGACCTCAGCTCTATGAGACTTTTCATAGTTCAATTTTTATCATCAGATTTTTTTAATCTCCTGCAGAAAAATTGCAGCCATTCAGGAATATTGCTCCAGAATCAGGTCGGCAAATTCTCTCACCACTCCTTCACCGCCTTTTTTTCCGAGAATCAGAATTCCCGACACATCCTTTACTTTTTTTACTGCATCAGCCGGACAGGCAGCGAGTCCGACGGCCTGTAACAGTTCAAGGCAGTTCACATCATCACCGATGTAGGCCGTCTGTTCAAGAGAGATTCCTTCTTTTTCGCAGATTTCCAGAGCTGCATTTAGTTTGGGATATGCTCCCTGAACCAGATGATCAACTTTCAGTTTGGCAGCTCTCCTTTCAACGAGCCGGGTGTTCTCAGTTGTAATAATACCTGTTTTAATGCCGGCCTCCCGTAACAGTTTAAGCCCCATACCATCCCTGGTATTGAATTTTTTAAGTTCGTCGCCCGTTTCCGTGTAATACATGCCGGCATCGGTGAGTACGCCATCCACATCAGTGAGAAACAACCTGATCTTTCTTTTTACTTCCATGTTACTCCTTCTTTTATGACTTTTGCCGGTACTCCTCCTGCGAGTACCCCCGCCGGGATACTTCTGTTTACAAGCGACCCGGCCGCAATGACGCTTCCATCTCCGATTTCAACACCTTTAAGGACTGTCACATCAGCGCCTATCCAAACATTGTTGCCAATGGAAATTGCACCGGAATCGCCCTTTGATCCGGATGAGGAATGTAAATCAGAATCAAGGGCCTGAAAATTCCAGCTGATGGCACAGCCAGAACCTATACTCAGCCTTTTGGTTACAACGAGATGACAATTAGGATTTATGTAAGAATTTTCCCCGATGCTTAGCTCACCATGAATAAAAATCCTGCAGCCGTGCGAAATACGAACATGTTTGCCGGTCTTCAGTATTCCTTCTTTTTCTACTTCAACAATTCCCCTGGAAAATGGAATGAGGCCCAGGCGATTGGAGCAAATTCCGATCAGGGTTGATTCGGCGATGACTTTACCCTGATTTCGCCAGAGAATCAGCCCGGATGTGAATATCCCGGAAGGACGAAAGATAATTGACCAAAACATTCCCCATAGATCGCTGAAGAAATACTCGGACCTGAATCTTTTAAATATTTTTTTCAGGATTGCTAATCTCCAGCGCAGAGGATTATGTTGCTTGGTTTTCAATGATAAACGTATTGCCTAAAAATTTCCCTTGGTTCGGCATCATCACGCTGCCATCATGCGTTTCGCAAATTTGGAGCGATTGATTCTGGCTTCGGCAAAAGCCCGGTCTACTGTGAGCTGGAAAACATCGGCCTGCGTCGGTATATCAAACATGGAGTCGTTCAGGATGGTTTCGCAGATGGACCGTAATCCTCTGGCACCCAGCTGAAACTCAATCGCCTTTTCTACAATAAAATCAAGCCCGGACTCTGTAAATTCCAGTTCAACGCCTTCCATCCGGAATAATTTCTGATATTGTTTTACCAGCGCATTTTTTGGCTCTGTAAGGATTCGCTTCAGGGCATCTGCATCCAGCGGATTAAGGTAGGATATGACGGGCAGGCGACCGATAAGTTCAGGTATCAGACCGAATCCCCTCAGGTCTGTGGAAGATACAAAAGACAGAAGTTCTTCCTTCTGCACTTCATCTGCAGGATCGATATGGCCGGAAAATCCAATCGGGCGGGCATTCAGCCGGTTTCCGATAATGCGGGAAATTCCATCAAATGCACCGCCGCAAATAAACAGGATATTTTCTGTATTGATGGAGACCATCTTTTGCTCAGGATGCTTGCGGCCACCCTGGGGCGGTACATTTACAACTGAACCTTCCAGAAGTTTCAGTAACGCCTGCTGCACACCTTCGCCGCTGACATCGCGGGTAATGGAGGCGTTATCTCCTTTGCGGGCAATTTTGTCTATCTCGTCGATGTAAACAATGCCGCGCTCTGCTGCGCGGGCATCGTAATTGGCTGCCTGAAGAAGCCTTGTAAGGATGGTTTCAACATCTTCCCCCACATAGCCGGCTTCAGTAATTACAGTAGCATCTGCGATGCAGAACGGTACGTTCAGCTTTTTCGCAAGGGTGCGGGCCAGGTAGGTTTTACCGGTACCGGTTTCGCCCACCATAAGAATGTTGGATTTTTCAATCTGAACATCGTCTTCCTTGGCTTTGCCCTGCTCGAGTCTTTTGTAGTGATTGTAAACCGCCACCGAAAGTACTTTCTTGGCTTCATCCTGGCCGATTACATATTCATCCAGGAACTTTTTCATCTCGGCAGGACGAATCAGATTAAGTCCTCCCGGTTGACTCGAAAGACTGGTCTTTTCCTGTGAACGAATTTCTTCGTCCAGAATTTCAGAGGCTTTTTCAATGCAGAAATTGCAGATGTGAACCTCCGGTCCGGAGACCATCAGGATGACATCTTTTTTGCTTCTGCCGCAAAAGGAACAATGGATATTTTTAGCCAATGCTTTAGTTTTTTTAAGAAAAAGGCCCGAAAAAATCCGGGCCATAAGGTTTATGCCTTGCTCAGAACTTCATCAATAAGGCCGTATTCTTTGGCCTCTGAGGCACGGAACCATTTGTCACGTTCCGAGTCGATTTCAATTTGATCAACAGTCTGACCAGTATGGCTGGCAAGGATCTCGTACAGTTCGCCGCGAAGCTTTACAATTTCCTTTGCGGTAATCTCGATGTCGGTGGATTTACCCTGAGCTCCGCCGGAAGGCTGGTGAATCATCACGCGGGCATGAGGAAGAGCAGTGCGCTTGCCTTTGGCTCCGCCGGCGAGTAGAACAGCTCCCATGGATGCGGCCAGCGATGTACAAATGGTGGCAACTTCAGGACGGATAAACTGCATGGTGTCATAAATTCCCATTCCGGCGTAAACCGAACCACCTGGTGAGTTGATGTACATCATGATGTCTTTCTTTGGATCGGATGATTCAAGGAAAAGCATCTGTGCAATTACAATGTTGGCAATCTGGTCATCCACCGGCGTACCGAAGAATATAATCCTGTCCATAATGAGACGGGAAAACACATCAATCTGGGCAAAGCGCACCGGCCGCTCTTCAATGATGTATTGAGTGGTATTTTCAACCATTGGCCTGGCAGCTTCACCGATATGACCGGTAACATCATCAAATGTGTGGCCGCTCATTCCCAGGTGATGAACAGCATATTTACGAAACTCGTTCTGGTGATTCATGTTGCTCTTATTTATCGTAAACTTAATTCAAATCTTCGACCAATTGGTTAAATGCGTCAATGCTGACCGGTTTCCTTACCACACTGCTCTTTTCCAGAATCAGCGCTGCTATTTTGGCAGTCAGGGATTTTTCAGCCATGCGGTCACGGTTGTTCCTTTCTTTATCCTGAAGATAGGAAACAGCATATTTCTCCATAAATTCTTCACCAAGATTGCCGTAGCCCATGTGCTGGAAGTCGGCGGCAACCTGCTTGCGGGCAGCATCCATCAGGTCGTCTTCCGTAATGACCAGGTTGTTTTCCTCTGCAACGCGGCTTTTTATCAGACTAAGCTTCATGGATCGGATGTATCTTGGGATAAAATCCTTTACTTCTGCTTCTGCCATCTTTCCTTCAGAGCGACGCTGGATCACTTCTGAAATAACATCTTCAGCAAGCTCGAACGGACAGTTGTCCATCAGGTATTTTTCCACAGCCATTTCGAAATAGGCGCGGGATTCTCCTTCATAGGTGTTCATGAACATCTCACGGATTTTATTCCGGAACTGTTCCTCGTTTTCTGCATTTCCGGGACCGACGGCTTTATCGAAAAAATCCGTGTCAAGGGCTGCAGGTTCTGTGCTGTTCACAGCGGTGATTTCCAGTCTGAAAAGACCTGAAAATTTCCTGTCTTTTTCCCGGAAAGTATTGGTAACATACTTAATTTCATCCTGGTCGAAAGCTTCCTCAATTGGAAATTCTATGGTGTCGCCGATTTTCTTGCCGCTGAACTGGGACTGATATCCGCTGTTGATACGACTGAAGGGAAACGCTGATTCCGTTTCAAATGTACCGTCGGCAGCTTTCAGATTTCCTTTGATCAGGTCACCTTCAGAAATGCTTTCGGCTTCAACGGATTTTCCGAATCGCTTCCGCAGGTCCTGGATAAAATCATCCATTCGTGCATCTTCAACCTGAATTTCCGGGTAGCTCATTTTGATATCAACTATTGCTGGAAGACTGATTTCAGGGCGCATTGCCATTCTGAAAGCAAACTTCAGCTGATCCGGATTTTCGTTTTGCTCAGAAACTTTCTCTTCTGAAATGAGATCGCCTAAAATGTCGATTCCATTGTCGCGGAGGTATTTGTCGATGGATTTGTTAAGTACACTGCTGATGGCATCGCTCTTCAGCGCCTGTCCGTACATCTTTTCAACCAGTGCAGGTGGTACTTTTCCGGGCCGAAAGCCCTTGATGTTGGCTCGTTTGGAGTAGTCCTTTATTTTAGATTGATAATCCGATAAATAATCGGCCGGCGCCATGGAGATTGTCAGCAGGGCTGATGCGTTTTCTTTTTTTTCGAACTGGATTTCCACTGATTAAGCAGTTTGTGTTTAGGTTTTGATGTAAATAAAGGTGCCCCATCTAGTAACGGGGCACCTTCTTTCGGTGCGGATGGAGGGACTCGAACCCCCATGCCTCGCGGCGCTAGATCCTAAGTCTAGTGCGTCTACCAATTTCGCCACATCCGCAAACGGAGCGCAAAAGTATATAATGCCCTCCGGAAAAAAAACTGAAACTTAAATTTATGAGGCCGCTGATTTAAGTCGGATGATACCGATGAAATCGAGCAGACGGATAACGGGATAAGTAGGGTCAAATTCAAACCACTTTACCCCGAAATTTACGCGATTCGGAAGCTTGTGATGATTATTCTGATACAGTTCTCCCATCATAAGAAAGTCCATGGCCAGGGAATTGCGGCTCTTGTCGTTGTTGTCAAAATTCTGATAGCCATACATGTGACCGCTCCAGTTCACTATGGCGCCATGAACTGGTCCCATCAGAAAATGAATTGGGAGCAACAGAAAAAGGTACCACATATCGGAAGGAACAAACCAGATGTAGAACAAAACATAAAAAGTTCCCCAGGCCACACGGCTGATCCAGCTGTCTCCCAGATTTTCTATGAATTTCCAGTCCGGAAGATTGGCCAGGAAGCGCTTTTCGACGTCTTCTTTGTAATGGAGAATGTTGTTGTAAATAGCTTTTGTTTTCCACATCATGGAAAATACATTGGAAGCATGATGCGGAGTGTGAGGATCTTTTTCTGTATCGGAATAGGCGTGGTGCATACGGTGAAGAACAGCGTAGGCACGGGGACTCAGATATGAGGATCCCTGCGTAATGTAGGTGAAGGCAAAAAAGAATTTCTCCCAGAATTTGTTCATCACAAACATGCCATGAGCGGCATAGCGATGCAGAAAGAAGGTCTGGGAAAACAATGACAGGTACCAGTGCAGTACGAAGAAGAGAAGGATAATGGTCACTTGATTTTGTTTTTAAGGTACAAATAATCAGGCCCAAAAATGAGACAGTGCTTTTATTTTTCCTAATCACCGGGATGGTTATTTGGAATGAAAAAACGGACTGTTCCTGCTTCGGCCTTGTTGCTCAAAGCGGAATATGCCGGTATTTGTTTCAAAATAATGTTCAATAATTTTTATTCCGTTTTTGGCACTTCCTTCTGAATGCTCTATTTTTGCGACAATGTTGCATAAAGAAGACGGGGCAGTCAAGTGGGCGGAAGAAGATACAAGGCTCTCCGCAATAGTATCTTCAGAAGCATCGGCTCATATTCAGGGCGAGACAGAAAACAGGCAGCTTTCTTCCGGAGCGGATATTGTGGGTATCAGTGGAAGTCTCCTTTGCTTATTACACTGCCTTGCTCCCCAGCTGATTGGTCTGGGAATTCTGGGAGCAGGTTTAGGCAACTTTTTTTCCGGTGAAATCTGGGCAGGCTTCTTCTGGCTTACCTGTTTCTGGGCGGTATGGAAAGCTGCAGAAGATGCACCATATGTCCGTTCGGCTTTATTTCTTTGGATATCATTCAGTATTTTTTCGCTGGGGCTCGGGCTCGAAACATTTTTTGAAGCTGATAAAATCATCTCCTATTCCGGTTCGCTTCTTCTCATACTGGCTCATCTCAATAACTTTCGTCTTCAGCGCAAAACGGCCGCTGTTTTCAGCCGGCTTCGCCATGATGCCTGCTGCGGGAGCAATCGCTGATGGCTTCTTTCAGATTCCGCTGGTCAGGTCATTTTGCCATCCGGAGAAATAGTGCTCCCTGAAATTTTCAAGTAGCTATTTTGCACCGTTTTCATTTTATCATGAATAAAATATTTCTGACTTCTCTTTTCTGCGGCATTTCATTAGCAGCCGTATCACAGCCGCTATGGCTTCGCTATCCCGCCATTTCTCCGGATGGATCTCAAATTGTTTTCGCATACAAAGGAGACCTGTATAAAGTATCAGCTTCAGGAGGGGATGCGATACCGCTTACAACCCACGAGGGCTATGAGTATCAGCCGGTCTGGAGCCCGGACGGAAAAAGCATCGCTTTTGCTTCAGACCGCTTCGGTAATTTTGATGTTTTCAGTATGCCGTCGGCAGGAGGGGAGCCTCTCAGACTGACTCAGGCTTCTTCTGCTGATATACCTACCGGGTTTTCTCCGGATGGCAAATCGGTTCTTTTTCAGTCGGCCAGGCAGGACCCGCATACTTCCGTTCAGTTCCCTTCCAGAGCGCTGGGAGAGGTGTATTCCGTCCCTGCAAGTGGCGGAAAGCCTGCTCAGGTTTTTGCTGCATCCGCCGAAATGGCCGTTTGGTCTCCCTCGGGTAAAATAATAGCCTATCATGATCAGAAGGGATACGAAGATCCTTTCAGAAAGCACCATCAGTCGTCTATTGCCCGTGACATCTGGACTTATGAAGTAAAAAGCAATAAGTACCGCAAAATCACCTCATTTAAAGGAGAGGACCGCAACCCGGTATTCGCCTCTGAAAATGAAATTTACTATCTCTCTGAACAGCCGAATTCATTCAATATTTATAAGCTCAGCCTGGATAATCCGGCTCAGCCCAGAGCCATTACCTCACTCGCTGACCATCCTGTACGCAACCTTACCTGCGCTTCAAACGGTCTGCTTTGCTTCAGCTGGAACGGAGAAATTTACACAGTAAAAGAAGGCGCTCAGCCGCAGAAGATCCGGATCAGCATTTCCTCTGATGCCAGAAACAATGCTTACCGCAACATACCGGTAACAGGAGGGGTGAGTGAAATGGCTGTGAGCCCGAACGGAAAGGAGCTTGCCTGTATTGTGCGGGGAGAAGTATTTGTAACTTCTGCAGAAGGCGGTATCACAAAGCGGATAACCAATACACCGCAGCAGGAGCGCTCTGTTTCTTTTTCTCCGGATGGCAAAAAACTGCTGTACTCGGGGGAAAGGAATGGAAGCTGGGATGTTTTTACCTGTGAAGTAGTCAGGAAAGATGAGCCGTATTTTTATGCTTCTACTTTGTTAAAGGAGGAAGCTCTGATTGCAACACCGGCAGATGAATTTCAGGCCAGATTTTCACCCGACGGAAAAGAAGTGGCCTTTTATGAAGAAAGAACTTCACTGAAGGTTTACAACCTTGCCTCCAAATCCAGCCGCACCATTGTTCCGTCTGGTACCAATTATTCCTATTCCGACGGCGACCAGTGGTTTGACTGGAGTCCGGATGGTAAATGGCTTGTATTCAATTACCTCCAGCCCAATTACTGGCTGGATGAGATTGGCATAGCTCCTGCAGACGGCAAAGGCCCCATCCGTAACATCAGCGAAAACGGCTACGATGATGGCACACCCCGCTGGATGGCCGGTGGAAAAATGATCCTATTTTATTCCTGGCGTGATGGCATGAAAAGTCATGGCAGCTGGGGTGCTGAAAGTGATGTATACGCGCTTTTTCCCACGAGGGCTTCCTTCGACCGCTTTCAGCTGAGCAAACAGGAATTCACGCTTTTGAAGGAAAAAGAGGAGAAGGAAAAAAAGGATAAAGAAGCTGCTCCTAAGGATGATAAAAAGAAAAAGTCTCCTGCGGAGCGTGAAAAGGAGAAGGCAGACAGCATCAGCAAGTCTCTGGTAAAGATTGAATTTGATGAACTTTCCGAACGAAAGGCCCGTCTGACCCTTCACTCTTCCTTTTTATCCGATGCAATCCTGAGTCTGGATGGCGAAAAGCTCTATTACCTCTGCCGCTTTGAAAAAGGATTTAACCTTTGGGTTAGTAATCTGAGGGAAAAAGGCACTAAAATTCTGGCTCAGCTTGATGCGAATTCAGCCGGAAATCTGGCTTTCGATAAGGAAGGTAAAAATTTGTTTCTGTGGGCAGACGGCCGCATGATGAAAGTGGATCCCGAAAGTGGAAAAATTGACAACATCAGCCTGAACGGTGAAATGCAGTTAAGGCCAATGGAGGAAAAGGCCTATCTTTTCGAACATGCCTGGAGGCAGGTGGTGAAAAAGTTTTACCGTACCGATCTTCATGGAGTACGCTGGGATTTTTACAAAAAAGAATACGAGCGATTTCTGCCTCACATTACCAACAACTATGACTTTGAAAAAATGCTCAGTGAACTTCTGGGTGAACTGAACGCCTCCCACACCGGGGCAGGCTATCAGGCATGGAATCCGGAAGGAGACCGTTCGCCATCCCTCGGTTTATTATTCGACCTCGCCTATCAGGGTCCTGGTCTGAAGGTAGCAGAAGTACTGAAAAAAGGCCCGCTCGATAAAGAAGGTATGGACATTGTTCCTGGTATGATCCTGGAGAAAATTGATGGTGTGGTTTTACCTGAGAATGAAGACTGGCAAAGCCTGATCCGGAACAGGACAGGCCAGTCTGTGCTCCTTGGTTTTAAAGACCTGAAAGGTGCCGCTAAAGAAGTAGTAATGAAGCCGGTTTCGGCAGGTGCAGAAGCCGAGCTGCTTTACCACCGCTGGTGCGAAGCCAGGCGTTCAGAGGTAGATCGGCTCAGTAAAGGCCGTCTGGGATATGTGCATGTGCGTGGAATGGATGATGCGAGCTACCGCGTTGTTTATGAAGAGGTACTGGGCCGTAATGCCAATAAAGAAGCCCTGATTGTGGATACCCGGTTCAATGGCGGCGGTTGGCTGCATGATGATCTGGCAACTTTTCTGAGTGGGAAGAAATATGTGGACATGCAGCCGAGGGGACAGAAAATCGGTTTTGATCCGCAGCGGAAATGGACGAAGCCCAGTGTGGTGCTGGTAGGAGAGAGCAATTACTCAGACGCCCACTTTTTTCCCTTCGTCTACAAGGAACTTGGTATTGGCAAGCTTGTCGGAATGCCGGTTCCCGGAACGGCCACAGCGGTATGGTGGGAACCTCAGATTGACCAGTCGCTTTACTTCGGAATACCGCAGGTAGGAATTGTAGACAAGAACGGAAAGTACCTGGAAAATCAGCAGCTGGAAGCGGATGTTGAAGTGGCGCAGGATCCGGATGTGATGATTTCCGGCCGTGATCAGCAGATCGAAAAGGCAGTGGAGGTCTTGCTTAAGGATCTTGGAAAATGATTTCCGGTATCATTACTTCTGTAAGCCGATGTCCGGTAATCGGTTGAAAGTGAAAGGACCAGAAGTATTTCCGTCGGTTATTTAAGGCAACAGGCCGTATTCCTGGGCTTTAATACTTATTGACAGGGTAGTTTTTTTAGATACAGGCTTGGAATTCTATAATTATAATCTTTGTTTTGTGCTGTAATTGAAGTCAACGAAAGTCTGCAAACGACTCTCATTGATTAATTCCTATTATCAGAATATGAAACAATCTTCCAGAGATTTTTCCTTTGCTGCCATTCCGCTTCTTCGCATAGGCGGCAGTGCCCTCATGATGATTCATGGATTCTCCAAGCTGGAAACGCTTCTAAGCGATGAGAAAATTGAATTCTACAATTTCATGGGACTGGGCGATGAAGTCTCCCTGATTCTTGCTGTGATCGGAGAATTGCTTGCGCCTCTGATGATTCTTTTTGGTATTCAGACGCGGCTGGCTGCTTTTGTAGCTACCGTTACCATGGCGGTTGCTGCGTTTGGAGCGCATTCCGGTGATCCGCTTGAAGACCGGGAACATTCGCTTCTGTATCTGGTTGTTTTTCTTGCGGTCCTTCTTTATGGAGCTGGTCGCTGGAGCATTGATGCAGTACTTTCTAAAAAACGGGTCATCAAATAGTTTATCTGACAGGATTGATTTTTTAATTCAGGTACTTTTTTCAAACCTAAACATAGATTTTAAGAGTTTTTTTCTTTACTTTTGAATACAATCCAATCAGGTGTATCATTATGCGTAAACTCATTCTTTCGACCATCTTTATTGCAGGTATAGGCCTTTCAGCTTACAGCATTTCAAAAGCGGCCTTTTCGCGTCCTGAATCTGAAAAAACATCGGGCAGTGATGCGTCATCGCCTGAATCTGAACCTTTTGTGCTCACGTTGCGTCAGTCACGCCTGCACGTTGATATTTCTCCGGAGCATCGCAACAGCAGTCTGTCCATGTTTGATATTCTCGGCAATAAGGTTTTTGAAATGCCTGCCAACGAATCACTGGAATACAATGTTGCCAACCTGAAATCAGGCCTGTATTTTCTTATACTTAAGGGACCCAAGGGCAACTTCACCCGTAAGTTTTTGCACAAACAGGAAGGATAATCCCGGAATTAATTTCCCGAAAACTCAGACTATATCTCTTCGCGGATGATATAGTCTTCTTTTTTGCCCTGATTGGCAAGTATCTCGCCGAGAAATCCTGCCAGAAACAATTGAACGCCAACTACAATGGCAATCAGTGAAAGAAAGAAGAGGGGCTGGTCAACCACATCGCGGACACGAAGGTGATGCCTTTGGTTATACAGTTTTTCGAAAATGAGCCAGATGGTAATTGCAAATCCCAGAAAAAAGGACAAGGTGCCCAGGCTTCCGAAAAAATGCATCGGCCGTTTCCGGAAACGGGAAACAAAACTGATGCTCATCAAATCCAGAAAACCGTAAATAAACCGCTCCAGACCAAATTTGGTAACACCGAATTTGCGTGCGCGGTGTTCCACCACAGTCTCTCCGATTTTCCAGAAACCATTCTGCCTTGCAATTACGGGTATGTAACGGTGCATTTCTCCGTACAGGTGGATGGTTTTTACCACCCTGCCATCGTAGGCTTTAAGTCCGCAGTTGAAGTCGTGGAGTTTTATCCCGGAAAAAATGCTGGTAACCTTATTGAATAACTTGCTGGGAATGGTTTTGGAAATCGGATCAAATCGTTTTTGCTTCCATCCCGAAACAAGATCATATCCTCCCTCACGGATCATCCGGTAAAGCTTTGGGATTTCATCCGGACTGTCCTGAAGATCGGCATCCATGGTAATGACTACACTTCCTTCAGACTCACGGAAGGCAAGATCCAGGGCTGCCGATTTTCCATAGTTCCTGCCAAAGCGAAAAGCCCGGATAACGGGATATTGCTCCCAAAGACTTTGAATAACCTTCCAGCTGTTGTCGCTGCTTCCGTCATCCACCATGATGATTTCATAACGCAGGTTCATATCGCGCATTACGCGGTGTATCCACTTGCAAAGCTCCGGAAGCGACTCCTCTTCGTTAAAAAGCGGTATGATGATGGAAAGGTCTTTTTGCACGGACTGTTTCTTTTATGTTAGTCAAAGGGGCTGGATTTTTCTTTTTTCAGAAAAATACTGAGCAGAAAACCGACAATCAGAGACATGATAACGGAACTTATCAAAGCACTCACGCCCAGAAAATACGGATTGAAAAACATGGAGCTCATTTCCATTACCCTATCAAAATCAGCACCTTCAAGTCCTTTTTCTTCCAGCTGAACTTCAAGCATGTTTTCCATCTGTCTGATGATGGAGGGATCGATTTTAAACTGAATGAGCATTATGACGCCGGAAATTATTCCGGAAAATAAGCCCAGCCAGAGCGACACGACAACAACATCGCGCTGATTCATAAAGCCCTGATTGTACTTTTTGAAATGTTCAGAGGCCAGGTAAATTCCAAGACCAAGCAGGATTGCCGGAATCCAGCTACCTGAATTACTTCCGTAATTGGTGAGGCCGGCAGAGTAAAGTGCGATGCCGATGAAGGAGCTGATCAGACTGGTAATCAAGCCGAAGCGTAAGCCGGTTTTGAGCCGGAAGTGGGAGGGAAGCGCTGAATCCGATGTTTCCTGTTTCATATGTGCAAAGGAACTATTTCCGGCGTAAAATCACAGAGACAAATGGTACAAGCAGAAATGAGTAATATACCTTTTTGATGAATTCATCCCAGATGATGGCTTCCGGCTTCATCTCCTTCAAGCGCGCTACCTGTGCACCCAGGTCTTTTACTTTCATTGCAGGTGCTGCATACCGGTCGGATTCTACCAGATATCGCACCGAAGATGAAATAAAATTATCGAAAAATCCGGGGCTTACCTGGGTCAGCAGAAAAATGAAGAGACCGGAGAAAAGACCACCCAGCCACAACATCAGGTTGCCTGCCATCAGGCCTTCCCAGAAATGAAAAACTGGTTCTTCCTTCCTTGCCCGGATTAAAACCAGCATAAAAAACAGAATGACCAGCGGTATCCAGAAATCAAAGAGCCTGGCCTGAGGTGGAATCTGGCCATTTCTGAAAACCAGATAAAAAAACAGGCAGCATCCGGCTCCGATAAGAAATGCTCCGGTAAGAATGACAGGGAGGCTTCGAAGAGATATCATCTCGCAATGGTATTAGATCCTCTCATTTTTCTTAGTAGTAATGATTCTGCTGCAAGAAGGAGGGCAGCAAGAATCAGGCAAATTTTCCATAATTCCGTTTCTGGTTTAATGCCTGCTTTAAGGTGTTCAGTACCGGCTCCCGCGCTGATTTCCTCAAGTCTGATCCAGCTCTTTTGCGGAAGCCGTTCTTTTAATTCTTCACTTGAGAGGAATTCGGTTCTGGATTCTCCCGAAGGACGATTCACGGCAAAGGCATCAATCAGGCGGCCTCCCTGAAAGACCTCCCAGAATCCTTCTTCCAGTAAAGAAAAGTCCGCACTGGCGAAATGTTCTCTGCCCGTATTTCCTGCTCCGGCAAGAACCTTTTTCTGGCCTTTGCGCAATTCCAGCGATCCCTCAGGGAGAGTCTTCAGAGAGTCATTCCGGAGGTAGATTCTGTCCTGACTTCTGGACTCATACAATTTCAATCCATTTTCCTTTCTGCTCAATCGTGCCATACGGAAAAATGATGCCAGCATCAATGGATGACGGTGAAAAGTGAATCTGCTGTCTGAAGGGTCGCCTGCAAAAATGTAGAAACTTCCGGGTCCTGATTGAATTCTGCTCAGAAAGGGCTTGCCGGATTCGAATGAAAGAAGCGGAATACCATTCCCGCTGATATCCAATCTGCATTCACTTTCTGGTAAAACCGGATTTCTGCCAGGCTCCCGGATGGCCGCCTGAAAAAAGCTGTTACCTGCCTCGGGCAAGACAATGCTTCCCTTTTCAGTTTTTGAAGGTTGTGCCATTAGCTCCAGGCCCGGGAGGGAAAGGATATTACCGCTCACAAGGCCGTCTATTTCCGTCTGATCAGGAATAAGGCAGACGCTTTTCCCGGCCATCAGTTGCTGACTTATTTTCTCACTGAGTGCTGCAGACAAGGATGCAGGTTTGTCGATTATCAGAAGGTCGCTTTCTTCAAGTACAGCGTAGTCAGGATTCTGAAAATCTGAATATTCGGCTGCTATCATCGGACTGCTGCTGAACAATTTACGCAATACAGGATTTTCTTTTCGGGAAAGGCACAGAACCCGTAATTTTTCCCTTCCCCTGAGCATGAGGAAAAATGAATTGTCAGAAGGAAATGATGCATCATCCACTTCCAGCCGGAGAAATCTTCTTTTATCATCCGAGGGATTCAGACTGAGACTGGTAATTACCGGCATCCCGGATACTGCTTCGGCGGCAATGCCACCCTGCAGGCTGCTTCCTTCAAACAACTGTATCCGGCAGGGTCTGTTCTGCTTTAGTCCGGAAGACTGGATCCGGAACGAAATTCCGGTACGCGGATCAGCACCATCTTTGCTTTCTTTAATCCATGCAGAATCGATCCAGATGTTCGGTACTTCACCGTGACCGAAACGGACGAAATGATGGGTAACGGTGCTGTCGAAATCTGCTTCCGTTTCATCCGAAATAAAACCATTCTGAAAATCCGATAGAATATAAAGATGTTTTTTGCCATCCGCAGTTTTCCGTGAAAATTGACGGTATGACTGCTGAAGTATAGTTTTTAGTTTTTTTGCTGAGGGTGAATTCTGAATTCCCATTGTCTGGTCGCGGAAACCGGAGGCAGATGTCCAGGTTCTTCCTCCGCCAGCGGAATTTTCATTCAGGAAGAACCAGCCTTTCTCGCCGAATTGCCCGGGAATGGAAGTACAGTACGCAATTGCCCGGTCCAGGGCACTGCTTTCTTCATCCCTGATGGCCATGCTTGCAGAATTATCGATGTAGCAGACAACGGATGAAAGGCCGGAACCGGTTTCTGCAGTAGAGTCGCTGATTACCGGTTGTGCAAACGCTAATACCAGCAGGCTCAATGCCAGCATTCTCAGAAACAGCAGCAGCAGATGGCGCAGATTTCTTGCTTTGCTTGTCTGCCGTACCAGGTTTTCCAGCATCCGGGTGTTGGCAAATATCACCCGTTCACTCCTCTGCAGGTTGAAAAGATGCACAATCAAAGGCACAAAAAGAGCCAGAAGGCCCCACAGATAGCCGGGGTTAAGAAAATGCATTTGAAAAATTAGCTTTCAGCCTGAAATTTTGCACAAAACTGTTCTTTTCTGTGGAATCTTTTGTTCTTTTGAATTCTGATTTTTTACTAAAAATCAATCGTAAGCCTCTTAATACCTGATTTTCAAAATGATGCGCTTTTTACTTCTGGGTTTGGCCTTCTTTTTATCGGCAAACCTTACAAATGCTCAGGCCCTCACGGTAAATCCGGTTGATCCGGTAGACAATCCCCTCATTGATTCACTTGTTGGAAAACTTGTCGGAAATGGGGTGATTGTTGAAAACATTCGTTCTAATCTCGCTGAAACGAGCAGGGCACTTGCTACCTTCAAAGCAGATGAACAGCTTCTGGGAGGCATACGTTCCGGACTTATGATGGTAACCGGTGTGGCAGACACCATGGCGGGTCCCAATACCACCGGTACTGTATCTGCTCTGATGGGCGGATTCAATTACGCAGACACCGTAGACGGTTGTTCCTCCGGCCGTCAAATGCTGAATGCCGTGATTTCTGCAAATGGTTCATCTACAGGCCGTACGACCGATTGTGCGACCATTCAGTTTGACATCATTCCTGCAACAGACTCCATCAAATTTAATTATGTATTTGCCTCCGAGGAATACAACACCTTCGTATGTTCCAACTTCAACGACATATTCGGGTTCTTTATCCGTGGTCCCGGGATTGTTGGTGACCAGAGTCTGACCGCAGATTTTCCCAATACAAAAAACATTGCGATCATTCCGGGAACCAACCTGCCGGTATCCATTAATACCGTGAATAATGGAACACCGGGTTCAGGTTCGCCAGCCAACTGTACTTTCACCCCTGAAGGAACCGCTGCATACATTGACAATACCCAGGCAGGTCCGAATGTTCCGTTTATTTTCAATAATCTGAAATTTAACGGACTTACCACTAAACTTCAGGCCGCCGTAAAGGTAATCCCCTGTGAGACATACACCCTTACCCTGACCATTTCCGATGTTTCAGACCGGGCCTTTGATTCAGGTGTATTTATTGAGGCTGGTTCTCTTCGGTCATCCGGTGTTACGCTGGCACAGACCTCTGTTTTTAATACCCGGTTTCCATATGCCATCGTCGATTGCAATCCCGGTAAATTTATCTTCGAGCGTTGCGCAACCAATACCATCGACCCCTTGAAAGCGCGTTACACCATTGGAGGAACTGCGGTGAACGGTGTGGATTACAAACAGCTCAGAAACGATGGCCAGCTTGTCACACTTCCCGATAGTTTTATTCTGGCCTCAGGCCAGTTCATGGATTCCATCACCCTTGTGGGTATTGACAATCCCAACTGGCTCACCCAGTCAAGCAAGACAGTGGTAATTCGTTTTCTGAATTCAAGCAGACCTTTTCTTCCAAACGGTCAACCTAACTATCGCGGTGATTCAACGGTTCTTACCATCAAGCGTAAATTTGTTTACCGCGCCAGCGAAGATATTGCCATCTGTAAGGGCGCAGACAGTCTTCTGCTGCCGATTACGCCCAGCGATGACCGTGACCGCTACCGCTGGGTTCAGCTGATTGGAAACGATACCATACCAACTACCTCGCTTAGTTGTACAGACTGCGATAATCCCAGAACCTTTGCGGATTCTACCAGTACTTATGTGCTGTTTGTAAAGGATTCGCTTTCGGGTTGTGTTTCCAATGATACCGTTCAGGTGAGAGTAGAGAAGCTTCCTGATCTTGAACCAACTACAGACCGGCCCAATAATACAGCCTGCCGTATTCTGGATCAGATAATACTGATTGCCAATCCTCCGGGAAAAGATTCTACATGGACTTATACCTGGCAAGAGCCTCTGGAAGGTTTAACCGTTGTAAAAGGAGGAGCGGGAGCACTTAATAAAGACTCGGTATTTCTGAGGCGAATCGAATTTGAACAATACTATAAGGTAAAGGCAACCAACATACTGGGATGTGAATCACTGGATTCTGTTCAGGTGGTATTTCCGGGCAAGCCTTCTCTTGGAATCGAAACGCTGGTTAATGTCTGTCTCGGCGATTCCATTATCCTGAATCCTCAGACTCTGGCTGATACAACCCAACCCCGAATTTCCTGGCGTGCTATTAGTCCGAACTGTGAAAATGGAAAGACTGATGGTTTTTCATCCTATATTTTCAAACCAGGAAACAGCGGAGAGTGCTTTTTTGAGGTTTCGGTCGAAAATTGCAGAGGGTTGATTCCTGATCTGGATTCCTCCAAAACCATTGTGGTTAAAACGACCAATTGCGGAGCCTTCATTCCTACACTGGTTCTGATAAATGGTGAAATCGACAGAAATAAAGGATTTTACATATTTCAGATTACCTCCGACAAAAACTCACCCGGAAAGTGGCCCTTCCTCAACGGAGGCCGCCTGCGGATTTACAATCGCTGGGGCAAGGAGGTTTATGCTTCTGACTCGTATAATAATGAACTATCCTATGATAAGCTGACTAAGGATTATCAGGACGGCGTTTATTTTTACGAATACGACAACAAAGAGATTAGCTACAAAACCTCCGGGCACTTTAGCCTGCAGCGTTAGATTTAAAATGAAATCGTCATGGGAGGCCGTTCAATGAGCGGCCTCTTTTTTTTTTACCCGGAAAGGACCAGAAACTAATTCGAACCGGACGGCCTCTTTTCCTGTTTACCTTATAACTTTGCAGCACATGCCAGGAATACAGGAAATCCGCAAACCGGTCGATCAGGACCTGAAGGTTTTTGAATCCGGTTTCAGAGACCTGACCCGCAGCAATGTTTTCCTTCTGGATACGGTTACAGGCTACATCGTAAAAAGGAAGGGGAAGCAAATCAGGCCTTTGTTTGTGTTTTTGTCTGCACTTGCCTGCGGAGGTGTCACGGAAGCAAGTCACCGGGGAGCCGGATTGATTGAACTGCTGCACACGGCTACGCTGGTTCACGACGATGTGGTGGATGATTCCAATTACCGCCGCGGATTTTTCAGCGTCAATGCGCTTTGGAAAAATAAGGTAGCCGTGCTGGTTGGTGATTTCCTGCTTTCGAAAGGCTTGCTGCTGTCGGTAGACAACGGGGATTTTGATCTGCTCAAAATCGTTTCAGAAGCCGTGAGGGAAATGAGCGAAGGCGAGCTGCTCCAGATTGAAAAAGCACGCCGGCTTGATATTACAGAAGAAGTTTATTATCAGATTATTCGTCAGAAAACGGCCTCGCTGATTGCTTCATGCTGTGCTGTGGGTGCTGCATCCGCCGGTGCCGGAAAAGATTCGGTGGAGCGAATGAAGGAATTCGGAAGTCTGGTTGGCATGGCCTTTCAGATAAAGGATGACCTGTTTGATTTTGGCTCTGAGGATGTCGGAAAGCCACTTGGCATTGACATCAAGGAAAAGAAAATGACACTTCCCCTGATATATGCCCTCAATCAGGCATCCTGGCTGGAAAAGAAAAAGATCATTTATCTGGTAAAAAATGAGTCAGAAAAACCAGAAAAGGTGAGGGAAATTATTGCCTTTGTCCGGGGAAAAGGCGGACTGGACTACGCCGAAAAAAAAATGCGTGAATTTGCCCGGCGTGCCTCAGAGATTCTTGCAGACTTCCCGGAATCAGAGGCCAGAAGATGTCTATCAGATCTGGTTGAATTCACCATAAGCAGGAAAAATTAGAATGAAATTCCGCAAGCTGGAAATGGAAGAAATGAACAGGCTTCCTGCTTCAGAAAACAGGGAAGCAGAAAAGTTTCCACTTGTTTTTGTACTGGATAATCTGCGAAGTCTGGCAAATGTTGGTTCCCTGTTCCGCACAGCCGACGCACTTGGCCTTTCTGAGCTTTACCTCTGCGGTTTTACCGGCCAGCCACCCAACAGGGAAATTGAGAAAACTGCGCTTGGTGCTACAGAGTCGGTTAAATGGCAGCATTTTCCGCAAACAATCGATTGCATACAATTCCTTAAAAATCAGGGATATTACATTGTGGCACTGGAGCAGACTACGGGCAGTACTTTTCTTCAGGATTTCCAGTATGAAGGACCTCTTGCGGTAGTTTTGGGAAATGAGATTTCCGGTGTATCAGAAGAAGCACTTACGCTGGTGGATGCTGTACTGGAAATTCCCCAGTTCGGAATGAAGCATTCGCTCAATGTTTCTGTGAGCGCCGGAATTGTGGCCTGGCAGCTTATTCAGGGAAGACTGGAAAAAATCAGTGCTCAGTCGACCTCGTAGTCCAGCTTCACGGTAATGCTGGCGGTTTTACGCTTGGAAGTTGTGTTGAAGGAACCTCCCCAGGAATATTCTTCGGCTGAATTCTGCCCTACAATCTGGAATACCCCCATTTCTGCTGTTTTAAGCCGCCCAACTTCACTACCCGCATTTTCAGCGATTTTCTGGGCCCGGATGCTGGCATCTTTAGTCGCCTCGGCAATCATCTCAATTTTCAGGGCTGCCAGTTTGGTGTAGAAATACTGGGGAGTATGGGAATAAAACTCAACTCCCTGATTGATCAGCCGGCTGACTTCGCGGGAAATTCCTTCAATTTTATCCACCTCACCGGATTCAATTTCTACAATCTGCTGCAGGCGGTATCCTGAGAAAATGCTGCCGTTCTGATTTCCGAATTTGTCGTAGGTTGGGGAGGATTCCTTTTCAATGCTGATGGAGGAGAAAACCATTTTTTCAGCCGGAACACCTTGTTCGGCAAGGTATTTTTTGATGGTTTCCCGGTCGGCATCCAGCTCGGCATAGGCGGTTTTCAGGTCAGAGTTCTTGCGTGTAAAATTTCCACTCCAGACGATGAGATCAGAAACAAAGTCCTTGCTTCCCAGTCCGGTTACACTGATGCTGTTCTGCTTTTTTCCCCGGTTGAGATAGGCGGAGGAAAGAATGCCTGCGGTGATTACGACTGCCAGTGCAATGAGCAGGGTGTTAAGATGAGCTTTCATTTGGATAATTTTGATTTGGATACGAAAACGCAGTTTCAGTGTAAAAATTCAGTATTCAGGTCAGGGCACAGGATCATAGCCATGGCCACCCCAGGGGTGACAGCGACCGATTCTTTTCAGCCCAAGCCACAATCCTTTTATGGGTCCGTACTTTTCCAGTGCTCCGATCATATAGGAAGAGCAGGTTGGCTGGTATCGGCAGGCAGCCGGCAGGTGAGGGGAGAGGATGGCCTTGTACAGTTTCACCAGACGGATTAGTATTCCTGACATCAGCTGCAAGATATGGATGGTCGTGGCCTTCTCCAAAATAAAGCAAAAAACAGCTTGGCTGAATGGCAAGGAATGCTGCAGAGATTTTCTGCCGCAGAACAATCAGACCAGTGCCGAAACCGGCTTGCCATTCCAGCTGCTGCGGATTTGTTTTTCCTCATCTGCGGTATTACGCATCCTGTTACAGGCGTTGGTATCAGATTTTCTTCCGGTAGACAACCAGATTCTTTCAAATCCTCCTTCCTGTGAAAAATTGGTAATCAGGCAGGTAAGTGCCATTTCTCTGAAAATTGCGTTTTGTTTCATATGCATTAATTGGTTTTTATTATTCGTTTATTGGATGAGCCGGTCAGGGTTGCCGCCTGAAGCAGGTGCATTCCATGGCGCAGACGAATCCGGTCCATGGCAGCATAGAGCGGCGACAGGGAAGACGATTCATCAAAGAGCATCAGCTGCATGCCTCCGCTTGTGAGCTTACTCAGCCTGATACCCAGCAAGCGGACCAGAAGCCTGCGGTTGTAGAGACGGGCAAAAAGCTCAAGGGCTGTTTTGCGCAGTACACGATCCGAAGCCGTGCAGGAGAGAGAGGCCTGCCGGGTCTGGGTGTCAAAATCAGCATAGCGGATTTTAAGGGTGATGCAGCCGCAGGTCTGACCCAGCCGGCGAAGTTCAAAGCCCAGTTCATCGGCCATGCGGATGATTTCTCTACGGAGAAAATGCATATCTGCCGAGTCCCGGCTGTAGGTACTTTCCCTTGACATGGATTTCTGCGCACTGTAGGGAATGATTTCCGAATGGTCTATGCCATTGGCTTTTTCCCACATCCAGGTTCCGCTTTTACCGAAGACCCGCTCCAGTACTTTTTGCGGAATCTGTGCCAGAGAACCTACCGTATCTACGCCCATCCGGTGCAGCATCTGCGCCGTTTTTTCTCCGATCATGGGCATTTTTTCTACGCGAAGAGGCTGCAGGAAACTTTTCTCCATCCCGGCCGGAACATAAATGTGTCCGTTTGGCTTTGCTTCGGAAACCGCGATTTTAGAAAGTGTCTTGCTGCCGGAAAGTGCCACTGAAATCGGGAGTCCAAACTCCCGGTACACTTTTTTGCGCATTTCCAGCGCCCACTGGTAGCAGCCGAGAAAGCGGTCCATACCGGTGAAATCAATGTAGAATTCATCCACCGATGCCTTTTCCAGAAGAGGTGCTTTTTCCTGAATCAGTTCGGTAACCAGATCCGAATAGCGGCCATAGGAATCAAAGTCGCCCCGGATGAAGACAGCATCCGGACAGAGCTGCCGTGCCATCCGGGCGGGCATGGCCGAGTGCACCCCGAAGCGGCGGGCTTCATAACTGCATGCTGCCACCACGCCACGGTCGCCTGTGCCGCCCACAATTACCGGTCTGCCGTAAAGCCGGGAATCGCGGAGGCGCTCTACCGCTACAAAGAAGGAATCCAGGTCCATATGAAGAATGGCGCGGGACATGTTAATGCGACTGCTTTTGCGAATTTATTTGGCAAATTTAGAAACCCGCACTACATTTGCCAAAATTTTCGGCAAAAAAATACCAAAATTTATGGGAAAAATTTTCTTGTCCCAAAACCTCAGGCACTTACGCAAAACCGACAAAAGAAAGCCAACCCAATCGGATATGGCTGCAATGCTGGGCGTAAGCATTTCAACCTACGGCGCATACGAGGAGGGAAGGGCCGAACCGAAGCTGGAGAATCTCCGGAAGATTGCCGTATTTTTTGGTATTGATACGGAGGTGCTGATTGGTACCGACCTGATGGCTTCCGGTGAAGAAATTAAAAAATCCGGCAGGAGAGGGGCTGACCCGCAAAATCCGGAAACGGGTCCGAAAATTCTGGCGCTTACCCTGGATGCAGAAGGCAGGGATAATGTAGAATGGGTTCCGGAAAAAGCGGCGGCCGGTTATACCGCCGGATTCAGCGACCCGGGTTTCATTGCCACGCTTCCGGCATTTCAGCTCCCGTTTCTGGACAAGCGGAAAAAGTACCGGGTATTTACCATTCAGGGAGACAGCATGCTTCCGGTTCCATCCGGCTCGATGGTTTTCGCCGAATATGCAGACGACTGGAAGTCCGTCAAGGACGGAACGCCCTGCATTCTGGTTACCCGAAGCGAAGGAATCGTTTTTAAAAAAGTGTACAATTACCTTCAGAAGCAGGGCTGCTTTCTGCTGGTTTCCACCAACCGCCTGTACGAGCCCTATATTCTTGCAGCGGCAGAAGTTCTGGAAATCTGGAAGTTTGCCGGATACTACAGCGGTGAATTCCCGGAAGAATCCTGAATGCGCA
>Ga0068872_10000819_pt1 | contig 25624 bp, 17 predicted proteins | sample NOAtaG_7_FD_66441 | JGI IMG/M metagenome (GOLD analysis project Ga0068872, IMG submission 66441) | Freshwater lake microbial communities from Lake Erie, under a cyanobacterial bloom - NOAA_Erie_Diel1S_2200h metaG | ecosystem: Environmental > Aquatic > Freshwater > Lake | place: USA: Ohio, Lake...
AACAACCCCTTTTTGCTATTTTTGAACCGCCTTCTTGCCAGCCTTGAGGGCTTCAACAAGACTCATTGTCCTCAAATGGAATACAAAAAAGCACGTGTGAAAGAAATGTTCCGGCAGCCCCAGGGCCTGCTTGGCAAAAAAGTTGAAATCCAAGCCTGGATCCGCGGTAACCGTGACCAAAAGGAAGTGACTTTCTTGGCCGTGAACGATGGTTCTTTCTTCGGCAATTTGCAGGTGGTGGCCAAAGACAGCCTTGCCAATTACAAGGATGTGACCAAACTCAGTTTGGGTTCGGCCATCATTGTTCGAGGTGTATTTCAGGCGAGCGAAGGGAAAGGTCAGGATCATGACCTCGTGGCAGATGAAATCGTCATTGAAAGTGTAGCGGATCTCAACAACCCCATCCAAAACAAACGACACACCTTGGAGTTTTTGCGTACCATGCCCCACATGAGGGTTCGCACCAATACCTTCATGGCAGTGTTCAGGGTCAGGTCACTCTTGGCCCATGCCATTCACAAATTCTTCCAAGACCGGGATTTCGTTTATGTACATACTCCCATCATCACTTCCGCAGATGCAGAAGGAGCAGGGGAGATGTTCCGCGTCACGACCTTGGAGCCCCAAGACACGAGGCCTGGCAAAGACGGACAAGTTGATTGGACTCAAGAATTGATGGGGACCCGTTCCTATCTCACCGTGAGTGGGCAATTGAACGTGGAGCCTTTTTGCGTGCCATTCCGCAATGTCTATACCTTCGGACCTACCTTTCGGGCGGAGAATTCACAAACTAACCGCCATGCCAACGAGTTTTGGATGATTGAGCCGGAAATTGCCTTTGCAGACTTGGAGGCTGATGCGGATTTGGCTGAGGAAATGGTGAAATACATCTTCCGTGATGTGATGGAAAAAGCACCGGAAGAAATGCAATTCTTCAATGAGTGGGTGGACAAGGGGCTCATTGACAGGCTGCAAAACGTCATCAACAGTGATTTTGCGCGCATAACCTACACCAAGGCCATCGAGTTGCTCCAACAGTCCGGCAAGGCATTCGAATTCAAGCCAGATTGGGGCATCAACTTGCAAACCGAGCATGAGCGTTACCTTGCGGAAGAAGTGTTCCAAAAGCCCGTGTTCGTGACGGACTACCCCAAAGACATCAAGGCCTTTTATATGCGCTTGAATGAGGACGGTAAGACGGTCAGGGCCATGGATTTGTTGGTACCCGGAATCGGTGAAATCATCGGGGGAAGCCAACGTGAGGAACGCATGGATTATTTGCTGCGTGCGATGGAGAGCCACGGATTGAATCCTGCCGACTACGAGGGATATGTAGACATCCGCAAGTACGGGACCTTCCCCCATGCCGGGTTCGGCTTGGGCTTTGAACGGGCTCTATTGTACCTGACGGGAATGAAAAACATCCGCGATGTGATTCCTTATCCCCGTACGCCTAACAACATTTATTTCTAAGTCATTCCAAGCCTAGGCATGGGGCAGGATCCGGACAGTTCTGCCGGTAATGACTCATTTGGGACAGGGCGCAAACGCCGGGATAATCTCCTTGCCACCCTTCCATGTCACGGATGAATTGAAGGTGCAAATGAGGTGGCCAATTGCCATTTTCATCCTCTGCGCCGATGCGTCCCAAAAAATCACCTTCGGCCACGGTATTTCCTAGCTTCCAATTCGACATGGAATCTTGGCTCAGATGGCCGTACAAAACGTGGATGGATTCGCCATTGATTTGGTGGCATACGATCAGGGTGGGGCCATAATCATGGAAATTCCGGTTGTCCTGGAAGGAGTGGATGACTCCGGGCCACAAGGCATAAAATGGGGTGGATGCGGAAGTCCAAAAATCTATTCCAAGGTGGATGTCCCTCGGCTCATCCGATGATTGGAATTGAGAGGCCGAGCGATAGATAGCCCGACGCTCCAAATATCCTCCAAACAGGATTTCTGCTTTTTGTTCAGTCTTGACCGTTTCAAGGTATTTCGATAGCACTTCGTTTTCCCAAAGCTGAATGCCGTTGCGGTCTGCCCGTTCGGCACTCAAATCCACGTGTGACAAGTCAGTGATTTTGCTTCTGAACAATCCAAATTGTGTATTCATGGTAATGTTCTTCTACAATTCGTAGAATTTTTACCTAAGTTTCTAATTTTTTTTGATTTCGAAGTGTCCGATTGCCCACCAAGAATTACCTTTGCCTGCGACTGATAAACACCAATGGGATTCAACCAAAACCAACCTTTCAACGAACGATTCAAGCTCGAAATTCCTGAGGGTGAATACTTGGACGTGCTTGAGTTCAAGCAGTGGCGCCACAGGATTTCTTTGGGAGACAAGTTGGTTACGCCAGGCTACATCTCTGAATTTTCCTGGTTGTCGGCCCGTTTCCCCCACAGCTTGAAGGGCAAGCGTGTGTTGGACATTGGGGCCAACGATGGTTTGAACTCATTCATTGCAGAATCGAGGGGTGCAAGCAGCATCACCGCCACCGATATCTATTCCGAATCGGCCGGTGAGGCAGACCACCAATCGGGTTGGAATCCACATGCTATCCGCCTCGCCCAAAAGCATCTCCAATCCAAGGTGGAAATCAAATCCTGCGGGGTTTACGAACTTCCGGAGTTGGGCAGCACTTTCGATGTGGCCATCTTGTCGGACGTCGTGACTTGGCTCCCTGATATTCCCAAAGCGATTGAAACCATCTCGGGGATTTGTGGGGAATGTATCGTCATCCGGGAAGGGGTGTTGAAGAAAGATTACAAGGAGGGATTGATACGCTATGACCATGGTAAGACAGGGTCGCATTGGTACACGCCCAGCCTTCAGTTTTTCAGGGAATTGTTACCTGAATATGGATTCAAACGGGTGGAAATCAAATTGCTTTCCAACGCTGCCATGTTCGACCATTGGATTCGGAGCTTTCCGATCATTCATGCAGACAAGCCTGTGAAATTGTACCGCAATCCTTGGACCACCGAGCCTGAAGATGAATTGCCGACGGTTAGGGACCAAGCTTTGATGGAGGTGGGAGGTCGTTACTTTTTGCGGTCTAAAGGTTGGGTCAATGTTCAAGAAGTCCGAATTGAGTGGATCAAACCCCGTTGGGGAGGCAAAATCCTGAGGTCACTTATGGGTGAGGACTTATTGTTCCGTATGCGTGACCAATATGGTGGAGACCCCACCCAAGGTGCTACCATCATCGGTTGGAAATAAAGTCAAGCAAGGCAAAACAAAAAAGCCGTCCTCAAATCAAGGACGGCTTTTTTGTTTTGAATCGAAACTCTATCAATCAACGGAACTGATCGAATTTAGGATTGTCTTTCAGCACGGCAAAGCCAGGATTGCTGAAGATGCGCTGCTTGATGGTAGCATCCAATTTCACTGCTGCGGCAAGCGATTCCACACATTTGTTGGTCAAGCCACGGTAGGCGTAAACCAAAGCCAAGTTGAAGTGGGCTTCAGCCAAGCTGGGGTTTTTGTCCAAAGCGGCACGGAAATCGGCCTCAGCCTCAGTGGTGCGCATGGTTTTCAATTTGGCCACACCGCGGTTGTTGAGTTGGGCGGCACCGGCATCCACACCTTCCAAAAGCTCGCTGTACTCAGCCAAGGCACCGGAGATGTAACCGATTTTGTCCATCATGACCGCGCGGTTGAAGTAAAGGCTTTTGTTGTCTGGATAGCGTGTAACGAGGTCGTTGTATTGATCCATCATTTCCAAACGCTGCTCGAGGGAGTAGTTGTTTGAGTATTTGGTTTTGTAGGCCAAGCCTGCCATTGCGTATTGTACGTTTCCACCTTCCAAAGCCAAGGCTTCGTCGATGTCCTTGATGGCACTTGCGATGTCTTTGGTTCCAAAGTGGTAGGTGGAGCGCATGGCGAACAGGTTGGCTTTTTTGTTGTTGCCAATCAGGATGTCAAGCGTGCGCATGCCTTTTTTGGTGTCGCCTTCGCCGTTGTAAGCGCCGATGGTCATGACTTCATTGGCCACGCGGAGCAGCTCTTCGGATACCACCGGCATTTGCGATGGATATTCATCAACATACATTTTGTCAGGTGAGTAATCGAATTTGAACGTCACGAAAGTGTGGCGGGTATTCACGATTACGTTTTCGACGAGTTTTTGCCAGAAAGGCAGCTTGCGCATGGCGGCTTCTTTTTCATCGTTGGTGCCGGCTCCTTGGGCGACCGACATCACGGATTGTTGCTCTTCAGCGCTCAAGGAGGAAGCTTTCGTGAGCAAGGTCAAACGGGTCCAATCTTCACCGCGGCCAGCGTAGCTGATCTTGACGGTTGAATCGTTAAGGGCCTTGGAAAGGTCTTCGAAAACCGCTTTGGCACGACGCTCTGACAATTCTTGGTTGCGGGTTTCTACACCACCCAATGAAGCCCAGCCATCCAGATTGATGTTGGTGACTTTGTAACCCAAGGACTGGTATTTGTTGATGTAGTCCGTAATTGCACTTGTGAGGATTTTCTTGTCGAACACGACGGAGTTCTCAGGGAAAATGAGGTCCAATGTGCCCGTGAATCCGCGGTAGCGGTATTTCTCATCCTGGATGGAGACTTGAGGCATAGCCACCACCGATTGGAGGTCGGCTTTGTCCCAAGGCTGGAAGGTGCAGCAAGCAGGCGAAACAGGTCCAAGTGGACTCTCGTCGGTTTTGCAAAGCACTTTCTTCAGTTTGCCTTTTTTGTATTTGGCCACCATGAATGAAATCTTGATTTGCTTGCCGTTCAGGTCAGCAGGATTCCCTTCGATGGGCAATTTGTACATGAACACAGGCTCCTTGTTGGCATCGAAATAGGCACGGTCAACCATGAGGGACCCGATGGTGCCGTTCGATGGGTTTTCCATACCCTTCAAGTGGTCCAGGGCGTCATAGGTTGCGGTCACGGTGATGGCAACACCTTTGTGCAAATACTTTTCGTATTCGATGTCTCCTGCAAAACGCCAATTCAAGCTGCCGTCTTTGATTTCGTACTGCCCGGGCTCCAGGTAGTAGTAGTCAAATTCGCTGTTGTCATACTCGGCCACCACGAGCTGGGCGGTATTGTTGTTTGCACTCATCAAAGCGGTCACTTCCTCTTTGAATCCATCGCAGGTGTTGGTGATCTTTTCGCCATTGTATTTGGTTTTGTTGATCACACCTTCGGGGGTGCAGGCGCTGAATGCCAAGGTGCCGAGCAGGGCCACCGCCATGATGCCGGTGTTGCTGCCGGAAAGACGTTTAAAGCTCATCTTCATTATTCGTGATTTAATAGCCTTTTTACAGGGTTCGATCCTAAGTCGACAAATCTATAAAAAAATAATTTCGATATGAAAAGTGCCGCGTAATTTTTAAAATTGACACGCTTTTCCGACTTAGGTTTACCAAGAGGAAAGAAAGGGTGGCCTCTGAGGCGCCAACAGCCAACCAAACGAATATATGCACAACCTGACTTTTCCATCCAAACTACCTACCGTAGGCACTTCTGTCTTCAGCGTGATGTCCGCATTGGCCAAATCGCATCAAGCCATCAACCTTTCCCAAGGTTTTCCCGATTTTCCCGCTGATCCTGTGCTACTCGAATGGGTGGAAAAAGCCATGCGGGAGGGACACAACCAATATGCGCCTGCCATTGGGCTGCCGGAATTAAGGGAGGCCATTTCTTCGTTGATACAAGCTAGGTATGGTGCTCAATACAATCCTGATACCGAAATCACGGTCACAAGTGGAGCTACCGAGGCTTTGTTTTGTGCCTTTGCCGCCATGATTCGCGAAGGTGATGAAGTCATCCTGTTTGAGCCTGCCTATGATTCCTATGTACCCGTCATCGAGCTGTTCGGTGGAAAGCCGGTTTTCGTCTCTTTGGAGCATCCCGATTACAACATCCCATGGGACCACGTAAAGCGTTTGGTTAATTCCAAGACCCGTTTGATTGTCATCAACAGCCCCCACAACCCTACCGGAGCGACGTTAAAAGCCGAGGACCTGGATGAATTGGCCAAAATCATCAGAAGCAATCCCATTTGGGTTGTAAGCGACGAAGTTTACGAGCACATTGTTTTCGACGGGGCTGAACATGAATCTGTTTGCAGGTATCCGGAATTGGCTGCGCGCAGTTTCGTGGTAGCCTCTTTTGGAAAAACGTTCCATACCACCGGTTGGAAGGTGGGTTATTGTGTCGCGCCCGCTCCTCTCAGCGCAGAGTTCAGAAAAGTCCACCAATTCGTGACCTTTGCAACAAGTACACCGTTTCAGTGGGCCATTGCGCGTTACATGCAAGATCAATCCCGAATTTTCGGTTTGGGTGGTTTTTACCAAGGCAAGCGTGATTATTTCTTGAAAGGGCTGGAAGGCAGCAAATTCAAACCCCTCCATTCCGCAGGAACTTATTTCCAGTTGTTGGACTTCACGGCGCTGAGTGAGGAAAGCGATGTGGACTTTGCAAGACGCCTGACGGTGGAACACAAATTGGCCGCAATTCCAGTTTCTGTGTTTTACCACCAAAAGACTGACAATAAAGTACTGAGGTTTTGTTTCGCGAAAGAAAACGAGACCTTGGACAAAGCGACCGAAATTCTAAGGGCTTTGTGATGCCTCACCAATCCGGGCCGTCTTGTTGGTTGGGCCGACGTTTTTTGCTCTTTTGGAGCTGTTGCATGAATTTCTTCTCGTTGTCCTTCATGGCTTCCAACAACTGGCGAGCTTCTTCCATGCCAATCTGCGGCCGTTTGCCCTCCATGCCTTTCCCTTCCGTGTTCTGGGGGCTTTTTTGTTGGTTTTGAGGTTGGTTTTGCTGCTGGTTGTCTTTTTGCTCCTTCTGCTGCTCCTCTTTTTGTTGGTCCTGATCCTGGTTTTGCTGTTGTTGTTGCTGCTGTTGTAACTGCTGTTTTTGGCGTTTCAAAAGTTCGTAATTGAAGCGGGCCAATTCATTGTCGCTGTTTTTCCTGAGCGAGGATTTGAAAGCCTCCAAGGATTTGTCCAACCCGTCGATTTGTTGTTGGAGTGGGTCGTTGGATGGTGGGGTGGGTGCCTGCATGGGAGGGGTGGGGGAGCCTCCGGATTGCAACTGACGGTTGTACAAAACACCTAGATTATTGAATGCCTGCGAGGCTACTTCGGGATTGGTTTTGTTGGCCGACGAACGGAGGTACCAATTGACGGCGCGCTGAATGGAGTCTAGCTTGAGCCAAGTCTGTCCGATGTTGAATTCCAAACTTGCCCGTTGTCCGGGGTATTGCCCGATGGCTTCCTCCATGCACTTGATGGCCTCAGCAAAACGGCCTGCTTCCAAATGGGCCTGCGCCTGCCTCGGCAGGGAATCCCACCCGAACAGCCCGCCGATGAACAGGATTGAAAATGTCAGAACGCGCATGGCACAGAATTCTTCATAAAATTAATCAAAACCCTACCTGCTTAAGTTGTTTTCCTTTTCACTGGCATCCAAAACATCGACAATGTGATGCAAATCAAGGAAATTCCCAAAAACCATTGGTAGCGGTTCACGCTGAATCGTTGGGTCTCACGGTCCATGACAGATGCACTCAACATCTGGATTTGGTCAACCACGGGGTCCAAGTTGTCTATGGCATCATCGATTTCGTGGTATTCAGTGCCGAATTGATCCGCCAGCGATTGGAGGACGTCAGATTTGAGCACGGAGATGGCAGGCCCACCTTCAGGAGCGGTTTTGTAGCCTCTTTTTTCCCCTTTCACATAATCAGGTACTTGCCCTCCCGCCAAGGTGCCCACGCCCACAGGGAATACGCTGATTCCGGCATTTTTCATCCTGCCCACGACCGACTCGTATTCCTCACCGAAATCCTCCCCGTCCGAAATCAAAATTGCAGCCCGCGTGACTTTCCGGTCGTGTTCTTTGCTTTCTGTGAAACGGTTATAGGCCATCAGCAATGCCTCACGGAAGCTGGTTCCGCTGCTGCCAAATTGATAGGAACCGATCATGTCAAGGTACATCATCAAGGCCGTGTGATCAGTGGTGAGCGGGCATTGCACGTAGGCATCCGAGGTGAAAACAATCAAGCCAATCCGGTCACCCTTCATGCCGGCAATCATGCGGCGGAGTTCAATTTTGGTTTTTTCCAATCTTGTTGGTTTCAGGTCCTCCGTGTTCATGGATGCCGAAACGTCCACCAATACATAAACCTCCCGTCCTAATTTGGAAATCTGTTGTTCGGTCGGTCCCCACATCGGACCCATGAGGGCAATGACACCAAAAAACAAGCCCGCTATCCGCAACATCATTTTGACTTCCGGAAGGAAAAATCCAACCTCGGATGGCTGAAACCACAGTTTGACGGCTCGGGTAGCTTTTTGGTAGCTCACCACCACCAATACGCACACAGGCAACAACGCGAGCAGCAGCAATGCATACTCGGGATGAACCATGAAACGCTGGAAAAAGTCTTGCATGTGCCTACTCAAAAAGCAATGCAAACTTAATTGCTGATTGCGGATTGGGCAACCTTATTCGAAGGGGTATACACTTTCCCACTTTGGGTCCAAAGAGGTTCTCAGTGCCTCACCCACCAAATTGATGGAGGTGACTGTCAGAAAAATGAACAATCCAGGGAACAGGGTGAGCCACCAAGCCCGGATGTCAAAACGAGCGGCCTGCAGGATTTTACCCCATGTCATGGTGTCATCAGGCACCCCGATGCCCAAAAAACTCAACCCGGATTCCAAGGTGATAGCACCAGCAATGCCAAAGGCTACCACAACCAAAACCGATGAAATGCTATTCGGAAGTGCATGACGTAACATGGTTTGCCAGGTAGTGAGCCCGATGCCTTCCGCTGCCGTGATGTAGTCCAACTTCCTCACCCGGAGCATTTCCGCACGCATGAGTTGTGCGATACCGGCCCATGAAATGAGACCGATCAAGGTCATGGTGAAATAAATACTTGGGCGTTTTGTCATCACCAAAATGGATAGGAGCAACAAAAGAGCCGGAACGGAGGAGACGATTTCAGTCAATCTGGAAATCCATAAATCCACCGCAACGGGACTTTTTCTCGCCAGGTAGGGGATTCTTTCCAAGGGGAATGCCATGATCCTGCCCAGCGCCAAGACCCCAACGAAAACGGCCAATGAAACCATCATTTCCAAGCCGAAACTTCCAGCATGCAGTTGAAGGGAATCGCGAAGGATATAATGTCTTGCCTGGAATGCATAAAAGAATGCCAAGGGTATGCAAAACAACATCATGAATTTGTAGGCTCTGGTCAATTGAAGCCGATGGTCACCAAAAAAACCTGCGATGGAGCCCAGCAAGATGCCGATCAAGCCTGCAATTCCAACTGCTACGATGCCGATTGTCAAAGAAATCCGCGTTCCATGAATCAGACCACTCAAGACATCTTTCCCGTTGGTGTGGGTGCCCAGAAAGTGTCTGAACTTCCAGTTGGGATGGCTTTGCTCGTCAAATGGACCGATTTTGCCGTTTCCCGTGTCCAATTCGTTTGGTCCCCACCTCACAGGCGCCCAAACGGCCGATTCAAGGTCTAAGGTTTTCCAATCGGCATGTACCAAATCAGCTTGCCAAGAGGACCATCCCATGCCCACGAACCAATCCTTGGCCATCGGGAAATGTGTTTCGCCCTTGTAAACTGCCCATAAAGGCTTCGGATAGGCAAGGAAATCCGCAAGAACCGCGATGGAAACCAGGAAGACCAAAAACCTGAAAGCCCACTTGCCGCCAGGCTGACGATGAATGGAATGCATCAACCACCTACCAAGGGTGCCACGCTCCAGGACAGGTATGGCCTCTACACGTTTCATCGGGTTGATTGTAATTCGACACGGGGGTCGGTAAAGGCATACAGAACGTCCGCCAACAGGTTCGCGAACAAGGTTGCCAGACCTACCAAGGCAAAAACGCCTACCACCACAGGATGGTCCCCGGTATGGAGGGCCTCCACCACCAGGTTTCCCATACCCGGCAGGCTGAAAACGGTCTCGATGAAAACGGATCCCATCAATATCCCAGGAATGTGTTGGCTCACGTGGTGGATCAAGGGAGGAAGTGAATTGGGCAGGGCATGTTGGGCGATCAACCCTTTTTCCGAGAGGCCCTTTGCCCGAGCCGTGCGGATGTAATCCATGCTCATGTTGTTCAGCAAAGAACCTCGCGTTTGGCGGCTCAAAACCGCGATGCCATGCAAGGCAAACACCAAAGTCGGCAAAGTCAGGTGATGAAGCAGGTCCAAAAGCCTGTAGGTCCACGGCCAGGACTCGCTTCCATCGGATCGTAAACCTGAAACCGGAAACCAATGGAAATATTCAGGATTGCACAAAAAGGTGATGGCCAGCATGGAAACCACGAAGGAAGGAATCGAATGCAACCCGAAAACCACCAATGTGCTCCATCGGTCACCTCGTCCCCCCAAATTTCGAATGGCATACAATCCTATTCCCAAAGCCACCAAAAACGAAATGAGGTAAGCCGTGGCTCCCAAAAGCAAACTCCAAGGCAATGCTGCCATGACCTCTTGCTTCACGGAACGTCTGGATTGGTAGGATTTTCCCCAATCGAATTGGATGAAGCGGACAAACCAATGATGAAATTGGTTGTCAAAACCATGGAATCTCAAGGTGGGGATGTAGCTTTTCCAAGGTTGCCGAGAGGTCAACAACTTTTTCCTCGAAGATTTCAGGGTTTCCAAGGGTGGAGCCAAGGACCTCAGGTTGGTATCAAGGTCGAGGATGGAATCCAGACGGGCAAGTTGGTAGTCGATTTCTTGTTCTTGGGCGGTTTGGGTAAGCAGTCTTGCTGTGGTCCTGACCTCATTCAGTTCCTCATTTCGCCCGATGGGTTGCTGATGGGAATAAGATTGGTCCAAGAAATTCTGCATTGACCTGAGGTAGGCATCTACTGCTGGCCAATTGCCATGTCGAAAGGCCAACTCTGCCATGGCTTCCCTTGTTGGAAGGTGAACGATTTTATGCAGGGTATCGGGGTAGGACATCGCACCGAATTCCACATAGAATGTCGGAAGGTCCAAGCCCATTTCCTTGCTGATGCGCGCGTATTCCTCATCTCGGCTTTTTCGGTCTCCGATGCGGGTTACTTCTTCACGGCCACCCATCTGCATCAAAACCGGGTCTCCGGGGCTAGCCCTGCTTAAAACGAAAGAAATGACCATCATCACGCCCAACGCGGGTATCATGAGCAACACGCGGCGCAACAGATAGGTCCACATTTCAGGGTTTTAAAGTGTCGGTGGTGGAAGGTTTGCCGAATTTTTGCTTTTCGGTGTGGACCCACATGGCCCTGACTTTGAATCCAGGGCGAACGGTGGTCATGAATTGTCCCCGGAATCGCCCGTCGATGATGACTCTTTCTTTGGGCGAAATCATGAAAATCATGGGTTGCTCCCGATAAATCTCCTCCTGAAGCGCGTAATACAACGGTTTCCTGCTGTTCGGGTCCACCGTCTGACGGATTTTTTCGATCAGGGAGTCCGTTTTGGCAGTTCCGAATCCTGTGTAGTTGGAGCCTCCGGAAGTCCAATTTTCCGTGTGCCATACCTGTTTCAAATCAGCTGGCAGTGGGCCGCCGTTGAATCCCAAGCCGATCATGTCGAAATCATGTTGGGAGAGTTTGACCGCGATGTTTTTGAACTCATCCTTCACGGCGTTGATTTTGACACCTGCTTTCAATGCATCTTGCGCGATGATTTCGGCCACCATGGGTGCTGTGGTGGAGCTCGCTGAAACCAACATCTCGATTTCCAATTCCACCTTTCTGCCGTTGACGACCTTGTCGCGGATACCGTTTCCATTGCTGTCTTTCCAGCCTGCACTGTCCAACAAAAAAGCTGCGCGGTCCACCGAATAATCAATCAATTTCAGTCCGGTATGGTATTCGTTTTTATTGAAAGGGGAAATTGGTCCGACAATTCGTGTTCCGTACCCATTGTAAACATTGCGGATGATTTTGTCCAAATCGGCCAAATGGGCAATGGCTCTTCTCACCACCCTGTCGGCCACTACGGGTTTGCGCTTGGCAGGTGGGCGGGTATTGAATGCAACAAAGGTCCAAGAATAGGAGTCAGCCAAATGGAGGCTGCAGGTTTGGGCAATGTGGTCGCTGCTGTCTTGCCTGATACGGTCGAATTCGTCGGGCAATACGTCCCAAATGACATCCACCTCGCCGGCAGCAAGAGCTTGCACCGTGGCAGCCCGGTCTTTGATGGGCTTGTAGATGATCTTATCAGGATAGGCTTTCAAAGCAAAAATGTCTCCTTTGACCTGTTCTCCCCACCAACCTTTTTTCCTTACAAGAACGATGCTCTCCTTGGGTGTCCAACTCTCCAATTTGTATGGACCTGCACCATGGATGTGCGCGGGACTATATTTGACCGAATCGGATTGATAGGCCGAAGTGAATTCTTTCAGTTTCGGGTCCTCTAACAATGCATTGGATGCCTCGCCTTGCAGAGAAGAAATGGAATAGGAGTCCAACAGTCCTTTCGGGTCATATAGGTGCTTGGGTACCACTTCCACACTTCCGATGGCGTAAGGGGCCAGGAAAAACAGCTCGCCCGTAATCACAGTAAATTTTTTGGGGTCGGAGGCATCCACCTTGACGTCGGATATGAAACTGAAATAGTTCCTGCTATGGACCGCTTCGGTCAATGGTTGAACCAAAGCCTTGACACTGAAAGCAAAATCATGGCCTGTGATGGGCTTGCCGTCGTCCCACTTGGCCTCTTCGCGGATTCTATAAGAATAAGCCAGTTGATCTGGGCTGACCTGGGCCAAAGACTCCACCAAAACCGGTTCCAATTCCAAAGTTTTAGGATGGATGTCGGTAAGGAATAGGTGCATTTGGTCCCGGATGTAGGTGGACATGGCATGTACCGAGGAGTGGGGATGGAGGTTGTCTGGCTCATTGGGGATGGCTAGCCTGATCCAATCTCCCGTAACGGGTAAAGAATCCCCACCCATTCCGTCTCCGGAGCCTTCGGGTGGCTTGCAAGAGGGGAAAAGTAAAATCGCGATCAATCCCACCGGGATCAGGGATTTCAAAAAATGCAACATGGTAGCAAATGCAATTTCATACAATCCTACAAAATAACGTTAAAAGGGCATAAATCCAACAGTTTACGCGTGATTTCGGGGTGTTTAAACCAATCTCGGGAATTAGGTTTCGGGGCTCTTGTTGAGTCATTTGCAAGGTATTTGAAATGTAGGTGCCCAAATTTGGTTGAAAATATTTCGTGCATTCGGTTGCACAAGTCCTTGTGGGCAGTATATTTGCCAAACCAATTCGGAGGGGTGGGTGAGTGGCTGAAACCAACGGTTTGCTAAACCGTCGTAGGTGGTAACACCTACCGAGGGTTCGAATCCCTCCCCCTCCGCTTGATTGAAAGCCCCGACCCGAGCGGGGTTTTGATTTTGGTTCTTTGGTATCGAGGTGTGGCGCAGTCCGGCTAGCGCACCTGCTTTGGGAGCAGGGGGTCGTAGGTTCGAATCCTGCCACCTCGACAACTTTCCTCACGCTTTGGCGTGCTTTCTCGGCCCATCAGGCAACGGATATACCATTTCCGAGTGCCTCAAATGGTTCGGAATGCATGGGCCTATAGCTCAACTGGATAGAGCACCTGCCTTCTAAGCAGGGGGTTGGGGGTTCGAGTCCCTCTGGGCCTACAAGCCTTCCGCCAAGCCTCCACCTTACCCACATGGAATCCAAATCAGAAATTGTAGCCAATTGGCTGCCTAGGTACACCGGCACCCCGTTGGAGGGTTTCGGAAAGTACATCCTCCTCACCAATTTCATCCAATACGTCGAGCTTTTCGCAGATAAATTCGAGGTGGAGGTCAAAGGCAGATCTAACGCCATGCAAACTGCCACGGCCAACGACATCACCATTGTGAATTTCGGAATGGGTAGCGCCATGGCAGCTACCATCATGGATCTTTTGTCGGCCATTGAGCCCCAAGCGGCATTGTTTTTGGGAAAATGTGGTGGCCTGAAGAAAAATTCCCAAATTGGAGACCTGATATTGCCCATTGCTGCCATTCGGGGTGAAGGCACATCAGACGACTACATGCCCAAAGAAGTTCCTGCATTGCCAAGCTTCCGTTTGCAGGCCGCCGTTTCCCACTCCATCCGCAAATATGGCCAAGACTATTATACCGGCACGGTTTACACCACAAACAGGCGCGTTTGGGAACATGACGAGCCTTTCAAGGAGTATTTGAGGAAGATCAGGGCCATGGGAATCGACATGGAGACGGCCACCGTGTTCATGGTGGGGTTCGTGAACAAAATCCCTCACGGTGCCTTGTTGCTGGTTTCGGACAATCCCATGCATCCCGAGGGCGTGAAAACAGAGAAAAGCGACAAAATGGTCACCGCTAAATATGTGGGTATGCACCTTGACATTGGTATCGACGCACTCATGGAACTAAGGGACTCCGGGGAAAGTGTGAAACACCTCCGATTCGAATAGTTTACAAGCACTTTGTAAAGGTCAAAAAAAACGCCCCTTGGTCTTTGTGGCCACGGGGCGTTTAAGTAATCATACACTTAATACACTATTCGAAGAAAATGAGGAAAGAACGATGCCAGGTTACACTGGGCTTAAAATCACTTAAACACTTAACACTATAAACAACAAAACACACTTAACACTAAAATGACGACGTTTTACCGTCAATCATGATACAAACTTAAACCTAGGTCAGGCTGTTTTCAATTAAGAAGTTGTTCATTCGGATAAATTATTCCAGGGTGTATCTGGATAAAAACAACTTTTAGAGTCCTTTATTGAGTTTTTGGAGGTGTTAAAACAGATTCATTCTTATAAATAGGGTGATTGGTTTCTGTCAGAGTCTTTGTGTTTGGCAGGGAGGAGTATAAAAAGAAACCGCTCCCTTGGCCCGGAGGCCAAGGGAGCGGTCCTACATTTGAAATTCTAATCGGAAAAAATCTCCCGAGAAAGAACGTCAAAAAAATCTAACTCTATTTGGTAAGTAACAACAAAGAACGGTATTAATCACAACTCCAAGCCTGACACACAGGATCAGCGTTGAATCTGATACAATGTTACGGCCGTGCAGGAGGTAAAAGAATTTAAAATGGGCTTATAATTATAAAACGAACATCGATAAAAAATATTAAAAAGTGTTAATTTGTTGAATAATAAATGAAAATGGTAATAAAATAAACAATGATAAATTTGAATTTGAATCACTTGAATATCGGCATGGGAACACCCGTGAATCAAAAAAAGGATGAAAATGGCCTGTTCAGGGAGTTGAGTTGCCTTGTGTTTTTTGGGTTTCCTGCAGGAATTCAACCGAACGGTACACCTTTGACAAGATTTTGAAGTCGTTGGAAATCAACAGGGTTTGAGATTCAGGTAATGCTTCGTCCAATCCATGGTCCCAAGCTTTCTCGATGTAGAGCTCTTGAGCAGGGAACAACCGGATGTCCCCGAAAACTTTAGAAGAATCAAATTCAACCCAACGTTCGTGCAAGAGGGTCTTCCTGTCCTTTTGCAACCCATACAATTGCTTAAAAATCAAATAGTTGCTGAATCCACAATGGATGATGCCGCCCTCTTTCACCTGAATATTGGTGTCCCGCTCCACAACGGATTGTCCTGAAACCTGAATGTGGTGCCTACCTGCATCCAAACTGATTTCCTTCTGGCTTTGCGCAGGCACTTCCACAGCCTCTCCTTCATCTATTTTGAATGTAACCGGAGCGGAGCTGGGGTTGTCCAGTACGATGTTGTTGGAACAGGCGGAAAACGCCACGCATAGGAAAGCGAGCAGGTACTTATTCATGGTCGATTGGGTCTTTCATTGGGCTTTTAGCATCCAAATCAAGGGTGGACACGAACGCCCACCCATTCAAATCTCCGCAAAACAAATTCTGGATCGGTGAGTGAGGCGTTTCCGGCCGGATTTCCACCCGTGACGTGGAAGTCGCTGAAACCTGCACTTTGGTTCACCCAGATTCCTCCAACGAAATTGAAGGATACGGATGTGAAGCTTTGCGCCATTTCATCTGCCATGTATTCTATTGCTGCTGCATCGGTACACCAAGCCGAGAAAGTAATTGCACCATGTTCGGTTGCCAAGTTTCGAGCCAAGGCAATCCCCTCTTGGTAATCTTCCACTGGTACTACATAGGTGATGGGGCCAAACATTTCCTTACCGATGGCATCCCGACGGTCCGCAGGGACTTCCAAAACGGTAGGAGTTAGATTTCGGGCTTGTGGGAATTCAGGGTTGGATATTTCTTGAGCTGGAAGCAAGACCTTGAGACCCGAGTCCTGGACTTGACGGGTGCGGTCGTACGTTGCTGGATTTTGGATGGCGCCCAGCACACCCGCTCCGGCTTTCTCCATGAGGTCTTTGATGGCAAATGTCAAAGCTGCGATCGTGTCTTCATAGGAGACCATGCCCTCCGGAGTTCCAATACCTCCTTTTGGAATGAAAATATTTTGGGGACATGTGCACATTTGGCCGCTGTATAGCGACAAGGAAAAGGCAATGTTGCCCATCATGGCTTTCATGTTTTTGGTGCTGTGCAACACCACGGAGTTAATGCCTGCCTTTTCGGTGAATACACGTTTTCCGGATAGGGCTTCCAGGTAATCACCGAAGGCGCTTCCTCCCGTGTAATCGATGAGTTTGACCCGGGCATCGTCTGCCAAAATCTTGGCGATGGGGGCCTCGGGGGTGTCTGTGGCCAACTGTACGATTTCCGGTGAAAACCCGTTTTCCTTCAATGTTTTTTGAATTTCTTCCACCACCAGGGCAATGGGATAGATGGCCGTGGGATGAGGCTTCACAATCACGGGATTGCCGGTCATGAGGCTGCCGTAAATGGCGGGTGTGGTATTCCAAACCGGGAAAGTGGAGCAGCCGATGCAGAGGCTCACCCCGATGGGTTCTTTCCTCCACTGCTTGTGCAGGGTAGTGTAGCGCATGTTGCCTTCCTTGTCCTTGCCAGACGGCTTCACCCATTCAGCCTTTTCGGGAAAACGGTTGAGTTCCTGCCAAGCCATGGCTACGGTTTCCAAAGCACGGTCATTGCTGTGCGGACCGCTTGCTTGGAAGGACATGATCCAACTTTGTCCTGTGGTGTGTTGGGTTGCGGAAGCCAATTCGAAAAAGCGGGCTGCCACACGTTCCAAGGATTCAATCAAGATGCCTGCACGGGTTTGAAGGTCGGATTTGCGCCATTCAGTGCGCAGTGAGTCTGCGATGTGGACGTATTCCGAAGGATTTTTACGGGAGGGGTAGCTGATGTTCAGGGGCTGCCCGGTGTAGGGGGAGACCTCCTTGCAGGCCATGGACCCATCGGAACCTTGAAGCAATCCCGAGTAGGGTTGCCCCACTTGGGAGTCGAAGCGGGCTAGTCCTTCTGCCTGTGCATTTTCACCGTACACCTTCGGCGATGGTGCCTCCGGCCAACGGGCGTAAAAAGTACGTGCGGCGATGGCATCCAAGGCAGCTTGCAGGGTGGCTGAATGCTTGCTGAAAAGGTCATTGGTGGTGCCGACGGCAGTGGTCTGACTCATGTGATTGAAATTTGGGTCAAAATTTGTGTCACGAATTTAAGCTGAATTCCGCACACCACGCAATTCGGTGGAAAAGTAGAACCCAGACTGAAAAAAAGAACGGCATCCCTTGTAGGGGACGCCGTCGTTATAACTTGAACCGATCGAAATCAGAGGTGGATGACCTCGTCGTAGGCTGCCGCACATGCTTCCATCACCGCTTCGCTCATGGTAGGGTGGGGGTGCACAGTCTTGATCATCTGATGTCCGGTGGTTTCCAATTTGCGTGCAGCCACGATTTCAGCAATCATTTCCGTTACGTTGGCTCCAATCATGTGGGCACCCAGCAACTCACCGTATTTGGCGTCGAAAATCACTTTCACGAAACCGTCTTTTTTACCGGCCGCACTTGCTTTTCCAGATGCGCTGAATGGGAACCGACCCACTTTGATTTCGTATCCAGCTTCGCGTGCCTTGGCTTCGGTGTAGCCCACGGAGGCGATTTCCGGTTGGGTGTAGGTGCAGCCGGGCAAATTGTTGTAATCCAGAGGTTCAGGGTGGTGCCCAGCGATTTTTTCGACACAAATGATTCCCTCAGCGGATGCTACGTGGGCCAAGGATGGACCTTTCACAATGTCGCCGATGGCATATACGCCCGGAACGCTCGTTTGGTAATAGTCATCCACAACGACTTTGCCTTTTTCAACCTTCACACCGGCAGCTTCCAAACCAATGTTTTCCAAATTTGTGCTCACGCCCACGGCGCTCAATAAAATGTCGGCACTCAGTTTCTCTTCGCCTTTTTTGGTTTTAACGGTTGCCACAATGCCGGCACCCTTGGTGTCCACCGCAGTAACTTCTGCAGAGGTCATCACATTGATGCCACGTTTTTTGAATGATTTCTCGAGTGCGCGGCTCACTTCCTCATCTTCCACGGGGACAATACGGTCCATGTACTCGATGAGAGTGACTTCGGTGCCCATCGCCGAATAGAAATAGGCAAATTCGCTGCCAATCGCTCCCGAACCCACCACAATCATGCTTTTGGGCATGGAAGGAAGGACCAATGCTTCACGGTATCCGATGATTTTTTTGCCGTCGATGGGCATGTGCGGCAGCACGCGTGAACGTGCGCCTGTGGCCAAAATGATGTGCTTGGCAGTGTATTGGGTTTTGGTGCCTTTTTCGTCGGTCACTTCCACCTTGCGGTCTTTGGTCAAAACGCCGAGACCGTTGATGGTCTCGATTTTGTTTTTACGGAACAGGAATTGGATGCCTTTGCTCATGCCGTTGGCAACTTCGCGGCTGCGCGCCACAACTTTTTCAAACATGGGCTTCACGCCTTCCACCTTGATGCCGTAGTCTTCCGCATGCTGCAGGTACTCGAACACCTCGGCACTTTTCAACAATGCCTTCGTTGGGATACAGCCCCAGTTCAGGCAGATACCGCCCAAACTTTCCTTTTCCACACATGCCACTTTCATGCCCAACTGGGCAGCACGGATAGCAGCAACGTAGCCACCGGGGCCGCTGCCAATTACAATCAGGTCAAATGTCGTGTTCGCCATATTCGACGGGTTGAGTAAATTGCCTTCGAAAAACTGCGCAAAGTTAATCATCTTTCCCATTTACCCAATCCGTTTAACCTTGTCTTCTCGCCTCCGTTTTCTTGTTTTGATTGCCATTTCGGCAGTTTTGCTTTGCATCTCCCTGCTGGTCAGTCCCGTGTGGTACGACGATGCCGGGCATTACCTCGTGGCGAAACAAGCGATGGAGACAGGAACGCCCTGTTATCCGGTGAATCCTGACCGTTGTGATGCACAATCCCCCTTTATCACCATGGGCCCCGCTTTGACTTGGCCTGCAGTGGCTTGGATGAAGGCTTGGGGTAGCGAAATGGCGGTTTTACGCTTCGGAATGGTCCTCCTCAGCTTGGCAGCGTTGTTGGCATTCCTTCTCATGGGAAAGTCTGTCTTGGGCGACGATGTTAAATTGTTTTTCGCAGGCCTTGGCCTGATAGGAAACATCCAATGGACCACTTATGGAGCCGAATTTTTGGGGGAGGTTCCCATGCTCGGATGGTTGTTTCTCGGTACTTGGGCATTTTTAATGTCATTGGATGGAAAGCAATCCGGCTATGCCTTGCTGGCTTCCATCTGTTGGATGGCCTCCGTGCTCACCAAGGAATATGCGCTCTCCTTCATTGGGTTTGGCCTGATATTATTCGGCTCGTTGGGGCTGTTGAAACGTGACAAGGTGATGGTGATGGCCAGTTTGGTTGCGGGTGTCAGTCTGCTGCTGATGTATGTTTTATGGTCATGGTTTCGTGCAGGCACATGGTCTCAGGCGTGGGATTTCTTTCAAAACCGCGGCAGTTACAGCTCTGAATTTTTAGCTTGGAACCTTGCCGAAAGCTTTCGCTTTTTGTTGTTCAAACCTTTCGTGGTTTTCGGGACCCTGGCCTTGGTCCTTAAAGTATGGGTCAAACGAAATCCCAAAGACTTATTTGTTTTTACGCTTCAAGCAAGTTTGTTGGTCTTTTTCCTGGCATCAGCAGGATATGACCGGTTTGGATTCCTGTTGGTTCCCATGGCCACCCTGTACCTGGCCGAGTTTTGGGTGATGTTGTTCCGGCGTTGGGCCAATCGGTCTAGGGTGAGGCAATTGTTGGTTTGGGCCGTTTTCTTGTTGGCGGGATGGCAACAGACCATTTGGAGGTTGCCTTTGGCCTTGATGGATGGGGTGGAAACAAATGTTGCGGAAAAGGAAGTGGCTCGTCGGGTGAAGGAATTAGGTTGTCAATCCGTGCATACCTACGACCAGCAGTTGGTGCCTTTTTTGCCAAAGGATTTTTCAGTCCACCTTAGCTCCGTGGTTCCATCTCATGCAGGTGCTTGTGCCCGGCTGTTACTACAACCCGGTGATTTGTACCTAGAAGGGGAATATGGCCGAACCCTGTATTCGCATTGTGTGGACCTTCACACCTTGCATAGGGTTGGGACCATTTCGATGGGAGGGGAAGAGTATCGGATTTGGCGGAATCTAAGCCCGTGAATCAAGCTTCCAAATGGTGCTCACGCGTGAAGGGAACCACTTCTTGCCCACAAAAACGACCAGCCAAAAATTTGTAGTGGGCCGCCATGGCTATCATGCCAGCATTGTCGGTGCAATGAGCAAAATCCGGAACGTGGGCCCGCATCCCCAATCGATCACACAGACTTTCAAAGTCACGTCTCAAACGTTTGTTGGCAGAAACCCCGCCCGCAATGGCCAAGTCCTTGACAGGGTGCAATTGGGTGGCTTGCTCAAGCTTTTGGAGCAGATATCGCACGATTCGCCGTTGGTAGGAGGCACAAATGTCGGCCATGTTCCGGTCGATGAACTCGGGGTCAGTGGCCAATTCGTGCTTGAGGAAATACATCAGGGAGGTCTTTAGACCAGAAAAACTATAATCTAAGCCCGAAATGGTTGGCGTCGGAAACGGAAAACGCTTTTCATCTCCTTTTGCCGCCCATTTATCGATGAGCGGTCCACCGGGATAACCCAACCCCATGATTTTGGCCGCTTTGTCGAAGGCCTCGCCTGCTGCATCGTCGATGGTTTGTCCGATCACCTCCATGTCGAGGTAGTCGCGTACCAGCACGATTTGGGTATGTCCGCCCGAAACTGTCAGGCAAATGAAAGGGAAAGCCGGTGGATCGGGAGACAGAAAATTGGCCAGAACGTGGGCTTGCATGTGGTTCACATCGATGAGCGGGACGCCCAACCCCAAAGCCATTCCCTTGGCGAAACTCGTGCCCACCAACAAGGCGCCCAACAATCCCGGGCCCCTCGTGAATGCAATGGCTTCCAAATCCTGCTTTTTCACGGTGGCTTGAAGCAAGGCCTCCTCCGTGACCCGCATCACCTGTTGTTGGTGTAAGCGAGAGGCCAATTCCGGAATCACGCCACCCCATTTGGCATGGTCGAGCTGCGAAGCCACTACGTTGGACAGCAGTACCCCGTCGCGCATCACCGCTGCTGAGGTTTCGTCGCAACTGGACTCTATGGCCAAAATCAAAGGCATGGGACAAAGATAAGGTTTGGCTTGGTGGAGATGAAATCAATTCCAAACATGTCGGAGAGTGACCTTTTTCATTCCTTTTTAGGGTATGGCTCGGTGTATTGCCCTTTGAAGTTCAGAACGATGGTTTCGCCGGTGGAGAGGATGAACCCCATGTTTTTATTGAAAAATCCCGCCCTGTCCCGATGTGAAAACGAAACCACGAACGGATAAACCTGTCCGTAAACCAAGGTGTCGGTGGGGTATCTTGAAATGAAATGTGGGTCACCTGTCCAAGCCTTGCGGATGGAAACACTGGGTTTTCCTAGGTATTTGAAATGTTGGGTTAGGTGCACGTTCACTGGAGCGATGGTGCCGAGGTTGTGGCGGAGCGAGTCGAATGCAAGCCCAAACACCGTGTCGCGGAACACAATGGGCGATTGAGCCTCTGCAGGAAACGGCTCCGAAGCGGGGGAGTTAATTTGCGCCCAGGAGATTCCGCCCCATAGCATACACAAGGAGATTATCCCTACACCTTTCATGCTTGAAAGTTACGGAAAGGGTGGGAGGAAAGTTTGGGAAGGGCAGTGATGTTGTCAGCCTCCCAACCTAAAATCGTATCTTTGTACCTTGTGAGGCGGGCCCTTCATCTTGTTTGGCGCATTGGCGTGAATTCGGTCATTGGCATCAGCCTTTGCCTGTTGCTTGGCTTGTGGGCCTTGCGTGCACCATGGGTACAAGACAGGCTCATCCCGTTCGCAGAAAACTTCCTGACCGAGCAAACTGGAGCGCCCATCCATGTGGCATCGGTGGACTTTCATCTACCCGGAAAGGCGGTTTTGCGCGATGTTTCCATGTTGGATGAACATCACCGTCCTATGTTTTCGGTCCATGAATTGCGTCTGAATCTTCTCAGCTTGCCTTGGATGGACTGGATTTTGGGTTCGGACGAGCCTTCACCCATCAAACTCAATCGGATAGAAGTGGTCCAGCCTTTTGCCAGATTGGTCAAAAGTCGGGTCGATAGCACCTGGAACTTTGCTTTCTTGACTCCCAAGCCTGATACCGTACCCTCCAAACCGTCCCGCTTGCATTTGGAATTTCCCGAGATCTTGGTCAAAGGTGGTGTTTTCCAATTGGTGGACTCCACACGTGCAGACTCCGTTTTGGCTGTTCGGCACCGCCTCAATGCCTTTAACCTCGATGTTCGGGCCATCCAAGGCAGGGCCGAGTTCAACCTCCGACCCGGGAAACGTCTTGAAGGGGAATTGCGGTCATTCAGTGCACTGGAAGAAAGGTGCAGGCAAATGCTGCAAGAATTGAGCGGAAAGTATTCCGTCGAATTGGCGGGAAGCGTAAGCAATCGGTTGCGCGTTTGTACCGACAATACGCGCATCCGCTCAGGTCGCACCCAATTGATGTTCGACGGGGAGTTCGCAGATGAGCGGCTCGATACGGTTTCAAAGGGTTTTTATCCCGCATTTTCGGCCAACCTAAAGTCTTCGGTGTTCGATTTCACCTCTTTGAATGCTTTTTTGCCTAAGCCTTTGCCCATGCAAGACCCCGTGGCGGTACAAGGCTACGTTTGGGGCGACCGTGATGGCATCTACTCCGATTCCTTGGATTTGGCATTCATGCGGCACACCCGGGCTAGGGCCACCATTTCCCTCGAAAATTACACCAACAAGGATAGCTTGCTGTTTGGATTCGGGATTTCACGAGGGCAGATTTCCTTTGACGAATTGAAGCAGTTTTTGAGAATCAAGAACTTGCCATTGAAAGGGATTGCCCAAATGAAGGGCAAGGTGAGCGGCAACCTTCTGGAGCTTAGGAGCAACAATCTCAGGATTTCATATCTCAAGGACACTGACCTCTTGGTGGATGCCAAGATTTCAAATTACCAGGAGGCTGAATCCTTGTTCATGGATTTGGTGTTCAGGCAAAGTCATTTCGCCTTTTCCGAGTTGCGACAACTGTTGCCCGCAATGTTGCTGCCGGAATGGATGGATCGGTTCGGGAGATGCAGCATGGACGGGTCCTTCATTGGGGGTATTTCTGATTTCAGGTTGGCAGCGGTAATGGGTTCTGCATTCGGGGCCGTGAATGCCAACCTCCATTTGGTCTTGCCTCCAAAGCGAGACGACATTGCCTATGAGGGAGAATTGACCACTTCCAACCTGACTTTGGCAGCATTGGGGGCGGATTTGCCTGTGAAAATCCCTTATTTGAATTTCCAAGGGAGTGTAAAAGGCCATGGTACTCGATGGGGTGAGATCGTGGCTTCCATCAGCGGCAAAGCCACAGAATCCAACGTAGGCGGATACCATTTGGACAAGTTGGAGACCGACAGCCTTAGCATAACCAAACACCGGGTTAAAGGGGCGCTGAAATTGCGCGATGCTCAAGGAGATGCCTCTGTTATTGTGGACATCAATTTGCCGGATTCATCCCAGAAATTCAAGGTACAAGGTAATGTCGAGCAATTGGATTTGGCTCACTATGGTATTTTGCCTGATGATTCGGTTTTATTTTCAAGTATTCTGAGGGTCAATTTGACGGGTGACAGTTTGGAAAACTACACCGGTCCCATCAGGATTGACAAGATAGCCTTACGCCGCGAAGGAACTGAGGAATCCGTTCAGTTCAACAAAATCGAATTGACATCAAGCCTCGAGCCTGGGTGGAAGCGTAACATAACCTTGCAAAGTACCTTGGCCGACATGAGGTTGACAGGTACATTCTCGTACAAGAATGCAGGTCGTCTCGTGGAGCGCTTAATCAAGGAAGTTGGTCTCTATGCACAAAACAATGATAGTATCACGGCCCAGTACTATGCCTCCAAGGTTTTGGTGCCTGAGAATGTCCTGATTTACGACACTTTGATAACTAAGTCGGAGCTGAATGAACTGTTCAGTTTTTTGCGGATACCCATGTACCTTGAACCTGGCACTACGCTATACTCCGAATTCAGCCATGCTTCTTCTGATCAGGTGACGCTGAACCTCAAGAGCGATTCATTGTCATACTCTGCGATTGGATTTCGGGATACGGATTGTCAGGTTTCCTTGTTCAAGGAAGCCTACAGCAACAACCTCATCGGCACAGCTTTGTGGAAATCCGATACATTTTCCATTGGAAGTTCCGTTCATTTCGCTGACTTTCAATTCGAACCTTCCGCAGACTCTGAAGCACTGACCTGCTTTTTACGGGCACGGCAACCCGAAAACAACAACGAAGTGGTTTTGAGTACCGTCACCCAGTTTTTGAGGTCGGGCGAGGTAATCACGCAAATCAAGCCAGGTTCTTCGCATTTGGGTGTGAAAGGCAAATTTTGGGAATTCGATGTTTCCAACCGATTGGTCAGGAAATTGGAGCGTCCGCCTTCATGGAGTTCATCCTCACCCGAGACCAAAATTTCCCGTTACCATTTCAGTGATTTCGTTTTGCGCAATGGGAATCAAGAAATCCGGATTGAGGGAGTGGTTTCCAAAGACCCCAAGGACCGTCTTACCGGTTCGCTTCAAAACGTGCGCATCCATTCCTTGATGGAGGTTTTCTCGGGCGATACCAACATCGACGGCCGAATTCATCAGACCATGGTGGTTGCTTCCCAGTTGTTGTCCCCGCAACCTATCGTTTCCTTGGGTGGCTTTGTGGACGAGTTCAGGATGGGCGATGTGGACTCTTTAAACATGCAGGTTTTGGCAGGCTGGCCGCATCAAAAAGGGGGGGATTACATCGGGGCAAGGGCTTTGGTCGGACATTGGGGGCAAGATACGCTTGAGGTTTCAGGTTGGTACAACATGATAGACAAGTCTTTGGACTTTTCTTGTGACAGCAGCACGCTGCAATTGGGATGGATAGAACCGTTTGTGGAGGGAGTTTTGGACCGAATGACGGGAAAAGTGCTCGTGGATGATTTGAGGGTTCAGGGTACCACATTAGAACCTAGGTTTTCAGGCAACATGTGGCTCAAAGACTTGGGGTTCAAAGTGAATTTCTTGAACACGTATTATTCGCTTTCTGACCAGAAGTTGATGTT
>Ga0068872_10000825_pt1 | contig 25500 bp, 9 predicted proteins | sample NOAtaG_7_FD_66441 | JGI IMG/M metagenome (GOLD analysis project Ga0068872, IMG submission 66441) | Freshwater lake microbial communities from Lake Erie, under a cyanobacterial bloom - NOAA_Erie_Diel1S_2200h metaG | ecosystem: Environmental > Aquatic > Freshwater > Lake | place: USA: Ohio, Lake...
CAATCAAAAATGTACTGTGCAGTGTTTGATCGTCGAAACATCATCACAGTGGCCCAATACATGGGAATGTTGTGACGTCCAAATACATTGAGTCCTGTTAACGGATGGCCGCCAGCAAGATTTACAGCAGTTTTGTGACACATGAAATCTGTGTCACATGCCAAAACAGTTTTGAGGTCTGAGCTGGCCACAACATAGTCTGCATCTAGTACCAGGGTCTGTTCCCACGGGCTTAGTGTATATGCATCTACTCTACCAGCATTGTGCCAAGTCACAGTTTGATTGTAATCTTCAAAGTATCTGGTACCACCACTTTGTGCCTGAGAATTTATGACATAATCAAAGTCGCCTGGCGGGTTTTCATAATCAGTTACCACAGCCACAGGAATTCCAAGATGTCGGTGTATGTTTTTGGCAGACCATGCTGCCATAGAAATATAATCAGTTTGCTCGTTGTCAAAAGCAAATATCAGTGCGCCAGTGGTCATCTCTTTTTGCTAAGTTTGTTGTGTTCTGCAAGCCAAGCATTCATTTGCTCTTGCCAGCGAGTCATGGCCATACCACGCAATTCTTCGGGTCTAACTTGTACAGGAGTTTCATACAAGTCCAATAACACTGCATTGCCCGGAGGCACAGTGGCCAAGATGTTTATGAGTTCAGGGCCAGCACGCCACATACCGCCGTCGTGCGCAAAGATCATCCGTGCTTCGTATTTTTCTCGGAGAATACGTTTGGCGGTGGCGTGATCAAATCTTGCTCGTGCATGAGCAATTAAGTTTTCAGTATCCATATTGAATTATAACAGAGAGTGCAAGGGTTTACAACCCTTTTGGTTAAGCTGTTGTTGCGGCGACTGAAGGGGTTCCCCAACTTGCGCTTAGATATGTTGTGCTAGGTGGATAGTAGGTCACAATGGTACAAGGCGCTGTGCCAGGTGTTGCACCTGAAGCAGCCGTACCGCCTGAAATTGGGTCGCCGTCAGATGCTGACCAAAGCGTGGTGATAGTCAATGCAGTTGATCCTGCATTTTTAGCAAGCGAGTGCTGAATGAAGTTTGCAGTGTAAGGTGCTGTGTCAGCAAATTGTTTGTAAACTATCACGGCAGCTCCACCAGCGGTTAGGGCATCCCAACCGTTGCCTGTGGTCAATGTATTTGGTGTACCAGTTCCGCCAATTTTGGTTACACCAGTGTATGATGTACCAGCGATGGAGTGAGCTGATGCCAGTCCTGAAATCCAAATATCGCCGCACAGGGTTGAGGCCAAGTCATTCCATTCTGGATCGCCTGTTTGTCCTGTTGCTGATTTGGCCACGTCAATTTTCACCAAGCCTCCAGCATTGAAAAAATATTGAGCAGCAGCAGATGATGCAAAGGTAACAGTATTAGTAAAAGTAATAGTCCAGGTAGCACCTGATGTGGCTGCTGTTTTAGAATTTGTACCACTCCAGCCAGTAAACTGCGAGCCAACAGCCACAGCTTGATATCGATTGTTGTAGGTATTGGTAAGGTCAGTGTTTACTGCTGCCAACACACTCACAAGAGTTCCTGTGGTCGGAGCACTTCTGGCAGTAATTGTAGTGCCTTGATGGCTGGCCTGCGAGCTGATAGTGTTTACCAAGCTGGCCCATTGTGTGGCTGTTACTGTGCCAGCAGCACTCACTGTGCCTACTGCTGTTTGCCCATATGTTGTGTTCCAGGTGGCGTTAACGTTGGCGCCAGCAGTGGTGCTAACAAAACCGTTGTAATCTGTGGCCTGAATTAAGCCGCCTGATGAATATGTCATTCTTGTATCCCGTTATTTTATTGTCACAATAGCTTCAATTGTACCCAATCCAGCGTCTAGTTTGTTATCTAGTGATCGGCCAATTACATTGAAGGCTGTGGCTTCACCAGCTTGTGCAGCACGAGCAACACCGTTGCCTGCGCTGACCAATCTATCACCTTTGTGTATTACACCAATTGCTTGAACTGGTACACGCCCAGTCATTGCAACTGGAGGATGTGTATCGTCCTCGCCTGCGCCACCGTTCATGGTATAAGCTGGTCTAGTACTTATCACACCAAACACATTTTCGCTTAGATCTTTACGTGCTCGAGTGATTTCTTTTGTGCCGCCTAGTTCAACCACAGTGCCTGGTTCTAGTAACTCGTCTGCTTCAAAACGTTCTGCAACGTCAGCGTACAAGGCTGTGGTAGCTGTGGCAAACACACGGTTAAAATAATTCACAGATGACCCAATGTTGCCTACAGCGTTTGTGCCAGACTTGTCAATACTAGGCACAGTTAGGCCTGTAAGAATTGCACCAGAAGTTGTAAACACTGCTACGTTTCCTGTTCCGCCTACAGAAATGTTGGCGTTACCACCTGGTGCGCCAATGTTGGCTTCAGTGGATCCGTTAACAATCTTGGTCACGCTAACCGCTGCGCTCAACCCTGTGAGCTGGCTGCCGTTACCAAGGAAGAAAGTGCCAGCAATGTTACCAGCTGAATCAATGTTACCAGTGGCCGACACCAGGCCAGTAGTACGCAAGTTGCCAGCTTGTACGTTTCCGCTGGCACTGACTGTGACACCTTGTACCAAGGTGGTTGCAATCACGTTACCGCCTGTGACGTTGCCTGTGGCTGAGACCAATCCGCCTGTTAATACGTTACCGCCTGTGACGTTGCCTGTAACGCCAAGTGTGGTGCCAACTGTGGCAGCATTGGCCACTGCAAATGTTCCATTGCCTCCTAATGCTCTAGCAACGTTGTAGATAGTTCCGCCCACGTTGGCTTGAATAATCAAATTGCCGCCTGAAATGTCTCCGCGGATTTGTGCATCATTTGAACTTTGTGTTACGCTGAATGCGTTGGTTGCACCCACAAACAATCCTGAATTGTTTAACACACGCAAAATACCAGTGGTAGAAGTATTGGTATCACTGCGCATGAATTGTGAACTGGTCAAGCTGTTAAGGTAGCTGGCATTGTTTGCAGTACCAGCAAAAATTGGGCTATTAGTAGCTGTTAATGTAATGCCAGGATAAACTGTGGGGAATGTTGCTTGCAAGCTGGCTTGAGGAACAAAACTTGATGTATCATACACAATACCCACACGGTTGTTGTTTACATACAAACTGGTAATGTATTTTGTACCACCAACTGAGTCTGTAATGGTTTCAGGAATTGCACCTGACGTTCCTTGGCTGGCACTGTATGCTGGGCCAACCACAATAAATGCAGCGCCAGTCCAAACTTTCAGCTGCTGGTTAGTGGTATCATACCACAAGTCGCCAGTGACGTTTGATGCAGGAGCACTAGAACTTGCAGTGGCAGCACTAATAGTTTTGAATACAGAACCATTGTAAACTTTCAGCAAGTTGTTGGTTTTGTCCCACCACAACTGTCCGGTCAACGGAGCAGCGGGCGCCGAAGTGTTAGATCCATTTTCCAACAATCGAACAAAGTTATTGTCCAAAAATTGACCGTATCCAGCGTAGTTTTTGCCCACTAATGTCATTGCGCTTGCGGTGTTTGTTGCACCATCAGCAATAGTTGCAAAAACTGTGCCGTCTGTTAGTGTAATTGTATATGCCATGTCAGTTACCTGTTCCTAGTTCGAATATTTATACAGCGTTTATGTTGCTCAGCGTCTGTATCCGCAGTGTGTAGTCAATCTGAATTTGACGGTTCAAGCTCTTTTGCACAGGGTGAAAAATCACATGTGTAATCAATCTTAAATCGTCAGCAGATCCATTCCAGGATTTGAGTCCCAGTTCGTCAAAAACAAATTCACCATTGAAATTGGTAGAATTATCAAAAGCCTGTTGTTCTGGTGGTTCGCCGTAGTCCAGCAAACAAGTTACCAAGATATCTGTGTACACTGTGCCCGATGTGTGTAGCACTGTCATTTTATTATTGGTTGGGTCAGTGTCTGCTGCATCATTATCGTCCACAACCTTGGCGTATGTTTCGTTATAAAGATCAGCGTTTTGTCCTGTGGTATTTGGGGGCAAGTAAGTGATCACGCCTGTGGGATCTACAGAGCTGCCGCCGTTGCCAAATGCCATTTCGTATATTCTACCCAGTCCTCTATTGCTCAGTGTTTGGGCCATGGCAATGGATATATTTTCGTAGTGAATTGCGTTCTTTTTATCTAGTAAAATTTCGCCCGAAACTGGGTCATGTATTTTTACAAATCCTTCAATTTTGCACAGTCCTGGTACTATCATGCTCTTCCCTCCACATAAGTTTTTTGGGTTTTTGGATCAAAAATCCTCATGTGAGCCTGCACAGAAATAGTGCCCTGCTCATTTGGGCGGCGCTGTGGATCAGCGGGTTTGGGATTCTGAGGTTTATTAACTTCGGTATTTGACATGGTCTATTATTTATGCTCCGTTCCGCCCGGTCAAGAACCTTGCCTGCGGTGTGTCAGTTTCTTGCAGGGCCAAACCGTCATTGACTTTGATTCCGGTTCCGTACCAGCCCAAGCCGCGGCGTTGCAATATGGTTATTTCCACGCCTGGAGGAGGTGCTAACATAGGATCAATTGGGTTTGAATCAGTAATAAACTCAATTGCTAGCGGTTCAAAATCAGTTACAATCCAACGATATTGCCCGGGCTCAATTGATACAGAACTATCGCTGTAGTTATACTGACGAACACCTCCAACATATACTTCTATAGTTTCTGTGTAAATGCTGCTGGAATCACCAAAGTCACTGATATCAATACTTGGGGCATAGAATATTGTTGTTGAACCATCGCCAACACTGGTATCACTTACCACATAGTTTTGATACTGCTCGGCCAACAAATTGCCGCGGCTCATGTCATACACATCTGCGCCAGTTTCATGGTCGGCTGCACCTGTTCCTGCTGTGCCGCGACGCAGACCTGTCAAGGTATGTGTGCCCACATTGCGCTCTCTGTACATGATTCGCTCACCGTCGATGGTAATTATACCAAATATACCTTCTGGCAAATTGGGTTCAGCACATGCGTTTGCATCAGCCACATGAATTGTGTTGCCAGCAGCCAACAAAGGTTGTGTTAGCGTGGTTGTGGTTGCTGGTGTAATTCTGTAAGTTCCTTGAACTCCACGCATGTCTTGGAATATGCGGAATGCGGATGCTTCGGGCACTAGACTTTCAGTAAATTCTGTAACAGCTAAAATTTGAGATGTGCCAATTGCACCACTGGCCAAAATTATGTAGTCGTCTACCACAGTGTAATCTTGACCTTCAAACAAACGATAACCATCTAATGTTACCCATAGTCTGCCTGCTTCAATGCCTGGACGATCTAGATAAAAATCATTTTTGCTGATAGCAGTACCTGCGCTGTAGTCAAACGATCCTGGCAATCCGCTGACTGATCCAGTATCAAAATCAGTGCTGTCGTAGGGTTCTGCAATAGTAATACCTTCAACAATTGGTCCAACAAACACTAATGTGGCAATACTTTGCTGAGTGGTTTCATTGAATGTGGTTACTGATATTATGCTATCCAATGGTGGTGTTGTATTGAGTTGCAATAACGATCCTGCCAGACTATAATCAGCCAGGGTACTTACTGAAATTAAAATTGTATCACCAGCCGCTGGCGCAGCATTGAACACCACTTGTCTTCCTGGAGTGTTAGATCCGTCCCAGTTGGTTACAGAATAGTCACCAGCTGTTGCACCAAAGCTCTGTACTTGCAACTCACTGTTTTTGTATACTTGTATATCTGTTATGGCATTAATAGTTGATTGTAAAAAGCTACTTCCCAATCTCTGTGGCAGGCCAAAACTGGTTGAGCTGTCGTCTCCCTGCCACTCAATGCCAGCTGGGGGAGTCAAGCGCAGTCCATTTACTGTTACAATCATGTTGGCAGGATTTGTTCCTGCAACAGAATTATCTAATGTAAATCCACTAGTGCTGATCACTGTTGCATCAACCACTTGATATTGAACTTGTGGAGTAGACCATGAGTATTGTGTTGGTGTTTGAATTCCAAATGCTACCAATGCGATACCGTCAGCATCGCCGGGTGTACTGGCCAAAGTTACTTTGGTCAACAATGTGGGAACATACACTTCCCAATACGTTGTGTCAGTTATATCAGTGCCTTCTGGTACTGCCTGTATTGATCTGTAGTAAACACTGGTATTAATAACCACCATGTTGATTGGATAACTTTGCAAAATGTTCCAGGCATCTGCATCGTAGTATGGTTCCCAAGACGGGACAGCAGACGATTCGCCGTTGACAAAAATAGCCACAGTGTAGATTTCTGCATCGTCTACTGGAATTATCACTGAATTTCCAATTTCTGCACCAGTATAGTTGTCCCGATACAACTGGTTGCCGCCACCTAATTCATATACTGAAATGTTCACAACATCATCAGTGGCAAATCCTTCGCTAGGAACAATTTCTACAGTTTCGTTGCCCCAATTGATGTAGTAATCCACATCTAATGTCATGGTACGCCCTGACGTTTGATTGCTAACCAGTACTTGCACTGGATGATCTACCACTCCGCTCCAGCTCAAAATATAAGATGTTGCTGGGTTGTACACATAGTTGATAACACCAATTTGGAATCCATGACCGTCCATTTGCCAGTCAGATCCTGGTCGAGTATAAACTCTTATGTCCAATGTATCAAACTCTGATCCGTTGACCAATTCTTCTGGCGCATGTCCTTCGTAAGGCCCAATAAATTCGCCGCCGTCTACATTGACATCTGTGTTGCGTAGCCCTAATTCAATGTCTGTAAATTCACTTTCGTATTGAGCATCAACAATTTCTGTGCCCAAGAAGTAATCACCCCACACTTGAACTCCTGGGTAGTCAACACCATCAATCAACAAAGGCAATTCAAGTCCTGGCGAGTTAATGCCAGACACATAGTAGCCCATGGTACGGTCTACACCACTCAATGTGCCCGGGTCAACTTCCACCCAATCTTCAAGATCAAATGTAGGGCCAACCACAGCTGAACTTCCGTCGCTACTGTCAGCACTCCACACACGATCATCATAACGTACCAAAGTTCCGTTGAGGTAAATTCCAGTAGAACTCCAAGTTTGTACTGATGTTTGATACTGATAACGGTCGTACTTGATTACTGTTTTGAATGCTCTCACCGTGGTAAGAGGTATGTTGCTATTGGTATCAATTTCCCATTGATCAAAATTTACCGCAGGGTTAACGTTGTAAACTTGTGCATCAAAGTCAGCTGAGTTTCTGTTAATCATGTTGGCATAGGCTTGAGCGCCTGTGCCGTTACCACCTGAAAACACTATGGCGGGAGTTGCTTGGTATCCGCTGCCAGGATTGGTTACGTTGATTGCTACTACTTGTCCTGCTGAATTAATCAAAGCAGTGGCTTCTGCGGGCGTTACCGCATCTCCTACTATGGTAACCTGAGGTGCAGTAGTGTATCCAGTTCCGTTGAATGTAACAACAATTGTTTCCACGCTCAACAGATAATTGTTGTACCACTGACTGTAAGGCCACTCTGTCCAAATTTGATCAGTTGATTCAGTATCACTTAGTGTGTTACTAATTTGAGCCGCGCTGTGTGCGTACGGCAACAAGATAGGACTTGTATATTGTGGTACAGGTAATGTGGTGTTATAAAACGCTGGAACGTCAAAGTCTGTTAAATCTCCTTGGTACAAGTCGTTGCCAAAGTACGTGAGATTGAACTCGCGCACTTGCACGTGATATGGTTTTACTTCTTGAAGGTAGTCAATCACAAATTCTTGATTGTCACGGCTGTAATTCTGGAATGGCAGCAATTCTCGAATTCTGTGATCAACGTCAATCAGTGATGTTTTGACCAGCCATTCAGGAGCAGCAAACTCGCTGAGTATAAAGTCAAACATCAAAGTCAAACTGCGATTTCGTTCAATGGCCAAATCATCCACAAACAATTCTTCATTGATAGCTTGGATAATTTTTCTTGTTTCAATTACAGGTTCTTGGTCAAAGTATTGTGCATCAAACACTTCAACGTCAAATCCAAATCTTCCAAGAGCATAATCATAGATTTCTGCAGAAATTGCAATAGTTCCATCTTCAAGTCCCACACGCTCAAATCCAAGATCAGTTTTTAGATAAATTTCAAATTTGCCTTGTGCATTTGCAGTTACTTTTACGCTGGCTCCTGTGGTCACAGATATTGTTGCCAAGCTAGAATAAGTTGGAACTTCTGCCACAGGTTTGATACTGGAATTGTATCCTGGACGATACCAGTCAATGTAACTCCAGTAGTCTGTTGTGCGATAATTTTGCACTCGACTCAATACCAATTCTGGATTGCCAGTGTTTGGATTTTCTTCTACAGTGTAAATTGTCCAAAGACCTCGATTGTCACTGTCGCTAACCACAAGATATTTGTAACCAATGGCGTCGCCGCCAGGTGCTTCAAAATTATAAGTTAAAATTTCTAAGTTAGGTATCCGCTTGTTCCAGTTAATTACTGTTGCTCCATTAACTATCGTTGTAGATGGCAGTTCAGGTTCAGCACTGTTTAACAAAGCAAAGCTACGGCTTTCACTTATTGTGTACTGTTTTAATACAGTATTGGCTCGAACAATGTAATTTTTTAGTGCCGCAAATCTATCAACAAACATTGACTGTCGAGGACGGAATTGTACTCCGTAACGTTCAGCTGGCCCCAGATTAATGTCTGGCACTATATTACCTGCTGTGTCAACTCCGCAGAATGAATCTTGTAGTTTTCTATAGAGATTATCACTCAAGAAGCCATCAGCACGCCCTTGAGCTATCAGTTCATATTCCACGTGAACATTGGCATTGGTTAGTTCTTTATCAAATTCAATGTGGAGTATGGTATCTTCAGCTTCAATTAATGTTTCACAATTGTATAATGCAACTGTGCTGGAATTAATTGGTGCTAGATATGCAATGCCAGTTGATCGAGGATTTTCAATATACTGAGAAATAGTTGCTGCACTAAGAGTTTTATTTTTCTGTGTGGCCACATCAGTGATACCACGCACCCAGAAAAAGTATTGAGTGTTAAAGTTGCCATCTCGACTTAACACAGTGTTGATAGTATAACTAGATATGCTGTAAGGTGTTCCAGGACCAGCATAGTTAGCAGGTGGAACAGAACTCACAATCCACTGATACACATCAATTGAGCTGCCAGGAAACACTTGTCCCCAACGTCGGCTGGCGTAAACAATATCGTCTTGGTTGGGATCAATAAATCTTACTGTACTGATATCCCACCAAATTTCTCCCACATGTTCTGCGCCCCAGGTGGTGCCGCGCACTCCAACTGGTCCTACATTGTAACTGCCAGGGTCAACTGCGCCAATGTAATCAATGTTCTGACGAGCAGCACCAAGTATCTTGCCTTGCAATGGATTAAAGAAGTCTAAAAATTCTGTTGTGGCCGATGATATTCTGTCATACAAGAAAACGCTGTTTAACAGACGCACATCAACAACTGGTTGTTCAATTCTAATTGGAGCCCAAGCTGGTGATCGTGTGGCATTTTGCCACACATGAGCTTGACCGTAATTGCTACTGCTACTGTCCCCGAAGTCTGTACCAGGTGCGCCCATCCAAAGCACTCCAGATGTGTAGTCAACCGAAACTCCCAACTGATCCAGATAATCAATTGAAGTTATGGCAATCTGATTACCAAAAATAAACTTGCTTGGATTGGTTATGCTACTGTTGGCACTGTTCAACAAATCATATGTGTAAACAGCACCACTTTGATCTATAGTGGTAAAGAATGATGTTGCACCTGCATCAAACAACTCTACATAGTCATCAAATATTGTGATCAAGTACATGGTTCCACGAGGAGCACCTACTACCAAAGTGGTTGCAGTATCATCAACGCTGATACTGGAGCCAAACCCAGCAAATTTTACAGGGTACGGGCTTTGAATTGTTTGTGTCCATTCAAATGTGTTAAATCCAAGACTGTCAAATGCTGCTCCTATGCTGCCTGGGGCCACTTGTAGTTTGTTTCCAGCAGGCGCAGAATCAAAATTTGTCACGCTGAGTGTGAGCAGGCCACTGGTCACTGTGGCTGTTACATTGGGCACAGCAGCGTTAATGGCTGCGGCCAAACCAGACACAGTGTTGTTGGGTGCTGTTGGTACCGCCACATCCATATTGTTCACCCGCAAAGTATTGCCAGCTGTGAGGGCAGGACTGGCATTCAGCGCAGTAATTACACCATACACTCTGCTTTGATTTAGACTTCGTTCAACCACACCACCTTTGTAAATCTGGATGCTGCTTTGCGGTTCGCCAACGTATAGACTGCAATTGTATTTGCAGAGATCAACACTCTGCCCAAAGTTGCTAAATTCAGCTACAGCGTCTTGTGTTACGATTTGCAACAGTTCAAACTGATTGGTTTCAATTTCAACAATATCACCTGATTGTAAATTGCTTGCAAGATTCACAGTCACAGTAGATCCATTGACCGTAAAGGTATTGCTTGCATCTTGTGTGGTGGAGTTTTGATTGGTCAAGAACTGATTGTTTACAATCACACTCACCGGCGCAACTGGTGTACCTAGCACCGTGAAACTTGACGAGCTTGGATCATTGTTCCAGATAAACTTTTGCACATTGCGATCAAACACATATACCACACCTGCTTCAGTTTCTCCATCAGCAGTGGCATACGGCGCACCAATCATGACTTGACGACCATCAGTACTACAACTCACGCTGTAGCCAAATTGAGCGCCAGCAGCTAGACCGCCAGCAGTGAGTGTGTCAACATACAACCAATAGTCTTTGGCTCGAGCCAAAATACTGGTGCCACTGGCTGGTGAATTCAAGAAGGTAACATCTTTGGTTGAAGTGTTAAATGTGTAGTCAATGTTTGGTCGTTGAAGCACTCCATCAACTTCAATTTGAAAACTGTATATTGTGCTGTCTGTCAGTGCAACTTGATAGAAATATTCATTTAATGAGAATACAGTTGCCAATGCTGGCGGTGTGTACGATGGTGTGCTAATAGTGATAATTTCACCACTTATTACACTGCCCACCGTAAATGTAATATCATTGGCTGGCACTGTGCCGCCGCCAAAACTGGTAGCAGGAATAGTCAATGTATTGCCCACAGTATAACCTGTACCGCCATCTTGAACGCCAACTGTGACAGTTCCGCGACGTCTGCTAACTGTGAACAAGGCTCCTGATCCCGATCCACCAGTGGCTGTTACACTGAAATAATCAGCGCCATCAAGATCTTGCAATGCAATACGACGAATGATAATATCAGATCCACTTACAGGTGCAGACACAAATGTCACTGTGTTCAACGCAGCATTTACTGTGTAATCTGTGTTCAACGTTTGAATCTCACCATCAACTGTGACACGCAATTGTGTGGCTGCACTTATAGTGATGTAATCATTGATCAAGTATACTTTTGTAGATCCGTTGCCTACAGTTCTAAAGTACTGATCTTCCCAGTCAACCCGGCCATAAGCATACACTTTGTTTACATCAGGTGCACCAACGTACATCCAACGTTCGTCAAGACTCATTGCTACAGAATAGCCAAATCTTCCTTGGTCTGCACTCACACTACCAGGAGTGGTCAACAGTTGCCAATTAAAATATGGGTTGGTGTCTGGCAAATAAGATCCAGTGTCACGATAGATTACACAGGCATAGCCGTTATTGGTTTGACTGGCTGATCCCAAGCTCAATGGTGCTCCTGCAACTGCCCAGTCTTTGTTGCCAAATTTTACTGAAGTACCATACGCTCTTGCTCCAGTTATATCCAAAGTCAATAGCGCATCGCCGCTTGATACAGGACTAGCTGGCTGGTAAACATCGCTTGTGCTTCTTACATAAGTGTAAACGCCGCCTTTTGGATTTGCAGACGTTGGAAATCCATATCTTGGGCTGCCGACTAAAGCAGCAAATCTATTAGTGGCCTGAGATACGCTTGATCCATATGCCTCTGTGGCATCTAGATACTCTGGTGCAATTGAAGTAACTTCGCTGAAAATGTTTTGTTTTTCAATCACTTGCCACAAACCATCTCCATTGTCGTCAACCCAAACTTTTGCACCAAACAGCAAACTGTTGGCATATGGAAGAGTGTCTACATTGCTGGCTTGACTTACTCTCATGGTTTTTAAAGTAAACGCTAGGCCAGTACCGTTAACTACTGTTCGATTGCTTAAAAATCTAAAAGCAATGTTTATTGTGTTCAAATTAACAACAGACAACACATCATATACACCATCAACTTCTGTATCAAAAAATCTGATAATAATTCTATTGCCAGCAACAAGTCCGTGGTCAGCAGTAAAAATCACACGGCTGGTGTTATTCAAATTATCACATACATGACTGATTGTACCTGGTACTGACTCAGCTCGGTAAATGTTCCAATCATAGTCATTGACTTTGGCGACCCAAATACTTGTACCTACGTTGATATTATTAATGTTGGCTTCGAGGCTAGCAGGATCATCAATGTCAAATGCTGTAATGTCAGCATCGTCAAGATTTACATATCCAGCTGATGGAAGTGCAGTATCTGTTGGCAATTCAGTTGTTGTTGGAAGAATGTTAGGCGAAGTAAGTTTAAAACTTTCTTTCCATACATTTTCCAACAAAACAGTTTGATCAGCTTTGCTGGATTCCAAAGGCAATATTACCTGCACCAAACTTGGGCTGGCATCTAGCAGCGCACGATTCAATCGCAGTTCAAAATAACTGCGATTGGCGTTGGCTCCGTATACTGCACGTTGTACCGCCCAGTTTTCATAAATGTTATAGTCGCCTGTTTCTTTTCCTAACACTGCCTGACTAAACAATTCTGCACTTAGGATAGTACCTTTGGAGTCCAAGAACTGTCGATAGATGTTTACCTGACTCACATCATCTAAATTTAATGCTGCCATGTACTGCCGAGGTCTAAAGCCAATAAGGCCATAGCTCAATAGATCATTATCACTTTCTAAGTTGGCAGCATTAATATCATAACTGTTGGCCAACTGATTGGCTTTGTTTGCAAGGTTAGGCAACATTCCCAATTCAATTTGAGAGTAATCACTTTGTACCCACTCGTTATAGTCAAATGTCTCGCTAGGCTGAACAATTGCCATGGCGCTCCAATAGGTGCCTTTGTATTTGACAATCGTACCTTTGCTGTAAATTTTATAATTTTGCCATTCTTCTACATTGTCTTGATTGAGAATAAATCCTTGTGCGTCCACAGCACCATTCCATTCGGTAGAAGTAGTGGATACCAAGTTCAAACGATTTTGTCTTGCACCAGTCACTGGATCGTATATCAAGTCTCCAAACACACTTGCATTGTCCAACACAATCATGTGTTCGTAAGATGTATATTTGATGTCGATAAAACTTAGAGTTTGATCAGCTAAAGGCTCAACACTGAATGTGTTGTCAATGCGAACAATGTTCAATTGTCGAGTAGGCAACTCTCTACGATTTTGATCTAGTAGAATGTTTTCACTGGTTTGTGCTTGAATTGAGTCAACAACTGCTTGTTCCTTAGTAACACTAAGTCGGAATGCCAATGGGTTTAATGCAATTAATGCATCATCGCTCCAGCCTTGTGCTGCCCAATACAAAAATTCATTGGCCATTTGATTCCAGTCAAGCTCATACCCATTGGCTCTGTTTGTGAAAGTAAGACCTTGAGTTTCTAAATATTGGCCCAGACTCAACAAAAAGTCAACTACTGCTGTTTTGGTATCAAATATAAATCCATACGGAACTTGTACCACAGTATTGGTATAAGATTTTGGCACTTGAATTCTAGTGTCCAGCACAGTTATGGTGCGCAATTGCCCTCCGCTTTGACTTTGCAGTATGCTAAAATAAGGCTGTGTGGTACTGTAGCCAAATACTGCATAGCCGCCTGGCACTGTTTGAACCAATACTGAACTGTAGCTGGCTCGGTCAAATGGTTGATTTTTGTACAGCAGTAAATTGTAACTTTCGTCAGGAATCAAAAAGCTGGTATTGGTGCTGGCTGGGCTGCTTTTTTCAGTGTAAAGTTTAATGTATTTTTTGTCTGAGAAGCTGGCCATGCGATAACACAACCGCACATCAAGATTGGCCAGGTCAGCAGTTAAATCTTCAGTTGAATCTATTCCTGATTGTCTGTTGTAGTCCACAATCCAGTCAATGTAACTGGCTTTGCTCACACCATTGCCGTATATTTCAATACCATTGGCATCTAGTCTGTACCGGTCATCATATAGATATTGTCCAAATTCTTCTTGGTAGCGATACAAATCACGATCAGCAAACAATGCAAAAAACTTAGCTGGTTGTGTCAAGGCCAACAGGCGCATGACTGCAAACGGATATGAACTTGAATTCCACCATGAAGCTTCAACTGGGCCACCGTCGCCAATGCTCCAACTCTTACGGAATTGTCCTTCATCCCAGGTCCCTACTACCGAATCAAATGGACTTAGCAATGCTCCTTCGCCGCCTGTGGGAATAACTGATGTCAGTCCTGGTCTTGCATATTTTGGCAGATAATAAGGTGCAACTGGGTCTCTGACATACCCAGCTTCCATGTCGTCCCAAAGCACTAAGTTACCTTCAGTGTAAGGTGCAGGCCCGTAGGTGTCATCCCACCAGTCTGGTTTGATGCTGAGTCCCAGCATTTCCCAAGGTGTGTATTCTGGTTGTTGAGTGTCGTAAAAGTAACGATAGATACCGCGCCAGGCTCCTAACAAATAATCATTGTTGAGTTTGTTTTGCGCTTCACTATAGTTCCATGTAAACTCATTGTTGGCTTGATAGTCTTGTGTGTTGTAGTCAAGTTTGTTCCAGGCCACCCAGCTAAGAAAATCTTGTGACAAAATATTGTTGACTTCGCTGTAGGTAAATCCAGTGTCTCTAAACTGTCCTGGGATAACATCAGCTGCCACCATAGGAACAGGATTGCCGTCTAATTTTAAATTGTTAAAAATTCTAGTTTCAAATTCCAACAACACATCATCTCTAATGTCATCAAATGTTTTTGTAACTGATCCATCGTGCCCGATCAGTACTGTTTGTTCGCCTGTACTGGTTTGTTGAACTGTAATTCTTGGTCTAAAAGCACGGTACAAACCAAGTTTGGTAGGAGTGTTTGGAACAAAGTTGCCATAAGTGCTTGTATATTCTCTGATGGCAATTTGATCGCCCACCGACAGTGTGACCAAAATAGTCACACGAGGTCCGTCTGTGGCCACAGAATATTCTAAATCACGAGTGAGCAAACGATCATTGAGGTATACGTTCAACCCTAAATAATTTGCAGATGTATAATTGTATACCTGCACAGTATCAAACACACTAGACGTAATAAAACTCACAGTGTAGGTGTTTTCAGTATACACCGCACCCGATGGCAGCATGTCTGACCAGTAGAATGGTTGTGTTTCTACTTTACCAGCATTGATTTCTTCAATAGCAGTGTCTAAGATTTGAGCAGTAGTTTGAAAATTGATTTCTTGCTGAGTCACATTTTCCAGCATGATACTTTTAAACTTAGTGTATTCTCTACTGTTGTAGGTCAATGCATTGAAGATGTTGTATTCTTCACTGCGCAAGAAATATCCAGCCAAAGTCATTGGAGCACTTTGTTGTAGGATAGTCAATCCATAAGGAATGATATTGCCAAGGTCTCTAGTGTTGTTAGCACCAGCAATAGCACCTTGGATGCCTGGTAAATTTTCGCAAATACTTTCGTAGTTTTGACGTATGGTTCCTAGTGTAAAGCTGGTGCTGTTGGCATTAAGCGGGTTGTTCTGCAGGTTAGATGGCACTTGATAAAAGGCCGCGGCGCTAATTTGATCGCTTAAAACCAAAACTTCAATAATGTCACCCACTACATAAGTGTTGAGTAATGTAATGGTAGTATTGTTGCCACTTACAACGTAAGTGTATTTGGTAGGATCTTGGAATACACTACCAACATAAACTTTGACCACTGGTACAGAATTACCAGTTTGGTTAATAACTGGCACATCCAATTTTAATATTCCAGTATTGTAAGTAAACTTAAATTGTTGATACATTTGGGTAGTAGTAATTGCATTCTGCCACCCAATTAATCTTGTGTATGCTGTTCTGTCAGCATATTCTCTAGCACTGCCAGAGCTAATAGCAACAGTTACTGATACGTTATCTCTGGTGTATACAAATGTATCTTTGTAGAGGTTGTTGTCAAACACAATATCTCCCACATTGGAGATACTGAGATACTGTAATGGAATTTTTAAAACTGTATCAAGTATTCTTGTGTCGCCAATTGCATAACTGAATAGTTTGCTACCAATAAAGTCTGAGCTGGGATATTTTGCTTGATTACCAAAACTAACTCGATCAGCGTCATACACGTCAAACAACGGTGCCTGTTGAACTCCAGTTTTTTGTTGCGCCTCAATCCAAGCAGCTCCGTCATACCAGAAAGTTAATCCTTGCAACGTGTCACCTGACAAGCACAGTGTAGACTGGTCAGTCAATACTTCGCCGTCAGACGCCAGTGTGAGATTGATAATAGGTTGTGCAATCAGTGGCGGCACTGTGTCAGGCACAATAAATTCTACTACATAAATTTTGTCTCTTACATCTGGATCTTCGTCAGCAGCAAAAATAACTCTGGTACCATTTGTAAAAGTATATCCGTCTACTGAGTATCCAGTTGATCCTTGAATGTTAGAGAATGCATCTGTCTCTAACTGATCAATTATGTCCACAGGTTGTTTGCCCTGAGTACCCATGTTAAACAGTCTAATGTCTGGTTGAAATTGAATAATTGGACGTTTGCCACGATAGTTGTTGTCTAGTGTGGCCACAGTGTTGTTATAAGCAGCCGTAGCATTGATCACATCAATGTGGAACCAACGGTTTGAACGTGTCCAAGAATTAAGGTCTTGACTTGCACGATCAATTGTGAAATAATCCAATTCTTCAGGCACTGGCAAGCTAGAATCATTGTCATTGATTACATAAGATTCTGGAGTGACAAAATTTGTAACAGGCAACAACTCAATAGCAGTACCTACGCCAGCCACATAATATTCACGATAGTTGATAGCGGTGGCATTCATGTCGGCTGTGGCTGTGGTTAGAGTCACAGCACTGCCGTCAACTACACTTGATACCGTAAATTGAAACGAGTTTACAATACTCTGAACGTAATACGATTGTCCAGCAACTAATCCTCCAATCACTGTGCCAGTAAATACTACCCGTTGACCAACATACAAATCTTCTGTGGTTGCTGTGCTAATTGTGTTGAACCCAGCGTTGGTAGATGTGCAAACAAAAGATATTGTTCCACTACTGTAGCTTGCTGGAATAACATCGCCCCGAAATACTATTTTTAATCCGTTGGTAAAAGATACACCGTTAGGGCTGGTGTAATTTTTTTGTCCCAAAATGTCATCAATGAACAGAGTAGAACTTTCTGTTTCATCCAACAGTTTAATTGTACCAAAAATTTCTGGATCTGTGCCATCTTGATAGTACAAGGTGTTTAACAAAGCTGTCAGCAGAGGGATTTGTCTAAACGTACCTGCGGCATCTTTGTACCAGTTGGTACTGCTGTACACAGTGCCATATCTAATGGTCCATTTGTTCAAATTGTCAATAGTAGCTATTCTAGACAATCTAAGATAGGTAATTCCATCACTTACTACGTAGTTGATTTGCCAAAGTTGATATCTATCTTCTGGGGCAATTTCTGCTGTGTAAGAGAATGGTTCAGTGTCAAAGCTGCCAATCAATCCGTTATTGGCAGACCCTGCTTCTAGTGGGTCAAAGAAACTGGTTCGAATCCACCCACCACTTTCAGCATCAGTGTTTGAATTTGTAAAAATTAAAGTTCTGTTGTTGAGACTGGTTATTCCGTCAATGCCGCCGTAGGTCTCAATGAACGTGTCTAGAGGTTGATTGTTGATTTGTTCAAATTTGAGTTCTGTGAGCAAATCAACATTTTGACTGAACACTGGCAAATTGTAATAAAAACTCTGAGCTGTTTTTGTAGGCACATTGAAAATCACTGTGCCAAGGTCTTCACCATTGTTGGTTACACCAAACACGTCACGTGAACTGATGTTGGGTGTGGTAGGAATTTTGCCAGACACACCTGGCTCTGTTTGTATCCAAAATCCTGGACCAGTGCCAGGTGTTCCATCCACAATGTTCAGCGTACCGCGCATGTTAGTTTGTGTGCCACTCACATAGTACAATGTGTTTGGTGCATTTCTTGGCACAGTAAATGTCACAAGGCCAAAGTTTGATCCATTGCGACTGACACCATCGTTATAAGGATTAGCTGATCCTAGTGTCTGTTCAGTTTTGATCCAGAACGGAAAATCGCCTTGCAAGTTCAAATTAAACACATAGGTGTTTCCACGAGCCAGCGTTAGTGTGGGGTTGTTGAGGAAGTCAATGGTATATGCAGAAATACCAGAATTTCCAACACGGTAGTTTACAGTTTCTGTAGAGTTTTGTGCAACCTGGAATGTATAGCTGCCGCCACGCACCACTTCAATAGTTGGATTCTCGCCGGATATTCCAGAAAATGTATAAACGCCATTGGCTCTTGTGACTTCAAAGTCGTCTGTTACCGGCACTCCTGTGGCCGCAACGTCAACTGCGTTGGGTCCATTGGGTAACCAGAAATACTGAGAGAAGTTTACAAATGTATCAAAATTAATAAACGGATCCCAAGTATAGTAATCACTTGAAAACAATCTGTCTGGTCGTTGCGTTGGTGATCCTTGGAACTCCAATGCATCAAGCATACCTGGATAGGTAATGGTATTTTTAATTGTTGTGGTATCAGCAGGATCTAAACTGACCACTCCTGGTTCTAGTTGATAATCACTGCGTGTTTTTGTTGGTTCTACCACATACTTGTCGTTGGGATTTACACCCGGGCCGACTGTACGGCCAATGAAGCCTTGTGTCTTTTTAAATTTAGGTTCTTGAATCAGTTGATCAAGTGTGGCCGCTAAAAACTGTTTGTTAGTGTCAGTTTGAAAAATTTGCGGAAGAAAGTCTACTGAGCGTACTCGTGCCATTAAATTACTCCGCTGCCTGCTGCTGTGCGCAGGTTAGTACTGGTCAATGCTTCAATCACATCAATGTTATCAATGGTTGCGGCATTGGCAAAAATCTCATTGGGTTGAGAACGAATTTCGTACAAATCACCAAAGCTCTTTTGTGGATCCAACGGAACTAGTACTACAGAACTGATGATTGTGCCAAGTTGTCGATGCAGGTAGGCAGCAAGTTCTGAGAAATAAAATGTGTCACCAAAGTTCCATTTGTCAATTGAAAAATAACTGTTCATTTCTGCTAGTACTGAGCTTTTGATTTCAGATGTTGATGCTGTTGAATTTTGTGCTCGTATCACTTTGATAGTGGCACGCAATGTTGCTGCGGCCTTGAGTCCGAACAGCGGTTTAAAATTGACTGAGTTGACCACAATGTTGTCTGACACCATCTTGTAATCTTGTAGTCGTTGATATTCTGTACTTAGATCGTCAATGGTTGGTTGTTCAGGTTCAGTGACTGTACCGGTGGTATCTTTCAACCAGTTCTGGTAGGCATTATAATAACTCAAAGTGACCACATACAAGTCAATGATATTGGTTGTTCCTGGATCAATTCTACTGGTCAATGGACTGTTGTGTCTGTACTGATAGTACAAACTTTGTCGTCCTGTTCTTGCAATCCATCCTGTGACTGCATTGAGTTCCAACACTCCTGTTACTGTCAAGCTCAATTGATAGAATGCATCTTCGCTGTAGGCATAGAATACCTGCCCAGATGACCATTCAGTTTTTACCAATTCAATATCATCAAGGGTGGCGTAGCTGTAAATTACCACGCCTTCTTCAACCAACAAATAACGCTGTAGGTTGTCAAAGTCCACAGTTTGTTGTAAAAACACATAAGGTCCTGTGGTTCCGGCTGGTCCTACTATTTCACTAAAGAAGTCTGGGTTGTCTGGCACACCATCATTGTCTGAGTCTCTGTATCCTACTAATACCTGGAAGTCATCCACATAACCGTCGCTTTCAACTGGTTGACCAGTAATGGTCATGTAAATGTCTCCTTCAAGCGGTTCACTGGAGTTTGGTTGAGTGTTGACTGCTAACACATTGATAAAATCTTTGATCACTGTGCCAGTGCGGCTGTCATAGATTTGCGCACCGTCGTAGAAGAAGAATCTTGTTTGCAACACTGATCCAAAGTTGTATGCAAGTCCACGGAATGTAATTGTGTAATTTTGATTTTGAACCACAAACTGGATCAGCCATGAAGAGTCTAAGTTGGCACCACTAGTATTACCAGCGTACTCTTGACTCCAGGCAGCGTCCTGATTCAGGTTGGTAGATTGAATCAAATACCAAGAGTACGGAGTACCTGTAATGGATCCGTCATTGTCGTATCCTAGGCCAAAATTACGAAACAATGCAATTTGATCACTCATTGCAGATTCAATCGACAATGGCAAGTCTGTAACAAATAACGGAATAATAGTGTCTACAATAGCGCCAGTAGGAACAAAGTTATTGAGTATGACTGGCCCTGACCCATTGATTAGATTACCCAGTCCTGAGTTCATACCATCGCCAGTTACTCGTATGGGGCTGGCCCAAATTTCCACACGCTCTTCTGCTTTGGTTGGAATGCCCAATTGCAGTTTGTTGTTTTTATCAAAAAAGTAACCCGGTGGCGGCACAAAACGTACCAGGCTACCAACAATAGCGTACAAGAAATTGGTTGTAGATTCATCACCTACTGCAATGGGTGTGCCTGCACTGTTTTTAAAGTAACCAGTGGTTTCATTGGCCAAGGTGGTGCTTTGATTCCAGGTGCTTCCGCCTGTGCTCAAAGTAGTAACTGCACTCATTGAGCCTGTAGCCGAGCTTAATGTAACTGCTGATCCACCGGCTGTGGTGCTTACAGTGAATGTACTGTTGACTGAATTTATACTGACCACATAATAAGGCAAGTCGGCAGTAATGCCACCAAACACTGTGCCTGAGAATGTGATTGGCATGCCAACATAAGCATAATCAAAAAATGCAGCAGTAGCGCAGGTAATTGCATTGGTTGTAATTGTTGTGGCCGTGCAAGTGATATCTAAAGTGTTGATTAACTTTCTTGGAAAATTCCCATAGTAAAACTGCCGCATGGTACTTTCAGTCAACTGTGGTTGCACCTGATTGGTAATCACATCAGCAATTTCATTGCGATTGGTCCAACTGAACAAAATAGTTGGTAAAATATTTTGTTGCCACAATCCACCGTCGCTGCCAAAGCTGTTGGTACTTGAATACTTGCCGGTATTATCAACCAAGTCAAGATATCGACTGGTTCCAATTGACGCACGATTCAATGCTTTAGATTTAATAATTGAATTGTACTGTGTGTAAGGAAACAAGTTGTAGTCTTCACCATTGACCATGCGATTTTGTGTATAGTACCTAGCAGGCGCACGTTGTTTGATTTCATCAATTGGCTCGCGTGCTTGGGCATTGCTTACTGGACGAGTAATACCACAAGTAAAGGTGATAGTTTGCAAATTGCCGTTGCGGTCAGTATAACTGATAGGCAAAACTACGTTTTGCATTTCTTCAGGATTGATAATGTATTGCAGTCCATTAGAACTGCGCACATAGGCACGGAAATTTCCTACTGGAATTTCTGAAAACACTCCATCCCCAAATATCATAGTAAGTTGATCGTTTGTTCTGCTGGTTGTGGAATAGATTGATCGTAGGCCAGTCAGTTGTTCAGCAGCACCAACGTAGATGTTTTCTGTGTATTGCCATTCACGGCTGATGCTTCCCACGTTGTCAAGTTGAAACAACCAACGATCTTCGTTGTTTACGCCTTCAATGTTGATGTTTACTGTGCGGTTGGCAATGCGCTCGGCCAAGTTGAAGTCTTGATTTTGTAACGTGCCTTGTTTAAATGCAAAAAAGTATCCGGTATTGGCAGATTGATAACCCAGTTGGTCATTGCGATACAACACATTGAAACTGGTGTTTGGTTGCGGCGCCGGCTCGTAGATGTAATCACGACCAACACTGGTTGAAGTTATTGCTTCAAACGGCATTGAAATCCCGTCCACTGTGGCGTTATACGGAATGACTGGTAAGAATCCTGGCACAAGATTGACAGCATATTCATCTGTGCGCACACCCAGTATGGTTTGTCTATTGCCTGGACGACCAATGCGTTGACTGTCTACTAACGCGGCATTAATGATAGTGGTAAATTGTTCTTGCCAGTCTGGGTTTGTTGGATCTGCCCAGTCCACAGTAACGTTGCTCAAGTTCACTCCGTTGTAATCGATCACATTTTCAGTTGTGGTAACATTGAATACTTTGAGATATCCCTGGGCCGCGGTGTTGCGTTTGGCAGTATAGCTGACTAGATTAGCCAGGCGCACAACTGAATCTCTGCGTTCTGCTGTGTCTAAATAGTTTTCTCTGGTGTTTAGGTCCGTGCGAAAGGCCAAGGCTTGACCCATGAATGCAATTACATCTAGTAACGCAATGAATTCTGAGCTTTCAATGTAGTCGTTGAAAGTTTCTGGGTAGTAGAGGCGTATGTAATCAATGAAACTTTTGCGTAGAGTTTCAAAGTCATAACTTTGAAAATCAGCTTCACGATAGGTTTGATAGATCTGTTTCCAGTCTTCTACACCAAATATTGCTGTTTGTCTTGTGGTCTTTGCCATGCCTCTTTGCCTTTAGATCTTGTATTTATTACCAGAAAAAACGGCTCAGTTATACGTAGCTGGCTCTGCGTTGTTGATTATCAAAGAACACACTTAAAAATTCAGCATCAGTTCCTGGCAATACTGCTATTTCTAACTGTATTAGAAACCCGTTGTCTTGAGGAAACACTGCCATTTGCGTAACTTGTATTCTTGGATCGCCGCCGCACACACGTTGAACTTCCGTTTCAATATTGCGTTGCAGTTCAGTGATTTGATTTTCAAACACATAGTCCCACATCACAGTGCCGTACTGCGGGCGGCCAGGCAATTCACCTTGACGGATGTTGAAGGCATTCAGCAGATCTCGTTTGATTAACTCAAAGTCAACCAAGGTAAATTTTTTATATTGATTTATGGTGTTGAAGCCAATGAATGTGGTCATAATTAATATTTATCGGCTCAAGCAAGGTTCTGTCTAAGCACGTCAATTGCGCTTTCGGTTACTTTGATTGATTCTGCAATTCGTCGTTGTTCTTTTTCAATTTTGGCCACAAGGGCCGAATCATTTGCTAGTTTGGCCTGGCGAAGGAGTCCTTGCAATCTTCCATCAACAGCATTATAGTCATTGATATAGCTTTCAAGGTCTGCAATGTCTTTTCCGTAACTGTTTAACCTAGCTCGTTTTGCATCACTCTTGCTGAGAGTAATAACAGATTGATCAAGAATAGCATTGGTCTGTTCAACAGCAATACCAAACTCAATTCCCAGCTCAGATGTTGTAACTTTTGGTGGTGTGTTATTATATTCCACTGGAGGTATTTTTGGATTTCCAATTACCCGTATGGCAGCGGCATTTAGTGTGACTCTGTTTACTGTGTCAAACACTGGCTCTCCGAGAGCCAACTGTTTCATTGCATCGTCAACTTTGGTCTCTGCAAAATCCACAGCAAAACTTGCATTTCGTGCTGTTTCATTTAGTGCAGTTTTAACATCACTGGCCAGTGCTTTTCCTTGTGCCCAGTCCATGGTATTGGGTATACTTTTGGCTGCATTTAATGCTGTGCCAGCCAAGGCCCCGACGCTGAGTTTATCTGTAGGAATACCCAGGGCTTGAACTCCAGTTAACCCATTGCTCATTAATTCTTGTTGTATGGTTTCTTGTTTTGGCAATGATCCTAACAAATCTTTTAGGCTGGTAATGCCGGCCTTGCCTGTAAACACCGTGGGACTTTTCAAAACACTAGTCAATGTGTTGGTGCCACTGGATAAAAATTGTGATACTGTGCCAGGTTTAAGAACACCAGCAGCTTCCAGCTGAGATCCGTCAAACCCAAATTTTCCAACGCCTATAGAATTGCTAACTTGATTGGCCACTTGTCCTATTGATCGAGATGCAGACGCCAAACTGGCAGTTACTTCGCTTACTGATAGATTACTAATGCCTCCCAATGCCGGCACTTGCTTGGCAAAATCTGGTATGCCAATAGCAGCCGTTGGAGCCAATGCTCCAGCCGCGGCACTTTGTATGCTGCCAAGTGTTTGTTTAGCTACACTTATTCCTGAGTTCACTGCGCCAGCAATGCTGCTTGGCAATGCTGAAGCTGCTTGTAAAATTCCCGGTGCACCAAGGCCACCAGTGAGTCTGTTAGCAATACCTGAAGCAGCACCAGCCACACCGCCAGGAATATTTTTTAATGCACCTTGCAATGCTCCCGACACTGTGCCGCCAATACCACTGGCAGCTTGTGACAAACTGGCTGCGGCAGACGACAATCCTTGTGTTGCTTGGGTGACTGCACTCAACGCATCGCCAACTTTTAAACCTGTTAGACTTCCTGTACTTGCTTGTTTGTCAAAGATAGCTTTGGCCTGATCAAACGTCATGCCTGGAGGAGCCTTAACTGTGAATACTTCTCCAGCCGCATCTAAAGAAAATTTAAATTCACTCATGCTGTTTTCACAATCTCTACTCCAGCTGGAACAGGTTCAGCGCCTGGTGGAGGATCAGGCTGGCCTTCTTCAAAGTCCAATTCAGACGCAACACCAGCATTGTGATAAGGCCAGGGTTCGTGTGTGGGTGCTCTAGGCACAATAGTTTCTAATTTGTCTTTTTCAACTTCCCATCCTTTTGAAGTGCTGAACGTGGTTGAGTCTAGCAAGATTTTTTCCAGTGCTTTGGGTGCATCTACTGCTGGAGCAGCAGGCCCATTTAAGTCAATCCCGCCGGCTGATACAACAAAACTGCTGCCAGCTGCCCAACTTCCGCTGGCGCTTTCCAAAGCCAATGTCCCGTCGGCCTTTACACCAATTGTGGCTTTGCTGTACAACTTTAAATCAGCCTGTGCGGTAATAGATGCATTTACTCCAGCTTCAACTGTGAAGTTGTTTTTGGCTTTGATGTTAAAATTTCTCCCAGCGTACATGTTGATGTCTTGATCAGCATGAATGTTAACATCGCCTTGACTGCGCACGTTTACTGAGTTTGTGCTGTAGACATCAATGGTACCTTCTTGTCCTAACTCAATCCAAGTTTGTCCGTTGGCATGAATCAGATAGATAAAATTGTTAGAGTCATTCATCATGAACTGATGACCTTTGGCGCTACGCAGGCGGAACAGTTGATTTCTTCCGTTGATGTCTCCGTCGTCCATGACAAATGTATGTCCGCCCATGCGGCCAATTACTTCTAGCTCTGCTGGCTTTACTGCACCAGAGTTGAGTTTTTGTCGTATGTCAGCAGGCTTCAGTCCACCCTGGTAAATTGCTG
>Ga0068872_10000828_pt1 | contig 25474 bp, 14 predicted proteins | sample NOAtaG_7_FD_66441 | JGI IMG/M metagenome (GOLD analysis project Ga0068872, IMG submission 66441) | Freshwater lake microbial communities from Lake Erie, under a cyanobacterial bloom - NOAA_Erie_Diel1S_2200h metaG | ecosystem: Environmental > Aquatic > Freshwater > Lake | place: USA: Ohio, Lake...
GAACGGGGCCACGGCAGAGCCCGACTTATCGGTCCATCCGGGATGATGGTGGGTAGCGATCGCTTCACTGCATTGGTTTGGAATCGCCCAGGGAAGGTCGCCGGACATTCGACGCCGTACTGTCAGGAATCGTGCAAATCGAAGTGGAAGGACGCAGCCCTCCAGTGTGCATCGGCTTAACGCAAAAGAACCGAACGGCTCGCGCCCTAACACCAATCTTGCATCGCAATTCCAGCATGGCTCCATGGTGTAACAGTAGGATGGCGTTGCCCCACTTAAACGGCTGAAAGGCCCGATTGTTCTATTCCACCGATCCAAAGACGCCGGGAGCCTCCCAGTCGGGAATTGCCTGAGCCGCAGCTTCTAGGAGAACAAATCCTCCCGTCTCGGCGTTCCATCGATCTGCAGAAAAACCACGACGAGACCGTTTCAGGAATAACCACTACTTCCTGGGGGACAAAACAGGCGAAAACCACCTGTTTTAGCGGCCTTCGTCGATTCTAAGGAACTTTCCTGCAATGGTTGAAATCCAACCTGTAATGCGGTTAGTAAGGGGAAATTGTCGGGCTCTTTGTTGACGTCCACCTTCAGGATCTTTACTATAGAGTTCGATGTATAGAGTGTGCGGCGGTCCGCAAACGCCTTGTCTTCCAGTAGTTTTCGCAATTTTCTTTTCATTTGCAACTACGGCGGCTGAAAGGCGACCGGCTCGTCGGACGGTTTGCAGGTTGTTCTTTTTTCTTTTTTTTCTCAGGAGTGCGTCGCATGAGGAGACGGTCCGGTTTGCGTGGCTTCACCTTGGTGGAGCTGCTGGTGGTCATCGCGATCATCGGCGTTTTGGTCGGGTTGCTTCTGCCTGCTGTTCAGCAAGCACGTGAAGCCGCTCGTCGTATGAGCTGCTCGAATAACATTCGGCAGATCGGCTTGGCGCTTTACAACTACGAATCGACCTACAAGTTGCTTCCAGCCAGCTACGGTGGAACGACCGGTCCTGACTGGCGATTCAACAACCAGGAATGCCGCAGCGCGTTTCCCGCGCTGTTGCCTTTCATGGAACAGACCCCTCTGTTCAACCAGATCGAGAATGGTTTCCCAATGGTCGGTGGTGACTTGCCAGGGGTTTCGATCCCTGGTGGTCCAGTGCCCTGGGTGACTTTCAATGGTGGTTACGTGCCCTGGCGTACCCAGATTCCTACCCTCCGTTGCCCATCCGATCCAGGCCGTAATGCGGCTCAGAACGCTTGGCAGGTTGGTCGGTCTAACTACGTCTTCTGCGTCGGTGATACGGTGGAAGGTTCCCACTGGAACTGGTCGACCAATGCCAACCGCGGGATGTTCCAGGCTCGTTACCAGAAGTCGTTCCGAGACGCCACCGACGGACTGTCGAACACCCTGTTCCTTTCGGAAACGGGCACCAACGACGGTCAGCGGAAAGTTCAGGGTTGGACCACCAACGCGGTCACCAACGTCCAGAACAACCCAGATGCGTGCAAGCGAGCTGCGGTTCAGGGACTCTACATCAACACGACTCAGGTCGGCGATTGGCGTGGATCTCGTTGGCCAGACGGTCGTATGAACTTCACCGGGTTCAATACCGTTCTGCCTCCCAACAGCCCATCCTGCATTCCGTTTGGTTACCCGAACGACTGGGATTGGGGTATCTTCTCCGCTTCCAGCTATCACCCAGGTGGGGTCCATGTGCTTCTTGGCGACAACGCCATCAAGTTCATCCCCAACACGGTTGATGCTGGCAACCCGGTCAACAACGTCGCTCCGAACTTCGAAAGCCAGAACGGACGCGTTGGTCGTAGTACATTCGGTGTTTGGGGTGCTCTCGGAACCCGTAACGGGACCGAAATCATTCCTGCCGATGTGCTCGACTGATCCGGTTTCCGATCTGTCTTGAACAAGACGCACAGCCGCCGCTGGTCTTCCAGCGGCGGTTTTTTTATTGCTTCGTCGAACCTCTTCCCTCCATCGTCCGCATGGCAAGTCCCGTTGATCTAGATCCAACTGGGATTCTTAGGGACGCAAAGGCCCAGTGGATCGACACGAGAACGGATGGTGGCCACTGCCTCAGCACACTGTTACCCTCACCCTGGAAGGGTAAGGTCTTCATTTTGCACCATCTCAGAGGGAGGGTGCTATCCCCAGGCTTCCTTCGGTAGCTATTGCCTATCCGATTCCAGCCCGCTCACTTTCGGTCGATCGGACGGATACAACCCGACGGACTTGTCGGAAGGGCCTTTATCTAGCGATTAGAAGTTTTACGGATTGAGCGGCCGCAAGGGATTGTCGGATCGTCAGTGATTCGACGGCAAAGAGAGAACCGATAGAACCCTCGTCGGTGCGTTGCCATGCATCTAGCAGTCCAAGTCGTGGCAAAGCGAATATCGAGATCCTGCTTCAGGCGACTGGCAGAGTAGCCGAAGGCGATCTGACGGCCCTGGGCACCATCTCGGCTGCAAGGAGGCAGCTTGATGGCATCGGATGTGCGTCTAAAGGAACAGCTTCCCAGGCTGACCGACCGGATCGTCGCCACCTACGGCCAATCCGATCGGATCAATCACCTGGGGCACTGCCCTTTGCCCAAGTACGAAGTGATCATCCAGATCCTGGAAGACCTCAAGGATCTGCTCTACCCCGGCTTTCGTCGGCGGGAAGGGCTTCACATCGGCAACGTCACCTACCATGTCGGCAACCTCATCGACAATCTGCACGATCAATTAACTACACAGATCGCTCGCGCTCTTCGGCATGATGATCGGATTCGCCAGCGTCGGATTGAGGAGTGCCCTTCGGACTACGAAGCCAAGGGGCAGGCCATCGCGATCTCGTTCCTGGAGACGATTCCCGATCTTCGCTCGGTCCTGGCTACGGATGTCGACGCTGCATTCGAGGGCGATCCCTCGGTGTCTCACCGGGACGAGATCATTTTCTGCTACCCCGGCCTAGAAGCGATCACCATCTTCCGCATCGCCCATCAACTCCACCGCTTTGGTGTCCCCTTCATCCCCAGGATGATGACCGAGTGGGCCCACAAGCAGACAGGGATCGACATCCATCCGGGCGCGACGATTGGGGACCACTTCTTCATCGATCACGGCACCGGCGTGGTGATCGGCCAGACTTGCGAGATCGGCAGTCGCGTCAAAATCTACCAGGGTGTCACGCTGGGCGCACTCAGTTTTCAGACCGATGCCGAAGGGCAACTGATCCGAGGCAGCAAGCGGCATCCGACGATCGAAGATCGTGTTGTCATCTACGCCAACGCGACGATTTTGGGGGGCAAGACCATCATCGGCCACGACGCCGTGATCGGGTCCAGTGTCTGGATCACTTCCAGCGTTGCACCTCGAACCACGGTCGTGCTAGAAAAGCCAAAGCTCAAGATCCGATCCGGTACCGGCGACGACCTGGGACTCGATTCCAACTACCAGATCTAACTCCCCGGATCTACCAGCCGAAACGGGGCCGTCCGCTAATTCTGTGTGTCATTGGGAACGATGGAACCCAAAAGCACCTGAGCTCGCCTAGTTGCCTCTCACGGAGCCACAGATCCACGGAGAGTGTGGACCGATCGATGTCTCTTGCAGTTCTTTGCCTTTGTGACTGCGTGAGATGAACCGCTTGGGCACGAGGCAGGCACATGCCCTTCTTGCTGGTCCATCCAGCAATTTTTTAGGTTCATGGCCACCTGCTACTGCATCGCCGGATTGGCGAAGTGATCTGTAGCGCGATTCCAATCGCTTGGTGGACCTTGGCGTTGGACAAAGGTAGCAGGACGATCCACCGTGCTTGGGTCAAGCCACGCTGGAGACTGCAATAAAGCCTGTTGGATCTCCGAATAGATGAAAGGCTCAACGGGGTTGCAACAGCGATTCCAGCATCTTCTCAAGTCGTTTGGGTGAGACGGCGATGCGGGTCCCGAGAGCCTGCGCGAAGAGGGAGACTCGCAGTTCTTCGATCGCCCATCGAAATTGCTGCCACTGCTCCTCGATCGTTCTTTGGTGATCCTCTCCAGGGCGTTGTTCCCATGCGTCCCAGAATCGCTTCAAGATAGCTTCCGTCGCTTGGTCTTTCGGGAGCTGCCCTGCGGACTTGTCGCATCGGACCACCATCCCCTTCAGATATCTTGGAAACTCTCGCAGCCACTCCCAGGGGGTCTGCTGGAGGAATGAGGGATCGTAGAGAGCCACCAACTGATTCTTGATTGCAAGCCGGACCGATTCGGCAGGGCGTGGGGTCCCCTCCAATTTCAAGGAAACGCGGTGGTGTGCCTCCGCCCATTCCGGAAGCCATCTGGCCACTTCATCGGCAGCGCCCCCCAATCGCTCCAGCCGCGTACTTCTCAACCTAGTCCATTCCTCCGGGCTCCACACTTCAACCTCGGGAGCCGGGTAGGCGATCGTGATCAACAGCCAGCCCAGCCCTTCCATCATCCTGTCTTTGGGAAGGACCGACCCAAGCAGCATCAGCGACCTGGAAATCCCCGGCAGGTGAGTCAGATGCATCTTCACCTCTTTTCGATCCGCGATCGAAAGCAGCTTCCAGAGACCTTGGCGATGATGACGAATCGCTGTCTCTGGATCGTCAAACCATTCCAGCGTTGCATCGGTGTCGGCAGCAGACAGCGCGGGATACTTGAGGATCGTCATCCCATGATGATCGACCGAGATTTGCTTGGGGATGGTGAGATCAGGAAACGTCGGATGTCTCCGGTGGAGCCATGGGTATTGCGTCGCATGTTCGGTCCGCCGCGGCTGGGTATCCTGGGTAACGAATTGCTGCTTGAGCTGTTCCAGATCGCGACTTGCCCCGATCGACTTCCCTTCCGGACCGACCACTTCGAATCGAATCTTCAGGTGCTCTGGGATCTTTTCCCACTGAAAATCCTTTCGTTCGATCGGCTGTTCTGCCAATCGGGAAAGCCCTTCGGTGAGGGTGGGCCAGAAGGGTCTCTTGCCCCATCCTTCCTCGCGCCACTGGTGGATCAACTGCTGGGCCACATGAGAAGCCGGCACCAACTGGCTCCTCAACCTCTTGGGAAGCGACTTGATCAGCGCGACCACCCACTCTTCCATGAATCCTGGGATCCACCAGGGAGCCTGTTCGTTGGAGATCTGTGCAAGCATCGGTTGAGGCACACTCAAGGTCGCTCCATCCGTTTCGGCCCCAGGCTGAAAACGATAGACCACAGGCATCTTTGTCGATGCCAGTTGGACATCGGCGGGAAATCGTTCCTCGAGTTCCTGGCGCGTCGTCTGGTCGATCCACTGAGCGGCATTCAGGTAGATCGGATGGTTGGCATCGATCGATGCATCCCAGGCTTCCAGAGACCGGCGATCGACTATCTCCTTGGGCAGATGCTGCTCGTAGAACTGCTGCAGGCGATAGGGATCGATGATCCATTGTCGCTGTCTTGCGCACGCAGCCCATCGCTCTAACTCGGCGATCGTCTTGCGATTGGACTGATAGAATCCGGCTCGGGAGGCCAATTCCCCTTCCGAAAGCCCCTGATCGATCAGCAGACGCCGGGCCAGGGCAGGATCGATGGGTGCCAACGGGACAGGATGGCGTGGGACGATAGGAAGTCCGAAGAGGCTGCCGCGTCGCTGGACGCTGGCGGCGCCGTTTCTGCGACTGAAAAATGGGGCATCGTAGTGGTAATCCAGCAGGTGCCCCGCCATCGGCTCGATCCACCGGGGATCGATGCGAGCGACGGTACGGCCGTAACGCTGGGTGGTCTCCACGACCTCAGCAGCGACGATCCATTTGGGGCGCGTCCCGCGCAGTCCGCTGCCTGGCCACAGCGTGAACGAAATCCCGTGAGCTCCTTGATATCGCCCCTCCTGGTCGGCCATTGCGACCCCGGAGAGCAACCCCGTAAGAAGACTCTGGTGGATCCGTCGATAGAGATCCGAGGGAGCCCATCGATCTGGTTCCTTCTCCACCACTTCGGCTTCCGTGGAACTTGGCTCCACCCAGCGCCGCCCCACCTTCAGCCCTTGCGCTTCCACCTGCTCCAGCAATTGCCGATGCACTTCGCTCCATTCGCGCAGCCGTACCATCGACAGAAAGCGGCTTTCACACGCCTTCTGCAGCCGGCTTCGCCCCAGATCGGCTTTCCAACGCTGGTACTGATCCCAAAGCTTCAAGTAGCTGATAAAGTCGCTGAAGGGATCGAGAAACATCTGATGCGCTTCGTCTGCCGCCTGCTGCTTCTCGGGGGGACGGATCCGAGGATCAAGAACTTCCAGGGCGCTGGCGATCACCAGAACATCCGCCAAGCATTGGTTTTCGGATGCAGCAATCAGCATCCTTCCGACTCGGGGATCGACGGGCCATCGCCCCAGCATGCGCCCGATAGGGGTCAGTCGGCCGTCCCCATCGAGCGCCTGGAGTTCGCGGAGGGTGGCGATCCCCTCCCGAATCATTTCGGGACGCGGTGGATCCAGCCAGGGAAACGATTCCAGGTCTTCGATCCCGACCAGCTTCATCTGCAACAGGACCCCAGCCAGTGCGCTACGGCGAATCTCAGGGGTGGTGAATGGGGAGCGAGTTTGGAAATCAGTCTCGGAGTAAAGCCGTACGCAGATGCCGGGAAACAGTCGTCCGCACCGACCAGCTCGCTGATTTGCCGATGCCTGCGAGATCGGTTCGATCGGCAGCCGCTGGACCTTGCTGCGCGGGGCAAAACGACTGATGCGGGCCGTCCCCGTATCGATCACCGCACCGATTCTTGGGACGGTCAAAGAGGATTCGGCGACGTTCGTCGCTAGCACGATGCGCCGCTTGGGCCCTGGATGGAAAATGCGATCCTGATCCGACTCCGCCAATCGTGCGTAAAGCGGCAACAGATCGAATCGATCCACCAAACCTCGGCGCACCAAGTGGCCACGTACCACCTGAGCTGTTTCCCGGATCTCCCGTTCGGTCGGAAGAAATATCAGTAGGTCTCCCTCGGCATCCTGCAGCAACTCGTCGATCGCATCGCAAAGCCGCTGATCAAGCGACGCTTCCTGGCGATCCTCCTCGTCCGCTCTATCGCCGACTACTGGCCGGTAACGCAACTCCACCGGATAGGTTCTTCCGGCGATGGTGAAGATTGGGGCGGGCCCCTCCGCATCGCCGAAATGCTCCGCAAATCGCTCGGCGTCGATCGTGGCGCTCGTGACGATCAGTCGGAAATCGGGTCGTCTGGCGATGACTCGCTTCAGATAGCCGATCAACAGATCGATGTTCAGCGACCTTTCATGCGCTTCGTCCAGAATGATTGCATCGTACTGCTCCAACCAGCGATCCCGCTGGATCTCTGCAAGCAGCACACCATCGGTCATCAGCTTGACCAGAGTCTTGGGATCGGTGCGATCGGAAAATCGCATCTTGAATCCAGCTGCCTGCCCCAAGGGCGATCCTAGCTCTTCGGCCAATCGTGCGGCGATGGAGCGGGCGGCGATGCGCCGAGGCTGCGTATGGCCGATGACCGCGCTGCGGCCCAGCCCTGCCTCCAGACAGATCTTCGGTAGTTGGGTGCTTTTCCCTGACCCCGTTTCTCCACATACAATCAGGCACCTGCGCTGCATCAGGGACGCCATGATCTCCTGACGATGCTGGCTGATCGGAAGATCCGGATCGTACTCCAGTCGCAGCGGCAGAGAAAGTCTTGAACTGAGCAATCGGGCAGAAGCGTGAAAGCTCTCCCAGAATCGGTCGGCCGCTGGACCGACAGGCGCCGAATCGCCTACGGAGAGTTTTTTCCAGGTTGCTTCCAGCGATCGCCGGTCGCGCGCCATCAACAACTTCCAGTCCGGCGCTGTCACAGCGACTCTCCCAAACACACACCTCCCCACTCCATCCCAGCGATCTTGATCGCCAGCCAAGTCGGACCACCGAAGCGATCCGACGCTGAGGGGCCCACGCAAGCCTCCCATCATAGCGGTTGAGCAACCTGGCGAAAGCCAAGGTAAATCAAGCCGCTTCATCCCATCCATTCCGCTGGCGATCGATACAATGCAGCAGTCCCTGCCACCTGGAGGAGAAGGGGCCAACAGGAGGAAAAAGGGTATCGATCCAACGACAGGGAGCCGAGAGCATGGAGTTAGATGGATCGAGGTGGGGCACGCTGCTGCAATCGCTTCAGATGGCCGCCGATCGCGGCACGTCGATCGAAGCTGCCCTGCAGCAACCTCCCCCACGGTCGATTCGACTTCGGCCCGATCAGTCAGAAGGAAGTCTCCCGTTCCACGTCGAAAAGGTCCCCTGGCATCCCTTGGGACGTTGGCTTTTGGACTCCCAAGTCCGCCCCTCTCAAAGCCTCTGCTACGCCGCGGGGCGTTACTACATCCAGGATGCCGGTTCGCTGCTGGCCGTCCGCCTGCTGGATGTCCAGCCATCGCAAACCATCTGCGACCTCTGCGCGGCCCCTGGCGGGAAGGCATCGGCCATTCTGGAACAATTGGGCCCCGAGGGATTCTTGGTGGCCAATGAGCCGATTGCTGGACGCACGGAGCTGCTCCGATGGGTGCTGCACCAGACCGGAAACCCTTCGTTTGCCACCTGCCGCATGGATCCCGAGCAAATGGCGGAGCGATTTTCCGAGCGATTCGATGCCGTACTGGTCGATGCACCATGCAGTGGTCAGGCGATGGTCGCTGGTGGGAAACGCTCCAGCAACGCATTCAGTTCACCACAGATCCGTCACGCCGCAGCTCGTCAAAAAAGGATCCTGGATGCAGCTAGCCGTCTGGTCGCACCAGGTGGTCGCCTAGTCTATTCGACCTGCACTTTCGCGACGGAGGAAAATGAAGAGGTCGTGCAATGGCTGGAAGCAACCCAGCCAGGATGCTGGGAATCGCGACCAGTCCAGGAACTGTTGGCGTGGCAGAGTCGACTGCACCCCAGCAGCTACCGAGTGTGGCCCGACCGCGATCGATGCGAAGGCGCCTTTGCAGCAGTGCTCCATCGCACCGGTGAAGCCATCCCGCAGCAGACCGCAGGGGAGGGAGCCACAGGCCCCTCCAAAAACCGCTCCTCCAGCCTGCGAAAAGTCAGGCAACCAGCGAGTCCTCATGGTAAATCAGGTGGTTCCGACACACTCTTTTCGGCGCTCCACAGCTTTGGATCTTCCCGTGGACTCGCCTTACAATGCAGTGGTGACCACATCCTTGGAGCTCCCGAAGACTCACGGGCTTGGCTGGCGGAGCCGTTCCTGGAAGGATGCCAGTTGCTACATAGCGCCGGATCCTCCTGGCAGCCATGCCACGCATTAGCGAAGCTGGATCGCCGTTACTTCACTCCCTTTCGATCGGTCGAACTCAACGTGGAGCAGGCCGAGCGATGGGCCAGAGGCGAAAGTGGCAGGGAAAGGCTGTCCGAAGCGAATGGCTGGTGCGTCGCCAACTGGAATGGTCTACCGCTAGGATGGATCAAGCAGCAGAAGGACCGATGGAGCAATCCCCTCCCGGCGATCGGCAGGATTCAAATCAAGGTCTCGCTGGAGCGATCCCAGAGTTCCGCTGAAGGAGATCCACCAAAGGAATCGTCATGAAAATCTCGGTGCTCATCCCAGCCTACAACGAAGTCGATTCGATCGAGACCATTCTGGAAAAGGTCCTTTCCCTTCCCTTCCAGCAACTGGAAGTTCTCGTCGTCGACGATGGTTCCACGGACGGCACCTGGGAGGTGATCGACCGCTTTTCTAGAAACCACCAAGATCGCGTCCGCGCGATGCGTCAGCCTACCAATCAGGGGAAGACGGCGGCGGTCCGTCGAGCCATCCAGAGTGCGACGGGGGATGTTCTGATCATCCAGGATGCCGATCTGGAATACGATCCCAGTGAGATACCCGACGTGCTGGCCCCGATCCTCGAAGACACAGCCGACGTGGTCTACGGAAGTCGTTTCCTGGTGAAGAAGGCTGCGAGAGTTCTCTACTTCTATCACTACCTGGCCAACAAGTTCCTCACCTACTTCTGCAACTTCCTGACCAACCGGAACATGTCGGATATCGAAACCTGCTACAAAGCGTTTCGCCGGGAAGTCATTCGGCCACTGGTGCTGACCAGCCATGGATTCGGTATGGAAGTGGAGATCACCGCGATGATCTGCAAGACCCGGGCCCGCACCTATGAGGTGCCGATCTCCTATTACGGGAGAACCTACGAGGAAGGTAAAAAGATCGGCCTGAAGGATGGTATCGCTGCCCTCTGGTACATCGTCTACTACAACCTGATTCATCCTCGCCGATCGGTTGGCAAGAAATACATCCAAGAAGTCGATCAGGCACTGGCGGAAAGGCGCATCGCCTCCGATGCGCGCTGAAGACAGTTCGAATTGGGATCCCTTGGTCTCACGCGAAGCCGCCAAGACGCGAAGTAGGCAAGACGCAGGTCGTTCGTCAGCCTATGACCACCGGTTCCAAGCGAGATTCGACCAGTCGATTCGATTGGCAACGAACAAGGGACAGCCCACACAAGAAGTCGACTGGATACACAGCAAGGAATTGCCAATGAGACTGGGCTCTCACCCGCTTCCTACCTTCGCGGCTTCGCGCGAGTCGAGAAGTGAGTTGCAAAATGTCGCAAGAAGGAACGAGGGCGAAAGGTTTCGTCCACCCTGGGGGTTTTTCCGCATGACGATGGCATTCAAGGCATCCCGATCGAGTTGCCCTTTGCAGGTCACCGGATGGAACGTTCTGCGACGCTGGAATTAGGCTGCACTGGTCTTATGGCGACGTTCGATAGCAGGAGTGATTTGTGAGACCAAGGGCCCTACAGAATCGTCGGATGAATAAAAAAAGGCGACACGTTTCCGTGCCGCCTTCGTCAACTTCGCATCAAGACCGGTCAAAGTCAGATTTCGATCTTCGCTGCCTCGGCAAGAGCCCGCAACTTGGAGATCGCACGAACTTCTAGTTGCCGAATCCGCTCCTTGGTCACCCCCATCGTCTCCCCCACTTCCTTGAGTGTCAGCGGTTCGTGCCGATGATCCAGACCAAAGCGGCGAATGATGATCTCCTGCTCGCGAGCGTCCAGCTTTTCGAGAATCCCCTGGATCTGGTCCTGGCGATTCCTCTGGTCGATCTCCGCTGCAAATTGATCGGCTCGTTCATCCTCCCTCGCCAGGAAGATATCCTCCGGGGTCGTCTTGAAACGCTCGCGCCTCTTGAACTCGTCTGGAATAGTCCTGGCGAAGTTCTTCATGATCGCCCAGGTGGCATAGGTGCTGAACTTGTTGCCACGTGAGTAATCAAATTTTTCGACCGCGCGAATCAGGGACATGTTGCCATCGCTGATCAAGGCGAAGAAGTCATCGTTGGGACCGACATGCCGCTTGGCAATCGAAACCACCAGTCGCAGATTGGCCTGAACGATCCGGTTCTTCACTTCGCCTGTCTTCTGGTACAGACTCTCGATTTCATCCATGACCGACGCCTTCGGATTCTGCTTCTGCAAGCTCTCCAAAAGCTTCGAGGCACGGTGCTTCAGGAAATTCATCTGCCGAAACAGGTGGTATTCCTGCTCGCGAGTCAGCAGAGGGACGTCGTAAAGCGAAGCCAAGTAGGGAGGCAGACCGGCTGGTGCTTTCACCTTGCGGGTCCCCGACGGGTTCTCAGGCATGGGAGCCAGGATCGAATCCAAGAGGCTCTTTTTGTCGAAATCGTCGTTGGGAATGTAGGCCAGCGGCAGCTCCGTAAGGAGATGCGCACGGCTTTCATTGACCAGCCTGACAATGTTGCTCCTGTTGCGACGATACCGCTTGCTCAGCGTCGCGATGCTGACTCCACGCTGGTACTGCGAGAAGATCGCCTTACGATCGTCGATGCTGAGCGACTGCTTCATGCTGGGAAAGACAGCCATACTCGGATTCGACTTATCGAAGTTCTTCAGCGTGTAGCGAATCGCCTCGATGCTGCGCCCCATGACCTGGCTGATCCGCCGCGACGCCTCGATCAGACCCGCCCCTTCCTGTGCCAAAACCCGAGCCCGCTCGACAATCTCGCTCCGCTCCTCCTCGGTCATCTGACTGAAGCGTTCCCCCCTGGCAATCCGCTCACGATTCCCCGCAACAAACCGTTCCACGCTGCTGTTGAGAAAACCGATCCGCTTGCGACCATCAGCTACGAAGCGACGACTGACCAGCCCTTGATCACGCCACCTCGCGATCGTCTTGGTGGAAACGTTGAACATTTTGCTGAGCGATTCCACCGTGTGCACCTGCTCTGGCATCTCCTCAATTCGCATGTTCAGCGAGTCTGTGATGTCCTCGACGAACAGACGCAGATCATGAACTGCATCCTCACCGCGGATCAGCTGCCGGGCCACGTCCTCTGGACGATGGTCGGTGACTCGGTAGAAAAGAAATTCAAACGGATACTCCCGGTCCGGCTGGAGTTCTGCCATCAGCTTCTCCGCCCGATCCGCCTGCTCGATCCGCTTCCCCCGAGGGGCAAAACGGACCTGCTGGTCCCGAAGCTCTCGCATCAACGCAATCTTGTAGTCGCTATGCATCGTTTGTTTCCTCCCTCACCGCCAAAATCGCTCGGATGATCCCTGCGGCTCCAAACCGCCACCCGACCGACCCTTCCTGGACCATCGCTCATCCTGAGCGGATGTTGCCCTACCGACCATCACCCATTCCAACCGATTTTCTGTCCTGCGTCACATCAGACGCTTTGACCGACGCCAAAGTTCACTGTCGCAAACAAAGTGCCAAAGCAGACGAAAAACCAACTGTCCGAAAATAATCGCGGTTTCCCACCGCAGTTCCTGGAGAAACGAACCATTTGTCGCCACAAGCCTCTTGAAAAAAAGTGGTTGGGCACGCCGATATTTTCAAACATCCTTCCTCAACCGACCCCACACGTCGCAAATTGAGATGCTGGCTAAATCAAGCTGCGATGCCTGAGTAGAACTCTCCTGTTGGTGCAAATCTCCCGGAAATCGTCGGTAGTAGGGTCGATACAAGGAAATGATCTCCGGAAGGCCGTCTTAGGAAATGGTTCCTGCCGACAATCCGAACCAGATCTGCAGTCCAATGCATCGCTTCGCAGGGATGGGAAGAATCGATGAAAGTCAAACCAGGCAATCTGCGGCACATGGGTCCATGCCTCGTCGAGGGGAATGCACCCTCGCACTCGCTCTCCCGGCGATCGGTTCTTCTCGGCTTAATGACCGCCGGCGCTTCGTGCTGGCAACTCCATCGTCCGACCGTCGCAGGGGAACCGGGCAACACCGCATGGGAAACAGCCCGGGGAATTCGAACGCGGACGCTGGTCGAGCTGGAAGGGGAGCTGCGGGTCCGCGACCACCGTGCGAAGATAGGGGATGCCGTTCAGCTGATTGAACTGGCGGCCAATTCCACTACCGACATGACCGAGTTTTTCGCCAGCCCAATCCCTGAAGCGGACGGCATGGTTTCGTTCGTCGATCTTCATGAGGCGGTGGTGGACCATCGCGTCGGCAAGGTGACGCAGCAGCGCCGCGTGCGTCCCGATGTCGCACGTCTGGTGCGAGTGCGCGATGCTGGTTTGGTGCTGACGACAGGTCAGGACCAGCCTCTCTCGCGGGACGAGCGGGACTTGGTAGATGGGGTGCTATGGAGCCTTTACGCCGACGAGCTGCTCCCTGGCGGGGCGCTGAAACTAGGTGCCTCCTGGGAGCCTTCGTCCGATTCGATCTGCCGACTTCTGAACCTCGATTCCGTCCTTCGTCACGCGGTGGTTGCCAAGCTGGAGGAGGCAGATGAATCGGTCGCGCAGATCACTTTCAGCGGCCGAGTCGAAGGGGCCGCAAAAGAGGTGCCCACTTCCATTACGATCGATGGCAAGGCTCGCTACGATCGAAAAGCCAAAATGATTCAGTGGATTGCGGCCTCCTTGGAAGAGCATCGAGAAATTGGCGAGGCGATTCCCGGCTTTCGAGTCACCGCTCGCGTGCGAATGCTTCGGGCTCCAGTCGATCGCGCGGTGGTTGGTGAGCGACTGAAGGAAGGGTTGACACTGGCGGTACCTGCACATGGCGGCAGGCTTCTTCGGGTCGCAGGGAAAGAAGCTGGATTCTCACTCCTGGCTTCCCAACGGTGGCATGTCATGGCCGATCGTGGCGACCACATGCTGATGAAGTATGTCGAGAACAATAAGCCATTCGCGCAGTGCAATATCACACGCCTGCCTGATTTGGACCCCGGACAGCATCAGTCGCTGGAAGGCTTCCAGGCAGATCTCCGCACTTCACTGGGGGAGCAATTCTCGCAGTTCCTCGAGGCCAGCGAAGGTCAAACGGAAGGTGGCCTGAGACTCCTACGCACCGTGTCGCAGGGGATCGCTCAGGATCTGGACGTCACTTGGATCCACCTCCATCTTTCGAACGATCAGGGAGAACGCTTTACCTTGGTCTTTACGATGGATGCCAGCAACCTAGCCAAGCTGGAAGGTCAGGATCTCCAGATCGCCAGTGGCTTCCGAATCGAACCGCGGTCCTCGATCGTGCCAGCTTCGGAGGTCAGTCCAGCAGCAACAACCGCCGAAGCGACCTCCGCATCCTCACCGGCCGAAGTTGCCCGCTGAGCAACCGCAGAGGCGACCAACTCACTGGCTCCGATCCCCATCGTGCTCACTGAGGACAAGGCACCCCATCTGCTAGGGGCGATTTCGCTTGCAGCGGCGGTTCCGCTTCAACGGCGGCGGGACCGGGTGGGGCGGAAAAAGCGACAGTCTCGCAGCGACTGGATCATGGCTTCGAACCGATCACCCACCAAGCCATCTTTCCCGCAGGGACCGTGACAAGCATCCGGGCACGCCTGGATGAATCGAGCGAAACCTCGACCGCCTCCCCATCGCTGGGACGGACGAAGGCTTGATCCTGCAACCCGCTGTAATAAAGAGGCACCTGCAACTCTTCCGACCTATCGCGCTGGGTGGGATTGAAGACAACGAGCATGCCTCGGTCCTTGCCTTCGGGAAGCAGATGCAGCATCCAGTCGAGACGCGTGCCGTCTGCCCTGCGGCCATGGATCAGATCCGCTTCCAGCAATCGCCGGTACTTCTTGAACCAAGCCACCTGAGCGGCGACCATCTCCCGCGTCTCCTGGGTGTCATAGAGCTGTGGACCTCGGTAGCAGGCCTGTACCCCAAGCGCCAGATTCGACTCCAGCATCGTTCGATAATGGTCCAGATGCTCCCTGAGCGGCTCGATCGTCGCCGCAGCGCCCCCGCCGTGGTACTCCGTCAGCGGCACGAACATCCATCCCATCGAGGGCTGTTTTTCCCACGTGCCATCGAAGATGTTCTGACGCGTGTGGATCACTTGCTGTTCCCTGGGGAGCGACCAGTTGGTCTCCCGGTATCCCATTCCGGTCTTGTTGGAACCCGAGAGGAAATAGTAGTCAGGGACGTTCAAGTAGATTCCTTCCTGGCGACACCATCGATAGAAGTCGCGAATCGATTCCCACTGGCGCCAACGGGAATCCTCCAGTCCCCGATGCCCAGGATGCAGGGTGCTGGCACAAGGATCCCCGGGATACGACCCATCATGTTCCAGCAGCCGAAACCCGCTCTCCTGGTAGAACGTTCGCAGCTTGGCAAAGTACTCTTCGCCCCAGCGACTGCAAAGGCATGGCGACTGGCCGAAGGCGGGTTTCTCTCCCGGTGGCATCACCACGTCGTCGGCCTGTCCCACCGAGCGGGAAGCGAGCAGGGAGTAGCAACCGATTTCGATTCCCTTGGACGCAGCATACTGCGAGTACTCCTTGGCTCGCTTCAAAACCTGCGGATCTGTCGACTCGATGTCAAACCCGCTTCCAAAAGTGAGGATCACCATCTCAAAACCGACATCGGCGCATTGATCGATGGCGCGACGTACGCTTTCTGGATCGGCGAAACGGCAGTGCATCATCAGCGGGTTCTCGGTGACCCAAGGAGCGATGGTGCGGGTCAGTCGCCGCACCGCCAACCCCTGACGTTCGCGATCATCGGTTCCCGTCGGCAGCACCCAGCATCTCAGCGATTCAAACCGATCTCCCGATTTCAGTGTTGCCGCCGGCCCCAAATCCGGCCCCACCTCCAGCATGCAGGGGGTCAGACGCTTGTAATTGACTTGCGTCGCGTAGTCGGGATCGGGCAGCCAACGGAAAGATCGGCGATTGGCCCCTGCCGACATCATGCCCCCCATCGCCATGTCCGTCTCGATATGCAGTGAGGGAGGCCGCGTCGCGCTGCTCAAATCATCCACCTCGGATGCCCATTCCACCACCGAAAGCTTTTCGCTGATGCACCGGTCGATCCGCACCTCCCGACCACCACGATGCTCCACCGTCACCCATTTGCTCCACGCGGGCAGTCCGTCGTACATCTCGTAATGGACCACCACCTGCAGGTCGGCTCCTTCGACTTGCGAGTCGAAGATCCACTGCAGATGGACTCCCGAAGGCGGCCATCGAGTTGATTCCTGGTGATGGCGATTCCGTTTCCATCCCATTCGTGGCTCCACTGGCCCCATCCGAAATCCGCGGACCTGCATGCTCCCGGGGAGACTCTGCAGCGATCCCTCGGGAATCGATCCCAGGAATGCTGGGTTCGCAGGCCCCGTCAGCCCCCCGACCGCATACGGCTTGCCATCCAACGTGAAAATCGCCTCGGGCTGGATCGCCCGAAGCCACTGCTGATCGTGCGTCGCGTCCTCGATTCCAACGGTCGCCAAGTTCGGCTGCCACGCAAAGCGGCGCGTGATCAGACCATTGGTCAAAACGACCTGGCTGGCATCCTCCGATCGCTCGACGCGGGCCCGAAAGGGCGAGGGGTCCAAAAGCCAGTCGGTGGGCGGCAAGGAGGAGGTGGCTTGGGAAACCGGCAGCCCCTTCACCTGATCGATCAGCCCCCCGCTTTCCTCAGACGCGGCCTCCCTGGGGGAGTTTGCCGACAGGGAAGTTGCGATCGCCAGAGAACATGCCAACAAAAAGAACGCTTGGCTGATTCGACGCATCCGGTAGCTCGTTTTTGGCAAAGGGTAGTTCAAAAGGAAGCAATTCCAGCCTCTTGGCAACGTCGAATCGATCTCCGAGACGGCCGAATCGGGCTGTCGGCAACTCTTCCCAGCACTCTGCTTGCCGAAGCAGAGCCGACTCCCTTTGGTGCCGCTTCGGGAAAGCCACCTGATTTTTTACGGGAAGGGGTCGAAAGTCGTTTCCAGAGGCTCATGCGACATCTATCTTAAAGAAAACTCGGAACGATGCACAAATCGCGAAAAGGTGGCAGCGGTCCATCGCCCCCTTTTCCCGTCGCTTGGCGACACTTGTCCGACTCCCTAATGATCTCGATGCAATTGGCGAAAGGTAAACGACATGCGTTGGTGGGATTGGCGTGCTTGTTTTCGGCACGGGCCCGTTGCGGCCATGATGGTACTACCGGCGGTTCTGACCGGCTGCTCGAAGAAGGATGACGCAGCAGTTGCTGTGGCCGAAGCGCCGACCGAAGGCGCCGCACGACCTCAGGTAGGGTCGGCCGGGGGCGCTGGCGGGGGCGCACCGGCGCCGACCGAATCCCAAGCTCCCAGCGCCGGCTCGCCGATGGGTGGTGGCCCGATGAGCCCTCCCCCCTCCAGCGGCTCTCCCATGCCAGGGGCAGGTGGCGGATCGCCCATGCCAGGAGCTGGATTCCCAGGAGCTCCCGGTGGCGGTTCTCCGATGCCCGGCGCTGGTGGTGGCTCTCCAATGCCCGGCGCTGGTGGTGGCTCTCCAATGCCCGGCGCTGGTTTCCCTGGAGCACCCGGTGGCGGTGGGCCGCAAGGCTATCCGGGGGTGGGAGGTGGTGGTGGAGCTGCAAGACCCTCGCTAGGAAGCGCCGGTGGCGCGCCTCCAGGTTACCCGGGTGCACCAGGTGGTCCAGGAGCGCCAGGTGCACCAGGTGGTTATCCAGGTGCACCAGGTGGTTACCCAGGTGCTCCTGGCGGATATCCCGGCGCCCCGGGAGCACCCGGTGGGGAGCAAGGGCAGGGCACTGAGGCACTGGCCGAGGTCGAACCACCCGAACCCAAAGTGCTGACCTTCCGCGAAATGGCAGAAGATGCCTTTGCCAAGGGACACGAAAAAGACGCGGCCGATATGATCTACGCGCACCTGCTGCACTCGGACGAAGAAGCGGCTGAGTACATGCAACGCATCCGCTGGTCGTCACTCCAGAAACAGCCTCAGATCGCAGCACGGATCGCCGTCGGTGTCGATCTGGATGCCCCATCAGACGTCACCTCCTACTCACCTGTAGGCACCAAGATCGAAACGGGCAATCGCCGTGGCGGGCCTGGTGGCGGTGGCCCTGGAGGTGGCGGGCCTGGTGGCTTTGGTGGGCCCGGTGGTGGTGAGATGTCTCCCGGTGGCGGAGCCCCCGGTGGGTATCCAGGTGCCCCCGGAGCAGCTCCTTCCGCCAGTGGCAACAGCTCCTTGACCGACACGACCGGGGACATGGGCAAGGCACTGGTGGAACATGTCGCCGAAATATTCGAGCTGGGGCAACTGGGGACGGCGTTCGCTGACGTGACCGATCAGTCGCAAGTCGGTGGTGGAGCCGCTTCGGATTCCACCGCAGGTAGCTTCGGCGGCCCAGGGGGCTATCCTGGCGCCGGTGGTGGCCGCCCAGGTGCTCCTGGCGGCTTTCCTGGTGCCGGTGGTGGCGGTGCCCCTCCGGGCTACCCAGGTGCCGGTGGTGGCCGCCCAGGTGCTCCTGGCGGCTTTCCTGGTGCCGGTGGTGGCGGTGCGCCTCCAGGTTACCCAGGTGCCGGTGGAGCACCCGGTGGATTTCCGGGGGCAGGCGGCGGTGCACCTGGCGGCATCGAAACGGAAATCGGACCCGCTGCCGGCGGTGCTGGCGGTGGACTGCCCAGCGGACCGGCTGGCTTTGGCGGTGCTCCAGGCTTCGGCGGTGCCGGAACAAATGCCCCGCGCGAACCAGAAATCATCGGCAAGCAGTTCTCAGCCAACCCCAAGCGACTGGTACCCGGCCTCACCTACCTGGGGACCGGAGACACCTCCGATCTGATCGATCAAGCCGCTCAGGAAGGCTACGACTGCATCGTGATCTTTGAAGTGAAGGTCGAGAAATCGAGAGTCGGCGTCGTGCAGAACAACTGCAAGGCAAAGCTCTACCGCGCCGGAGAGAAGAAGTCGATCGCGGTCAGCGATGAGCTCAATAACGTCGACGTCTCCAAGAAGATGCAGAAAGGGGAAGACGACGTCATCAAAAAGAGCATGACCCGCTTCCTGAATAAGCTGGATGAAGCCGTCGCTTTGGGAGACCTGCCATCGGCCATCAGCCAGGAGGCATTCAAGAAATCGCGACTGCCGACGCTGGAATCCAAAGGTGGCAAGAATCCTCTGGCGACGCTCGCAGAACTGAAGTTCTGGGCATCCAAAGGATTCCTGACCCCAGAGGAACTCTCCAGCGCCTTCTCGAAAGTCGCCTCCGGCGATACCGCTGGAAAGCTCCTCGGTAGCGACGCAGATGCTCGAAAGAGCGTTCTCGATGGCTGGACTAACTAGCCCTCCAGCCCAGGATCACTGGCACCACAAGCGGGTCTCCGGGAACCCGTTAGACCCGCTTGTGGGAAGTGCGATTGACCTCACCATGCGACATTCTAACTCTTATTAGAATATCGATCCGTTCGCGGGCCGATCGATGTAGGAGTCGCCCGCCATCGATTTGGCTCAAAGGATCGCCAGAGGATTCCTTGGATGCTCGAGGGTCCCGCGAGTCACCCCCAGACGATTGACGGCGCGAAGCGTTTTCCAGACGTGAGCGCCATCCCAGCGGCCGGCAAGCAGTCCCTCATAGAGTTCCACATGCTGCCGCACTTCGTCCACCGGGGCATCGCGGAGGAATTCGATCCGAAAGTTCTGCACCCCCCGCTTCAAAAGATTCGGCACCGCTTCGGCACCACTTTGCGCCACTCCATTGAAGAGGGTATTGCGGCACCCGATATCGGCATGAAGCACATGTTCGACGCCCAGTCGATCGCGAAGCTGCACATCATGGCGATCGCATGGCCGGCCGCAGTTGGTCTTGTTGGTTCCTGGCGAAATCACACTGCAGAACACGCAGTGCTCCATATGGAACATCGGCATGTGCTGATGGATCACCACTTCCATCCACTCGGGCGGCACCCCCGTCAGCAACTCGGCCAACTGATCGCGGTTGAGATCGTACGAGGCGGTCACGCGCAAGGCCCCCTGCCGCATCAGCCACTGTGCGGTGAAGGGATTGGTGACATTCAGAGAGAAATCGCAGACCAGGGGGATGCCGTTAGCTCGAGCGAACTGAAGGCCAGCCAGATTCCGCACAAGCCACCCATCGGCCCCCGCTTTGGCCATCGCCAGGAACAGCCCCTTCTCCCCCGGCTTGCTGATCCGCAGCGTCGCCAGATAGAGCTTCGCTTGCGCTTGATGTGCCAGCCGCACCGCTTCCTTGTACTGACGAATGTCGTGAAAATCGGCGTAGATGCACTTCCCCCCTGCCTCCAGCACCGACTCCAACTGAAACATCGACCGGCATAGCACATGGAGCTGGGGAACTCTTGCGGCAGGATCCCCGGTGGCTTCCTCCTGTTTCCCACTGCTGCGGACCGCCGTCAGGCCCCGCCCCACGACATCGGGTTCGGCCATCGGGCGCACCGGAGGTCGCTGACGTATCGCATCCAGTTGCTGAACCAATTCCCTTCGAATCCCTCCCAGGACGCTTAGCGGCACCATCGGCTGGCCGTGGATCGTCGCCTGCAGGGAATCGATCTGGTAGGCCGTCCCACCCAGCCTTGCCAGTTGTTTTTCTAAAAGCTCCACGGTGACCGGATGCTGCCGGGCGACAGGTGGCACAAAGGGATCCGAGAAAGAAACTTCGATCCCATCGGAACATCGAGCCCGCAGCAAGATCGGCTTACCAACTTCCACCTGAATCTCGACCGCTACGGGCATCCTTCGCCGGGGATCCTCTCCTTCGAAAGACTGCCGCAGTCGCTTGGTGAGCTGGGGATCATCGGTCAGCCAGAGCCCTTGGCCGGCGACCACTTCCGCCTGCTTCAGCCGCCCGCGTTCCAGTCGCAGTTCGGCTCGTCCAGGACCAGCCCGCTCGACCCTTTCGCCGCGCACGAAGAGTTCATAGATCCGTCCCCCGGTCTCCTCTCCTTCCAGTCGATTCCCCTCCAAGACCACACCATCGCCAGGTGCGACGCTGGTCTGAAGATCGACTACCAGCCCTTCGCCGCGCAGCGCCACGATGGTCCCGGCCCGCACGCCTCGCTTGGCGCTACTGGTCGCCGGCACCAGTCGCTTGTGATCGTTTCCTTCTAGCCATCCTGGAGTGAAGCCTCGCGAAAAACTCAGCTCCATCTCCCGACGCGTCGTATCGTCCCAGGCGATCGACTCCCCTCGCATCGCGCGATCGATCGCATCGCGATAGTGCATCACCATGTTGGCGACGTATTCGGGAGTCTTCAGGCGGCCTTCGATCTTCAACGAGCAGACCCCTGCCTCAATCAACTGCGGTACCTGCTCATAACCGGCCAGATCCTGAGGGCTCAGCAAATACTTCTGGTCGCCTAGATCGCGAGTTTGCCCATCGCAAATCAATTCGTAATTCAGTCGGCAGGCCTGCGCGCACTGCCCTCGGTTGGCGCTCCGGCCACCCAGCGATTCGCTGGTCAGGCATTGCCCGCTATAGGCGACGCACAATGCCCCATGAATAAAGACCTCCAGCGGCATCGTCGTCTCGGAGGCGATTCTGCGGATCTCGTCGATCGACAGCTCCCTGGCAAGCACCACCCGCTCGATCCCCAGCGACTCAATCCCTTCAATCGTCTCCTTGCAGGTCATCGTCATCTGCGTGCTGGCATGAATCGCCAGGTCGGGACAGATCTCTCGGATCAGCCTAGCCACTCCCAGATCCTGAACCAGCACCGCGTCGACTCCCGCCGCAGCCAGATGGCGCACATGCTTCTCGAGCGCCGGAAGTTCATCGGTGAAGACCAGCGTATTGAGCGTCGTGTAGCCCCGGACGCCACGTCGATGGAGAAAGGGGATGAGCCGATCGAGCGACTGGAGGTCGAAATTGCTGGCGCGGGCTCGGGCATTAAAACCTGCCTGCAGCCCAAAGTAGATCGCGTCGGCGCCATTTTCGACCGCGGCCTCCGCGCACTGCCAATCCCCCGCAGGTGCCAGCAGTTCGGGTGACATCCTGCCTTTTTGTCGATCCACGACTTCTTCCGCCATGCTTCGCCCCATCGCTCTGGGAGGACCCACCCCACTCCTAGCAAGTTCAGGTAGTATCATCCCCGAGCCGTCGGCGGCTTGGAATCCCTAAACCAAGAAAGGTCAACCGCCACTCAGGGTTCCAGCCACTTCAGGTACTCTCCATAGCCCTCCTGCTGCATTCTGGTCTTGGGGACAAATCGCAGGGAGGCCGAGTTGATGCAGTAACGCAAACCACCTCGCTGGGGTGGACCATCCTGAAACACATGCCCCAGATGAGAATCCGCCCACTTCGATCGGACTTCGATCCGGGGTTGGCCCAATTCGTAGTCGTCTTTGTAGACCAACCCTTCCGGATCGATCGGTCGTACAAAGGAGGGCCAGCCAGTTCCCGAATCAAACTTGTCGGCGGAAGCAAACAAGGGCTCTCCCGAAATAATGTCGACGTAGATCCCTGCCTCGTGGTTGTTCCAATACGGATTGCGGAACGGATCCTCTGTCGCATTGCTCTGAGTGACCCGGAACTGCAATGGTGACAATCGTTCTTTGAGTTCCTTCACCGGTGGCTTGCGGAAATCGACCCAGGGTGGCTTGCCGATCGCTTCGGCGGGCTCTTCTTGCCGCTTGGCCGGTGGTGACGAATCGTCGCTTGGATCTTCCTGCCGGGTGGCGGGCCGCGCACCAGGAAGCTCCAGGACCTTGGCTCGATCCCCCCAGGTCTTGCGGACGTAGTCGTCGCGACCACATCCTTGACGGTAAGTCGCATAAGCGATTCCATTCGTGCGATGGTAGTCCTGGTGCTTGGACTCCGCGAGCCAGAAGCGACCTGCTTGCAGCAGCGGCACCGAGATCGGTTTTCGGAGCACTCCCAGTTCCTCGACGCCCCGAATCACTCGCTCCGCCTCCTTCTTCTGCTCTGGCGTCTGGTAATAGATCGCCGCGCGGTACTGAGGCCCACGATCGATGAAAGATCCACCTTTGTCGATCGGATCGATATGCTTCAAAAAGTATTCCAGTACCCCTGCGTAGGTGATCTTCTCGGGATCGAAAGTCACCAACACCGCTTCCCGGTGCCCTCGTTTGGCGTAATTCTCATAGGTCGGGTTGGTGGACTTACCCCCCGTATACCCCGAAACCACCTCGATCACTCCATCCAGCTTTTCTAAATCCGACTCGACGCACCAGAAACAGCCGCCGGCTAGAAGCAAGGAATATTCCGAAGGCCGATCATCGCTTGGCGGTCGCTGGGACGATCCCGTCGATAAACCCAAGGTCATCCAACAGACCAGAATTAGATGCACTGCCAAAAAAGAAAAAGGCAATCGACCTGTCAACCAATTCCAGCGTGTCATGCCATCCCCCCTCCACGTGTCCGTCCACGTGAAAAAAGTCGCTTGCTCCAGATACCCTGTCTATTATCTGCCGTCGGCAAACCGCCGACAAATGCAGCAAAACCATCCGATCCAAACGGACGGACAGGAATGAAAAGCGATTTTTGGCGAGGTCCCACGGCTCCCCAAATCCATAGGCAAAACAGCCAAGATCTGGCACAATGGGGCTTCGGTCGTCCCAGCCTTCGGCTTGGCCGACCGCAAAGGGACCGTAGCTCAACGGTTAGAGCAGGGGACTTGAGCAGCCGCTACCTAAACCGCAGCACTTGCTGCCGGCATGGTGGAGGCGAATCGGGTTGCTTGGCGGACGATGGTTTTAGCGCCAGCGTCGCGACAAGTAGAATCTGTCAAACTCGGGGAAGGCTGGCCCGCAGCGGTGGGTTGCTGATCCCGAGCCAAGCCCAGATGGATGGGAAGGTGTAGAGACCAGACGGCAGACAGGCCAGTAGCTTACTGGCTGGAAGGTATGGTCCAGACCACGAACCCGAAAGGGGCGGTGAAAACCGAAGTGGTAGGCATAATCCCTTGGTTGCAGGTTCGAATCCTGCCGGTCCTATTGATTGATTTGATCCATGAGTTTTCGGTCGCCACTGGACCAAGTGCCAGGCGGCCGATGTGGCGCTTCGTCGGCTGTCAATGCTTGGCACAGGCAATCTGGCAACTGGCGCAGCCTTCGGAGGTGCCGCACTTCGATTTTTCGGAAGTGCCGCATCCTGGCCCACACCCTTCTTCCACCAGGCGAGCGAACCGGCTGGCGGCGACTCGCTGCTGATACAACTCCACCAGTCGCTCTATCTGCTGGCTGGTCTGCGGGGATGGTTCGCCCAGGAAATGGAAGTAGAGCGTCTTTCCGTCCAGCAGTGGCTCTACCTCCAGCAACACGTCGCTGGATGACTGCTCGACCAGCCACCTGCTGCACGACTCCAACGACTCGGCCGCGTACCGCTGCAGATGCTTCCACAGCAATTGATCCTGGGCACCGAAGGGGCGGAGAATCTTCCCGTCCGATTCCAACGCGGCTCGTGGACTGGGCGCCAACGCCTCCGCCAATTCAATCCCTCGGATCGTCCTGCAAACCAACTGCATTCCCCGCTGCACACCGGCACCCCCCGCCGCGACCTTCAATCGCAGCACCTGCCCATGAACACCGACGCGGCAAAGCCAATCGAAATCCATTCGCAAGCCAGCCAATCACCAAGGGGAAACCAAGCCTGGAGCCTTCGGGGTAAGCCAGTTGGCCTGAAGACTTCCATAAGAAAAACACATCACTTATTGTAACGCAAAACCATTGTCCCCGATGCACCCGGCGGGAATCGGCTTTCGCTGCAGGTGCAACTGACAAAAGATACTGGTATCTTGTCGTCGCCCCAGTTCCTCCAACTGGACCAAAGCGTTCGGCGATGGCAAGCCAAGCAGCCATTTCCTTTCTCCCTGCTTGAGGCGACCGACCTGTGCATCCTCTGGCTAGCCTTTTTGTTCTTCTCTTCTCCGCTTGGGTGCTGCTGGTCCTCTTCGGCTTTTTCTTCGGCTGGGGAAGAATCCTCTGGAAGTGGAGATCCGGCAGCCTCGACTGGAACAAGCTCTCCGAAGCCGAATTCGCGCCCTGGGGGATGATCGACCTAGTGACGGCAGTGGGCTTGCTGGTCTTTTCGCTGACACTGGCCTCCCGCACTCTCCCCAAACCCATTCCCACCCAAGTGCCTGCACCGGTCCCCGAACTGAGTGGCGCTAGCGGCGCGGCGATGATCGCATTACCTATCAAGATCGAATCGATACCGACTCCTTCGGGAAACTTCGCTGGCTACCAAGAAGCTGCTGCCACGGAAGCCCCAGGCACCCCGATGGTTCCGGAGAAA
>Ga0068872_10000829_pt1 | contig 25460 bp, 24 predicted proteins | sample NOAtaG_7_FD_66441 | JGI IMG/M metagenome (GOLD analysis project Ga0068872, IMG submission 66441) | Freshwater lake microbial communities from Lake Erie, under a cyanobacterial bloom - NOAA_Erie_Diel1S_2200h metaG | ecosystem: Environmental > Aquatic > Freshwater > Lake | place: USA: Ohio, Lake...
AGAACGGTGACACAGTCGGCATCATCAGGCTTGAAGAGAGCGTGAAGATGGCGGCGCGTGATCTGATGGGACTGTCCATCAGTAAGCGACTGAGGAAGTACTGGAAGCAGACAACCGCTGAGGAGAAGAAGCTTGCTTATAGTCTCACTCTTGGGACTGGTCGTGTTTACCTATATGACCACTTTGGTTCGACCGACATCGACAATATCATCTCTCGCATCCGCTATCTTGCTGTTAGCTGCGGTTGCGGGATGGTCGTTCTGGACCACATCTCTATTGTCATCTCTGGAGAGGAAGACGGTGACGAGCGTCGAATGCTCGACAACCTGATGACCAAACTCAAGACAGTAGCGATGGAGACAAGGATCGTTCTCCACATCGTGTCCCACCTCAAGCGTCCCTCTGGTGATAAGGGACATGAGGAAGGCGCTCAGACTTCCCTCGCTCAGCTTCGTGGGTCTCATGCCATCGCTCAGCTTGCGGACCTTGTCGTTGGCGTGGAGCGTAACCAACAGGACGAGCGGTTCAAGAACGTGAACGTCCTTCGTGTCTTGAAGAACCGCTACACTGGTGAGACTGGTCTCGCTGGATGGTTGATCTACGATCAGGAGAGTGGCCGCTTGACTGAGGCGCTCGATGATCCGTTTACAAAGGAGGTCCCACATGCGGGACAAGGAGACACCGATAGTCCATTCTAAGAGAGACACTCCTGTCCTCATAGATGGCAGTGGTGGGTGCAAGTTCACCCGCTGCTACTACAATGGGCATCCTTCGATCATGCTTGAACACGCTGATCTTGGACGCCCTCTTCTCATCACAGGCCCTGTTCTCGCTGGCATCAATGGATGGCTGGCGAGGCTGGTGCAGGAACAAAAGAACATCACTCTTCAATAAGGATATAAGAATGCAGGGTCCCACCCTCCCCATCTCTATCGAAATCGACACCATGAAGTATCGTCAGGAAGGCGAGACCCACCGTGACAAGTGTACCCGCATCGCTGACGGTATGAAGGATAGTGACGAGCACTTCCATGCTATTCGTGACATCCTACTTGATCAGCGATTTCTTCCGGCTGGTCGTATCCAAGCTGCTGTCGGTGCCGCTCGACAAGTAACTCCGTTTAACTGCTTCGTGTCTCCGACGATCCCTGACAGTATGTCTGGTATCATGGACGTAGCTAAGTTTGCTGCTGAGACGATGAGACTTGGAGGTGGTATTGGCTATGACTTCTCAACCATCCGCCCGCGTGGAGACATTATCGCAAAGACTGGCTCCCCCGCTTCGGGTCCGGTGTCGTTCATGCGGATATTTGACGCAGTGTGTGGGACAGTGGCATCCGCTGGACACAGGCGAGGGGCACAGATGGGTGTGCTGCGGGTGGACCATCCTGACATTGAGGAGTTCATCAGAGCTAAGCAGAATACAAATCATCTCACCAACTTCAACGTGAGCATCGGTATCACTGATGCCTTCATGGAAGCTGTTGAGAAGAACGAGGGCTTCGACCTGGTGTGGAACGGAAAGAAGTACCGGACCATCAACGCTCTGAACCTGTGGAACGAGATCATGCGCTCCACTTGGGACTGGGCTGAGCCGGGAGTTCTGTTCATCGACCGCATCAACGAGATGAATAACCTGTGGTACTGCGAAGACATCGCAGCCACCAATCCGTAAGAGAACACTTCACCACACATGCGGATTTAAAACCTCTCCTGATTGACTTGGAAGTTCTTGCAGGAACGACAGGGCGCAAGGGTAATGCCAGCGTGAGAGACTGAGCGGAGAGGCTACGGGCAGTACGGCTCCTATCTGGAGTATGTACAATAGAAACAAAAGAATGCCCCTGTTGTAAGAAGCATCTTACACAGGATCAGTTCGCCTTCAGAGGCGGTAATCGTATCGGTCCACAACACACTTGTAAAACTTGTACGTTGGATCGCTTACGCAAGCACAGACGATACACCAGAGCTTTCATGTCCCGATATAAGACAATGAAGGGGTGTGTGTCGTGTGGGGTTAAACACCTACATCCAGTCCAGTACGACTTAGATCATGTCAACCCGCAGGACAAACGGAACAGACAGATCAAATCGAACAGTCGAGCGATTGAACCTTCTTGGAGCCTAGCAAGGATCAAAGAGGAGATGCGGAAGTGTCAGGTTCTCTGTAAGAACTGTCACGCGCTCAAGACTTACCTCGAAAAAGACTATCTCAACCACACAAACCAACTAACAAACTAAAGCCGTCTACTGCCCGTAGATGCGACAGTCCACATCTAGATCATACACTGCAAATCGGTGATCTAGATTGGTGCAGAACAACCACTACCCCCCAACGGTGCTTGCTTACTTGGGTCCTTCAATCTGGTGAAGTACATCAAGGTTGCTGAACACACCTCGCTCAGTGAACCAGTGTACTACTTCGACTTTGAACAGTTCGACAAGGACATCCCCGTTGTGGTCCGTGCAATGGACAACATCGTGGACCGTGCGCTGTATCCTCTGACCGAACAGTATGAGGAAGCTAAGGCGAAGCGAAGGATGGGCCTTGGGTTCACCGGAGTTGCCAACGCACTGGAAGTTCTCGGCTACCAGTATGGTTCACCGGAGTTCATCAAGTACTTGTCTGAACTGACCCGCGTCTTCACCAACGAGGTCTACATGGCTTCCGCTATGTTGTCGAAGGAGAAGGGTCCGTTCCCTCTGTTCGACAAGAACCTATACCTCGCTGGTTCCTTCATCGAGAAACTTGATCAGGATGTGCAAGATGCAATCGAAGAACATGGTATCCGCAATAGCCACCTCACCTCCATCGCTCCAACTGGAACTATTTCCCTCGCTGCCGACAATGTATCCTCCGGTATCGAGCCAGTGTTCAGCTACGGGTTCGACCGAACAATCCAGACATACGAAGGACCCCGCGTTGAACGAGTTGATGACTATGGGGTGCGCGTATTCGGTGTTCGTGGTCGAACCGCCGATCAGTGCAGCGTAACCGAACACGTGGACACACTCATTGCTGTGTCTGAGTGGATCGACAGCGCAGTCAGCAAGACTTGTAATGTCGGAGACAACGTAACCTTCGATGAGTTCAAGGACGTTTACATGAGGGCCTGGAAGGGTGGCTGCAAAGGAGCAACCACGTTCCGTGCTGCTGGTAAGCGTATGGGTATCCTCAACGCTGCACCTCAGGAAGGTGAGGGTGCCGCTTGTTACATTGACAAGGAGACAGGGAAGAAGACATGCGAATAGAAGTAGTCTCTATCCACGACACTGCTGATGGTGGCTGTCGTGTCCTTTTCGAGATGGACGATGACACCATGTACCAGTTCATGCGGATTGGTTTGATGTCAGTACTCCGCACCGCTGCTGAACAGGCTATCGCTGAACACGATAAGGAGGATGATGAGTAAGATCACCGTCGATCTAATTGACCACATGGGTGACGATCTGCGGGTGGCTAACGCTGCCCGCGTTTCGTTTGCGAAGGAGAGTGAGTACCAAGCGTATCCTTCTGAGGATAGAGGATGGGACTACAAGCTCTCCGACAAGGACACCAAGCTGATCCACTACCTCGCCAAGCATGGACACTGGTCGCCGTTCTCCCACTGCTTCCTCACGTTCCGCATCAAGGCACCTATCTTCGTCGCTCGTCAGCTTCAGAAGCATCAGGTGGGCTTGAGTTGGAACGAGGTGAGTAGGCGGTACGTGGACACTGAGCCTGAGTTCTACATGCCTGATGTGTGGAGGAAGCGGGCTGAGAATGTCAAGCAGGGTAGCTTGGACGATGGCTTCCCAGTTCCGACTGAGAACATGCAGATGTTCTACAAGGGCATGGTGTCCCACTACAACCATCTACTTGCGAATGGCGTCTGCCCCGAACAGGCCCGCATGGTACTGCCTCAGTCCATGATGACTGAGTGGTACTGGTCCGGTTCTCTCTATGCGTTTGCCCGCGTGTGTAAGCTTCGGCTCGATCCTCACGCACAGAAGGAGACGCGAGAGGTGGCACAGTGGATTGCGGATTACAGCATCAAGCTGTTCCCTGTTAGCTGGCCCGCACTGATGAACAACGAATAACCAAGGGACCTTCGGGTCCCTTTTTCTTTCTCTAAGGGAGATCGTATTGACCACACTCGTATTCGACATTGAGACCAATGGTCTCCTCGATGAACTGGATCGCGTCCACTGTCTGGTTATCCGCTACATCGGACATGATGAGATCGAAGGCAACATCCTCTCTTGTGGACCTAACGACATTGAGAAGGGTGTACGTGAGTTGATGGAAGCTGATGTCCTCATCGGCCACAACATCCTCAAGTTCGACATCCCCGCTATCCAGAAGGTGTACCCTTGGTTCAAGCCCAAGGCCAAGCTGATGGACACCCTGATCCTTGCCCGTCTCATCTTCCCTGAGATTGCGAAGATGGACTACGGCTTGGCTGAGAAGGGTCAGCTACCTAAGAAGCTCATCGGACGCTACTCACTGGAAGCCTTCGGCTACCGCATCGGTGAGTACAAGGGTGACTACAAGGGAGGCTGGTCTGAGTGGTCGCAAGAGATGCAGGACTACTGCGAACAGGACATCGAGGTAACCTCCAAGCTGTACCACAAGCTGATGGAGCGGAAGGAGCAACATGGATACTCCGACTACTGCATCGAGCTTGAGCATCGTGTCGCTGAGATCATCTTCCGTCAGGAACAGAACGGCTTTGGCTTCGACATGCAGAAGGCAGGGCAGTTGCATCAGGAGCTTCTCGTCAAGCGTATCGAGCTTGAGAAGCAGTTGATGACAATGTTCCCGCCGTGGGAAGTGAAGACCCCCTTCGTCCCCAAGGTGAACAACAAGACACGCGGCTATGTGAAGGGCCAGCTTACCTACAAGGTCCAGACGGTGGAGTTCAATCCCTCTTCTAGGCACCACATCGCCAAGGTACTCAAGGAGAAGCATGGTTGGGAACCAAAGGAGTTCACTGACAGTGGCGAGGCTAAGGTAGACGATGACGTTCTTGCGTCCCTCGACTACCCTGAGGCCAAGCTACTGGCTGAGTACTTCCTGATCCAGAAGCGTCTCGGTCAGTTGGCTGAAGGCGGTGAAGGACTGATGAAGCGTGAGAAGAACGGACGCATCCACGGTGAGGTGATCACCAACGGTGCGGTGACCGGACGGATGACGCATCGCAAGCCCAACATGGCCCAGGTCCCTGCCAATCGTTCTCCTTACGGGGAGCGCTTCCGCGAGTTGTTTATCCCACGTGCGGGATGGACGCTTGTTGGCTGTGACGCTGACGCCTTGGAGCTTCGGTGCTTGGCCCACTACATGGCCGCGTATGACAACGGTGAATACACTGAAGTCGTGCTGAAGGGTAAGAAGGAAGAAGGAACTGACATGCACTCTGTGAATTGCAGAGCTATCGGTCTCGATCCTAAGACACACCGCGACATAGCCAAGACTTTTTTCTACGCCTTCATCTACGGGGCAGGAAATCACAAGATAGGAACCATCATCGGCACTGGTGATGACAAGACACTTGTGAAGATTGGTGAGCGTACCAGACGGAAGTTTCTTAAGAACCTTCCTGCGCTAGGCACTCTCACTGAGAAGGTGGCTACCAAAGTCAAGGCTACTGGTTCTCTCAAAGGTATCGATGGTCGCCGCTTGTCCTGCCGCTCTACACACTCAGCACTGAACACTCTTCTACAGAGTGCCGGAGCTGTTGCGATGAAGGTGGCACAGGTGGCGATGGATGAAGACCTTCAGGCTGCTGGGTACGTACCAGGCTTGGACTATGAGTTTGTCGCTACGGTACACGATGAAGTCCAAATTGAGTGCAGACCTGACATCGCTGAGGTGGTGGGTAAGACCGCTGCTGATGCAATCCACAAGGCTGGCGAGAAGCTTGGGTTCAAGTGTCCGCTGGCAGGTAACTATGAGATTGGAGAGAGTTGGGCCAAGACACACTAGATAACAAGCGTTGTCCGCGATGTGGGGTACACAAGCCGACAACTGAGTTCTACATTAGACGCCGATCTGACAGGCCACAGAACACCTACATCTCTTCTGAATGCAAGGCTTGTAACTATGCCCGAACTAGCCGTGATCGAATAGCAAACGCTAATAGGTCACGGGTTAGTTCTGCAAAGGGACGGGCAAAGAGGGCGGGGATACCGTTCGACATCGTTGCTACTGATCTAGCTTGGCCTACTCATTGTCCTGCTCTAGGGATCGAACTAGATTACAGCCTCGGAACTAAAGGTTCAGGTTCAAGAAGTAATAGTCCCTCGCTTGACCGAGTTATTCCATCCCTAGGTTATGTGAAGGGCAACGTAATCGTTGTCTCTCAACTCGCTAACGCAATCAAGACCAACGCCACAGTCGAACAGATTGAGCGAGTGGCGGCTTTCTATCGGCAATTCATCTCATAAAGAGGACTATCCCATGCTACAGAAACTAACTGAATGGTTGCGCCGACTGTGGCGTGACGATGTCCCTGACGCTGTCGAGCGTCTCTGGCTCGATGAGTATGCCCCATACGTTCGTGAGAAGTACGGCATCCCACAAGCGTTCATAGATGAGGAAAAGGAGGACAAGCATTGGAACACCTGACGCTGCTGATCGATGGTGACATCATCTGCTACGAAGCTGCATCCGCTGTCGAACAAGAGATCGACTGGGGTGAAGACCTGTGGACCCTTCACTCCAACCTCGATGAGGCCAAGGCTCTGGTCGAGACTAAACTACTGGGGTGGCAGGAGAGGTTCTCTGCTGATGCCGTCATTGCTTTCTCCGACAGCACCAACTTCCGCAAGACTGTCTACCCTGACTACAAAGGGAACCGTAAGTCCAAGCGGAAGCCTCTCGCCTACAAACCACTCAAGCAGTGGATGGAGGGCGTGTGGGAAAGCTACCAGCGTCCAGGTCTTGAGGGCGATGACATTCTCGGCATCCTTGCCACCCACCCCTCCGCTATCCGTGGGCAGAAGATCATCGTCTCCATCGACAAGGACATGAAGACCATCCCCGGCTACGTGTGGAACCCTGACAAGGACGATGAGCCAGTCTTCTACTCAACTGAGGAGGCTGACTACTGGCACCTCTACCAGACACTCACTGGTGACACCACTGACGGCTACCCCGGTCTCCCCGGATGTGGCCCCAAGGGTGCTGAGAAGGTACTGGAAGACCCCTCATGGAAAGCTGTTGTTGCTGCCTATGAGAAGAAGGGACTGACTGAGGATGATGCTCTTGTTCAAGCTAGGTGCGCCCGCATCCTCAGGGCGACTGACTATGACTACAGGAAGAAGGAGGTGAAGCTTTGGTTACCGACAGAATGACAACCCCATGCTGGCTGTGTGACAGTATGGTAAAATGTGAGGACTGTAAGAAACCACCAGCACCTCTTAGTCCACCCAAGACCAAGTCAGACGGTGGCTCCACGGACTACTACAAAGTCCCCGCTGGTACCACTGACCTGATCGACCTGATCGAACACAAGAAGATGTCCTTCGCACTCGGTAACATCTTCAAGGCTTGCTACCGATTGGGTGAGAAGGAGGGTAACGACCTCCTCTACGATCTCAACAAGATCATCTACTTCGCTGAACGGCTGAAAGCCCAGGTAGAAAACAACCGATAACGTAATGATCCCCGTAGGTTAGGGTACTTTTCCTGACCTATAGGGGACCCTTAGGACTACCATAACAGGAACCAACTCCTATGAAGGCTCCCCCGATTTCCAAAGACCTGATCGAGTATCTCGAAAAGGAATTCCCCACCACCTTCATTCTCGCACGACCTGACGCCCAACCCTATGAGATCGCCGCTATGGTCCACAAGGAGATAGGTATTCAGCGTGTGGTGAAACACTTGAAGGCGGTTCACGAAGAACAACAGAACGAGGACCCCCTCAATGTGTATGAAGACACCTAAGACGCCCAAGCCCCCGGCACCACCCCCTCCTCCTGCCTCTGATGAGAAGCCCCAGACCCCGGTGATTGATGAGGGCTATGGCGAGGGTGATCAGCTTTCTGCCAAGCGGCGTGGGCGTAGTTCACTGACCATCCCTATCGGTGGTCTGAATATCCCGCGATAACAATAAGGAATAACTGATGACTGCCTCAAGTCGGTATGAGGCTCTGTCAGGGAAGAGGAATACATATCTGGAGAGGGCGCGAAGCTGTGCAAAGCTCACGATCCCTCACCTCTTCCCCCTTGAGGGTGCAAACGAGAGTTCAACATACGACACACCGTACCAGTCTCTTGGTGCGCGTGGCGTGAACAATCTTGCATCTAAGCTTCTCCTCTCGCTTTTCCCTGTCAATGCTCCCTTTGCTCGTATGCAGTTAGGGGATGCGGAGCTAGATGAACTGGCACAGGCGCAGGGTGCGTCAGGAGATGCTCTCAGGACAGTAGTCGCTGAAGGTCTAATGAAGGTCGAGAACCGCATGAAGCGGTGGATGGAAGCTAAGACAATCCGTCCCATCATGGACCCCGTCTTCAAGCATCTGATCGTAGGTGGCAACGTATGCCTCTTGGTCGATGCTGTGTACGGCGGTAGGATGTTCTCCCTAGACAAGTATGTTGTGCGCCGTGACGCCACTGGCTTTGTCACGGAAGCTGTGATCAAGGAAGGTGTAGACCTAGACAATGCTCCCCCGGAGATCATTGCCCTCGCTGGAGAGAACCTCACCAGTGACCGCTCTGATGCCAAGGGTGCATCCAAGTCCAACCTCTTCCTTTACACCCACATCAAGTGGGACGCTAAGGCGAAACAGTACAAGGTACAACAAGAGTTCAACAACAAGAAGGTTGCTGGCTCTGAGGGTTCCTACCCTGAGAACAAGATGCCCTTCCTGTTCCTCCGCTGGTCCTTCGTGGATGGTGAGGACTACGGACGCTCCTACATCGAACAGTACTACGGTGACCTGATGTCACTGGAGACGCTGACCAAGTCTGTCACGCTGGCCTCTAAGGTCACTGGTAAGGCTGTGGTCCTTGTGCGTCCCGGCGGTGTCACGAATGCCCGTACTCTGTCCAAGGCTGAGACTGGTGACGTTGTCGCTGGTTCGCTGGAAGATGTGGGTATGCTCCAGTTCGATAAGTGGGCTGACCTCCGCGCCTCGATGGAGATGATCAAGTCCCTTGAGCAGCGCCTGGCCTTTGCCTTCCTCCTCAACTCTGCCATCCAGCGGAACGGTGATCGTGTCACCGCAGAGGAGATCAGGTACATGGCTGGTGAACTGGACGATGCGCTTGGTGGCACCTATGCCATGTTCGCGCAGCACCTCCAGCTTCCCTTTGCCAAGGCTGTACTGTCAGAACTACAGAAACCAAAGGCCGCTGAGTTCAAGCTCCCGGCTCTCCCTAACGGCATCAACCCTGTCATCGTGACTGGTATCGAGGCTCTTGGTCGTGGACACGATCTACAGAAGCTCGATGTATTCCTTGGTGGTCTTGCTCAGATGCTCGGCCCTCAGGCTTTGCAGTACCTCAACATCGGTGAGTACATGAGCCGCCGTGCTGTTGCTCTCGATCTCGACATCTCCAACCTCATCAGGTCGGAGGAAGAGATTGCCGCTGAGCGTGAACAGCAGATGCAGCTTGAGATGATGAACAGGCTTGGGCCTCAGGTCATCAACCAAGCTGGTGGCATGATGAAACAAGAAGTCGCTAATCAAGCACAAGAAGGAAACCCTAGTGGCTAACGCCAACATTACCAAGATCGGCATCACTGATGCTGTCGCCAAGGAAGAAGCAGCCAAGCCCTCCAAGGAAGCTGCTGTTGAAGCTGCTGCCCCGAACATCTCTGAGCGCCGCGTAGTCGGTAAGAAGGAGATTGTTGGTCCGGGTAATCAGAAGATTGTGATCGAGAACCTCTAACATGGAAGTAGGGATCAACGTCCCGCAGACCGGACCTGAGGCTCCCGCCCAGGCTCCGACGAATGACCGCCCCGCATGGCTCCCTGAGAACTTCAAGTCCCCTGAGGACCTCGCTAAGTCCTACAAGGAAGCACAGGCTGAACTGACGCGCCTCAAGCAGGGTACCGCTCCCGCAGCTACTGAGGACAAGCCCACCTCTCAGGAACAGCCCAAGGCTCCCAACAGTGATCTCACTATCGACCAGCAAGCAGCACAGGCTGTCACCAATGCTGGCCTCGATGTCGAGAAGTTGTCCTCAGAGTTCTTTGCTGAGGGGAAGCTCAAGGACGAGAGTTACGCTGCGCTGGAAAAGGCTGGTATCCCCAAGGCTGTCGTGGATGACTTCATCCGCCTCAAGCAGGGAGAAGCCGACAGCGTCCGAAACGAGGTTGTCCAGATTGCTGGTGGTCAGGAAGGCTTCCAGCAGATGATCCAGTGGGCGGCTACGAACTACGCTGATGCTGCAATGTACAACCAGATGATCTCGTCTGGTGACCCCTCTCAGATGCGTATGGCAATGACTGCACTCAAGTCTGCCTATGTCGCTGCTAATGGTCAGGACCCCTCCCTCGCTATGGGTGGTGGTGCTGGTGTTGGTGGTGACTTCTACGCCAACGACCTAGAGATGGTCGCTGACATGCAGAAGCCTGAGTATCGCAACGATCCCGCATTCAAACGGAAGGTACAGGAGAAGGTGGCTCGGTCCACTAACCTGTTTAGGTAATGACGAAACCCATTAACAATGATGCCCTCTCACTCATCAAACGGTGGGAGGGCTGCAAGCTCACTGCTTACCGTGATATCGTAGGCGTCTGGACTATCGGCTATGGACATACCTCAATGGCTGGTCCTCCTACGGTCAAGGCTGGCATGGTTATCACTCAGGGTGAAGCTGATGAAATCCTCAAGAAGGACCTCATCAAGTACATAGATGCTGTGGACAATGCAGTGAAGGTTCCGGTGAACGAGAACATGAGAGGCGCTATGGTGGCTCTATGTTTCAACATTGGACCCGGAGCATTCTCCAAGAGTTCTCTTGTCAGGAAGCTCAATGCTGGTGACGTGTCTGGTGCTGCTGATGCCTTCCTCTCATGGAAGAAGGCTGGAGGCAGGGTGGTCCAAGGACTACTGAACAGGCGTCACGATGAACGCAAGCTGTTCCTCAAGCCCGACAACGGGGCAACTATTGCTGCACCTGTGGTCGCTGGTGGGACTGAACGCAAGCCTCTCTTCCTCCTGATCCTTGAAATCATCATGGCTCTCTTCAAGAGGAAATAATGTGGATCATTGCTCTACTCATTGCGGTCTCTGTGGCCGTACTATTTATTCCTCAGCTTAAGGGCTGGAGGACACAGTCCTTCGCAGTCATCACTGCAACATGGTCTGCCATCCTCCCTCTCTTCGCTGAGATGTTCGACTACTTCCGTGGACTGAAGTGGGACCAGTACTTTGGTCCTGAGGCAGCGCCGTGGATCATCTTGTCCACCACTGTGGTGTTTATGATCCTTCGCTTCATGACCACAACCCCTGTCGGAAAGAAGCACTAGCGTGTTTGCGCTGCTGACGAAGCTATTGGCAGGACCCCTCATTGACAAGGTGCTGAATGTCTTTGTCTCAATGCAGAACCGTAAGGCAACGGAAGCAGAGGTACGCGCTGCCGTCGAAAAGGAAATTCTCTCCACGCTCAGCGAAGTTGCTGAAACCCAAGCAAGTGTTCTCAAAGCAGAGATCACTGGAGAGGATTGGCTACAACGAAACTGGCGTCCTATTGTCGCCATATCGTTCTCCTTTGTATTGCTCTTCTACTCCCTATTGATGCCAATCCTGGTATCATGGTTTGGAGTTCCTCCAGTAAGGACTGGTGATCTTATTCTAGAATGGACTTACGACACAGTGTTGTTGTGCCTTAGTGGATACATCGGGGGACGTACAATCGAGAAGGTCGTAAGGATGGTGAAACAGTGACTACAATCGCTTACCGTGATGGTGTCCTTGCCAGTGACAGTCTTGTCACCTTAGGCTCCACCAAAGTCCACGGTAGTTACCAGAAGATCAGGCGTGTCGGTGGACACCTAATCGGGACCGCTGGTTCTGTTGCAGCGTGTCAGTCCTTTATTGATTGGGTGCGCTGCGGTGATGACGAGTCCCCTCCTCCCAAGGGTGAATACAACGCACTGATCATCGACCCGCGAGGACGGGTACGTGAGATGGAGAATGGGAGTGTACTGCCTGTTCCTCGCGGTGCTAAGTTCTTTGCTATTGGTAGTGGTGCGCCTTATGCGCTTGCGGCTATGTACGCTGGAGCCTCTGCCACTGAGGCTGTGAAGATCGCAGCCAAGATCGATACCTCGACTGGTCTTCCTGTGAAGACACTCAAAGTTAAGTAAGCATGTTGGGGTAGCGCCCCAGCACTGACCGGGGTGAGCTGGTGACAAGCGGGGAGAGACCTGCACAATCTCCGTGTCCATAGTCACACTGACCTCTCGTCGGTGACTTCTAAGAACCACTACGCGATACTCTTGACCCCGCGAACTCCCCTGAGGGGGAATAATCGTAGGACAATCTCGCTGTGCAGCGTGTGAGTTTCGAGAAGGTGAAAACCTCCCTCAATCCTTACACGGAGAAACTAAATGTCTAACGCAACTCTGACCCGTGTCGGTCAGGTTAACGGGGCTGGCGATGCTGAAGCCCTCTTCCTTAAGATGTTCTCTGGCGAAGTCCTCGCCTCCTTCAACCTTGCCAACGTCTTCGGTGATAAGCACCGTGTGAAGTCGATCTCGCAGGGTAAGTCTCACCAGTTCCCTGCCATCGGCACGGCGACTGCTGGTTACCACACTCCCGGCACCGAAATCGTTGGTCGTAACTCGGTCCTCCAGAACGAGCGTGTGATCACCATCGATGACGTTCTGCTGGCTAACGAGTACATCGCTGAGATCGATGAACTCAAGTCGCACTACGATGTCCGTGGTGAGTACGCGAAGCAGATGGGTGAAGCCCTCGCGGATCAGTATGACCGCAACGTGGCCCGTAACCTCGTCCTCGCTGCCCGCGCCTCTGCGACGATCACTGGCGGTAACGGCGGTGGCTCGGCCACTCAGGCGAACTTCGCTACGGACGCTGCCCTCCTCGCGGCTGGTATCTACAGCATGGCTCAGTCCTTCGATGAGAAGGGTCTCCCTGAGGCTGAACGTTATGTGGCTGTGAAGCCCGCCCAGTACTACCTGATGGTTCAGAAGACTGATCTCATCAACAAGGACTGGGGTGGTGTTGGTAGCTACGCTTCGGGCCAGATGGGCACCGTGGCTGGCGTCACCATCGTCAAGTCGAACAAGGTCCCTCAGGCCAACGATACGTCGAACACCGCTATCCCGTCTGGCTATCGCGCCAACTACTCCACGACTGTCGCCATCGGTTGGCACCCGTGGGCCGTTGGCACCGTCAAGCTCATGGACGTTCGCTCTGAGAGCGTCTGGGACGTTCGCCGTCAGTCCACGCTGCTGCTTGCTAAGTATGCTTGCGGCCACGGAATTTTGAGGCCCGAATGCGCGTTTGAGTTTAAGAGCGCCTAATCAACATTAACCCCGCCGGGGATCGCCTTCGGGTGGTCCTCGGCTTTTTTTTCTTTGGACAACATGGACGCTATTGCTCTCACTACAGAACTAGAAGCCATCAACGAGATGCTGAATGCTATCGGTGAGGGCCAGGTGTCTTCAATCGACACTGGCAACGCTGATGTGCAACAGTGTGTGCGGCTTCTCCGCGACCACTCCCGCAAGGTACAGAAGCGAGGCTGGTGGTTCAACACAGACGCTGAATACGAGATCACGCCAGACGGCAACGGTAACCTCATCCTCCCCGCTAACACACTTAGAGTGGACCCTGTGGGGGACGATAGGTGGGAGAAGCCGTGGGTTCAGCGTGGTACTAAGCTGTACGACCCCAACGATCACACGTTTGTCTTCACTGAAAGCGTGAAGGTAGACCTCGTCCTCGGTCTTGCATGGGAGGAACTCCCGCAGACTGCCCGTGACTACATCACTGCATGTGCAGGATTGGAGTTCACTGACACGGATATGGCTTCAGAGATCAGACATGCCTTCACTCAACGCCGCAAGGACGAAGCATGGCTGGAGCTTCTGAAGGAAGACGCTGAAGCCTCTGACTATAACATGTTCCGCGACAGTACCGCTGGACTAGAGATGGCCCGCAGGAGAATTTAATGTCGGCATTCACCTCCTCTATCCCCAATCTGCTTAACGGGGTAAGCACCCAAGCTGCATCCCTGAGATTGGTCACTCAGGGGGATGAACAGATCAACGGGTACTCTACCCTCACCAAGGGTCTCCTCAAGCGACCCCCGGCACACCTTATCAAGAACGTAGGTGCTGTCACTGGTGCCTCTTCTGCATTCACTCATATCATCAACCGTGACGCCGTAGAACGCTACGTGGTCTTCATCACCAACGGTGACCTCAAGGTGTTCGATCTGGCTGGTAACGAGAAGACCGTCAACTTCCCCAACGGGAAGACCTACCTCAACAACAGTGACCCCAAGAAGGGCTTCGCTGTCACCACCATCGCTGACTACACGTTCATCTCTAACAAGTCCGTAGTGACTGCGATGAGGTCGGCCACTGAGCCTACTCGTCCCTTTGAAGCTCTTGTTGCTGTCATGGCGGGTAACTACGCCCGTAAGTATGAGATCATCATCAACGGCTCCACTAGGTCACAGTGTACCACCCCTGATGGAAGTAACCGTTTCCATCTACAGTATATCGATACAACTGTCATCGCTCAAACTCTTGCGTATGGCCTGACCAACTCTTACTCCAACTCTGGTGCTAGTTCATTCCAAGGAGAGTTTGGTGCTGGAGGTTCTCAGTATGATAATACGTCAGCAAGCGGCACTGGTATAGCTGCTTCTGCACCGTGGACGGTAACCCGCTACGGTAACTCTATCTACATCAAGAACTCCTCAACAGACTTCACCATCACGACCAACGATGGCTTCAACAACAACGCCATGAAGTCCGTGAAGGGGAAGACACAGCGTTTCTCTAATCTCCCTGAGTATACTGAGAACGGTATGGTGGTTGAGATTTCGGGAGAGAGTTCCAACAACTTCGACAACTACTGGGTCAAGTACGAGAGTGATGGCCGTGTGTGGAAGGAGACGCGCAAGCCTGGTGTCAAGCTTGGCTTTGATGCAGCGACCATGCCTTACATCCTCGTCCGTGAGAGCAACGGCTCCTTCACGTTCAAACAAGCAATATGGGGTGATCGACTGGTAGGTGATGAGGAGAAGTCCCCGGAACCCTCCTTCATCGGTCAGGCCATCAACGATGTCTTCCTCCACCGCAACAGACTTGGTTTCGTGGCTGGAGAGAACACCGTCATGTCTGCCTCAGGTGACTTCTTTAACTTCTGGCGCAGGACGCTCACGACGATCCTCGACACTGATCCCATCGATATCGGCTCCTCGTTCCCCAAGGTTGCCATCCTCAAGTACGCCTCGTCCTTCAACGGTGACCTCTTGTGCTTCGCTGAGAACGCTCAGTTCCGCATCACTGGTGGTGATCTACTGACCCCCAAGAGTGCAGCCATCAGGCTCCTTGGTGAATTCTCAGTGGACGTTGGGTGTAAACCCGTGTCCTCCGGTTCCTTCATGTACTGGGTGGGCAAGGACAATGACCGCGCTGTGGTGCGAGAGTTGTGGCTTGATGAGACTGGGACTATCCAGACACCTCTTGAAGCGAACTCCCACTGCCCTGACTACGTTCCCAAGAACATCTTCAAGATGACCTCCTCGACTGAACTCAACATGACTGTTGGGTTATCCACGGAACGCCAGAGTAGTCTCTATGTGTACAAGTACTACTGGTCTGGACGAGAGAAACCTCAGGCTTCGTGGAGCCGTTGGGAATTCGGAGCGACCATCCTGTCCTGTGACTTCATTGACACTGACCTGTGGCTTGTCCTTCTGGATGGGACTGATGTCCGTATCGTGAAGGTCCCCTGTCAGGTGGATGCCGTGGACACTGGAATGACCTTCCAGATTTACCTCGACCAGCGCGTTGAGTTGTCCGGTGGTACCTATGATGTCGGTAATGACCGCACCTCCTACACGATGCCCTATACGGTGACATCTAGTGTCGAGGCGTGGACTGGTTACTCTGGCACTGGGACCTACAAACCGGGACACAAGTTGCTGGTAGACAGCTTCACTGGAACCACCATCCGACTGGAGGGTGATACCAGGAACGAGAAGGTCTACGCTGGCTTCCCGTATACGTTCCGCTACAGGTTTTCCCCGCTGTACGTCAGGAAGAACGGGGATAGTGGTCCTCTTGTTATCACTGAAGGCCGCACTCAGGTCCTCCGTATGAGGCTCACGTTCTCCGACACCTCCTACTTCACTGTAGAGGTGACGCCTGAGAACAGGGCCAAGTTCACCTACGACAGCGCAGTCAACGCATGGTCACTTGATGATCCCATGATGAAGACTGAGGAGCTTGTCTTGGAGGAGAGTGATTACTCCTTCCCTGTGAAGTGCGAGAACACTCGCGTAGCAATCGACATCCTCAATGACCAGGCTGTCCCATCAGGCATCATCAGTGCCGAATGGGTGGGTCTCTGGTACCCCAAGACTAGGAGAATATGACCTACAACATCAGGGCGGCGTCTGTAATGGACGCTGCCATCATCGCCCCGCTTCTCCGTGAAGCAGACAAGAACGAGATCACTGCTATGATTGGATGGGACGCACAGTCTGCCATCGAGTATTCGATCCGTAACAGCGACGAAGCGTTCATCGCTACCCGCCCTGATGGTCATCCTATTCTCATCGCTGGTGTAGGGGAGGGTATACCGTGGATGCTCGGTACTCCCCTTGTCAGCAAGTATGGCAAGTCGCTCGTCAAGGAAGGCCGGAAGAAGGTCCGTGAATGGACTGACAAGTACGACTACCTAACAAACTACGTTGATGTGAGGAACTCTACCCATGTCATGTGGCTATCCTACATGGGGTTCACAATCGAGTTCGCCCATCACTTCATTGGGGCTGATCGTAATGTCCCATTCTATAGGTTTTACAGGAGCAACTAAATGTGCATCATGCTAGGTGCTGGTGCTATGGCGGGCTTGCAGCTTGCAATCGGTGCAGCCTCCACTGTGGTTGGTTTCATCGGACAGCAACAGCAGTACAAGGCACAGCAAGCCATGTACAACGAGAACGCCAAGAACGCACAACAGATGGCGCGTGAACAGTACGCGCACACTCAGAACCGCTGGCGTCAGGAAAGCGCAGCGGCTTCAATGGAGAAGCAGAACGCCAACGTCGATGCGATGGAAGGCCGCGCTACGGCTGCTGTCGCTGCTGGCGAGAGCGGCGTACAGGGTCTATCAGTCAACCAGTTCCTTGCCTCTTACTACGCGAAGCAGGGACGGTTCAATGACGCTGTCGATCAGAACTACCAGATGAACCGCGACTACCTCTGGGCCTCTATGGATCAAACCAAGAACCAGGCGCAGTCGCAGATCAATTCCATGCCTAAGCCCACCAAACCGTCCTTCTTGGATGCTGCTATCCGCATCGCTGGACAGGGACTTGAGGCTGCTGGCACTTACAATCAGATGAGAGGATACGCTTAATGGCAAGTCCTGGTCGCGTACAGGTGCGCGAGTTTGAGCGGGAAGGGCAACTTAATCCCGCTCCTGTAGTTAATGTAGTCCCTGTCGCACCCGTCAATCGTGATGGGGCCGGGAAGAACCTCATGAGCATCGCTGATGCCTTGTCAGGTCTCAGCACCAGCTTTGGCCGCTTCGCTGTCAACAACGCTGCCTACGGAAAGCAGGAGCGCGACAAGGCAGGAACCACTGCCGCCAACTACGCGATGGGTCAGTCCCCTGATGAGTTGATGGCAGACATGGCTGCTAATCCTCAGAAGTATGGCGCTGAGCAAATGCAGTTGATGTTCGCTGACAAGATGGCAGTGAAGTGGAGTGAGAACCTCCCTGCGCTCTACGAAGAATGGGACAAGCAGGGGAATTTCCAAGACTTCGTGTCGGGTAAACAGGCTCAGTTCGTACAAGAGAACTTCCCCGGTTATGCCAACGATGAGAAGTTCATTGGGTACTTCAACAAGGCTGTGGAGCCTTATAATTCTCGGATGGCTAATGCTCATGGCGTGGAAACGTCGAAGCAGTTCGCCGCTGAGAAGGTTGATCTTATCACCTCCCATATTACCAACATGGTTGCTGAAGGACAGAACAAGGGCATCTCCCCTTCCATCATGTCAGCAAGCATCTTCCGCGAACTCCAGAGCCTCGCGCCTTGGAAGAGCATGAGTGGCGAGGACAGAGACAAGCTGATCCTTGGGTATGTCGAAAGCCTCACGAACAACCCTAACGCAACCAAGGAAGACAGAGAACTCGCTGAGCGTCTTCTGAAGATGCCTCGTCCTGTGGACCACACTGCCCCCGCTAGGAACACCACTGGTGGCTCTATCCGCTACGACAAGCAGTGGCAGATGGCTGGTGTGAAGTCTGATGTGGCGGATCGCGCCCGTAAGGCTTCTGCGATGTTTGGTCGTGAGCTGGTAGTGCAGTCAGGTCACCGTAGTAAGGAGTACAATTCTTCTGTTGGGGGTGCCAAGGGTAGCCGCCACATGCACGGAGACGCCTTGGACATCTCAATGGCTGGGATGACTGACGCTGAGAAGAAGAAGCTTGTAGCATCACTCTCCGCTGCTGGCTTCAAGCGCATCATTGGCTATGGTGGAATGAACGCCATCCATGTCGATATGGCTGAAGGGTATACCAACAGCCCAAACGCCAAGGTCGCTGATGGTATCTACGTTATGTGGAACAAGTCAGAGAGCAACAACGGAAGCGCACCTCAGTGGTACAAGGAAGGCATCATTGAAGGCATGGCTGGTGGAGTTGTTTCTGATGCTCCCTCCACTGGTGAAATCCCTTCTCTCTACGACAACCCCAAATACACCACTCAGGCACAGTCGCTACTCGATGCTATGGACACCAATTTCCGTGTACGGAACTGGAAGGTAACGTCTGAGCTTGAGACTGAGTTCAACAATACGTTCATGGCTAATCCTCTGACGGCAACCTCCGCACAGATGGATGAGTTCCAGAAGAAGGCTGAAGATTACTTCACCCCTGATCAGTTGATGAACTTGAAGCAGAGGTTTGAAGCCGAGAAGATCAAAGCCCAACAGAAGGTACAGTCGCAACAGGCGCATGTTGAACAGAAGAAGTATGTCGTTGAAGACGCCTTGAGAGCAATCGAGACTGGCGTAACAAGCGGCGAAGACAGCGGGATGTCTGCCCTGATCGACGGTGTGGAAATCGCCAGCGACAAGGAACCCGGTAAGACCACTACCTTCTCCGCTGAAGAGGTGAAGAAGGAAGCTACCAACGCTCTGTTCGCAGCCGCTGAACAGAAGTTCCCCGGTAACATCCAAGCACAGGTCCTATTCATGACGCCCTACCTCAAGAAGGGGCAACTGAAGACAGACAGGTGGAAGGATCAGATTTCCCAACTGATGCTGGCTAACAGTGCAGAGAAGTTGAAGGAAGGACTGTCTGATCAGGACAAGGCTACCGCTGAACTGCTTGGAGCATTGATGGAGACAGGTGAAATCCCGTTCGTCAACTCTATCACCCCTGAGGGTGGGAGGACGTTCGTGGATGTCTTTGCTCTCAAGAAGTCCTCAGGTCTAACCAACGAGGAAGCTCTTCGTCAGACCTATCTGCTGATGAGTGATCCTGACAGACCTGGTCGTGCATTCGCAGATGTCGAGCAAGTCCGCAATGGGTGGAACCATAATGCGTCCTTTGTGGAACGTATGGAAAGCGTTCAAGGTGGTGAGCTTCTCCGTAAGAGGCTCCAGACGCTTGCCCTTGCTGGTGCTGATGTCAAAGACGAGAATGTTGTCGAACAGGCTGCTGAGTGGGTGAACACCAACCATGTGAAGGTTGGTCGTATGTTCATCCCCAAGCGGATCATGGGGTGGGGGGATAACACCGGAGAGGACATCAAGGGCATCATCGAGGACATCGTTCCAAAGATCGGTGACAAGATGTACCCGCCAGTGGAAGACCTTGAGAACGTCACATTGATCGAGGTGCCTGATGGGTACGCTCTTATCGACATGAACACAGGCAACCCCTTCTATGCCAAGGGACCACGCGGAGAAGTGGACCGAACAAAGACGTTTGTCATTCGCAAGGATGACGTTGATGCCTTCCGTAAGGTTCGTAATGCCCGCGCTACAATCCCTGCTGAGGTCTATCAGGAACGGTTTATCAATGCTGCTGGCAAGAAGGTCATGATCGAGGAGATTGTGATCGATGGTCGCGGTATCGATACATTCTTCTCTCCGGGTACTGAGAAGGTCATCAAGCGTCCAGCAACCCCTGCTGAGATCATTGAGATGGAAGATGAGGCCAACGCCAAGTCTACTGCTGAAGCTGTGTCTACGGCTACACAGAAAGAGATCGAAGCTTCTCCGACCACTAAGGTCCAAGAAGGTACGGCTACTCTGGATGAGCGCATCGATGCTGCACGTTCGTTCTTCCCTGAACTACAGGACAAGAGCGACGAAGAAGTAATACAGTTCCTCAAGGATAGGGGAGCTATTCCTAACAAACAGGAGTAACAATGCAAGACGAACTCCGGTTGGCTATCATCGAAGAAGCCAAGCGTATCGGAGCTAACCCTCACGACTTTGCTACGGTGATTTCGTATGAAACCGGAGGAACCTTCGATCCTTGGAAAGATGGTCCTACTACCCAGTGGGGCCAGCACAAGGGCTTCATCCAGATGGGTGAACCTCAGCGCCAGAAGTATGGGTACACGGAAGGTAAGTCCGTCCGTGAACTGGTTAAGTCTTCTGCCGACTATCTTGTAGACAATGGTTACAAGCCAGGAATGGGCCTACTGGACATGTACTCCACCATTAACGCTGGAGGACCTGGGAAGTACAATGCCTCAGACGCCAACAACGGTGGCGCTCCGGGGACTGTAGCCGACAAGGTCTACGGCCAGATGGGTGGACACAAGGACAAGGCTATGGCTCTGCTTGGGGGGACTTATGTCCCTCCAGCACCCTCCAGTCCACTGATGACCCCCTCTAGGCAGGGTGTCACGAACTCTAGTCCTGTAGAGGGAGTTGATCATAGCTGGCTGGCTGACTTTGTCCCCGTCAAACATGAAAGCCCTCAGCAGGAATACTTCCGCAACGCCTACATGAACCCTGACCCTCCGGGTTATCTTGGGAGCTTGCCCACTGCCTTTGCCAACGATTGGTCACCGAACATGATCGCTGATCACTTGGCATCGTCAGGGTTTGATCCCGATCCCAACTTTGACAACATTGCCAGACAGGACGCTCTCAAGCAGCTTACCAAAGGCAAGGTATATCCTGAGGAGATGTTGAACTCCTTTGGTGAAGCCCAGTCGAGGGCTGAGATGCAAGCTATGGCTAGTGTCTTTGACCAGCAGCTTGAGCGTGAGCGTGTTCTCTCGTCAGCAGGATGGTCTGGCTTAGGCGCGTCTATGACCGCTGCTATCCTCGATCCTATCGCTATTGGTGCTTCTGTGCTTACTGAAGGCGCTCTGGCTCCTGTCATCTACGCTGCTAAGGCTGGTCGCCTTGCCCGTATCGGTGAGGCTGCACTGATGGGTGGTGTGAGTAATATCGCTGCTGAGGCTGCCATAGACGCTGTGGACAACAGGTCTAGGTCTGTCAGCGACTACGCCATAGCTTTTGGCGCTGGTGCTGCACTGCTTGGTTCTTTCAAGACTTGGTCCACTAGGGGTTCGTCCCTTGGCCCTCGACTGACTGAAACTGCCAACAGGATGATCAACCCCAGAGTTCCCAATCAGTCCACCGCTGGTGCCGCTCAAGTGGGCTACGCTACCTTCGACAACCTTGGAAGCATTGGTAGTCTGACTGACGCTGATGTCCCCCAAGCTGCGATGGTCAATGCCCGATTGGACAACGCTGCATGGACAGGCCGTCACCATCCCACCGCTAGGTTCCTTGGTCGTACCCTGATGGAGGACCCTCTTGGCCGTGACGCCGCTGGTAACGTCCTCAACACCGCTGATGTTACAAGCGTAGAGAAGGCTATGATGTACCATAGGGAGGTGAACAACCTTCGTCGCTCCCTTGTTACGCCTTACACTGAGTGGGCCAAGGAGAATGGTATGATGGCAATGGGCATGTTCAAGACGAACAAGTCTTGGCTTGCCTTCGGTGACTACCTTGGTGGGTTTGAACCTGGTACTCCGGGGTATGCAAACCTCGCTTCTCAGCCGGCTTACGTCCGCAAGGCAGTGAGTGAACTGGACAGTTTCTATTCTCGTTGGGATGCCCATATCAAGAACCCCGGAGAGGAACTAGGGAAGACCTATAGACCACTCCCGTGGGGGTCTAGGTCCAACTATCGTCCAATGATGGTGGATCACGATGCCGTCCTTCGCATGATCGAAACGCACGGCAGGGACAAGCTCCAGCGAGCTATCGCCTACGCCATGCAGGATGTGCTTGAGAACCTCGATGAACGCCTCGCCAATAAGTTTGCGCGAGGGTACATGGAGAACCTCATCAAGTCAGGATATGGCAACGTAGATCAACTCAACCATGCTCTTGCTGGAAGGGACAGGGGTGAACTCCTGCGGTTCATCACTGAAGAACTCCAGTGGGACAAGAGTGACGATGATGTTGATGCGCTGATCGGGAAGATCATGCAGAAGAACAAGGACGATGAAACCAGTGGCAACCCTGCCCGTGGTAAACATCGTACAGCAATCAACTACAACTTCGTTGCTTCATGGGTGGAACCCAACGGCGACGAGGTGTCAATCCCCATCCGTGATCTCTTCTCTCGCAATCAGATACAGATGGCTGAGAGATATGCTGATCAGGTTTCTGGTCACATCGCCCTAGCCCGTCTTGTCGCCAAGGACCCCCGTACAGGGGAAACCATGATCAACGGTATCACTACTCGATCTGAGTGGAACGCTCTCATACGCGAGACGCACGAAGCAATGATCAGAGATGGTGTGAAACCAGCGGAAGCTGATGAAACCATCCGCCGTCTTGAGTATGTCTACGATCACATCACAGGCAAGCCAAGGCTCGGAGCCGCTGCTAACACTGCTTGGGCAGCGACGATGAGGCGTGTCTCTGGGACAATGTTTGTCAGGCTCATGCAGAACATGGGTCTGTATCAGTTCCAAGAGATTGCCCACATCCCTGCCGCAGTTGGTTTCCACGCAATGTTCAAGGCCATCCCTTCGATGCGTCTTGTGATGACTGCCAAGGGTGCAGAACGAAAAGCTCTGATCCCTGAGTTGATGGCTCTGCAAGGACTTGGGGATGACAGTATCCTCAACTTCACCAAGGGACACTTCCTTGAGGAAGCCTTCGGTGAAACCAGAGGCAACGCTGCTGGACGCATGTTCGACAATGCGCTGGCGGTGGGTAAGCGTATGACCAGCAAGATTTCCTTGTTCAATGTGGCTAACTCCATGTCTCACCAGATGGCTATGACAACCATCGCTCAGAGGTTTGGACTGCTGGCTATGAAGCACAAGGATAAGCTGGTCGCCAAGCAGACCCCTCGCATGAAAGCTGTAACCAAGTCCAAGGTAGTGAATGGTAAGGTTGTCCAAGAGACAACTGAAGTTCCAGTCTTGGACGATCTTGGGAAGCCTGTGTTCGACACCACCTACGACTTCAAGGTTGATGATATCAACTCTTGGTTTGGCAGGAAGGATGCAGATCGTATGCGGATGATGGGGTTCGATGACAAGTCCCTCGCTGAGGTACTGAAGAACATCTATCAGAACGCTGAGTTCACCCAAGGTGGACGATTGGTCTACATGAACTTTGAGAAGTGGGACCCTGTTGCAAGGGCAAGGTTTGCCCGTGCGCTGTACTCTTGGACTGGCAGGGTGATCCAGAGGAACGATGTGGGTTCTCTTGCGAAGTGGATGACAACTCCGCTTGCAGGTATGATCTTCCAGTTCCGCTCCTTCGTCATGGGGGCCTGGGGTAAGCAGACGCTACACAATATTGCGAACTTCGATCCTCGCGCTATGGCAGTCCTGATGTCTCAGGTTGGTGCTGGTACAATGATGTACTATCTCCAAGGGAAGGCTCGTTCTCTCGGTAAGGAAGACCCTGACGAGTACATGGATGACACCATCCTCAAGGGGAACCTTACTGATACTCAGGCTGAAGCCTTGGTGCTTGGAGGTATTGGGCGTACTGGTGCGTCTTCCATTCTTCCCATGCTTGTCGATACTGCGATGCCTTGGATCACCGGTGATAGCCTCTTTGCTAACTCCAGAAGCTCTACTCAGGCAAGCGACCTGATCCTTGGGTCGCCAGCAGTGTCCACGTATAACGATGTCATGGCAACGCTTACTTCAGTTGGTGACATGGTCCGTGAGGGGCGTACCCCTTCGCAGCCGGAGTTACGGAAGATGGGTAGACTGTTGGGGGTATGGCTTCCGTTCACCATCGGTCTCGATAAGGTTATTCAAGACTACCCCAAGTACACTCCTAAAGAACCTAAATAAACCTAAGTGAGGGGGCTTCTAAGGCTCCCTCTCTCCTCTCTATCAATCAGGGAAATCGATGGCTAATAGCTACGTAACGTACACCGGGAACGGTGCTACGCAAACCTACAATGTTCCCTTCCTCTATCTTGACCGCTCCCATGTGAAGGTGTTTCTCGATAACGTAGAGACCTCTGCCTTCGTGTGGTTGAGTGATAGCCAGATCAGGTTTGACGCTGCGCCCACCAATGGTGCAGTCATCCTGATCAAGCGTGACACTGCGAATGCCCCGTTGGTAGACTTCACCGCCAAGTCACGCTGGCAGACGGCAGACCTCAACAAGGCAATCCGTCAGGCTATCTACATTGCAGAGGAAGGCGAAGAGTACTCTTCCAAGTGGTACACCGGAACTGGTGCGCCACCGTCATATCTAGGGATCGAGGGTGACCTCTATCTGAATACCTCCAACGGTGATGTGTACCGCAAGGGTAACGCATCGTGGAGCGTGGTTGACAACATCACCGGACCTACGGGACCGCAGGGTGCAACTGGACCTCAGGGTCCGCAAGGCGTCCAAGGTCCTCAGGGTGTCGCTGGTGAAAGCGTTCGTATCCTTGGATCGTTTGCTAATGCAGGTTTGCTCCCACTTGTGGGCAATACTAACGGTGACGGCTATCTCGTCAACGCTGAGCTTTATGTGTGGAACAATGGGTCTTGGTCCAACGTAGGTTCTATCCAAGGTCCTCAGGGAGACACTGGTCCTCAGGGCGCAACGGGTGCTACTGGCCCTGCTGGAACTGATGGTTCTCTCTGGTACAGTGGCGCTGGTGCTCCCTCTGGTGGTCTCGGTGTTGTCACTGATTGGTATCTGAACGAGACCAACGGTGATGTCTATGAGAAGACTGGTGCTTCTGCTTGGACGCTTAGGGACAATCTTACTGGCCCTCAGGG
>Ga0068872_10000831_pt1 | contig 25428 bp, 22 predicted proteins | sample NOAtaG_7_FD_66441 | JGI IMG/M metagenome (GOLD analysis project Ga0068872, IMG submission 66441) | Freshwater lake microbial communities from Lake Erie, under a cyanobacterial bloom - NOAA_Erie_Diel1S_2200h metaG | ecosystem: Environmental > Aquatic > Freshwater > Lake | place: USA: Ohio, Lake...
CAGCCCGCGCGCGGGGTCGACGCGCCACGGAACGGGGCGGCCGATCGCCCCCCGCCGATCCGGCGCGGCGCCGCGCCGGCGTTCAGCCGTGGCGGAGCGCCGCGCGGCCCGCGTAGGCGGCGACGGGGCCGAGCGCCTCCTCGATGCGGACCAGCTGGTTGTACTTGGCGAGGCGGTCGGAGCGCGACAGCGAGCCGGTCTTGATCTGCCCGCAATTCGTGGCGACGGAGAGGTCGGCGATGGTGGCGTCCTCGGTCTCGCCGGAGCGGTGGGACATCACGGCGCGATAGCCGGCGCGATGCGCCATGTCGACCGCCTCCAGCGTCTCGGAGAGCGTGCCGATCTGGTTCACCTTCACGAGGATCGCGTTGGCGACGCCGCGCGAGATCCCGTCGGCCAGACGCTTCGGGTTGGTGACGAAGAGGTCGTCGCCGACCAGCTGCACCTTCGCGCCGAGCGCGTCGGTCAGCGCCTTCCAGCCGGCCCAGTCGTCCTCGGCCATGCCGTCCTCGATCGAGACGATCGGGTAGCGGGCGCAGAGCTCCTCGTAGAGCCGGACCATGCCGCCCGCGTCGAGCGTGCGCCCCTCGCCCTCCATCACGTAGCGGCCGTCGCGGAAGAACTCGGTCGAGGCGACGTCGAGCGCCAGCGCCACCTGGTCGCCAAGGCGATAGCCCGCGGCCTCCACCGCCTTCGCGACGAAGGCCAGCGCCTCGTCGGCGCTCCGGAGGTTCGGCGCGAAGCCGCCCTCGTCGCCCACGTTGGTCGCGTGGCCGGCGTCGGCGAGGCGCTTCTTCAGGGCGTGGAAGATCTCCGCGCCCATGCGCAGCGCCTCCGAGAAGCTCGGCGCGCCCACGGGCATGACCATGAATTCCTGGAAGTCGATCGGGTTGTCGGCATGCGCGCCGCCGTTGACGATGTTCATCATCGGCACGGGCAGGACATGCGCGCGCGCGCCGCCGACATAGCGGAACAGGGCCTGGCCGCGCGCCGCCGCCGCGGCCTTCGCCACCGCGAGGCTGACGCCGAGCGTCGCGTTGGCGCCGAGGCGCGACTTGTTCGGCGTGCCGTCCAGCCGGCGCAGCAGCGCGTCGACATGCAGCTGGTCCTCCGCGTCGAGGCCCGACAGCGCGTCGAAGACCTCGCCGTTCACGGCGTCAACCGCCTTGCGCACGCCCTTGCCGCCATAGCGCGCCTTGTCCCCGTCGCGCAGCTCGACAGCCTCGTGCGCGCCGGTGGAGGCGCCGGACGGCACCGCCGCGCGGCCCAGCGTGCCGTCGGCGAGGCGCACGTCGACCTCGACGGTCGGGTTCCCGCGGCTGTCGAGGATCTCGCGCGCGCGGATGTCGGTGATGGCTGTCATCTCGGCGGTCTCCGTCGTGTGGGTGCGCGGTCTAGCAGGGGCGTCGCGGCGGCTCAACCGCCGGGCCGCGCCAGCGGCAATTCGCAGGACAGCAGGCAGCCGAACTCGCGCGGGAACTCGCAGCTCACCCGCGCATGGACGGCGCCCTGCCGGTCGACGAAGGCGCCGGCCGGGCCGCAGGGGAACACGCCCTCGTGCCAGATGTCCGGGTGCATGCACAGGCCGCGCGAGCCGTCGAACCAGAAGTTCACGAAATGCTCGGGTCGCACGTCGTCGCCCGGCAGGGCCATCGGCACGACGAAGGGCGCGCGCGCCTTCGGGAAGAACATCTGCCCGCCATCGGGATGGTAGTTGGCGTGCCAGAGCAGGACGCGCCGCCCCGGGCCGCCGCCATCCACCGCATCCGGCCGGCTGCCGAGGCCGATGACATAGGCACCGCCCACCGCGCCATTGGCTCCATGAAGGCGGCCATCGCGCCATTCGCTCGCGAACTCGCCCGCCGTGATGCCGCCCTCGTCGCCGCAATCCGGGTCGACCGGGCGCCAGCCGCGCGCCGGCCAGCGCACGATCTCGATGCGGCAGCGGCCGGGGTCGTCGACCAGCCGCCCGTAGCCGCGCAGGCTCTCCTCGGTGGCCACGACCAGCGGCGCCTCCACGAGGCGCAGCCCCGGGCCGATGGGCGGGTCGTCGTAGCGCGGCACGTCGGGCCGCGGCGCCGCGCCCGGGACTGCCTCGACATCCATGGCCATCGCGTCCCCTCCCCGCCTCAGCAATCCAGCCGCGCGGCGAGCTCTCCGAAGTCGCGCGCGACGACGTCCCACGGCCCCGCGTCGCCGCGGTCGGTCCGGCGTCCCTCGCCGAACTCCAGCGGCCGCGCCACGAAGCCCGTGCGCAGCCCGGCGGCGCGCGCGGCGCGCAGGTCGTCCTCGTGCGCGGCGCCCAGCATCACCTCGCCAGGCTCGAGGCCGAGCATCGCCACGCCGTTGAGATAGGCCTCGGGCAGCGGCTTGTAGGCGCGGCTGGTCTCCGCGCCGAGGATCAGGTCCCAGGGCAGGCCCGCGCGCCGGGCCATGTTGAGCAGCAGCGCGACGTTGCCGTTGGACATCGGCGCGATGATGTAGCGGCGGCGCAGCCGCGACAGGCCGTCGACGACGTCCGGCCAGGGATCGAGGCGGTGCCAGGCCCGCACGAGGTCGCGACGCTCCGCCTCGTCGAGCATGCCGAGGCCGAACTTGGGCAGCAGCGCGTCGAGGCTCTCGCGATGCAGGACGTCGAGGATCGTCCATGGGCGCCGCCCGGAGCGGACCTCCTCCATGGCGGGCTGGTAGCGCCCGCGCCAGGCGTCCGCGAAGCCATGCGCGTCGATCGCGACGGAACGCCGCGCCGCGGCGAGCGCGACCTCGCGCGCGACGCCGCTGCGCCAGTCGACGCAGGTGCCGAAGACGTCGAAGACGACGGCCTTGATGGACTCGGACGGCTTCACGATGCTTGCCCCGGGGAAAAGGAAGACATGGACGAGCCCATGCTAGGCGAGACGCAGTCGCTGTCCAACGCGATCGCCGCCTTCCCGGCCGCCGGCCGGAAGGCGCTCGTGGAGGCCGTGGCGCCGCTCGACTTCGCCGGCGTGCTGTCGCCGCAGCAGGCCCGCTTCATCGCGCAGGCCTCCGGCCTCGACGCGGACGCGCTGCTGCAGGCGCTGCTTCCCGTCGCGGCCGCCTATGCGCGGCCGCCGATCTCCGGCTTCTTCGTCGGCGCGGTGGCGCGCGGCGCCTCGGGCGCGGTCTATTGCGGCGCCAACCTCGAGTTCCCGGGGACCTCGCCCTGGACCTCCGTGCATGCCGAGCAGGCCGCCGCGGCGCGCGCCTGGAGCGCCGGCGAGGCGGCGATCGACGCGATCGCGGTGGACGCGGCGCCCTGCGGGCTGTGCCGGCAGTTCCTGATGGAGCTCGGCGATCCGTCGCGCGTGGCCATCCTCGTGCGCGGCGAGGCACCGGCCACGCTCGCCGAGCTCCTGCCGCGCGCCTTCGGCCCCGCCGACCTGGGCCGCGCCGGCGGCCTGCTCGCGGGCCAGCGTCCCGGCATCGAGTTCGATGGCGGCGACGGCGACGCGCTCGCGCTCGCGGCGCTCGCCGCCGCGCGACGCAGCTACGCGCCCTATACCGGCGCCGAGGCCGGCGTCGCGCTGCGCCTGCGCTCCGGCGCGCTGGTCGATGGCAGCTACGCCGAGAGCGCCGCCCACAACCCCGGGCTCGCGCCGCTGGCGATGGCGCTGTCGCGGCGCGTGATGGAAGGCCTAGAGGGCGACGAGATCGTCGCCGCGACGCTGGTCGCCGTAGGCCATGCGCTGGTCGACCATGCCGCCGTGGCGCGCACGCTGCTGGTCGCCACGGCGCCCGGCGTGCGCCTGCACCTGCGCGCCGCGCGCCACGGCTGAGGCGCGCGGCCCGCGCCTCGGCGAAGCCTCAGTCGAGCCGGCGCAGCGGGCTTGCCTTGGCGAGCCTGTCGAAGGCCTGCAGCTCGGCGAGCAGCGACGGCATGTCGCGCAGCCGCACCATGTTGGGGCCGTCGGAGGGCGCGGCGTCGGGGTCCTGGTGCGTCTCGATGAACACGGCGGCGACGCCGAGCGCCACCGCGGCGCGCGCGATCGCGGGCACGAACTCGCGCTGCCCGCCGGAGGACGTGCCCTTGCCGCCGGGCTGCTGCACCGAATGGGTCGCGTCGATCACGACCGGGTAGCCGGTCTCGGCCATGATCGGCAGCGCGCGCATGTCGTTGACCAGCGTGTTGTAGCCGAAGGACACGCCGCGCTCGGTCAGCAGGATGCGCTCGTTGCCGGCGCCGGCGATCTTGGCCGCCACGTTGCGCATGTCCCAGGGGGCGAGGAACTGGCCCTTCTTGACGTTGACCGCCCTGCCCGTGCGCGCAGCGGCAAGCAGCAGGTCGGTCTGCCTGCACAGGAAGGCCGGGATCTGGAGCACGTCGACCGCCTGCGCGACCTCGGCGCATTGGGCGGCGTCGTGCACGTCCGTCAGGACGGCGCAGCCATGGCGCTCGCGGATCTCCGCGAAGATCGGCAGCGAGCGCTCGAGGCCGAGCCCGCGCGCGGCGCCGGCGGAGGTGCGGTTCGCCTTGTCGAAGCTGGTCTTGTAGACGAGCCCGATCCCAAGACGCGCGGTCATCTCGGCGAGCGCGGCGCTGGTCTCGAGCGCGTGGTCGCGGCTCTCCAGCTGGCAGGGCCCCGCGATCAGGACGAAGGGCCGGTCGTTGGCGAGGGCGAGGCCGCCGATCTCGACGAGGCGAGGTTGCGTCGCGGGCGCCATCGCCGTCACACCAGGCGGCTCTGCTCGACCGCCGCCCGGATGAACGAGGTGAAGAGCGGGTGCGGGTCGAAGGGCTTCGACTTGAGCTCGGGATGGAACTGCACGCCGACGAACCAGGGATGGCCCGGGACCTCGACGATCTCGGGCAGCTCGCCGTCGGGCGACATGCCGGAGAAGCTGAGCCCCGCCGCCTCGAGCCGCGGCTTGTAGTTGATGTTGACCTCGTAGCGGTGCCGGTGGCGCTCGCGGATCGCCTCGGCGCCGTAGATGTCGCGCACGCGGCTGCCGGCCTTGAGCAGGCAGTCATAGGCGCCGAGGCGCATCGTGCCGCCCTTGTTGTCGTCGGCGCCGCGCTTCTCGACGCTGTTGCCGCGCACCCACTCGGTCAGCAGGCCGACGACCGGCTCGCCGGTCGGGCCGAACTCCGAGGAATTAGCGCCGGCGATGCCGCAGAGCGAACGCGCCGCCTCGATCACCGCCATCTGCATGCCGAAGCAGATGCCGAAATAGGGGACCAGCCGCTCGCGCGCGTAGCGCACCGCGGCGATCTTGCCCTCCGCGCCGCGCTCGCCGAAGCCGCCGGGCACGAGGATGCCGTGAGCACCGTCCAGCGCGTCGAAGCATCCCGGTGCCCCGCTCTCGAACTGCTCGCTGTCGAGCCAGTTGAGGCGGACGCGCACGTTGTTGGCGATGCCGCCATGCGCGAGCGCCTCGGCCAGCGACTTGTAGGCGTCGAGGAGGTTCGTGTACTTGCCGACCACCGCGATCTGCACCTCGCCCTCGGGCGACTTGATGCGGCGGACGATCTCGCGCCAGCGGCCGAGGTCGGGGATCGCGGCCAGCTGCGCGTCCATGCCGAAGTGGCGCAGCACTTCGCGGTCGAAGCCGGCCTCGTGGTACTGCAGCGGCACCTCGTAGATCGTCGAGGCGTCGAGCGCGGGGATGACCGCGTCCTCGCGGATGTTGCAGAACAGCCCGATCTTGCGGCGCGCCGAGGCCGGCATCTCGCGGTCGCTGCGGCAGAGGAGGATCGAGGGCTGGATGCCGACGGACTGCAGCTCCTGGACGGAGTGCTGCGTCGGCTTGGTCTTGAGCTCGCCCGCCGACGGGATCCAGGGCAGCAGCGTCAGGTGCACGAAGAGCGCGCGCTCGCGGCCGAGCTCGTTGCCGAGCTGGCGGATCGCCTCGAGGAAGGGAAGGCTCTCGATGTCGCCGACGGTGCCGCCGACCTCGCAGAGCAGGAAGTCGGCGTCGTCGAGGTCCGAGACCACGAACTCCTTGATCGCGTCGGTGACGTGGGGGATCACCTGCACGGTCGCGCCGAGATAGTCGCCGCGGCGCTCCTTCGCGATCACGTTCGAGTAGATGCGCCCGGTGGTGATGTTGTCGCTCTGCCGCGACGCCACGCCCGTGAAGCGCTCGTAGTGCCCGAGGTCGAGGTCGGTCTCGGCGCCATCGTCGGTGACGTAGACCTCGCCGTGCTGGTAGGGCGACATCGTCCCGGGATCGACGTTCAGGTAGGGGTCGAGCTTGCGCAGGCGGACCTTGAAGCCGCGCGCCTGGAGAAGCGCGCCGAGCGCCGCGGAGGCAAGGCCCTTGCCGAGCGAGGAGACCACGCCGCCGGTTATGAAGATGAACCGCGTCATGGAAGCCCTACCTAGCCGAGAGGATGCGCGAACCCAAGCCTCGGCTGGGGCGGCGAAGTCGAATCTTTGTATTGACGGCGCGCCGCGACTCGCGACCGCCGGTATGGCGTCAGCGGGTCGGCGGGGCCGGCGTGCTGGGCTGCGCGGGAACCGCCGGGATCTGGTCGACGATCGAGCGCCGCTCGCGACCCGCGCCCGCGATGATCGCCAGCGCGAGGCTCACGACCATGAACGCCGCCGCGAGGATGCCGGTGGTGCGCGTCAGCAGGTTGGTGGTGCCGCGCGCCGTCATGAAGCTGCCCATGCCGCCCGACGACCCGATGCCGAGGCCGCCACCCTCGCTGCGCTGGACCAGCACCACGCCCACGAGGGCGATCGCGATCATGATGTGGACGACGATGAGGACCTGGAACATGGGCTTGGCCTGGCGGCGTTGCTGCGTGTGGCGGCCTAATTAGACGCTCGGGCCGCGCGAATCCAGCCCCGCGATCCCGCGCCGCGGGCGGCTCAGGCCGGCGACGCCGCGACGATGGCCAGGAACTGGGCCGCGTCGAGGCTCGCCCCGCCGACCAGCGCGCCATCGACGTCGGCGAGGGCCAGCAGCTCGGCGGCGTTGTCCGGCTTCACCGATCCACCGTAGAGCAGCGAGATCCCCTCTCCGCCCGGGAGCCTCGCGCCAAGGCGCGCCCTGATGCCGGCATGCGCCTCGGCGACCTGGGCGGGCGTCGCCACCCTGCCGGTCCCGATCGCCCAGACGGGCTCGTAGGCGACCAGCGTGTCGCCGGCGCCGGAGCCCGCCGGCACGGAGCCATCGACCTGCCGCGCCAGCACCTCGGCGGTGCGCCCCGCCTCGCGCTCGGCAAGGCTCTCGCCGACGCAGACCACGGCCACGAGGCCCGCGCGATGCGCGGCCTCTGCCTTGGCGCGGACCGTGGCGTCGTCCTCGCCATGGAGCGTCCGGCGCTCGGAATGGCCGACGATGACGTAGCGGCAGCCGGCCTCGGCGAGCATCTCGGCCGAGACGTCGCCGGTGAAGGCGCCCGACGGGCGCGCATGGCAGTCCTGGCCGCCGAGGGCGACGCGCCCCGCCCCGAGTTCGGCCGCCACGGCCGCGAGCAGCGGCGCGGGCGGGCAGAGCACGACGCCCGGCGAGGCGCCCCCCCTCGCCCCGGCGCCCGCGGCCACCGCGCGCGCCAGCAGCGCCGCGCCCTGCCTCGTGCCGTTCATCTTCCAGTTGCCGATGACGTACCGGGTCCTCGACATGGCCTGCGCCCTCGCCCTGCTGACGATCAATCGCCCGGCGTCGCGGCCGGGCGGCGCAATCGCTAGCATGAAGCCTCCGCGCGCCCAAAGCCCGCGCTTCGCCCGAGGTTGCCGCTCCGCGACCGCGTCCCTATAGTCCGCCGGCTTCGAACGAAAGCCATCCCCATGCTCCAGAAAATCCGGGACAAGACGGCGGGTGTCGTCGTCAAGGTCCTGTTCCTGTTCCTCGTGCTGTCCTTCGCTGTGTGGGGCATCGGCGACTACAAGTTCCTGCAGCGCGCCGAGAACCCCGCGATCTCGATCGGCGGCGATCCGGTGCCGGCCGAGCAGGTCAGGCTGGAGTTCCAGCGCGACCTCGACCGGCTGCGCCGCAGCCTCGGCGAGATCGACCGCGACGTGCTCCGCCAGTTCGGCGTCGCGGGCCAGAGCGTCGAGCGGGTGGCGAACCAGCGCACCCTCGACCGCGCGGCGGAGCGCATGTCCCTCGTCGTCAGCGACGCGGTGGTGCGCCAGCGCATCCAGGAGGACCCGAACTTCCGTGGCGCCGCGGGCTTCGACGCCAACGCCTTCCGCCGCCTGCTCCAGGAGAACGGCTTCACCGAGCAGCGCTACGTCGACCTGCTGCGCGGCGACGCCGCGCGCAGCGCCCTGGTCGAGGCCGTGTCGCCCTCGCTTCCCGCCCCCGGCGCCCTCGCCGAGGCCCTGTTCCGGCATCGCGAGGAAAAGCGTCGCGGCGAGACGATCTTCGTCCCCACGGCGTCGATGCCCGACCCGGGCGCGCCCTCGGACGCCGACCTGCAGGCCGCCTACGAGGCCAACGCCGAGCGCTTCACCGATCCCGAGTTCCGCAGCGGCCTGGTCGTGCGCATCGGCCTCGAGGAGATCCGCGCCGCCATCCCGGTCGACGAGCAGCAGCTGCGCGCCGAGTTCGAGGCGCGCCGGCGCGAGTTCGCGACGCCCGAGCGCCGCGTCGTCGAGATCGTCCGCTTCGACGACGAGGCCGCCGCGGCCGCGGCGCGCAAGGAGATCGAGGGCGGCGCCGACTTCATGGATGTCGCGGCCAGGGCCGGGCAGACGCCCGAGCAGGTCCGCGCCTTCGGCAAGGTCGCGGCGTCGAGCCTGCCGGCCGAGTTGTCCCGTCCCGTCTTTGCGCTCGCCGCGAACGAGGTCTCCGCGCCCATCGCGACGCCGCTCGGCGTCTTCCTCGGCAGGGCCACGGCGATAGAGCCCGGCGTCGATCCCTCCTTCGAGGACCTTCGCGCCGCGCTCGCAGACGAGATCGTGCGTCGCGCCGCCGCCGAGGTCGCCTACCGGACCGCGACGAAGGTCGAGGAAGGCGTCAACGAGGGCAAGCCGCTCCAGGACGCGGCGGCAGCCGCGGGCCTGCCCGCCATCGCCATCGAGGCGGCCGACCCGATGGGCCGCGACCGCCGCGGCCTGCCGATCCCGGTCCTCGCCTCGGCGCCCGAGGCGCTGCGCGCCTTCGGCGAGGCGATCATCGGCCGCGATTCGCAGCTGATCGAGACGCGCTCCGGCGCCTTCTTCTTCGTGCGCGTCGATGGCGTCATGCCCAGCGAGAAGCGCCCGCTCGCCGCCGTGCGCGACGACGTCGCCGCCATCTGGGCCGCCGGCAGGCGCGACCAGGCGGCCCGCGCGCGCGCCGAGCAGCTCGCAGCCGAGATCAGGGGCGGCAAGGAAGCCGGCGCCGTCGCCGCCTCGATCGAGGGCCAGGCGCTGCAGACGCCGGCGATGCATCGCGACGGCAGGGTCGAGGGCGCGCAGCAGCGCGAGCCGTCCGCCCTCGCCTCGCGGCTCTTCCAGCTCAAGCCCGGCGAGGTCGGCACGGCGGCCACCGGCGAGGGCTACTTCGTCGTGCGCCTCGCGGAGGTGATCGCGGCGGACCCGGCCCAGGCGCAGCCCGCGCTCCAGCGCCTGTCCGACGGGCTCTCGCAGGCGATCTCCGCCGAGCTCGGCCAGCAATACCTGAAGGCGTTGCGCGAGCGGCTGAAGGTCGTCGTCGACCCCGGGGCCGTCGACAGGCTCTACCAGAACTGAGCGCGGGTCAGCCCCGCCCGGCGAAGCCGAAGCCGGCGCGCTCGATCGCGGCGCGCAGCACCGGCTCGGCGACGTCCTCGCCGACGCGGACGATCCCGGAGGCGCGGTCGACCACGACCTCGCAGCCCGGCGCCGCCGCCTTCACGGCGCGCTCGACCGCGCGCGCGCAGCCATCGCAGGTCATTCCATCGACGCGGTAGGCGATCGCCATCGGATGCTCCTCGCCGACGGGCAAGCGCCCGGCGGTCACTGCGCGGTGCGGCCGCGCTCCAGGTTGCGACGGATGATCGTCGTCACGGGCACGGCCTGCAATCCCTTCTCCTGCAGTCCTGGCAGCCATGCGGCCAGCGCGGCGAAGGTCGCGTCGTGCGGATGCCCGATCGCGACGGCATGCCCGCGCCGGCGGGCGATGCGCTCGACCTCGCGCAGCTGGCGGTTGATCGCGTCGGCCGTCGCCTCGTTGTCGAGGAAGACGTCGCGCATGGCCATCGGCACGCCGGCATGGCCAGCGGCCTCGCTCCCCTGGCTCTCGGCGGCCGTCCTCGAATCCACGAAGACGAGCCCGCGCCCGCGCAGCTCGTCCATCAGCGGGCCCATGAGCCGCCGGTCGACCGTGAAGCGGCTTCCCATGTGGTTGTTGAGGCCGACGGCGTCGCCGAAGCGGTCGAGCGCGGCGCCGACGCGGCCGCGTATCTCGACGGCCGCGAGGTCGACCGTCAGCGCGTGCGGGCCCGGGCTCTCGCCGCCCGTCGGCTGCATCGGCATGTGCAGCAGGATCTCATGCCCGCGCTGGCGCGCCAGCACCGCAAGCGCTGGCGCGTCGCGGCCATAGGGCAGGAAGGAGAGCGTCAGCGGCGCGGGCAGGCCGATGGCCCGCATCGCGCGCGGCCGGTCGAGGCCCATGTCGTCGATCACGATGGCGACATAGCCGCGCCCCGGCTGCAGCGACACGGGGACCGAGCGCTTCTCCCACTCGGCGTCGATGGCGCGGATCGCCGGGCCAGCACCCGCGCCGGCCTCTCCGCCGCCGCCCTGTCCGGCGCCCTGCACCACGCCCTGGCCGCCGCCGCGCGCGGCCGCGAGCCGCGCCTCCTCGGCGGCGTTCGCCTGGTCGAGGGCGTCCTCGATCTCCTCCTCGGGCAGGGAGACGCGGGCGATGTCCTCGCCTCCTCCGCGCCGCGGCACCACGACATGGAGCGTCGCGAGCAGGACGAGGGCGAGCGAGCCCGCGACGATCGCCGACCGGCGCGCGCGCAGGAACGCAAGGAACGGGATGCCCGGCAGCGCCAGCTTCATTGCCGCTCACCCGGCTTCCAGCCCGAGAGGCGCATGGAGTTGAGCGCCACGGCAAGCGAGGAGAACGCCATCGCCGCGCCGGCGATCATCGGGTTGAGGAGGCCGAAGGCCGCGAGGGGCAGGCCCGCGAGGTTGAACACGCTGGCCCAGAAGAGGTTCTCGCGGATGCGTGCGCGCGCGGCGCGGGCCAGTTCCACCGCGTCCGCCACCTGCGAGACGTCGCCGCGCATCAGGGCGGCGCCCGCGGTCTCCAGCGCCGCATCGGCCCCGCCGCCCACGGCAAGCCCGATATCCGCCGCGGCGAGCGCGGGCGCGTCGTTCACGCCGTCGCCCACCACGGCGACCACGCGCCCCTCCGCCTGGAGCCGGGCGACGAGGTCGAGCTTCGCCTGGGGTCGCGCCTCGGCGATGAAATCCGGGATCCCGAGCTCGGACGCGACGCGCGCGGCGGTGGCGCGCGCGTCGCCGGTGGCCATCCAGGTCGCGACGCGCAGCCGGCCGAGCCGCGCGATGGCCGCTCCCGCGTCGGCGCGCAGCGGGTCGCCCAGGGCGATCACGCCGACCACGCTGGCGTCGCGCGCGACGAAGACGCGCGTGAGGCCATCGCGGTCGAACCCGGCGACGCGCTCGTCGAAGGCGGAGGCATCGAGGCCCGCCTGTCGCATGAGCTCGGATGTCCCGAGGATGACCAGCGCGCCATCGACGCGCGCCTTGATCCCGCGGCCGGGAATGGCCTCGACCTGGTTCGGCGTCGGCGGCTCGATACCGTCCTGCGCCGCGCGCGCGGCGATGGCCCGTGCCAGAGGGTGCGTGCTTCCGCGCTCGACCGCGGCCGCGAGCGACAGCACGTGGCGCTCCCCGCCCGCGCGTGCGGCGACGATCTCCATGACCGCCGGCCGCCCCTCGGTGAGCGTTCCCGTCTTGTCGAACACCACGACGCCGACATCGGCCAGGCGCTCGAGCGCAGCCGCGTCCTTGACGAGGATCGCGTGGCGCGCGGCGGCGCCGCAGGCGGCCACCACGGCCATCGGCGTCGCGAGGCCGAGCGCGCAGGGGCATGCGATGACCAGGACGCTGACCGCGGCCGCGAGGCCGGCGCGCGGGTCCCCTGCCAGCAGCCACCAGCAGAGGAAGGAAAGGACCGCGAGCCCCAGGACGGCCGGAACGAAGACCGCGGCGACGCGGTCGACAAGGCGCTGCACCGGGGCCTTCGACGCCTGGGCGCGCTCGACCAGCCTGACGATCCGCGCGAGCGTCGACTGCGCGCCGACGCCCTGCACCTCGACGCGGAGCAGGCCGTCGCCATTGACCGATCCGGCGATCACCATGTCGCCGGGGCGCTTGGGCACGGCGCGGCTCTCGCCGGTGATGAGCGCCTCGTCGGCCTCGCCCTCCCCCGACCGCACGACGCCGTCGGCGGGAAAGCGCTCGCCCGGCCTGACGATCGCGAGGTCGCCGCGGCGCAGCGAGGACGCGGGGACGTCGGCCTCCGTGCCGTCGCGCTCGACCCGCGCGACCTCCGGGAGCAGCGCCGCGAGGGCGCGGATCGCCCGGACGGCGGATCGTCGCGCGCGCAGCTCGAGCGCCCTGCCGAGCATCACGAGCGCGACCACGACGGCCGAGGCCTCGAGGTAGTGGTGCGGATGCCCGAACGGGTCGCGCAGCACGGCGACGGCGCCGGAGAGGAACGCGACGCTCGTCCCGATCGCCACCAGGAGGTCCATGTTTCCGGAACGCGCCTTCAGCGCCTTCCACGCCGCCCTGTAGAGCGGCAGGGCGAGGAAGAGCTGGACCGGCGCGGCGAGCGCGAGGGCGAGCAGCGGCGGCAGCCTGAACCAGGGGATGCCGAAATGGCCCGGCATCTCGGCGAGGAGCGGCAGGGCGAGGGCCAGGGCCGTGCCGACCCGCAGGACCTCGCCCCGCGGGATCCCCTCGATGTCGCCGGTCGGCGCCCCGGCCACCTCCGCCTGCGCGTCGTAGCCCGCCTCCTCGACGGCCGTGCGCAGGCGCTCGACCGCGGCCGGACCACCTTCGGCGACGACGACGTCGGCGCGCTCGGCGGCAAGGCTGACCGCCGCAGCCTCGACGCCCTCGACGCGCGCCAGCGCCCGCTCCACCCGCGACACGCAGGCCGCGCAGGTCATCCCGCCGATCCGAAGGGTAACCGTCTCGCTCATCGCCCCCCTTTATGCGCCAGCGCAGGCCGGGCCGAAAGTGTTGCAAAGGGTCCTTGAACTGCCGAAAAGTCCGGGTCCCTTCCGCCTCCGGAGCGCCTTCCCGTCATGACAGTCGACATGGACAAGCTCAAGGCCCTGCTCGCCCGCGTCGCCGACGGCAGGTCGCTGGGCGTCGAGGAGGCGCGGACCGGCTTCGAGGCGCTGATGTCGGGGAACGCGACGCCCGCGCAGATGGGCGGGTTCCTGATGGCGCTGCGCGTGCGCGGCGAGACGATCGACGAGATCACCGGCGCGGCCGAGGTCATGCGCGCGCGCGCGGCCCGGATCTCCGCCCCGGCCGACGCGATCGACATCGTTGGCACCGGCGGCGACGCGATCGGGACCTGGAACGTGTCCACCGCGACCTCGATCGTGGTCGCGGCCTGCGGCGTGCCGGTCGCCAAGCACGGCAACCGCGCCCTCTCCTCGCGCTCCGGCGCGGCCGACGTGCTGACGGTTCTCGGCGTGAACACCGACGCCGATTTCCGCCTGATCGAGCGCGCGATCGTCGAGGCGCGCATCGGCTTCATGATGGCGCCGCGCCACCACGCCGCGATGCGCAACGTCGCCGGCCCGCGCGTCGAGCTCGGCACGCGCACGATCTTCAACATCCTCGGCCCGCTGGCCAACCCGGCGATGGTGACGCGCCAGCTCGTCGGCGCCTTCGCCGAGCGCTGGATCGAGCCGATGGCCGCGACGCTCGGCAATCTCGGCTCCACCCGCGCCTGGGTCGTCAGCGGCAGCGACGGCATGGACGAGATCACAACGACCGGCCCGACCGCGGTCGCCGAGCTGCGCGAGGGGCGCGTCACGCGATTCACCATCTCGCCCGAGGATGCCGGGCTGCCGCGCGCGCAGCTCGCCGACCTCAAGGGCGGGACGCCGGCGGAGAACGGCGCCGCGATCATGGCGCTGCTCGGCGGCAAGTCGGGCGCCTTCCGCGACATCGTGCTGCTGAACGCGGCCGCGGCCCTGATCGTCGCCGACAAGGCAGGCTCGCTGCGCGACGGCGCCCGGATGGCCGTGCAGGCGATCGATTCCGGAGCCGCGATGGCGACGCTCTCGCAGCTGATCGCCATCACCAACTCCCCCGCGCCGGGCTGAGGGCGCGCGCCGTGAGCGACGTCCTCGCCCGCATCTGCGCCGCGACGCGCCGCGAGGTGGAACGCCGCCGCGCGGTCGTCACGCGCGCCTCGCTCGAGGCACGCGCCGCGCGCATGCCGGCGCCGCGCGGGTTCCGCGCGCGGCTCGCCGCCGACGCGACGCCGGCGCGCCCGGCCCTGATCGCGGAGATCAAGAAGGCCTCCCCCTCGAAGGGCGTGATCCGCGCCGACTTCGACCCGCCCGCCCTCGCCCGCGCCTATCGCGACGCCGGGGCGAGCGCGCTCTCGGTCCTGACCGACATGCCCTGGTTCCAGGGCCGCGACGAGTACCTCGTCGCGGCGCGCGCCGCGGTGGACCTTCCGGCGCTGCGCAAGGACTTCATGCTCGACGCGTACCAGGTGCTCGAGGCGCGCGCGCTGGGCGCCGACTGCATACTCCTGATCATGGCGGCGCTGTCGCCCGCCGAGGCCGCCTCGCTCAACCGTCTCGCCCGCGACCTCGGCCTCGACGTCCTTGCCGAGGTCCACGATCCGGCGGAACTCGACCAGGCGCTGGCGCTGGACGGGGCGCTGCTGGGCGTCAACAACCGCGACCTGCGCAGCCTCGCTGTCGACATCGCGACCTTCGAGCGGCTCGCCGCGCGCGCGCCGCGCGACGCCTTCCTGGTCGCGGAGAGCGGGCTCGCGACGCCCTCCGACGTGGCGCGCGTCGCGGCTGCCGGCGCGCGCGCGATCCTCGTGGGCGAGTCCCTGATGCGCCAGCACGACGTCGCGGCCGCGACGCGCGCGCTGATGGCGACCGGAGGACGGGAATGACGGGCGAACTCACGCATTTCGACGCGCAGGGGCGCGCGCGCATGGTCGACGTCTCTGACAAGGACGCGACGGCGCGCGTGGCGGTCGCGCGCGGCACCGTGACGATGGCGCCCGAGACCCTGCGGCGCATCTCCGGCGGCGAGATCGCGAAGGGAGACGTGCTCGCGGTCGCGCGCCTCGCCGGGATCATGGCGGCCAAGCGCACGCACGAACTCATCCCGCTCTGCCACCCGCTGGCCCTCACCGCGGTCGAGCTCGACCTGCGCGCCGATCCCGCGCGCGACGCCGTCGACATCGAGGCGCGGGTCAGGACCACCGGCAAGACCGGCGTCGAGATGGAGGCGCTGACCGCAGTCTCGGTCGCCGCCCTCACCGTCTACGACATGTGCAAGGCGATCGACCGCGCGATGCGCATCGGCGACATCCGCCTCGCGCACAAGAGCGGCGGCAAGTCCGGCACGTACGAGGCCGCGGAATGATCTCCGTCGAGGAGGCGCTCGACCGCATCCTCGCCACGCTCGGTCCCTGCGGCGCGGAAAGCGTCCAGGTCGCCGAGGGCTTCGGGCGCGTGCTCGCCGAGGACGTCGTCGCGCGGCTGACCCAGCCGCCTGCCGCGGTGTCGGCGATGGACGGCTACGCCGCGCGCGGCGCCGACGTGGCCGCCGGGCCCGTGGTGCTGCGGCAGGTCGGCGCGGTGCCCGCGGGCTCGTCCTTCGCCGGCGTCGTGGGCCCGGGCGAATGCGTGCGCATCTTCACGGGCGCGCCTCTCCCCGCCGGCGCAGACACGATCGTGATCCAGGAGAACGTCGACGCCGAGGGCATGACGATCCGCGTTCGCGAGGCGACGACGCCCGGCCGCTTCGTCCGGCCGGCGGGCCTCGACTTCCGCGCCGGCGATGTCGGCCTCTTGGCCGGCGACGTGGTCGGCGTGCGCCAGCTCGGCCTCGCCGCGGCGATGAACCGGCCCTGGCTGCGCGTGGCGCGCCGGCCGCGCGTCGCGATCCTCGCCACCGGCGACGAGGTCGTGATGCCCGGCGAGCCGGTCGGCCCGAACCAGATCGTGTCCTCCAACGGGCTCGCCCTCGCGGCCTTCGTGCGCTGCTGGGGCGGGGAGCCGGTCCAGCTCGGCATCGCGCCCGACCGCAGCGACGCCCTGCAGGCGATGGCCGAGGGCGCGCGGGGCGCCGACCTGCTGGTGACGACGGGTGGCGCCTCCGTGGGCGAGCACGACCTCGTGCGATCCGCGCTGGGCGCGAAGGGCCTACAGCTCGACTTCTGGCAGATCGCCATGCGCCCCGGGAAGCCGCTGATGTTCGGTCGCATCGGCGCCACGCCGATGCTCGGCCTGCCCGGCAACCCCGTGTCGTCCCTGGTCTGCAGCATCGTGTTCCTGCGCCCGATCCTGCTGCGCCTGCTCGGCGCGCGCGACCTGGAGCCGCAGCGCGCCGACGCCGTGCTCGGCGCCGACCTGCCGGCCAACGACCGGAGGCAGGACTACCTGCGCGCGACGCTCTCGCGCGGGCCCGCGGGCGAAAGCGTCGCCACCGCCTTCGCGCGCCAGGACAGCTCGATGCTCTCGCTCCTCGCCAGGGCCGACGCGCTCATCGTCCGGCCACCGCTCGCCCCCGCCCTGCAAGCGGGCGCGACGGTCGGCGTGCTGCCCCTGCGGCAGTCCCTCGCGGGAGTCTGAGCGCCCTCAGGACCGCAGGCGCATGCCGGAGGGATCGACCAGCGGCTTGTCGTGGCGCGAGACCGCGCGCCGCTCGCCGAAGGCCTCGATCTCGAAGCCCGCGGCGTCCGCGCCAAGGCATTCGACCGGCACGTAGCCGCAGGCGATGCTGCGCCCGGCCGAGTGGCCGTAGCCGCCGGAACGAACCGTGCCGACGATGCGCCCGTCGTGCAGGATCGCCTCGCCGCCATGCCAGTGCGCGTCGCCCGGCGCGTCGAACCAGGCCAGGCGCCGCCGCACGCCCTCGGCCTTCTGTCGCTCGAGCGCGGCGCGGCCGATGAAGTCGCCCTTCCGCCACGCGACGCAGAATCCGAGCCCCGCCTCCAGCGGCGTCTCGTCGGGCGTGATGTCGGCGCCCCAGTACAGGTAGTGCTTCTCGAGGCGCAGGCTGGAGATGCAGCGATAGCCGGCGTCGGCGATACCGTGCGCCTCCCCGGCGCGCAGCAGCCGCGCATGCACGGCGCGCGCGTCCTCGCTGCGCATGTGCAGTTCCCAGCCGAGCTCGCCCACGTAGCTGACGCGCAGCGCGCGGACCCGCGCGTGGCCGATCCAGACCTCGCGCGCCTGCATGTAGGGGCAGGCCGCAGCCGAGACGTCGCTCGACGACGCGGCGGCGAGCACGTCGCGCGCCCGCGGGCCGCAGAGATTGACCACCGCCCAGCCCGAGGTGACGTCGGTCACGCGCACCGAGCCGTCGCGCGGCAGGTGGTCGTCGAGATGCGCGAGGTCGTGCGGGCCGAAGGCGCTGCCGGTGACGAGGTAGAAGCGGTCCTCGGCCAGGCGCGTGATCGTCAGGTCCGCCTCGATCCCGCCGCGCGCGTTCAGGAACTGCGTGTAGACGATCGTGCCCGGCGCCCTGTCCATGTCGTTCGCCGCCACGCGCTGCAGCGCCGCGAGCGCGCCGGGTCCCTCGATCTCCACCTTGGTGAAGGAGGACATGTCGACCAGCGCGACGCGCTCGCGCACGGCGCGATGCTCCTCGCCGACCGCGTCGAACCAGCCCGGCCTGCGGAAGCTGGGGCGCTCGAGGCGGTCCGACGTGCCGCGCGCGAAGTGGTTCGGGCGCTCCCAGCCGAACTTGCTGCCGTGCACGGCGCCGCGCGCGAGCAGGACGTCGTGCAGCGGGCTCGTGCGCGCGGGCCGCGCGCTCGCCGGCTCGTGCCCGGGCCAGGCGATCGCGTAGTAGCTCGCGTAGCTCTCGGTGGCGCGCGCGTGCAGGAACTCGGGCGCGGAGTGGATCGGCCCGAAGCGCAGCAGGTCGAAGGCGAAGAGGTTGAAGCCGGGATCGCCCTCGAGGATCCAGTTGGCCATCGCCTCGCCCGCGCCGCCCGCGGCCGCGATGCCGGAGGTGAAGCCGCAGGACACGAAGAAATTGTCGAGGCCCGGCGCCTTTCCCATGATCGGCTCGCCATCGGCGCTGATCGGGATCGGGCCGTTGATCATCGACTTGATGCCCGTCTCGCCGAAGGCGGGGATCCTCGCGAGCGCCGCCTCGCCGATCGGCGAGAAGCGGTCGAAGTCGCCTGCAAGGAGCTCGGGGCCGAAGTCGCGCGGGATGCCGCCGGCGCCGAAGACCGGCGTGCTGTCCTCCCAGCCGCCGATGGCGAGGCCCCCGACCTCCGGCTTGGCGTAGAAGCGGCCATCGGGGTCGCGCAGCGTCGGCAGGTCGGCGGGCAGGCCCGCGATCTTCTCCGTCACGGCGTACTGGTGCTCGAGCGCGCAGACCGGGACCTGCACGCCCGCCATGGCGCCGAGCTCCGCGCCCCACATGCCCGTCGCGTTGACGACCGTGTCGCAGGCGATGGTGCCGTGGTCGGTGACGACATGGGTGACGCGCCGGCCCGCGCGCACGAGGCCCTCCACGCGCACGCCCTCGCGGATGGCGACGCCGCCGTCGCGCGCGCCGCGCGCCAGCGCCTGGGTCACCGAGGACGGATCGACGAAGCCGTCGGACGGTACCCAGACCGCGCCGTGCAGCCCCTTGGCGTCGAGCAGCGGGTAGAGCCGGCGCGCCTCATCTGGCGTGGCGAGGTGCAACTCGAACCCGAAGCCCTTGCCCGTCGTCGCCGCGCGGCGGAGCTCGTCCCAGCGCTCGGCGCTCGCCGCCAGCCGCAGGCTGCCGACGCCATGCCAGCCCGTGGCCTGCCCCGTCTCGGCCTCGAGCGTGCGGTAGAGCGCCGCCGAGCGCTGCATCAGCCGCGTGAGGTTCTTCGAGCTGCGCAGCTGGCCGACGAGGCCGGCCGCGTGCCAGGTGGATCCGTGGGTGAGCTGCCGCCGCTCGAGCAGCAGCACGTCGCGCGCGCCGCGCCGCGCGAGGTGGTAGGCGATCGCGCATCCGATCGCGCCGCCGCCGACGATCACGATGCCGGCCTGGCCCGGGAAGGACGTCATGCCCAGCCTCCCGCCATCTCGCCCAGGTACCAGTCCACGAACTGCGCGACGTTGCGCTCGCGCCGCCGCTCGAAGGGGCCGGGACGGTAATGCGCGGACGCGATGCCGCGCTGGACGTTCTCGCAGATCTCCCAGTCCTGCTCGGAGGTCCGCTGCCAGAAGGGCATGAGGCGCGCGGGGTCGAAGTCCCGCCCCTCCTCCGCGCGCGCATCGACCAGCCAGGCCACGCGCACGAGCGTGTGGCCCGCGCCGTCGGGGAGCAGGCGCGTCGTGACCGCGTGGTCGCCCGAGCCATGCATCCAGAAGTTCGGGAACATGGTCGCGCGCAGCGTGCCGACGTCGTGCTCAGGGTAGGAGCCCATCACCGGCGCGACCGGGGCGCCGTCGAGGCTCTCCGTCAGGAAGCCGGGTACGAGCGGCGTGCGGTTCACGCGCCACCACGCGGCCGTCATGTCCGAGACGAGCGTCGGCGCCTCGAGCCCCATGGCCTGCCAGCGCCGGCCTTCGCCCGCCACGCGCGCCTCGATCTCCGCGGCGCGGCGCGGGTCGAGGACATGGATGTCGTAGTTCGCGCGGATGTACTCGGGGTGCGAGCCCGGGCAGTGCAGGCACTCGCGGTTGTTCTCGAACACGACCTTCCAGTTGGCCGCGACGCGGTAGTCGACGCTGCGCGCGATGCGCGCCCCGGCGAGGCCCTGGGGGGCGAGCCAGCGCGCGAAGGCCTCGTCCATCCCCTCGAGCGGCGGCGGCGCCTCGGCCAGCGAGACGAAGACGAGGCCACCGACCTCGATCGCGTGGTGCGCGCGCAGGCCATGCGCCGCCGGCTCGACGCCGTATTCGCGCACGTCGCTGCACAGCCTTCCGTCGAGGTCGTAGGTCCAGGCGTGGTAGGGGCAGACGAGGCGATGCGCGCGGCCCGCGGGCGACGTGCATACGCGCGAGCCGCGATGGCGGCAGACATTGGCGAAGGCGCGCACGCCGCGCGAACGGTCGCGCAGCACGACGACGGGTTCGCCCGCCACCTCCAGGGTGACGAAGCAACCGGGCTCCGGCAATTCGCAGCCATGCGCCGCGAAGAGCCAGCGCCGGTGCCAGAGGCGCGCGCGCTCCGCCTCCGCGACCGCGGGGTCGAGGTAGAAGTCGCGCGCGAGGGCCCAGCCCTGGCGATGCCCGGCGACGAGCGCGGCGAACGAGGTCATGCGGCCTCCCCGCGCCGCGCGGCCAGCGCGTGGCGCAGCACGACGGGCGACACGAGGATGGCGCCCGCGGCCAGCGGGCCCCAGCCGGGCGCGATCAGCAGCAGCCCCGCGGCGCCCGCGAGCAGGCGCTCCCAGGACTGCATGCGCACCAGCAGGTAGTCGGACAGCGCCGCGGCGAGGCAGGTCACGCCGAGCAGGCATCCCGCGAGCGTGCGCAGGAACTCGATCCATTCGAAGCCCGGAACGACCAGCAGCAGCGACGGCGAGAACACGAAGACGAATGGCACGAGCGCCTTCGCGAGGCCGAGGCGGAAGGCCGTGTTGCCGGTCTTGAACGGATCCGCGTTGGCGAGGCTGGCGCCCGCGTAGGCGGCCATCGCGACCGGCGGCGTGATGTCTGCGAGCACGCCATAGTAGAAGACGAAGAAATGCGCGACGATCGGCGCGACGCCCAGCACGCCGAGCGTCGGCGCGGCGACGGTCACCATGATGATGTAGTTGGCCGTCGTCGGGATGCCGCAGCCCATGACGATGCACACGACGCCGGTCAGCACCAGCGTGAGGAACAGCGAAAGGCCCTGCGGCGAGACGAGGTCGAAGGGCACCAGCGGCAGGATCCACGCCGCGGCCTGCTTCGCGCCCGAGGTGACGATGAACGACACCTTGAAGCCGACGCCCGTCAGCGTGACCACGCCGACGACGATGCCGACCACGGCCGCGGCCGCGCCCACCGCGAGGGCGTACTTCGCGCCGGTGACGAAGCCGTCGACGAGGTCGGGGATGGTCAGGCGCCGGCGCGGGTTGAGGAAGCCGACGACGACGCATCCGGTGATGCCCCAGAACGCCGCGAGGTAGGGCGTGTAGCCGGACAGCAGGATGGCGACCAGGAGCAGCAGCGGGAAGACGGTGGGCCAGCCGTCGCGCAGCACGGCGCGCGGGTCGGGGATGTCCTGCGGCGGCAGGCCGCGCAGTCCGTGGCGCTTCGCCTCGAAGTGCACCTGCATGAAGACGCCGAAGAAATGCATGAAGGCCGGCACGATCGCGGCGAGGATGATCGTCTGGTACGGCACGCCCAGGAACTCGATCATCAGGAAGGCGGCCGCGCCCATCACCGGCGGGGTGATCTGGCCGCCCGTGCTGGCCGTGGACTCGACGGCGGCCGCGAAATGCCTGCGGTAGCCGATGCGGATCATCGCCGGGATGGTGAGCGAGCCCACCGTGACCGTGTTCGCGATCGACGACCCGGAGATCATGCCGAACAGCGCCGAGCCGAAGATCGATACCTTCGCCGGCCCGCCGGCGAAGCGGCCGGCGAGCGCGGTGGCGAGGTCGATGAAGAGCTGGCCGAGGCCGATGCGCGTCGCGAGCACGCCGAACAGCACGAAGTGGAACACGTAGGTCGAGACCACGCCGAGCGGCAGCCCGTAGATGCCCTGGGTCGTCAGGTAGAGGTGGTTGATCAGCCCGGACCAGCTGGCGCCGGGATGGACGAGGATGCCGGGCGCCCAGGTGCCGAAGAGGCCATAGAGGATGAAGGCGATGGCGATGATCGGCAGCGGCCAGCCCATGGTCCGCCGCGTCGCCTCGACCGCGACGACCACGAGGATCGTGCCCATGAGGACGTCGCGCGGCCGAGGGTTCCCGATCAGGAAGGCGAGGTCGTCGAAGATCCACGGGACGTAGAGCACGCTGGCGACGGCGAGCGCGGCGAGCGCCCAGTCGTAGAGCGGCACGCCGCCGGGCGCGGCCAGCGAGGACGGGCGCAGCACGCCCTGCCCCGCCTTCGTGCGCGCGAAGACGAGGAAGATCAGCGACAGCACGAACGCCATGTGGACGCCGCGATGCAGCGTCTCCTCGAGCAGGCCGAAGCCCGCGGTCCAGTAGTGGAACGCCGAGAGCACGAACAGCGCCGCCGCCACCACCGCGCCGGTCCGGTCGGCGATCGGCCGGAACCGCATCTCGGGATCGAACTTCTCCTCGAGTTCGCGCACCGCCTTCTCGTCGATCGCCTGCGCCATCAAGTCCCGCCCTTCTCGCGAGAACGGGCGGATCCCCTGGGATCCGCCCGCCCGTTCGTCCCGGTCGCTCGCGCGAGCCGCTTACTTCAGGATCCCCGCCTCGCGGTAGAAGCGCTCGGCGCCCGGATGGAGCGGGATGCCGGCGCCGTCCACCGCGGTCTCCTTGCGGATCAGCTTGCCCTTGGCGTGGCCCGCGTCGAGCATCTTGCGCGTCGCGTCGTTCCACAGCGCCTTGGTGATGTCGTGGACGAGCGCGTCGGCGAGCTTCGCGCTGGTCACGAGCTGCGCGCCGACGGCGATCGTCTTCGTCTCGGCCGAGCCCTTGTAGGCGTCGGCCGGGATCACGTCGGCCGAGAAGAACGAATACTGCCTGAGCAGGCGCTGCGCCGCGTCGCCGTCGACCGGCAGGAGGTCGATGCCGCCCTGGCTCGAGGCCAGTTCCGCGATCGCGCCGGTAGGCCAGCCGCCGACCGTGAAGAAGGCGTCCAGCGCGCCGTCGCGCATGCGGTCGGCGGCGGGGCCCATCTTGAGGTACTCGGGCTTGAGGTCGCGATCCGTCAGGCCATAGGCCGCGAGCACGATCCGCGCGTCGATCAGCGTGCCCGAGCCGGGCTCGTCGAGCGACACGCGCTTGCCCTTGAGGTCCGCGACGGAGCGGATGCCGGAGCCGCGCTTGACTACGATCTGGACGCTCTCGGGATAGAGGTTCGCCACGAAGCGGATGCTGTCCACCTTCGGCCGCCCCTCGAACAGGCCCGTGCCGCTCCACGCCCAGTACGCGACGTCGGCCTGGGTCAGGCCCGCCTCGAACTGGCCGGCGCCGATCGCGTTGATGTTGGCGAGCGAGCCGTTGGAGGCGACGGCGGTCGCCACGAGGCCCTTCACGCCCGTGCCGCTCGCCTCGGAGATCGCGTTGGCGATCATGCCGCCGACCGGGAAGTAGGTGCCGCCCGTCCCGCCCGTGCCGATGCGGAAGAACTGCTGCTGCGCGCGCGCGGCGTCCGCCGCGGAAGCCACGCCGGCCGCGGCGGCGAGGGCGATGAACTGGCGTCTCTTCACGTCGATCCTCCTGGTGTCCGCGCGGCCGGACCGATCCCGGCGGCACGCCGCGCCATCGGCGCGAGGGGCGATGGTTCGATCTTCCGCCCGCCCGGAACCGCGTTCAACGCCTTTTCGGCCCGTCGCGCTCAGCGTCCCACCGCGAGCACGACGGCCGGGATCGTGGCGGCGGAGAGGAGCGTGGTGAGGAGGACCGATCCCGCGGCCACGGGCACGCTGGCGTCGTAGCGGCGCGCGATCACGTAGACGTTCGTGCCCGTCGGCAGCGCAGCGGCGAGCGTCGCCACGGCGACGGCCAGCGGGTCGAGCCCCGCGACGTGGCGCGCGACCGCCCAGACCGCGAGCGGGAACAGGCAGAGCTTGACCGACGCGACCAGGGCGCAGGCCCCGAGCTGCGCGCCGATGCGGAAGGCGGCGAGGCCGGCGCCGGCGGCGAGCAGCGCGAGCGGCGCCGTCGCCCCTCCCAGCATAGCGAGCGCCGCGTCCAACGGCGCCGGCAGGCGCAGTTCCAGCGCGCCGAACACCGCGCCGGCGGCGATGGAAAGCACCATCGGGTTGCGCGACATCATCCGCGCCGTCCCGGCGAGCGCCGCGCGGCCATCGGCGCGTCCGCGACCAGCCTCGGCGAGCATCGTGGTGGCCGTGAAGAGCAGCGCCGAGTGGATCGAGACGATCATCACGAGCAGGCGAAGGCCCGCGGCGCCATGCAGCCGCTCCACGACCGGGACGCCGATGAGCACCGTGTTCCCGAACACCGAGCCCATCGCGCCGATCCCGCACTGCGCCGGCCCCTGCCCCGCGACGAGGCGCGCACCGAGCGCCCAGGCGGCATAGAGCGCGAGGCAGGGCCCGAAATAGGCGGCCATCAGCGCCAGGTCGCCCGAGCCCGGGGCGGCGCTCGCCATCGCGCGGAAGAGCAGCGCCGGCGTCGCGGCGTAGAACACGATGTCGGAAAGCGCGGCCTCCCCCGCCTCGGTGATCAGGCCGATGCGGGCGAAGGCGAAGCCCGCGGCGATCAGGGCGACGACGGGCAGGAGTATGTCCGGGAGGCCGGCCATGCGCGGGGCGCGGAACCTCCCACCGGGGCGCCACGATTGCAACGCGCGACCAACCGCCCGGCTTGACCGGGGGCGCGAACCAAAATAGAACGAAGCCGTCGGTTGCGCCTTTGTTCCTGTGGATAACACCGACCGGGGAGGCCCAGATGCTCACGCGCAAGCAGTACGAACTGCTCGTCTACGTCAAACGGCATCTCGACACGCATGGCGTGTCGCCCTCCTTCGACGAGATGAAGGACGCGCTCGCGCTGCGCTCGAAGTCCGGCATCCACAGGCTCATCACGGGCCTGGAGGAACGCGGCTTCATCCGCCGCCTGCCCCATCGCGCCCGCGCGCTGGAGGTCGTCAAGCTGCCGGAGAACCATCTCGCCGCCATCCACGGCGCGGATCCGGCGCGGGTGCCCCCCGCCGCCCCGCCGCCCGGCAGTTTCCAGCCCAACGTGATCCGCGGCGATTTCCGCCAGAACCTCGCCGGCGCCGTGGCCGCGGCGAATGCGAGCGCGGTCAGCATCCCGCTCTACGGGCGCATCGCGGCCGGCCTGCCGATCGAGGCCGTGGCGGACCCGGAGGACAGCGTCGACGTCCCCTCCGGCCTGCTCGACCGCGGGGAGCATTTCGCCCTCTCCGTGGCCGGCGACTCGATGATCGAGGCCGGCATCCATGATGGCGACACCGCCATCATCCAGCGCTGCGACGACGCCGAGAACGGCACGATCGTCGTCGCGCTGCTGGTCGACGACAACGAGGTCACGCTCAAGCGCATCCGCCGCCGCGGTGCTTCGATCGCGCTCGAGCCGGCGAACCGCGCCTACGAGACGCGGATCTTCGGCCCCGACCGCGTGCGCATCCAGGGCCGCCTCGTCGGGCTGATGCGCCGCTACTGAGGCTCCTCCTCC